>Ga0134127_10000198_pt1 | contig 71740 bp, 102 predicted proteins | sample KB31753_FD_96459 | JGI IMG/M metagenome (GOLD analysis project Ga0134127, IMG submission 96459) | Terrestrial soil microbial communities with excess Nitrogen fertilizer from Kellogg Biological Station, Michigan, USA - KB3-175-3 | ecosystem: Environmental > Terrestrial > Soil > Unclassified ... | reverse complement strand
TTGGCTTTGAAAGTAGTTCTGTGATCTATTCTGAGGCGATTGCTGGCTATGTAAGGGAATTGCTTCGCTTATGTTGTTTGAATGGGAGAAATGGCTGTGGTGAGGCTGCAAATGGCTGTGAGGTGGATTTTTATTGAAGGCTTGAATGTTGTTCTGGTTGGGGGGGGGGGGCTTCTCTTGTCCCCTTTTATTACTTTATCGTTGGGAAAGGATTGTTGGATGAGGGAGGGAAGATTTCGGACGAAAAATAACTAAAATTTGGAAATACCGTTTAGTTATCGTTACATTTGCGTTACAAAAGTGTTACATTATCGTTACTATGAAAAAGGAATCACGAAAAACAGATAAGATATGTGTGGTGTGTGGAAACGGGTTTAAAGGAACGGCTGCGGCCAAAACTTGCAGCCCTGCTTGTCGAACCGCATTAGCACGTATTAAAGCTGCCCATAAACGACCTGAATTTATTTTGTTGGCAAAAAGTAAGGGTCAAAAAATACCTGATTTAAACGCTCCTAAAGGCGTTAGATTAAAGAAGGGTGAAAAGAAAAAAAAAGTAGTTGTTGTTACTGATTTATCGGACAAAGAACTAACTCAACAAGGCATGGCGGCATCTGAAAGTTCTTTAGAAAAAACTTGGGGAAAGGACGAACCAATATCCGAAGTCCCAATACTGACCAAAGAACAAAAAACGGCAAAAATTTCCGAACTTGAAAAACAGATTGATAAAATAAAGGCAGAAAAAAGTCCAATGGCGGGTAATCCAAAAATCTTTATTTTAAACCAATCCATGAGAATAGATGAAATCCAAGAACAAATTCAGGGACTTAAACAATGAGGCGTTAATGACAGATAACGAAAAGGCAATGATAATCGGGTTTTTTAGAAACGGAATGAAAATAGAAGAAATAGCATCCACCATGAGTATATCAGTGTAATATGTTCAAATTATAATTAATGAAAAGTTGAAAGGTAATGGTACTTGAAAAATATAAAAGATGGCCTATTGCAATCTTAGAAAGGAATGGTAGATTATGGACTCGTTCTAAAACTAAAGGGTGGTTTGATTGGGTAGAATTTGACCAAAGAGAAACAGGCGGTGGCTATTGCTGTCATTCCAAGTTTTTAAACCACCCAGATTTTATTGGAGAAAAACAAATTTGGAAGAAAAAAGACTTACCTGAAAAACTAAAGTAGCCTGCACTCTTGGAGTTTTTGAAAATTAAAAAATTGTTTTTATGAATAAGGAAATTAAAGATTATTTACACTTGTATTTGGGTGCGAAAATGCTGGTTGAAATTATTGACCATGAGGGGTATAATTGGAGCAAGCCGAGAGAAACTGCAATAGATGCACACGCCTTGTCTGAATTATACAGAACAGTTTGGCGAAATCCAACACCAATCCTTCGCCCCTTATCAGATATGACAGAGGAAGTGGCTGTGTGTGTCGCAAAACTGATATACTCACCCAACGGAACTGATTATGTATTTTCATTCCAACCATACGATGCTAAAATGTATGAAGATGCGGCAGAATTAGTAAGGGTAAGGTTTAAAGGGGCTGTGTTTGCGGATAAAATAGAAAATCTGATGGTTGAAATATATAAAGACTTTAGTTGTTACTCTTTCTATTGCAGAGAAGATGGGGCGCATAGCTTACCAATGAGAAACCAACATGAGATTACCCGCTATCTCTTATCAAAACACTTTGACCTATTCGGATTAATTGAAGCTGGTCTTGCCCTTGACAAAACAAAAATTAATTCACAAACCCTAAGCCCGTAGTCTTGGCGGGTGGTTTTTTGAAAATTAAAAAATAGATTTTATGGAAATTACAAAGCAAATAAGGGAATCAGTTAAAGACACCGTTGGGTATGCGGAAGCCTCAAACAAAGAAAGTTTCATGATTGGGAGCAGCGTGGCCTTTAAAAAATCAGAGGTCTTTTACGAGGGCGCAATCAAATCATTAACCGCCCAATTGAATCAATATAAATCAGCATACGAAACGGTATTAGCCGATATAAATTTAATTACAAGCACCATTCATAAATATCAACCACAAGATTAGCCCCGTAGTCTTGGGTATCTCGGTGGGGATTGTTTTTTGAAATTAAAAAATGTTTATATGAAAGTAGCAATAGCATTAACGAATCCAAAGTATCGGCAGAATGTAGGGGCGGCGATAAGGGCTTGCTCTTGTTGGGGCGTAAATAAACTTATTTGGTCGGGCAACCGTGTGCCGCATCAGGATGAATGGAAAAATGATCCTGAACTTTCGCAATACAGATTACCAAGAGAAGAAAGGATGAAGGGTTATTATGACGTTGAAAGGATAAGAACCGATAAATTTAAAAACATTATTCTCGAAGGTTATACTCCCGTTGCGGTTGAATTGTTAGAGGACGCAGAATGTTTGCTTGACTTTGTTCACCCCGAAAACGCTATGTATATTTTTGGGCCGGAAGATGGTGGGTTAGATAGGTCAATCCTTCAACATTGCCACAGGTTCGTTAAGATACCAACTCAGCATTGTTTGAATTTAGCAGCAGCCATTAACGTTGTCTTATTCCACAGGTCGCAGCAAATTTATCAGCAAACAGGGAATCTATTAACGTTAAAAGAACATAGAGGATTTATAAAAAGCGTATCGGCATAAGCCTCTTGGGTATCTCGGTTTGCGGTTTGAAAAAATTAATGAATATGAATAGAAACACTTTTTTAAGAAATATCGTTTTAGGAATTGCGGCAACAATACTACCTAAAATATTACAGCCAACATTGCCGGAAGTTTGCGAAGAAGAAATGGTTGACATACCAATTAGGTTGGAATATGTAACCTATAACTATGTTGGCGGTATCGACCCGTATCAAAAAGTAGAAGCAAAATACGATCCGCAAGAACATAAAATATGGATATTGAAATTACCAAAATCAGCAGCAGATAAATTTGTTGCCGAATATCAATCACGAACATCTTGAGCATCGTGGGTTTAACTAATATTTTAATTCTATTTTAAAAAAACTTATACATGAAAGAACTCTTATCAATTAGGTCAAACTGTATGTTCTCTATCCCAGAGGACGGCAAAACGTTTTCGGTTAGTCCGAGATTAGAACTTGTGATTATCCATACTGACGGCAAGAATTATAAATGGGGGAAGTAGAATTTAACTACCGAAGCAAAATTGAACGAGATAAGACTTATTGTTTCGCCGGAAATGCTATCCTCGTTAATAACGGAATTACAATTACATCAGGGAAAACTTGAAACCATAAGGAAAAACGGCGACCAAATTAATTCACTTATCAAACATATTCACGAAACGAAGCCGAATAGCGATCAGAACGATGCAGTGAGTGACACAACAGACGATGATAGTAATTCAAAAGATGGCTAAATAAAAGCTGATTAACAAAAACAAAAAAAGCCCCTAAACAGGAATATTCAGGGACTTGTCAAAAACTAACTATTAAATGAAAAAAAATAGCAGTTGGTTTTGGTTATTCTTTTCTCAAAGCAGAAATAATATGTCTCCCTTCAATGGATGTTCTCTTTGGTAATATGAACCATTTTTCTTCAAGGGTTGCTACCTGATCTGTTCTTGCTTTTACATTATTTTCTCCAATAAAAACCATTGGGGCTGTTTTTACAATAGCATATCCTGAATCTATTTTTGTCGTTGCTCCCTTACTAAAATCCCAATACATAATTCCTTTGAAGTAAATGGTATCAAGTTTTTTATTTAAAGTATCTGCTACCAATCTTCCCGTTTGCCCAAATCCCTTGTTACACCACAAAAGCAAAGCAACAATACCGAGGACGACTATTTTTGCAAGGCATCCGCTTGCTGGATATTTTCGTACTATGTGCATGATGGTTAGGATTTTTTAAGTTCATTGATTACCGCTTTGCGACTTCTTCCAACTTTTGCTTTGGCGGCACGAACTGCCTTTTGAGATTTTCCAGTAACCTTAGCCGTATGCTTAATCTCATGCTTTTGATTACTTTGAAGTTTTCTATCCATCTTTTTGGATTTCTTTTTCTTTGTAGCTGACATTTTTTTAGTTGCCATGATGTTTAATGTTTAAATGAGTGAATTGAATTTATTTCCAAGTTCGTCCAAACGATTATTCAACTGCCTATATCTGTCTATTTGCTCTCCAATGTCATAAATTAATCCATTAGAAATAGGTTTGGGTTGATTCAATGCTGATTCTTTTGCGTCGTTATTACTCTTTAACTTGTTTCCAATGTTTTCAAATCCAGATATTAATTGAAAGAATCTTTCATTTTGGTCTTGCAACATAATAAAGAGATTTTTAATTTCTGACGGTTGTTTTTCTACTTCTTGAGAAGCGAGATTACTTGTGTACATAAAATTGATTTTTTATTGATGAATGATTACTGACATACTTCTTTTAAAGATTTAAAGTCAACGCACAGCCTGTTGGCTCACGTTGGCGACCTAACGCAATGCCCTTGCGTAATATGTTTTTAGCGGCATTTACGTCCGCATTTTCTGAATGACCACAATTGGTACAGGTGAAATTTGACTGGCTTAAACGGCTTACAGAATCAACGTGGCCGCATTTTGAGCAGGCTTGGGAAGTGTGCTTTGGATTTACCCGAACAACGGCTGTTTTATATTCAAGCATTGTTCTGAATAATCCCCAACCCGCATCAAGAATGTGCTTGGAAAGGTTGCCGTTTCTTGCCATCCCTACAATATTCAAGTCTTCCAAACAGACGATTGAATTGGACTTAGCGATCCTTGTGCTTTCCTTGTGCAGAAAATCCCTTCGAACGTTTCCTATTTTGTGATGCAGCAACGACAAACGTTTAGCTTGTTTCTTCCAACTGTTAGAGCCTTTCTTTTTTCGAGCCAAAGACCTGTTTTCGATTCGTAATTGACGCTCATATTTTTTGAAGTGCTTGGGATTGGAAATAAACCCTCCATTACTATCAACACAAAAATGCGACAAGCCCATGTCCAGTCCGATAGTTTGGTTCTCGCTATCAAACTTTTTTGGGACATTGTCGCATACGATACAAATGAAATAGCCCGTTGGCTCTTTTTTTATAGTTGCTGTTTTTGGTATACCTATTATTTCAGAGTCTTTGAAAAATTTTACGCTGCCTATTTTAGGAACAGTCACAATACCGTTAGTTATTTTAATTGATTTTATAAGTATGGATTTATATTTTCGTTTGGCTGCAAACTTTGGAAATCCACCACCACCAAAGAAGGATTTATATGACCTATCTAATCTTTCGACGGCGTTTTGAAGAGATTGAGACGGCACGTCTGAAATCCATGCTATGTCCTTGATGGTAGTTAGTTGACGCATAAGCTCATACTTGTTAACATACGGAAATCCAGCCTTTTTTGCAGAAATCTGAATTTCAAGAGACATATTATACACACACCGACAAGCCCCAATCCAAGAGTTAATTCTTTTCTCTTGTTCTTTATTTATAATTAACTTCCTTTTATACGTTCTAATCATAAATACACATTTCTAAATTTTACTCTGGATTTCCGAAATATTTTTGATGTTTATAACAATGCTCACTATAAAGAGTTTCTTTTGATGAAAGGGTTCTGCCACAACCAAAGGTCTTACAAATTGTTGGTTCTACGATCTCGGTCTTGTGTTCGTTTGTCATATACACAAATCTTTTTTTATTTTGTTTGTCCTCTGGTATCTCTGTTTCTTTAATCAAATATTTTTCCCATACCTTTTCATCAACTTGCTTTACAAGATGTCTCCCTTCCAACTTCATAATTGCATCCATTGAGGTTGAATGACTATCGAATCATCGGCTGACAAAGGCGTTGGAAGTGCAACTAAATCCAAATCCAATCTTTTTATTAATTCATTTGCGTCCTGCGATAAACTTTTTGCCAGCCCTCTTCTCACACGATACGTCATATAATTTTCCTCAACCCTAACCCTTGTCAACGGGAAATTTATTCTGAATGTTTCAAGTTGTTGGTCTACGGTATTCATGCTTCGTGGGTGCGTTTTAATGGTGGGTTCTTATCTTGTATCTTATCGTAAAGTAAATCAGTCAGCATCTGCTTTCGCTCCCGCTCATCTGGATATTTTCTTCTGAATAATTCTATTAAAATTCCAGCACTCTCAAAATGAAAATCATTCTCACACGAATGAAGAACATTACATACCCAAACATAAGCCTCTTGCGGTGTACTTCTCGGTGTCATGGTGGATTGGTTTATTAAATTTAATCAAAAAGTTTCTGTTCCATAAAAATTACTTTGCCAGTTTCTTTTGCTTCATCGTACCATCGGGTTAAATCTTTTTGGTTGGGTGACGATTGGGAATTTCCAGCCAATAATATTTACCGTGTTCGCCCCATTCTCTTTTAACGTCGTTTCTGAAAGCAAATAAATTTCTTAAACGTCTTCCTCCATCAGCTATATCCAAAATATCATTTACCATTTTAGCTGTATATTTTTTTCCCGGAACAGAATAGAGAAGTTTTAAAACCATTATACACTGGTTGTTTAGTTTTTCTCCATTGGCTTTAAGCCACGCCTCTGTTTCGGCGGTTGTCTCTCTTTCGTGCAATATTGTGCTGCTTTTCATATTTAAAAGTTATGTTTCTTGTATGATTTCGATGCCGTTTTTATGATTTATACATGGCTTTTTTTCTGGGTTCGGGATAAAAACTTCGGCAACCAATCTATGAACTGCCTTCCGCTTTCCTTTAACGCTTACTGTATAATATCCATGAGTGTTTAAATACACACCCAACAACTTTTTTGGTATTAATCTGCTTGTTCCATTTTTATAGAAAATTCTTCTTTCGACACTAATAATCCTGCCGACTTCATTAGCCATATATGTTCCTTTTAAACTTGGAATTGGCCTCCATTCACCCAAATACTCGCTTAAATATTTTTCATCTTCTTCGCTAACGGTATAAATATCCCTTGTATATTTCCAAACAAGCCCTTTGGAATACCCAAATTTAGTTCGTGCGTCGCTTTTAGTATTTGTTCGGCAGAACTCTCGTAACTCGTTTATTTTATCGTCGGTTAGTTTTTTAGGCATCACTCATGGTTGTTGAATTTAAAAGTTTATATTACCTTGACAAATCCCATGCTGTTTTAAATCCAATTCGTGTTTTCCATAAATGCGGTTTCTTAAATGGGTAGCCCTCTGGGTCTTCTCCTTTTGGTGGAAACAAGTAATCATTCTGCTTCATAAAAAAAGTAAAGAAAGAATGAAGCCTCGGAAACAAAACAGCCTTCCATTTTATAGTCCCGTACTTTGTCTTGTAAAAATTTATTGCTTTTGGCAATCTCCAAATAGTACCGTGCTTACAAAAGGTTTCCGTTCCATCGTTGTTCATCATAGAAAGCCCCTGTTCTTTGCTTTCATTTACTGTGATTTCAAGTCGTACTATCCATTTCATAAATTATGGTTGTTTTGGTTTGGTGATTAATTTAATAATCTGCTTTTTAATCTCTTGATTTTTTAAACTGTACAATGGTTTCGCATCGTAGGACACTTCCCCGTTTTCTCCATGATGAGTTACACAAACGGTTTTTCTTATATGAATCCCGTTATTATCGAAGGCAATCAAAAAGCGTCCTCTTGGAACCCTACCGCCATCTTTCTTCTTTATAGCCATAAAAAATTATTTTAATAATACTCTCCCGACATTATTGCTCCACAATGAGGGCATCCCCATCCACCATAATCCCTAACACTTGAAAAGAAACACCCATAGCAATAGTAGTAATCATATTCGTCTGGTTCATTATCGTCATCATCTTCAAATTCCCGGTCATCCCAATCAGGTTCAACCAAATTTTTATTTTCGTCACTCATTGTTGTTTTAGTTTTAGGAATTAGCAACTTTTAAAAGAATATCTGCATGACATGGCAACGTCAAAGGACACCAACACGCTAAATCTTTCCCACCAAGTTCTTTTTTAATTTCTTCAATTACCTCTGGCTTATAAGCATTGATTGTTCTTTCGTACATAGCCACGCAATCTTCCCTTGTCCTTCCTGCTTTTATTGTCCATTCATTTCCATATTTAGTTGGCCTGCCAACATAAACAGTATTATCCGGCATCTTCCAGCCCTTCGTTCTTTTTCTTTGAATCCTTACTGGCATAACAATCATTTTTTACAACTTGGTCTTTCAAATCCAATAGTAACAATAACATCTTTATCTAATTCATGTGGTCTTCCATAACACCATGCTTTGCCATATCTGTAAACCGGAACATCATGAAAGCATCCATCATTTCCCAACTTTGAATAAGTGCTTACAACTTGACGATAATCTTTCTTTGTTCTTTCAATTCCACAATTCACACAAACATTATCTTTCCATTTATGATTCATGGTGTTCCCAATTTATCAATAAAAAATACTTTATATCTATCGAACTTCTTTTTTATTTTTTCCAAACTTTCCATATCTAAAACTATTGCTCCATCAAGTTCTCCATTACTTTTTAAAAATCCAACAACGCAGCATAGAATTTTCAGGTTATCCAAATACTCTTGTTTTTCGGAGGGCGTCATTCGCTGCTATTTAAAATGTCGTTGATAAGTTTATTAACATCTTTTCTGTTTTGTTCGTCCATTGCAGCCCTGAACTTTTCGGAAAAATCATGAGCATCTAATTCATTCTCGAAAACGGCTAATAACACATAATCATTGTTCCCTCTGTTAAAAGCGTTCATCATGTTTTCTTGAATTGTTTCTTTTAATGTTTGAATATGAAAGCAATTTTGGCTTACTGAATATTCAAGTGCTATTAAGTTTGGTATTATCATAATTAAAATGGCATTTCTTCTTTATCATCTTTTTCGTAAGGGCTTGGTGCTGCATGGGTGAATTTTGGTTGTCCGGTTCTTTCTGTGAACTTCATTTTTGGCGGGTCAAAATCCAATGGAATAATGAAATTGCTTTTCCCGTTTCTCCATTTTCTTACCACCAAATCCGCTTGCTTCTCTGTACTTGTTCCGTTTTCATCAACTTCAATTCCCATTAAGTAATCCCTATGCAAAAACATTACAACATCTGCATCCTGTTCTATTGCCCCTGATTCTCTTAGATCGCTTAGTTGCGGGTATCTGTCACCACCCTTTCTCTTGGTTACTTCCCGGTTTAATTGGCAAAGAAGTATTACGGGGATATTCATTTCTTTCGCCATTATTTTACAGCCCCGGCTCATTTCTGCAATTTCATTTTCCCGGTTCTTTGTATAGCTTCCACCAATGGCTGAAACTAATTGCAAGTAGTCAATCATCAAACAATCCAGACCATGAAGTGCTTTTAATTTTTCTGCCTTCGCTCTTATCTCTGGAATATTTACTTTGGTTTTATCGGTTACATAAATTGGGAGTGTTGAGGTTGAATTACCAATCTTGTTATACAACCTATGAGTTTCTTCCATGTCTTTGTAAAGTCCACGATAAACCACATTAAAATCCGTATCGGTATCATAAGCAGCTAACCTTGCTGCTATTTCCGTGTTTGACATTTCTAATGAAACAATTCCTATGGTTGAATTTCTTTTTGCCATTTCAATAGCCATCCCTGAAACAAGTGCAGATTTTCCCATTGATGGCCTTGCTCCAACCACTATAAGTTGTCCGTTCTGAAAGCCGCCGTTCTCCCTATCCAAAGAACCAATTCCGCTTGGTTTACCAATTCCTTTTGTCAATTTCATTTCTTCCTGATGCCTATACAAATCCACCATAAGCTGCGTCATATCCTGCCAATCATGTTCGGTTGCTTTTTGTTGGAGTGATTGAAGTTTTTGATTGATGGTTTTTATTTGTTCTTGAACATTATCTCCCTGAACGCCCCCTAACGTAAGCCGCATAACTTCTCTTTCCATCCACATTTGCTTGATGATGTAAGAGTGAAATTCTAAATGCGCTGTGCTAACAACCCAATTTGTCAATGATGTAATGAAGTAAATAACATCGTAATTCTGCAATATTTCAACTTTTTTAACACGAAGTAAATAATCAGAAACCGTTAAAATATCAATCATTATTCCTTCCTGATACATTTTTTTCAATACGGCAAAAACAGTCTTATGGCTTTCGAAATAAAAACATTCTTCCTCAATAGTTCCATAAATTCTTCCTAATGCCTCTTTCTCTAATAAACAAGCCCCAAGTATTGCAGATTCTAATTCTTGTGAGAAGTGTATTCCTTTTTTAAACTCCATCATGGATTTAACTTTTTTAATGGTGCTGAATCCGATTTCCTTGTTATTCCGGTTTCCACCTTTTCTCCTTTTGCTTGTTTGTTATAAATCCAACCCCTACTCATTCTTTTGTACGCCGATTTATCAAACTTTTTATCCTTAGTGGTAGCGACACTTGAATTAAAAAGGGCTAACCACTTTTTTAATTCCTCTGTTGTTAAATTCAATCCAATACAAACACTATTCTTCCAATCTTCATCTTTCCAAACTTCATTTGCGATTTCTTTGACTTTTTTACTACCGATTTCTTCTTCTGGTTCTGGTTCTCTTTCTTGTTCTTCTTCTGGTTCTGGTTCTTCCCGTAAGGACTTTTTAGACTGTCCACCCACTCTGCTACCACTCTGTACCCACTCTGTTAGTTTTTGGTTTTTTACAAGTTTAAGTTCTTTATTTACAAGGTTTTGAACGTCTGGACTTCTACTCCCATTATACCTTTCCCAATTTTTAATAGCCATTTCATTAGAATCCCTTGAATAAAGTATTTTTTTTGAGTCAGTAAAGAAGTCAATGAGTTTGTTTATGGTTTCCACATTGTACCCTGTATCGTAGGATATTTGACGGGTAGTGATCTCATAGATTCCGCATTGCTTTGTTTTCTCGTTTGTCAGTAGGTACAAGAAAAAAAACTTTTGCTCCGGTGTCAAGGATTGGATAAATATGTCTCCCCAAAATTGGACATGGACTTTTCTAAATATTGCCATTTCTCATTTGATATTTTATTTGGTTGCTTGTAATAAAAAAACCGCCCCCGGAGAACCGGGAACGGCTGCAAAATTCAATTTATGGAAATTGAAAACTGGGTTACTATCCCAAGTATATAAAATATTTTATTAACCATGAAATTAAATTTTGCGATACGAATGTTTAAACTAATTTTCAAACCACCTAATTTTTTCTTGCAAACTTTTCCCCACTATGCCGAAAAAGTTCTACACGCCTGTTAATATCCACCACACCCCCGGAGCTTTTATTTTTCAGTCATATCCAAAGCAATCAACATCTGGTTAGAAATCCTTCTCAATTCATCAACGGGTAAGAGGGGCATCATTTCTAAGATTCTTTGCTTTGCCAAAGGCCATATTTTCATTTTCACAAATTTGCTTATAGTGTGTGTCTTGTCATGGCAACCACACCCCGCACCGAGGATTAAATAATTAAGTGGGTGAGTGGAAATAGATTTAAAAATTTTCTTCGGCAATAAATGAGCCGTTGCATGACGAGAAAAATCAACTGGAATAGCCAACCCGCACTCCATACATGGGCAATAACTAAGTAGTCCCCAATGTCTATTTTTAATACCTTCAAACCATTCATCCAAACTATCAGCACTTCCAACCAGCTTCGCATCCTTTAGCTCTTGTGCTTTCTTCGGAGATATAGGGTTTATTCTTTTTTTAGGCTTAGGAACTGCTTCTTTCGGTAGCTGCCCAAGTTTTATTTTACGAAACCTTTCAAAATAACTTAGATTTTGTTCTTCCATTGTGCGAATATGGGGTGTTTCTTTGGTATCTCAAAATATTTTTTAAAGAATAGTTGTTTTATATCTAAAACTCCCTATTTTTGAGCCATGAAAATAAAATACGACAGCGAAAGATTATCCAAGTTGGTAAAAACAAAAAGGATTATTGACTTAGATTTGGATATAAGGTCGGCGGCTAAAAAGATAAAAATTAGTGCAGCCACCTTGTCCAGAATTGAGAATGGGAAAACACCCGACATTGAGACGCTTGCAGTAGTTTGCCATTGGATAAACGAACCTATTGATTCATTTTTCATAAAAAAATACAACCCCTAACCATTTCAATTCAATTTTTTTAAAAATAAACAGCATGAAAAAATATCTTAAATCTCAATTTATATTGGACGTTAAAAAAGAAGCGTCTCTTATTAAAAAACACGCAACGGGAGAAGAGATAGACAAACTTAGTTTTATAAAGTTGCGTCCAACAAACTACGACGAATGTGTTTATGGTCAAATGACTGGAAACTGTCGAAGCGAAAGAGCAATAGAACTAATAAAAAAATGTTGCCAAAGAAGCATTGAGAATTTATGCCCAATGGAACGAAACACAATTGAGTTCCAAGAAATACCTCCGAACGTCAACGGGAAAACAATTGACGACGATAGGGTGTATAAGTTTTTATCAGCATTAGAAACATACATTTTGATGAAAGGAGCAAAAAACAAGCAGCTTATTTCTTATTTAAAAGGTGAAACAAAAACCGTAAAACTCTAATCCCCTAACCCCTCTATTCGTTGCGGGGGAGTAATTTAAAAAAATGGAAAGGTTATGAAACTAATTGATGGAATGATATTAACGAAGCAACAGCGGCACACCGCCTACATTTTAATGTTGGCCGAAGCCGAGAAATATAAAAGTTTTGATTGCGGATTATGTAATCTTATTTATTATAAACTTGGTATTGTACCGGATGATTTTGTCGCTTATTTCGGCGGGGTTATAGAAGATTTATTCCCTGAGTTGGAAGCAAAGAAAGATTATAGGTGGCCGCCCCGCACACAAGATGGATGGAAGGTTAGAATCCAGTTTCTAAAAACCTGCATCCAAGAAACGTATTAGTAACATCAAAAGCTCTTATAAATATATTGGCGGTTTAAATTAAATGTATGATAAATCAGGATAAGCAAATTAATGATGCCGACGATTACGTTGGTTACGCTATTGATATATGGGAAGCGTTTTTACAATCATTCACAAAGGAGACCGGGTTAATAAGAGATATTGAAGAGGATGATACCGTAGATGAAAGCTGGACTTTTGTTTATAGCGATAGGGGGCAACGGCTTGCGCTTAGAATGAGAGATCGCCTGACAAAACTTGGAGAAAAACTATTTCCAGAATCAGAGTTTGAAATAGAAATCGAAAGCCACTTATACCGAGAATACTAGCCGCCAACTTTTTAAACCAGATCATTAAAATTAATTAAGAATGGGAAAAGACATTAAGGAAAAACAAGGCAGAGGACAGTTAACCGAATATGTTCAGTTAATTGCTACAAGAAAATTTGGGTATGAGATTTCGGTAACGGAACTTAGGTTAATGCCATACATCATGCACGTTATGATGAATAGTCAAAAACTTGACCCGAATAAAATCAATGAGGAGGAAAGAAAAATATTAAGTCACTGGAAAATGGAAGGGTTCGTGATCGGCGGTGCAAGTGGTATGGAAATAACAAAAGATTTTTGGGATATACTTTGTGAAATTGTCTTTGCCGCTTATGTAGATATAACTGAATAACCCGTCACAAGCAAACACTTTAAATATATAGGTAATGGAAAATAGAATTATAAAATTCAGGTACACATTTCAAAGACTAAAGGACGACAAACTTTATCAGTCTGTTTGGAGTTTGGAAAGCATTGAAAAAGGAAGCAAAGGGTTTTATAATATGCTTCATAATAAATTGTGGAAACTTATTGGCAAAGATCAATTCACTGGATTTACTGATAAGAAGAAACGAGACATATTTGAGAATGATATAGTGAACTATGCCAGAGAAAAAATGAAAGCAATATTTTTAGACGGCTGTTTTTGTTTCAAAGCTAAAAACGAGTTTCGTGGCACAATCGCTGGTGGCAACAGCAAATGGAAAGCAATCAACATTGTTACCCGCTCGGCTGTTATCGTATCAGATACTTACCATAGCAAATTTGAAACAGCAAAATCTTAAACCATAAAACAACTCTTACTTGACAATGGTTATTTGGGACTGACGGAAAACGATCCAGGGGTTTGGGTTGACATTCCAAACGTTGAGGGCTTTTATCAGGTAAGCAATCACAGCCGGATTAAGTCTTTAAAGAGAACGGTTATAAAAGAGGGGCATCCGTATATTGTCAATGAGAAGATTCTTACAAATAGAACGAAAGTAAACTACATATACTACACGCTTATGAGTGCCGACGGCAGCAAGATAACCGTTTCGCTGCACAGATTGGTCGGAACAATATTCATTCCTAACCCAGAAAACAAGCCCGAAATTAACCACAAGAACGGCATTAAATCAGACCCCAGAATAACCAATCTCGAATGGGCAACACAATCAGAAAATAGGCATCATGCGGTTGATACTGGTTTAGTGAAAGTAAGATGGGGCAAAGATCATCCTAACTATGGTAAAACGGGATTGAAAATGTGGAACGCAAAAAGATGCAAAGAAGTAAGCACGGGGGAAATAATGTCCTATTCGGAAGCAGCAAGAAAACATAATACGGACGTAGGAACTATTTCGAGAATGTTAAACGGGAAAACAAAAAGGAAAAAGTCTTTCGAGTTTGTGAAAGCGTAATCCTTTCATTCCCTACTTAGGCATCATGGATTGAAAGAAGAAAATGTATTGGTATTGAAATTATGGAGCAGAGGGACGAGCCTTGATTGGGCTTTACTTGCGACGCTCCGTTTGACAAAAAGTAATTCTATTAAACATGAGTAAAAAAGTAACAATAACAGACGACCAGAGAGCAAAGCTGGAAAGATTGTGGTTTGTATTTGGGAATAGCGGGAAAAAGTCAACGCTGTTTAATCACAAGTTGATACAAGGGTTTATTGAATCGGGAGAGGATAGGAGAGAAGATTATAAAGACGTTAATATAAACCTGACAGGTAAGTATGGCATTGAGTACGCTTTGAAAAACGGGATTACCGACGAATGTCTTGAAGCGGTTAAAAATATCATTGACAATGTTTGATACAAAAAACATCAATAAGGATAATCCGGTTATTGCATGGTGGAGTGGCGGCGCAACTTCTGCAATCACTTGTAAACTTTGTATTGATTGGTTTGGCCTCGAAAACGTGGCTGTCATATTAATAGGCACTCGTAATGAGGATGACGATACGGAACGATTCAGGATTGATTGCGAGAAGTGGTTTGGCACACAAATTTTGACGATCACAAACAAGAACTACGATAACATACAAGAGGTTTGGTATAAATTCCTCTCTCTTAATAGCGCAACTGGCGCAATATGCTCATCGGAATTAAAGAGGGCTGTAAGGCAGGATTACCAGAATAAAAACATCTTTTCGTATCAGGCTTTTGGTTTTGATGTTTCAGAAATTAACCGGGCTAAAAACATGAGACGAAATTATCCAGACTCAAAACCAATATTCCCGCTTATATATGAATTGCTTGATAAAAAAGATTGTATAAAGATGCTCCAAAAAGCAGGAGTAGAATTACCGAACAGTTACAAACTCGGGTACTCAAACAATAACTGTTTAAAAACAGGATGCGTTCAGGGCGGCATAGGTTACTGGCAAAAATTCAAGAATGATTTTCCTGACAGGTTTGAAGCAATGGCAAAAATTGAACATGATTTAACTAATGAAAAAGGGAAGCCTGTGACCATTTGTAAAGATCAATCGGTTGACGCAAAGAAAAGAAACAATGGCAAATCAGAACTTGTTTTTCTTTTACCGCATCCTAATTACCCATTAATGAAAGATATTTCAATGATAAAAGGAAGGCAACCGGAATCATTAATGGAGTGCAATGGATTTTGTGGAACAGAAAAGCCCAATAGCGAACAAACAGACAACGATAGTATTATTTAATCAACAAAAATAAAAGTTATGGCAAAGAAAAAATTAGAACTCGAAGAAATTATCCGGGTGTTTACAGACTTCTTAAACGAATCCGGCAACTACTATAGTTTTAAAGACTTCATCGAAAAACAAGGATATACTTTGGAAGAATTTGGCATGGAAGAATAACAACCTTAATACTTAAAAAAGATTGATATGGCGAAAGGCGTTCCAATAAGAGAAAGACTTCGTGAATATATACAGGATAAGCCGGGAGAAGAATGTATGATTGAAGATGTCGCCAAACATTTTGGTTGCCCGACAAGCTCGGTATATATCCCGATAAAGGAATTGCAGAATGAAGGGTTGGTAAAATATATTCGAGGCAAAAAGCGATTTATAACAATAGTGCAGCCCGGAACAATTTATTGGTATCAGCCGTTATTTAATTTGATGAGCAAGGAACACAATAAGGTTTTGCTTAAATCAGAAATGGACGATATTATCATGACCGTTCAAAAAATGTTGAGTAAATAGAATTTCAAAAGCTGGTAAACAAAAAAAACTTATGGATAATATAATTGAAGGGAATTTTTTGATAGCAAAGTTCTACGGGTTTAATTACCCCGACATGAATAATGAGGTTTGGAAGTTATCATTAGACATTCACAACTATCACGATGACTGGAATAAGTTGATGCAGGTGGTTGAGAAGATAGGTAAGCTATATGACGGCAAAAATATTTCAATGTGGAGTTTAAAAAATGCTAACGTAGTTCTCTTTGACTTAGGAATTTTTGCAACTAAAGAATTAGTATGGGGAGCGGTCACCCAATTCATCACTTGGTACAATAACACTCAAAATAAAACTGAAAAATGAATACACCAAAAGAGATAAAGGATAAAATTACCGAGGAAGCAAAGGAATTTTGTAGGAAGCCGCTGAACCCAGATGTGGTTATTAGTCATAAAGAATACAGCCTTGCAGGACTTATGGCATATCATCATGCAGCTGAAAAATATTATTTACTTGGACAAGCAGAGCTAAAAGAAAAAGAAGCAGAGATTGGGAAGTTGAAAGGATTGATTGAAAGAGCGTTTGAAGCCGGTGAAAAATATGAACAAGATAGGCACAAACCTTCATTCACTGGTTTCTTAGACGGCTATACCGGGATATATGGGTTTAAAAAGTTCGCTAAAGAAAACAATCTCTAAGTACATGTAAATACAAAGACAATGACACCTAAAGAAAAGGCAAAAGAACTTTACGATAAGTTTTACCCGTTGGCGGCATACTTTGATAGAGGTTCGGAAGAACCCGTGAGTTATGAGCATTTGAATAAAAGAGATACCAAAAAAGCGGTTTCGATATGCTGTGACGAAATATTGGGTTCAGAAAAAACAGCGTATCCGAATCAACATATTGAAGTCGGACAAGTGTTTAAAGAATACTGGCAGCAAGTGAAAGAAGAAATCAAAAAACTTTAACAGATAAACCATTAAAATAAGTAGGTATGAAATGGATAAACTGGTCAGAACGACCACCGGAAAAACAAACCGACACAACTAAAAATTCAGTTAGTGTTAAAGTGTATAATCGAAAAGATGCTGTTTATTGGGATGGGGATAATTGGCTTTGGATTGGTACGAGTGATAAAGTCTCCGATACTGATTTCAGCGTTCTTATGTGGCTCGATGAGTTTGTATCTGAGGAGCAGGATGAATTGTGGAATGAGTTATCAGAAACGTGGGAAGATTTAACCGACCACGATATGCAGAAGCGGCATCATTCGTTTAATATTCTTAAATCAAAATTTTCTCTTATCAAGAAATGATTTATATTTACAATATGCAAGACACGTTTAAAATCAATAAACATATTTACGGCGTAGTGGGATTCCTCCCAACGGGAAACCGTGTGTCTTGCAGCCCTGCGCCGTATAATCTTAAACTTGCAAGACATGATTTACAATGTTAAAATCGAAGGAATCACTCCCTACATGCAGCATCGCATGGATGACCAAAAGTTAGAAGAATGGGAGAAAAACAGGAAGCACATTATAGAACGCCCTGACGTTAATCAGCAAGATGCTGTACGGGCTGAATTTCATTGCTACCGCAATAAGGCCGACAAATGTTTCATCCCCGCAGAACAGCTAAGAATCGCTTTCATTAACGGTGGCGGCTATCTGAAAAGTAAAGTCGGAAATTCCAAAAGAAGTATGAAAGGCGTTATCGCTGCCGTGTTGAGAGTTTCCCCGGAAGAAATAACGATGCCGGAGTATGATGAAATTGATAAGCGATCAGCCGTGAACAAAAACGTCAAAGCAAGGGTAATGGTTATCCGCCCTAAATGGTCAACATGGAAAGCCGAGTTTGATATGATATTGGATAACGGAACTTTGACAAAGGAAATGATTACAGAACTCATTGAAACAACCGGGAATTATGTAGGCATCGGAAGTTACAGGCCAACGAACAACGGGTATTTTGGAAGATTTAAATTAATATCATTAGAAAAAACATTGTAGCATGGTGGTGTTCTGCGGAGTGGAGCACCGTCTGGTATCGTGAGGCGACGTGCCGTAGTGTCTTGCTCAGTAGCGTTTAGTATAGTTCTTTTAATCCGTAATATTATTAAAATTAAGTATTGTCTTGTGGGGTATAGCAATGTATAGTCGTGTTTGGTAAGGCACAGCATAGTTGCGTAAATGCACAGTTTTGCGAAGTAAAGTTCTTTTAATCCGACAAAGATATTTTTTCATGGCAAAGCAAAGTAATGTCAAGTCATGCGTGGTGTCGCCCTGTCCAGCAAAGTAACGTCTCGTAACGTCATGTGACGCTCGGTTTAGCAGTGTGATGCGTAGTATAGTAAAGTTTTTTTACCATTAAAATCATTACAATGGAATTAGCAGATATAATAAAAGAGGCCGAAGAAAATCTAAACAGATGTACTCCCGCCACCAACCCGTTTCAGGAAGGAATCAAAACCGTTTTATCGCACATAATCCCCAAACTCAAATCCATCCAAGATAATGATGGGTGGGTAAGTGTTGACGGTAAAAACTTCCCGCCGGATAATCCTAAATATTACTATTGGCTGTATAGCGAATCAATTGACAATTATGAAAGCGGGTATTATGATTTCGATGCAAGACGTTTCAGAAGTAATGCAGGCGATTATCTATTTCATGTAACCCACTGGAAACTTCCCACTCCACCGAATCAAAACAAAAAATAATAACAATGACAAAGCAATTAGATAAAATCAATTCAATCTTGGAGAAAATGGAAGAAATAAATTCCCTTTCAGAGCAACAGAAAAAACTTCCGGCAAAAGAATCTTAATTCCCTCTTAGTGTTACAGTATCTCCATTGGTTATTGCTAAAGGATCAAATGTCTGTGGCGGGGATACGCCGGTTACTGCTTTTGATTGTTGTATGACTCCGTTTTTTAACAATATAACTACTGAACTTTTCGCAGCATTATTATACCCGGCTATCATAGTAATCGGGCTTGCATCATTAGCGTTTCGTGTTTGCAATGGGTCTCCTGCCGCCGTTGGGAAATTAAAAGGAGAGTCAGGCGTCCACCCCGCTACACTTGAAAAAACTTTTGTACCACCTATGCCCGGATCAATCTCTGCTGTGTAGGATATTGATGATGGGGCTGTATCAAAATAGTCTTGTCTTCTCCTCCCGAAGCCTGCTGTTTTCTCTTTTAAAATCCGTGTTGCAGATATGTTAAGCATGGTTAATAAAAATGCCGCTACTAAAAATTCATACCCATTCGTACAAAAGGATTAGTAACGGCCATAAATAAAATGGATATTGGATTCGACTAAAAACGGTTCTAAGCAGTAAAGTTATATTAACAAATGTGGAAAACTAAAATATTGTTATTTGAAATATTTTGCAAATGTTTGCAAAACCTCTTAAAATTAAAATGCCAGAGCCGCAAAAGCCAAAAAGAAATAATGCCGACTACACAAATGTATGCGTTCATAAAAACAATCTCCAAGAAGTAAAGAACTATTTAGAAGAGCAAGATGAATTTCATATCGGGAAGTTCTACGAAAAAGCAGCTATTGAGCGATTGGCAAGATTAAGAAGCAATAGCGGAATTAATTTGCTATCTACTACAACCCTATTGCAAAATGGGTGGGCAAAAACGGGTAGTTCAACGTATAAAAGGGAGGGCTGCACTATTTTGTATAATGGCGTGAATTGGTTTCTTGATGGCGAATTATTAACAGAACAAAACTATAAGGAGAAAATTAAATGATAATAGCGCCTCATGTTGGCGAAGGCTTGGATGGTTCTCTTATGAGGATGGCTGAACAAATTAGTTCGCCAAAGATTCCTATAGTCCCAATATCAAGGGTGCGGAATTTTAAGTTTAATACCGATTTGTTGCAGGTGAAAGACTACGTTCTTTTGGATATGACAGAATTAGATTGGAACACGCCTTACGAACAAACAGGGACACATTTGTTCGGTAAGAACACGAAAATCTTCCCGCACTTTGATGGCATTGAATGGCTAAGATTTGATGAGTGGGTTGCAGACAATCCTCCAACCATATACTTTAAAAGGGAACTTCTTAAAAAAGATATAACCGAAGCAGTGGTTCCAATAGATTATTTTAATTGGATTAATAGAATTAACATTCAAACGAGAGAAGAATTTAATAAAAGAATCTTTGATACCTTCTTTTTTTGGGGAAGAAGCCACGAAGGAAGACTACAAATCCACGGAGACATTTGGAAGGGGGCGACACAACACGGCTATTCAGTTTGTGATAATTTCATGTTCCTTCAAGACTTTGTGAATAACGAGCAAGGGAAAAAATGGTGTAGTTTGTGGATGCCGCATTACAAAAGAATAGATATTTCAATGTTGCTATCCATCAACGGACTATCAAAGATTTCATTAGCCCCGTTTGGAGCAGGAAGAAAAACATTCAGGCATCTTGAATCATCGGTAAACTGTTGTATGCTTACTTGGGAAGATAATTTTGCATGGGCGTATCCATGGCTTCATGGGGAAAACTGTATAAAAAGCGAAATAGGTAAAGAGGTGGAAACTATAATTGAGTGGCTTAACAAAAAGGAATTATTTGATGTTTACTTGGAGTGTGTTCACAATGCAAACAAGTACCGCCCTGATGTATATTGTAAGGAATATATTGAGAAAGAAATAAAAGCAAGGTTGTAATTGTCAAGACTAACGATATTAATATTACACGATAAGGCTTGGCGAAATATCGCACAAATAGTTCTTCCTATTATTCAAAATTATTGTGATAGATGGAAGTTCGGATTGTTTGTAAAAGAATATGATAATTGGGAAAGTGATGCAGGGTATGAAAAATTGGCCGAAACAAGAAAACTATTCGAATCAGGAAGCGGAATTGTTTGGAACTTGGATTTGGATTGTTTAATAACGAATCACACAATTAACGTAAAAGATTGTTTTGACGACTACCACGATTTGTTTATTTGTAATTATCCAAATGGTATAAATGCAGGAAGTTTTGCCTTGAGAAAATCTGATTGGTCGGAATATTTTATTGATTTTGCTTTAGATCAAAGAGGAAAAGAAAGAATGTATTGTGAACAAGATGCCATGAGCCACTATATCAGAACAATTAAAGATGACCCACAGATTTGTTTTCTACCCCACCCTACGATTAATTCTATAAAGTACGAGTTGTATAAAGAATATCCAGAAGGAATTGGAAGTGACGGGGATTGGAAGCCGGAGCATTTGCTATTGCACTTGCCTGGACTTGGAGTAAATGAAAGGATAAATATTTTGAAAAACACACCGATACTTAAATGAGCGAGTATAAAATAGTAACAATTTCAAACCGCATCCCGCATGAATGGTATTACACATATCATCAGCTATTCAAATCTGTTGGAGATAACGAGATACTTGTATTGGGGCAAGAGCCGGGAGAATATACGGGGCTTTCAGATAAGCCACGAATTTTACACAAGGCAATAACCGAAGGAAAAATAAAAGAAAGAATAACCGTTTTTGTAGACGCTTGGGATGTTGTCTTTTCAGATTCATTAGAGAGCATTATTGAAAAATATAAATCATTTCAAACATCAATAGTAATCGGTGCAGAAAAAAACTGTTTTCCGGCTTGTTTCCAAAAAGAGTATGATAGGCTTCCTTGTAGAACCAGTTATCGCTATCTAAACTCAGGGGTTATCATTGGAGAAACAGAAGCGATATTAGAAGTTCTTGAAGCAATGGATGCGCCCAACCTACCAGTAGATTACCACGATGGAAGGAAAGGACACAATTATCATTTTAATGACCAAGCATATTACATGGATTTGTTTTTAAGGCAACCTGTTCCGATAGAGCTTGATTATGGTTGTTTTATAGTCCAAAATATGCAAAATGTTTTAGAGAGCGAATTGGATTTTTCGGGGCAACGGATAGTAAATAAAGAAATCGGCACAACACCTTCGATAATACATTGGAACGGAGGCAGCAAAGACAAGTGGAGCAGGGAGCCAATACTTAAAAAATTAAATCTTTTATAATCTCAAAGTTTTTTTTCATATCACCAATTGGACGTAGTTCACCAGACCTTTATCCATCGTTTGAGAAGACATTCATTGAACAAGGGCATTCAAAAGTAAATGATATATCGGAGGCAGATGTTGTGTTATTTGATATGTACAGCGGGGTTGGGAAGTATGATGAAGAGGTACTAAGATTTGTTGACAACGAGACTATCCAAATTTGTGTGTTTGATGAAACGGATTTTGGCGGCATGTCTAAAGAAAGATGGTTTTACAATAGGCATAATACAGAAGTTCTGTCTTATGTTCAATATTGGTTACTGAGGCAAATATTTAACGATAAGGGTATTGTTTATTTCATGCGGAAAATGGATAAAACAATTAAATTCCCCCAATGGGTTTACCCCTACGAGAAATGTATAATGAACGACCTCCCTCTTGCTAATCCCGATGAATTATTTTCACGACCCGTTGAAATTTCTTTTTTAGGAAATGTAAGTCCTCAAAGAATCTCTGTGTGCAATGAATTGCAACGGCATTTTATGTGTGATTTCAGATTGGGGCAAGAAAAACTTCCCAACGATGAATGGTTGCAAAGGCATAGAAATTCAAAATTGTTTTTAACCGCAGACGGGGGAGGATTCAGTGATGAGCGAAGCCAACAATTAATTACCATTTCTCCAATGCTTCGTCAAAAGAACAATCATCTCCAAGCCAACCCATTTTCAGATTGTGTTAATTGCATTGAAATATCAGAACATCCAACACAAGAAGAAGTAAGTAATATAAAATCAATAATAAGCGACAAAGAGTATTTGTACGAGATTTATGAAGAAGGGGTTGCCCACATGAAAACGTATTATACGAAAGAAGCAAGGAGTTTATACATACTTGATATTTTAAAACAAAATGGCATTATATGAAACTGGTTGATATATTAGGAGTTATTACAGCATCAATTTTTATGTTGTATATTTTGGCGTATGTTACTTTTCTGGTAATAGACCTACACAAATCGTCATGGAAACAAAAATGATACAATACGGCTTAATATCAAAGGTGGATGCAGATTGTATAGAAAAGACGCTTGATTTGATACTCAGTGAATTTAAAGGGATTGAAATAAACACTTGTCAGATAGGTGTATTCGATGGGCAAACTGATAGAGGAATACACGAATATGTTTTAGACAAAGGCCGTTCTAACAATCACACAGCAATAGATAATGAAAAAGATAAGCCAATATTATTACCGTTTTCCACCTGTAATTTAATCATAGGTAATAGTAATGAAGTGTACAACCAAATTGAAGATAATTCGCAGCATTTAATTTTTGTTGATGGAGGACACGCTTTCCCAACAGTCGTAGCAGACTTCTTTTGTTACGAAAGCAAAGTAAAACGGGGAGGCTATTTTGCGTTTCATGATAGCGGTAGCCATATAAAGGCGAATAAGGATTATCAAAGAATGGGGAGCGAGTTAGACCCCGATATGTACATCTCTGTAAGGAAAGCATTAACCAAGATAGGCGTATTGAATGATGAATTGTATGGATGGAGATTGATTTTTGATGAAGCCGACCCCAGTGACGAGGCTGGAGGCATTGTTGTACTAAAAAAGTATGGTAACGTATGATTTCAATAGTAATTAACTGCGACACAAGAGGAGAAAAGAATGAACAAACGGGTTTGTTTGGTGGGGTTTGCAATGAAGATTTTATTACAGATGGCGTATTTAATAAAATAAAATTCTTTGACGGGTTTGAAAAAGAAGTAATTGTTTTTATTGATGAACACTTAAAAGTACAAGAAAAGACATTAGAATATTTGCGGTCAATATCGGATTGTGTTGTAATCCGAAAGCATACACATGAAAACTTATTTAACGATTATAATTACCTTTCGGCGTTATCACTTGCAAGAGGAGAATACGTTGCACATTTTGACCAAGACACAGCAGCATTTACTTCCACTCCCGATTCGGTATTGTATTTAATGGAATTATTAGAGCAACATAAATTTGTTTCTTACCCATCAATATGGTCACCCAATGCAGTAGATGACCCGACGTTTAAAGGACGGATGTGGGCAAGCACACGATTCTTTATGTGCAAGAGAGAAACGCTGAAATTTGATGTGTTAAGAAACTGTATTGAAGAACCCGAATGGGCTTATAAAACATTTGGGGATGTCGCAAGAAGGTGTAATTGGCTTGAGCATTTCCTTACTCTATCGAATAATAATTCTGTTTATTATCCACCAATACAAACAGAAAGATTCACCATATTCACATGGGAAAAATATGAAACCTATACCCTAAGAAGATTAAACGAATTTTCATACGAAGAAATATATAATTGGCACAATACACATCCTATCTTTTACCCAAACAATTGCAACGCATGATACCACCAAGCCAAGAGTTTATAGACAGATTCAAAAAGTGCCCCGGCGCATTTTCCGTATGTGAATCAATTGCATTAATGAATATTACTTCACAAGTCCCGGAAGGGGGAAATTTTATTGAAGCAGGAAGTAACGCAGGGAAATCGGGCATGTCAGCCGCTTACGGACTTCCAAAAGGAAATTTCTATATGATTGACCCAATCTTTGATTTAGAAAATCTTGAAGCATGGGAACATACTATACAGGGGCATCCAAAAAACCTTGCATGGGAGTACGCAAGCCAAAGCGATTTTAAGGAACGGGTAAAAAAAAGAATATTGTTCGCATCAGATCATAAAGTAGTTCCTATTTTACTTGGTAGCTATTCAGAAAAAGAACTCCCGCTACATGGTAGATATTCCTTTGTTTTCATAGACAGCGACAATCATTCCCCAGAAAGAGTTTTTGCAGAAATAAATATTGTAGCAGGTAAAATGGTCAAAGGAGGTATTATTGCTTTTCACGATTTTGGAAACCAATATATTGCTCCAAGAGAAGCCCATCAATATCTAATAAATACGGGAGAGTATGAAGATGTGCCTATTGATTGGGACTTGATCTTTAACTATGTAAGAGAAAATGAACTGGAAGAAGGGAACAACTCATGGCACGAAAAAGGAAGCGAAGAGTTCCCAAAATTTGTAGGAGCGGTAAAAAGAAAATGAAAGTAGAAGTCCAAGTTGGGCATTATTACTTTAAGGTCATGATAGATGAGCTACTTCATGTTTGTTTGCAAAGGGATGAGTTTATAGGAATCCATAGCTATTATGACTGCGAGACCTTATGTGTAATTGAATATATAACCAAGACAAATAAATTAAGAACAGAGTTTGATAGTGTTGAAAAATGGAAGCAAATACTAAAAGCGCTCAATGATAACTTATGAAGAAAAAAGTAAATTCCAAAACTAGGACAAAACCAACTACTGTAAAACTGCATGAAATTCCTAAAAGATTAGAAGCCGAAATAGCAAGTAGTGAAACGGTACAGCCAGACGAGATGTTTACCACTGTTAAGCACATGGCGAACATGGGAGATATTGTTGCATCACTAGCCGCCTGTAAAAGATATTGGGAAATCACAGGAAGAAGAATCATGTTTTGTCAGTACGTTGATCACCCCGCCGCCTACTATCCCGGCGCAGTTCATGGCACAGTTGATTCTAATGGTACAATGGTAACGCTTAATCAAACATTGTTTGATATGGTTAGGCCGCTTGTAGAAAGTCAACCATACATACATTCATTTGTCAGATATGATGGACAAAGGATAGATTTGGATTTTGATGTGATAAGAGGAAAGACAGATGTTAATATGCCACACGGAATGCTATCGGCATGGGTAATGTATGCCTATCCTGATCTTTGGTGTGACCTGTCAAAGCCTTGGATTATCTTACCCGAAAGAGAAGATACCGATTTGGAAAAATATGTGAGGGGCAAAGTGATTGTAAACTTTACAGAAAGGTATAGAAGCCACGCACAACTTGATTATTTCTTTTTAAAGAACTATGCCCCCGATTTAATATTTGCAGGAACCGAAAAAGAACATTGGCTATTTTGCAACAGATGGCGGCTATCAATAAAAAGACTTGAAGTTTCTGATTTTCTTGAATATGCTTATGCGTTAAAGGCGTGTAGATTTCTTCTAAGTAATCAGAGTTTTGCATGGAACATTTGCGATGCGGCAAAGTTTAATAGAGTTCTTGAGGTATGTAAGTGGGCAGATAATTGTCAACCGGGAATAGGTGGTGAAAGCGTAGGGTATTATTACCAAACAGGTGCAGAATATCATTTTCGCACGATGTATAACAAGACAGCAAAATAAACCCCTCTGGAAAGAGGGGTCGCTTTTAAATTCATATCCTATGAAAAACCGTTAGTCAAATATAGTGAAAACAAATTAAGCCCCATTCGCAGAGGCTTAAATAAGTTCTTTAGATTTCGGTTATTATCCAGCGTTAGTTGCTAAAGTAGAAACCGACTGGTTTGAGGCGTACTTGTTGCCTTCCCCACCGGGGACAAGACCAGAAGGGATAACCTCAATAACTGAATAAATATAGTTGGATGTATTACCAACTTGTTGGCCGGGGGAAACCGGATGAAAAATTGTGCCTGTTGTTGGGAAACTCATTGACGTTGGAGAATCCCATACTACGAAGTTTGAGAACGCATCTCTGGTATTGCTTCCCTGATAAGGAGGCTGACCATAAACTTGACCATAGATGTTTGAAGTAACGTGTGCTGCTGCTGCCATTTGACATTAATGTTAGGATGATTGGATGTTTGTTGTCGGGAGTAAAATTATATAAATTTGTAGTTATATGGGGAAATATTTTTTAGTCAATCCAAATATTAAAGCCACCGACAAAGGGTTATTGGGTGAATTAATGATGGAGAAAGCCATGACTAAACTCAATGCTGAAGACAAAAAAGACGAAGAAGAACTTGCCCAACTTTTACAAAAGGATAACCTAAAATACATACAAGGAAGGGTGGTGATAAAAATAGACATGGACAGTAAAGATTTTCATGTTTTTGAAAGCGGGATGAGAATAGAAAGGAAGCGAAGGTTTGATAATCTTAACCAGCGAGAAGTTTCCCCTGTTAACGCCATCGTAATTTCAGGAGAAAACATTCAGGAAGGTGCAGAAATATTAATACATCCCAACGCCGTACACGACAGCAACCGAATATTTGACTACAAAGATTACAACGATAATATAAGGTACTATTCCATCCATACAGAAATGTGTTTTGCATGGCATGACGGCCAAGAGTGGAAAGCGATTTACCCGTATGAATTTGCTTTGAGAGTTTTTATTCCATACGAAGGAAAGATTCAAGGGATAGAACCAAGACAACTTATTGATACCTTATTTGTAACTTCGGGTACGCTTGCGGGTAATGCCGTGAAAACACTAAAGGCTTGTGACTACGAAATTGTCTTCATGGATAAAAATGGCCGTGAAGGGAATTTGATTCGCTTTCGCCCCTTTGGTCATCCAGAAAAAAAAATGGAAGAAGAAGCAGTCGCAGAACTACATGACGTAACTGAAAAAGTTTTATCAGGGAAATATCTTATTGGAGTTTCAATAAAAGATGGAAAACAATGTCAGAAACAGTAGAAGATTACAAAAAACAAGTAAGTGTATTAGAGCAAAGGCTTCGCCTATATGAATTGCCGGGAGAAATGAGGGGCTACTACGCTATGCAAAAAATATTAAATCAACAGGCTGATTTTTTAAACAAATTTGAATTGGAAAAAGAATTGAAGACGTTCTCAAAAGACGACAAAGTTTACGATAGGGCTTCGGAGTTATGGGAAAAACTACCTGTTAATTTAGCAAGAGTTAATGAATTAAAATCAACGCTTGGCGTATCTGGCAACGAGGAAAAAGACACACAGAACAGACCATCATTCTTAGATAGAAATGTTTAATGGGAGAAATAATTGAAATATACGGAACAAAAGTAACGCTACCTGACGTACCACCCGAAAATGAAATAGAGGATTGGGGACAACTAAAAGATGAGCAGTATTGGAGGCGGAAGCCTTTACCAGAAATATTTAATACAGTTTCAAGAGACAGTGCAGGAAATATTGTATTAACAGAAGAGCAAGAGGCTTTTTGTAAAGCAGAATTAAAAAGAATAAAAGAAGGGTTTTGGTTTTATAAGGATGGCGAACCTATATACATAACGGGTAGGAATTATTACTACTTACAATATTGGGTTCTTGAAAATAAAAAACGTCCAGAGTATAGAGATACGAGTAGACGTTATTTTTTATACCTTGAATATTGGAGAAATATTTATTGGTGTCTTGGAGTGCTGCGAGGCAAAGGGCGGCGAACTGGCGCAACATCTGAGAGTACATCAAACGGGATTTATGAAGCCACTACTGTTAAGAATAGCGTATGCGGCGTTCTTTCAAAAACAAATACCGATGCAAGAAAATTATTTCTTTATAGACTTCAATTCGGATTTAGGCATTTGCCATTTTTCTTGCAACCTACGTTAGCAAACGACAGAGATAGTAAAACAGAATTAGTGTTTGCTGTTCCTCTCGACAAGAAAAATAAAAAAGCGTCCCTCATTGACGAGATAGAGGGATTAAATTCAAGAATAGATTATCAATCAACAGCGTTAAACTCATACGATCAGGAACGATTGACTTGGCTTCTGGCTGATGAAGGGGGAAAGTGGCCGACAGATGTTCCATTCTCTCAATTCTTATCAATCGTTGCAGAAACATTTGTTGAAGGTGCTGATAAGACAGGGTTTGGTGAGTTTCCGTCTACCGTAAACGAAATGACAAGAAAGGGTGGTGCAGAATTTAAAAGAGCGTGGGATGGAGCAACATGGACTCAGCCAGATGATTTAGAAGAGCCTGACGACGAAGAAGAAAGCGAAGATCATAAATATGAAGATACCGAAGAAACCGCTAATAGATTTGTAAGATATTTTTGCCCTGCTTATGATGGGCTTCCGGGTTTTGTTGGAAAGTTTGGGGAATCAATAATAGAGCCGCCAACAGAAAGCCAAGCTGCGTATTTAATAGCAAAATATGGTGAAAAGAAATTTCATGGGCAATTAAGATTTGGGGCTAAGGCATATCTGCTAAAGAGAAGAAGAAAATTAAAAGGAGAAAAGCTTGAAGAAGAAATAAGAAAATATCCTTTTAACGAGGTTGAAATGTTCATGGCGGCCAACGAAGGATGCGTTTTTAATTCTTTAAAGATAACAGACCAAAGACAAAAATTAGCAGATGACCCGCCAAAAACAAGGAAAGTTGTTTTTACAAGGCATGAAGAAAGTCAACACGCAAGATGGAGGGATGCAAACAAAAACGATGAAATGTATTGGGAACTTTTGCCAATAGTTGATTTATCAACAGAGAGAAGTAATAAATTTTATTATGATAATAGTGCAAAAAAACCCTCAAACGCAACGAGTGGCATAATTGGAGTTGACGGGTATAGCAACGAGCAAGGAGGCAGAAAATATGGTTCTAAGGCTTGTGGGTTAATGTATATTAAATACGACTTGGCTGACCCGCAAAATACCGGACTATTTGGAGGGTGGATTTATGGTAGGCCGTCAAGAAAGGAGATTCTTTATGACCAACTTTTGTTAGCGGCAGAATGGTTCGGCTATGAAGTTTTTATAGAACACACAGCAGATGATTACCTATCTTATTTTAGAGCGAGGGGGAAAACTGGGTACTTAGGAAGATACCCGTTAAACGCTATTGACCATAAGAAAAGAAACAAAGAACACGTAGATAGGTTTTTCGGGTTTCCAATTTCCCCGTTTGCTATGACTAAGCAAACAGATTCAATGATTAGCTATGTGGAAGATTTTTGTGATAAAATTTATTGGGATAAACTTCTTGAACAGTTACTTGTATTTGACCCGTTGGATAGAACAGCAAGTGACTGTGTTGTTTCAGCTATGATTGCATTGGTATCATCCCTAAACATTACACCAAGACCTCCACAAAAAACTAAACCACTCATTCAGGTTTTCAGTCCGAGCGGCCAACCAATAATGAATTAATTTTTATTTTTGGTTTGGGTATTAAATTTTTGTATAATTTTGGTTCATCCAATATCTAATGAATGTCGCAAGGCAGCCAAACCAATATATCAGGTACGGGTGACGCAATGAAGCATTTCCAGCTTGATGTTACCAGTATTAAAGACAAATCCTCAAAAGAGTACGGGCTTTCTATCTCAAAATATATCGCTTCAACTTGTCAATTTAATGTTGGTGGTTATTACTACGCAAGGAACGCAAGATTTTTAAAGAATAGAAACTATGCCAATGGAATAATAGATATTGAGGCAATGTTCCGTGACAGGTTTCAATTCAATGCAAAGCAAAACTACATAGCATTAAACTTTAATGCACTCCAAATAGTAAATAGAATAATATCCGGGCTTGTGGGAAGATTCATGAAAAGAAACGAGAAGGTGGTAGTACAAGCTATTGATGATCTTTCTCAAACTCAAAAGAAAGAACAATACGAAGAAATAGAGTTTTATGTAGATAATAAGGGAAGGCTAATGCAACTTGAACAAGAGTCAGGGGTGCAACAACTTCCAAAAACAGGACTTCCGGCAGACGAAGACGAGCTTATTCTTTGGAAGCATCAATTCCAACAACTACCAGAAGAAATTGTAACGGAAATGGGTTGCAATGATGTGCTTGTAAGCAATGGGTGGTTTGATGTACTCAAAGAAAAAATGCTCCATGATTCACTTGAAGTCTTTTTTGTAGGCACATACACTTGGATGGATAGCAACGGGGTTGTTCATGTAAAAATAGTAAAGCCAGAAAATGCAATATATTCAGACGATGCCTTAAACAACAATGATCTTAGAGATACTTCATGGAGAGGAGAAGCACCATCTCTTAAATTAAGTGAGATAAGAAGGCAATGGGGTAAAGAGTTTAATCCCGAAAATCCTTTTGCATTAACCGAACAGGAAATTTGGGAGAAAGTAGTACCACAAGCAAAAGAATGGAACTACCAAACCAATATGCTTACATGGACGGAAGGATGGGTTAATGCTTACATCAGACCATACGATGAATGGAATGTAAGATCAATTCAATTCGAAGTAAAAACAGTAGATACCGAACCATATACGGTTACAAAAACAAAAACATCTAATTCTACATATACCCAAAAAGGTCTTCCAACAACTAAATCAGGAAAGCAAAGAGATAAGCCGCTCGATAATCAAAATGTTATCGGCGACACAAATTGGAATATATATCGTTGCGTTTACTTACCCGATTGTGATTTACTTCTTCAATGGGGGTTAAAGGATAACATGGTAAGACCACAAGACCCAAAAGAAATTGGTAATGCAGAGTTCTCTTACTCATTTGTAATGCCGCAAAACTATCTAATGCGGAACTTAGCCATCCCTGAAAAAATAGAAGCAGCCGTTGATGGGATGATACTTGCCTGTTTAAAAATACAGCAGGATATTTCACTTGCTATACCTCCCGGATGGGTTATTGACGAAACAGCACTCCAACAAATTGATTATGGTTTAGGGCAAGCTGTAAATAAAGATGTTGACCATCAAAGACTGTTTTTCCAAACAGGGAAACTTTTTTATAAAGGGCTTGATGCGGAAGGAAACCGAGTACCTGTACCCATCACAGAAATCGCTAATAGCGGTTTTGCTGTTCATGTGGAGGCCTTCATGAAGACGTATCAGTTCTGGTATCAAACTTTAAAAGACGAATTAGGCGAAGACCCTAATTTAATTTCACAAGCACTCCAACCGAGAGTAGCGGCAGGAAATGTAGAAGCATCACAGATACAAGCCGAATATGCAACCGATCAATATTATAGGGCTTATTCAGATTGCATGAAGATGACAGCAAGAAAAATATCTTGCTTGTTAAAAGATTCGGTTCAGTACGGCAGCAAAGCCTACAGACACTTGCTAAAACAAGAGGATGTGCAAAGCAGAGTATTTACAACACACATAAGATTTCTCCCAACAGAATTAGAGATACAGAAGTTTGAAATGATGGTGCAGCAGACTATTGCTACATCTCCTGATTTGGTTTTGTATGTTGACCCAATGCAACTAACGAGGATAGCAAAGGAAGACGTTAAACTTGCTGAAAGTATTTTTAGGAATGGCCAACGGAAAACAATACAACATCAACAACAAATGCAAGCGGATAATCTCAATAGAACCATTAAGGGGCAGCAAGATTCAGCAGTAATAACAGAGCAGGAAAAGAGAAAGACTATGCAGGAAGAAATGGAGATAGAAAAACAAAAATCAAAAATAACCGCCCTTGCAAATAATCAAAGTGCAGTGTTGAATATGTTCGCTTCCATAATGAAGCCGCAGGGTGAAACCGGGATTATACCAACGATACCGAATGAATTAAAACCATTATGGCAAGCGGTACAGGAAAACATAATGGTTGGCGCAGTGGCGGCAAGCGAAGAACAAAAGGCGGCAATTATTCAGCAAATGCAAGCGGCAAGAGAACAAGAGCAACAACAACCAATGCAGGAAAATATTAATCAACCACCGCAAGAACAATTAGCGGCATAAAATTTAAAATGCAATGTCAGTAGGTTATAATGCAGATTTAACAAAAAAGTACAAACAGAACATATACAATATAGCATTGAATGTTTCTGGTTGGGACACTGTATCGTTTCAGGTAATTGCTCCCGTAGCAGGAACTACTTATATCTATGGAGCATTGGATGATAATATGCCGCAAGGTCAGTTGTTATCACCAAATAATAACTATGATCCCGATAATATAAGAAACTGGTCAAGTGTACAAGCCGTAAACCTTGCAACAGGCAGCGCAGTAAATAGCATAACGGCAGCAGGTATATATTCTGTTCCGGTAAATTTCCCATACTTAAAACTTGGTGGCGGAGGGGATATTTATGGCCTATGGCAATTCAATAGTAAAATCAGTTAAAAATGGCAGATACAATAACACAAGATGAGGTAGTAACAGAAAAGGCTACCGAACAAACAAACGAAGCAGCCGCTAAAAGCACACAGTTGCAGGCTGCATTTTGGGAAGACAAACCTCTTCCTACTCAACAAGAAGAAAAAAAGATAGTACCAACTATCACAGAAGAAAAAAAAGATGAACCACAAGTACAGGCAAATGAATGGTGGAAAAACTTTGGATGGGAGAATGAAGATGCGGCAAAAGCTGAAATTCCTAAACTGAAAGAAGCAAAGCCGCAGGAAGAATTAAAGTTTGCTAATGATGACAGTAAAAAGGTTTTTGATTATTTAAAAGAAGGGAAGGTTAAAGAAGTGGTTGACCTTTACCAAACACAAAACACAGTTTCAAGGCTTTTGGATGGTGATATAGATGAAAAGAAAGCAGCAGAGATAATCAAATTCAATCTTTCTACTAAAAAAGATTTTACCGAATCAGACGTAGAGAGAAAGTTTAATAGACAGTACGCCATCCCAAAAGAACCAGTTTATGATGAGTTAAAAGAAACAGAGGATGAGTTCAAAGAAAAGCATGAAGCGTGGAAAGAAAAAGTATCAGAAATAAAAGCTGATATGATTTTGGATGCGAAAGAACTTAAACCAACCTTAGAAAAGATAAAATCAGAATTAGTTTTACCAGATATACCGATTAATTCAAACGCTAACAACGAGCGTCAACCAACGCCGGAAGAACTGGCGGCTGACAGAAAGTTGAAAGACGATTGGACGAAATCGGCAACAGAGTTTGCAACAAAATTCGATGGATTTTCCACAGTTGCTACATACAAGGAGAACGGCAAAGATGTCGAAATCCCTGTCAACTATGGGCTATCTACCGATGAAAAAAAGATTGTGAATGAAAACGTATCAAAGTTTGTAGAAAGCGGATTCAATGCAATGTCAGTCCTTAAAGACAGGTGGGTTGACAAAGACGGCAATGACAAAATAGACCAAGTGGTAAAAGATTTATCATGGTTATTATTTGGAGAAAAAGCCGCTCAAAAATTCGCTAACGAAGCTCATGAACAACGAATGGAAACTTACTTAAAAGGTAAGAAAAACATTAACGTAGATGGGTCAGGTGGCAAAAACTTTGGTGAGGGAGAGTTTAAAAAAACACAATCGGAGCAGTTGCAGGAAGTATTCTGGAATAGCTAAGAATAATTTCCAAACAACTTTAAATTTAAAATTCAATGTCAACAGGAATACCGACCTCAAACATTAATCAGCCGGGAGTAATAAATCCCGGAAGTAGTGGTACGCCCTTATCAATTATAAGCGGCCTACAACTTCTCACTCCACAGTATTGGAACAAGTATGTTGAACGCTATGGCTCGGAGGCGTATGACTACTTTTTTCAATGGTTAGCAACATTTGGAGGCATGGAACTCGTAAAGAATCAAAACTTCTTTTGGTACGAGAGCCGTGGTAAAAACCAAATTGCAGTTACTAACCTGACTCAAGTAACATCTCCGGCAGCAGGCGCAACAGTAACAGTAAACATTCCGGCCTCACAGCTTTATAGTTCCGGTACTTATTCACCACTAAGAGTTGGCGAAACTGTTTATATCGCATCTTCAAACATCGAGGGTGAAATCGAAACAGTACCGGCAGTTGACCAAGCAACAATTCGTCCAAAGCAAGTAGCAGACGCATTTGTTTCCGCAGGTTCAACACACTTGCTTGCGGGGGAAATCTTAATCTTTGGTGGATTAACAGATGTTGGTGAAGCATCAGGTTCAAGAAACACCCAAACACATTTGGACGTAAGACTTGACAACAACATCACTCCGATCAGGGAAGATTATGCTGCAACAGACTTCGCAGAAATGAGCGAAGTGTGGTATGACACTGGCGTATCTGGTACTGCCCTTAACGGAGTAAACCAATCAGGTACTTCATTCTTTACGCATAAGGCACTTGTTAAAACGGATCGTCGTTTCTTAAACTCAATTGAATCAAAACTGATGCGTGGTGACCAAGTAACCAATACAGGTTTGCTTGGTACAAATGTGGGTACAGGATGTCAGGGTTTCATTCCATCTGTACTTGCAAACGGAGAAACAGTAAACTACACTCCGGGTACTTTGGATATTGCCAAACTGCACCAAATCACCCGTATTATGGACGTAAACGGTTGTGCTAAAGAAAACGCATGGTTGATGGATATTTTCCAAAGACAAGATTTCAGTGATGGAATTTTCAAGGAATATCCAGCAGGTGCATTTGTTTACGGAACAGGCGAGAAGTCAAAAGAAGCATCAGTGGCCTATGGTTTCCAAGAAATCCTTATTGACGGCTATCTTCTTAAAGTTAAGAAATACAGCCCGTGGAACACAGAAGTACAAACAGGGTTAACACCTTCGGTTGATTACTTCCGTGATTTCGGAATCATATCACCAATTGGTAACAACGGTGTTCAGGATGCTAAAACATACACCCCGTTGAAGAACATTACAACAATGTATATGCAGCCGCAAGGTGGTGGTACAGTTGGTAATGGCATCAGGGTATGGCCTTATGGTGGTGGTTCAATGAACCCAACAGACGGGACTTTAATTGATAAGATAACAATGGTAACTTATCGTTCTGTAAGAACAGCAGGCGCAAATCAATTTTTGGCTGTTGCTGCTAATATTTAATCTTTATAGTGGTGGTGAAAATTAGTAGCCACCACTAACTTTAATACATCCTTTATTAAGGAGGCTACAAAAGCCTTAAAACATTTATTCAAATTTAAAAAATCAAAAAAATGATTGATTCAAAATTGGCTAACTCCGCTAATACGGAAGCCAAAACAAAAAACAAGTTGGATGAACTTGATGCGATAAAACTTCCACCAGATATTTTTCAGGAAGAAAAAGCTCAACCGAAAACGGACTACAATGTTATTTTCAAATTAGTCAAACCAAAGAAAGGGAGGACATGGCTCGACAACTGTTGTGATAATGTAAAAAATCCCAAAACGGGTAAATCGGAAAGAATATGGTTGCTCAATGGGGCGCATAGTATTTGGGATAGCGAAATTGAAAATATCTTAAAAGACAAAGACAGGTATAATAGAGCGAGACGGGGGATGGATATAATTTTCGTAGATGGGGTTTGCAGAATAAAGAGTTCAGACGAAAGATTTCTTGAGTTCATGAGGGTTCATAAAAAGAATGTAGGGAAGGCAAGGGCAGGAGCAGGAAATTTAGATTTCTACGAGTACAGTCCAGCAGATGAACAACAAGAAAGACACAAGAAACAACTTTTGAAAGTTCAGATGGTGTTGAAAGCAGGAGAAATGGATTGTAGTGAGAATGGAATTGGTAGAAAACTGGCAGCGTTCTTAGGAATAAAAATGACTGACCAAGAAATTGGAATACCAAAAGAGCCGCAAGAAATCCAAACAGAATTGATGTTAAAAGCAGACACCGATCCTGTAACGTTTCAAAAGTATGTGGATTCAAAAGAAGTAGAAATTGCATGGATGGTAAGGAAGGCCATTGTTGAAAATAAGATAGATTTAGGCGGGGAGAGTAAAAGTGTAACATGGTCGAATGGCAAAGGGTTTATAACTAAAATACCAAGCACAAGAAAGCCGTATGAGTATCTATCAGAACTTGCAATGACCAATAGTGATGAAGGAAGGAGGTTTTTAGAACAATTAAAAACAATAGCTACTTAAATTGAACATCAACGAAGTTTATATTTTAATGCAGTATGCCGTAGCTAAGAACACGGCTCAAGGATTTTTATCAAGTTCGGATTTTGAAACCTGCATTAATCAGGCACAAGTTAGTTACGTTGATTATCTTTTAGGTCAGTATCAAAAATATCAGGTCAGAAGACCAATACCAATAGTGGCGTTCGGGGAGAACGAAAGAGTAAGAACTTCCCTTGCGCCACTAATTTATGAAACCATAATTCCTATTAATAGCACAACCGGAATTGGAACTTTCCCGTATGGATTCATACAAGTTGATGCTATGTGGGGGCAGTACGGTTATTACAATATAAGATTCACAGAACAGGATAGGTTGGCAAGCAATTATCATTCTGTTATTGACCCCGTTCAAACAAATCCTGTTTACTTAATAAGGCACGAAGGATTTCAGTTCTTCCCTCCAACATTAGGAAATGTAAGGATGAGTTATGTTTCAAATCCGCCGTCAATGAGATGGGGGTACACTAATAATCCAGTAACAGGAATACCAGAGTATAACGCAATAACAAGTTCACAACCCGTATGGGATGATGTGGATATGCTTAATATAATCGTCAGGGCATTATCAATCGTTGGTGTCAACCTTCAACTTGGGGTTGTGTTGCAATATTCAAATGACATTAAAAACACAGGCCAATAATAAATGCGGAGAGATTTTTTCATAGAGACAATTTCAAGACAAATTCATGGAGGATTTGCAAGTGATGACACTCCAATTACCAACAATTATATTAATACTTTAATTGAACCCGCTATTGGGATTGCAGCAAAAACGTGCTACGATGGTAATTACCAAATGGACGGAGTTGGGTATGTAAACAATGGTTTTTATATCACCTTCAAAAACTTATCCATTACACAAGATGGAAACTTTCTTTGGAAAACAGAACTTCCAGAAATACCACAAGGACTTGGAGCAGTTGATGGGATTTCACGATTCGTAATTAAGGATGACAGTTCACCACAAATAAGTTATCCGGTTTTACTTCTTTCAGAAAATCAGGTAAGCATACAAAGAGGCATGAGGCCAATTCCAAATAAGGTAATTGGTTATCCAGAGGGTAAGTTGCTTTACATAGAAAGTACATTATTATTATCAGCATTTACGGGGCAAGTAACAATGATAAGCGGCGGCGATAAAACAGATTTTGATAGCGAATTAAATGTACCACCAACGTATTTACCTATAATGCAAGATTGGATTATAAAACAATTAATGATATTAAAAGGTCAGCCTGTTGACGTTGTAAATGACGGTTCTGGGGCAACAAATTTTCAGTAAATGAAAACAGTAAACAAAAAAATATTATTCAAACCATTCAAAGGAAGTTCGGTAACAGAAGGCGGTTTGATAATCCCTGATAGCGCACAAAAATTAAGTAACAAGGGGCAGATAGTAGATGTAGGAGATAAGGTAACAAAAGTAAAGATTGGAGATGTTGGATTCAGGGTTAAGGATTGGGGGGAAGAATTTATTATCAATGGGGAATCACATTTTATAATGGAAGAAGATGCAATATTAGCATTATGTTAGGCATTTCGGCAACAAAAATATTACAACAGAAAACATCCGGCTTCGGAAGAAGAAGGCAGGATTATTTTGAAGAGTCAAGCGGGAATGATGGGACGGTTGATTTTTCAGGAGTAACAGATATTGTAGCTTACGGCGACAGTTACACCGATCCGGGGTTGGAAGCCATACCAGCATCAAATAGCTATATCAATAAAATGATAGCCACGATGGGGAAAGCTCTTACTAATAGAGGCGGTACAGGGACGGGGATTGCAACAGCCTATCAAAGAGAGATAGTAAATGGGCAAGCCATAGATAGAGATAAAGGGGTTACAATAATGACAGGGCTAAATGATGTAAATCTTAATGGCGATGTGTCATCTTTCCATGATTCATACAAAGACCAATTAACTGCTACACTATGTAGTTTATTTTTAAAAACTGGCATCCCTGCTGGTTCGGCAACATATACCGTTCCGGGGCAATGGTTAAAAACATTCAACCCTTCTGATGGATTTAATAAAGCACATCAGTTTGGTGTATCAAACAAAACTGCACTCGGCAGTAATGTTTATCCAACATCAGGAACAATGTCTTATACATTCACCAATGACCATGTGGTACTTGGATATATGCAGTGCCTTACAACAAGTAATCCCGGCGTGTATCTTGGAGATTTTGAGGTAAGAATAGACGGCGTATTTCAAGAAACAGTAACATCCACCATTGCACCACAACAAACATATCCCGGTTGGGAAGGCGGAGCATTTGGCGACTATCAACCAAGAGTAAAAATTTATGGTGGATTAACTAATGCTTCGCATACTATCGAAATAAGAGCAACCACTAATCCGGCCAATTGCTGCATCATTGATTACTTCGGACACTTAGCAACCGATAGTAGCGATAGTGAAGGAGTTTTAATTTTTGATGTAACAAGGGTAATAAACTATGCTCAACCCGCTCCGTATAACATGGGTTCAGACGGAGCAATTAATAATATCAATTTGGAAATAAGAGAAGCCATAGCAAACTTAACAGATGTGAGGCCAAATCTTCCAATAGCACTTGCCGAGACAAATTCAGCAACCCCGGCAGAGATGGAAATTATACCAGCAGGCTTTGCAGCCGATGGATTGCATTACAATAACACGAATCACAATAGATTAAATTTAAGAGGGATGTCAAAAATATCAGCATACTAATGAGCCAACACCAAGCATATATAACATTGGATTCAATCATTCAGGATTATCTATTGGAAGCAGGTAAGAGTAATAATGATTACTTTAAAAGTTTTCATATAGCTTTTCGTGGGATGGAAAATCTTGGGTTGGATTTCTTTTATAAAGTGCAGGCGGTAAAACTTCCCGTCAATGCAAATAAAACAGTAACACTTCCTGCCAACTATATCAAATGGACAAAGATTGGAAGATTAAATAGCAGGGGTGAAATCATCCCACTTTGGTATAATGATAAACTAACAACATTTGCCGACCTATGGCCTGATAGAATAACCGTAACACAAGATGACACTACCATAGGTGCAGATTTTAATTCAGGACAAAACGTATGGTACAACTATTGGAACGGGAATGTTTATACAAATATTTATGGAGTTCCAAGTGGCGCACCATTCGCAGGAAGTTTTAAAGTTGATGTTGATAATGGAGTTATTCTTTTAGACGAACATTACCAAGAAGATTATTTGATGGTTGAATATGTGGCTTCACCACAACAAGGGCAAGATTATTATGTACCCGTTCAATTCAGGGAAGCGGTAATCGCATGGCTTTGGTGGAAAGATGGTAAGGCAAGATCGGTGAGAAGTCATATGCAACTTGGAGCAGCGAGAGATGCCAAGCATGAATTTTATAATGAGAGAAGAAATGCTATTGCCCAATGGAAGGGGAGTACGATTTTTGAAAAATATCAAATTCATCAGGAGTCAAGCAGGCAGGCAATTAAAACATAAAAATGAATGTGGCCTTTTCGTGGAAATATAAACGGGGTAGTGTTAAGCCAATCGCAAGACTTACCAATGGTAATAGAGAATTTTACTTTGGTAAATATGACGGGAGGTTCTGTTGTATGCAATGTGTATTTGATTAAGGATAGCAGAACGGTTGTGATTGCTCCCTATGGAGGGACGATAAATGCGAATGGAATTTATACAAGTGAGATACCAAGAGTGTTAGAGAAGGGGGAGCAAATAAAACTTGCTACATCCGGGTTGGTTGATTATGATTTTGAAATAAATAATTTAGAAATACCATAGATGCCGAATTTACCAATAGTATTACCAATAGGGCATATAGCAATATATGGGACGGGAACAATGGTGAGTTCATCTGGGGTAGCCAATACAGCACCAAATGGTATTTTAAGATGGGGAAGTATTTATCAGGTTTGGGATGGTGGGGCAACGTATATATATGGTGGCGATACTGTGATGTTCAAAGAATCAGATGTAGTGTGCAGAATAGCCAGCCAAAATATTCCATATACGATTGTTCCTGCAAGATTAGCAACAAAAGATAATCCGCCTTTATAATATGTTAAACGTACAAAATAGCTTTCGTAGTGGATTGAATCTTGACGATGAAATATTTTCAATGCGTCCCGATAGTTATTTGGATGCCTTAAATATTACCATTGATGCAGTAGCAAGAAATAAAGATTATGCAGCAACAAATATGGTGGGGAATAGACTTGTTGATTACGATTTGCCTAATGGGACTAACGTTACTATCGGGGCAACTGGGGACTTGATAAGAAAAAGAGTTATTTATTTTGTTTGGAACTCAAACGGAAATCATTCTATTTTAAGATGCCAATTTACAAATCCTTCAACAACTCCAACAATAACCAAGATACTTGAGAACTTAACCGATACCGACAACGTAGATATTTTAGCATTTAGCAGGTTTAAAAAAATACTTCATATTGAAATTGTTCATAGGGAAGAAGGGGATTTGCTTTATTGGACAGACGGTAATGTTTCACCAAAAGGATTAATCATTGATAAAGTAGAAGCAGGAACTTATGGGGATGTTGAACTTGATTTTATCACAGCCGCAAAATCTCCACCACTTCAACCCGCTACTGTTGCTTATGGTAACGATTCAAATAGAAGTACCAATGGGCTTAGAAAAAAACTTTACCAATTAAGATACCGTTGGAAGTATGATGATTTTTCCCGTAGTACATGGTCGCCTTGGTCAGATACACCACTTCCAGCAGGACTTGTAGGGACAGATGATGATAGCGACCCAACAAAAAATAATTTCATAGCCACCACAATAACAACAGGTAAAAAAAATGTAACCGATATTGAAATTGGATTCAGGGAACTTGCAGGTAACGGATGGAACGATATGCTGCTAACCATTTCACTCAATAAAGAACAGTTAGGTATAGCCGATGAAACACAGTATCAATACAATTTTTACAATGATAATATACCAACTTCACTTGACACCAGAGAATCAAATCAACTATTTGATTACTTCCCATTACTTGCAAAATCTATGGTGCTTGCAAACGGTAATGTATTAGTATATGGAGCAATAACGGAAGGGTATGATAATTTAGGGCAAGATGTTTTAGATGTAGAGATGACCGTTACCATGATTAAAAATACGGGGGTTGAACTTGGCGACCCGTCATTAACTTATATTCAGGATAATTTAAACTTTTTATTTACCGTTGGAGCAAATGTACCAACGGGAACGGTTTATACAGTGAGAGCATTTATTCCTTTTATTCCACCATCAACCCCACCACAAGTTATAACCCTTGCAACGTACACTTCAATAGGGGGAGATACTTCAAGTAGCGTAGCAACGGGAATGTTCAATTATATTTTAGCCAACCATTCTTCTTATGCAATATCCGTTGGTGGAAATACATTCACCGCTAATCTCCCGGTAGGCGCATATATCCTTCAAGTAACAGTAACTCCCGGCACAGGTTCTACAAGCATCGCAAGCGCAACAGGATGGCCTTGGTATAGCAGGTATAGATATGGACTCGTTTATTTTGATACCAAAGGAAGAACCCCCGGAGTACAAACATACGTGAATCAGCCAGCAGATGATGGAGACTTTGAAATTGAAACAGGGGCATTTGAACTTGATGCAGGTATTCCAAAAACAGCCGTTATCAATGCAGAAATAAATCACCTTCCCCCCGATTGGGCAACAAAATATTGTTGGGTAAGAAGCAACAACAGAACATTCGATAGGCAACTTTATTATGTTACTTGTGATTTCCAAAGTGATACCGATTATTATTATTTTGGACTTGGAAACATTCAATATTACTTCGACAACAACAATAAATTTATTTACAACAGCATTGATTCAGTAGTTAATCCAGAGAGAGGAGACAGAATAAAAATAATTGCATCAGCAGATGTATCAGGATATACGGGTACGGTTTGGACAAATGAAGATTATGAAATACTTGGAGTGGTGACAAGAGTAGAAGCAGGTGGCGCAGAAGAAAGACAATACGTGAAAGTAAAGAAACCTGTTGCCGCACCTTCTCCAGTTTTTCAAGCAAGCGTTCCCATGCTATCACTTATCTACACTCCAATAACAAACAATGTAACAGAAGACAAAACAGTTTATTGGGAGTTCTCTCAATTCTATGATATAACAGGCGGGTTTCACATGGGAGAATTACAAAACCAAACAGTAAGCCAACCCGCTACATTCAGATTTGTAAATGGAGATATGTATTACAGGAGCAGGAATATGTTCACCCGGCTTGTGCCAACAGTAACAAGCACAAATCTTCTGTTATTCGATGCTAACTATTCAGATTTTTACGTGAGTGCAGTAAATGGGAATGGAAGGGCAGAAGTAGTAGAAGTAAATGCAGCGCAAACTTATTATCCGGCAACCGTAAGATTTGGGCAAGAGTTTGAACCAAACACAACGATTAATAACCTACCAAGATTCTACCCCGGCAACTTTCAAGATTACAATAGGGTATTTGGAGGCATTTTAAAGATGTGGATCATTAATCAGTATATGTTCTTGGGGCAACAATTAAAAATAGGCAGCGTACCAATAAATTTACAGATTGTTAAAACTGTTGACCAGACAGGCCAATTAACAGCATCGGATCAATTACTAAACACAGTTCAATATTATATTGACCAAGTTGGAGTAGGGGATTGCCCGGAAGCGGTAGCATTTTTTAATTGGTCAGCATACGGGATAGATAACCGAAGAGGATTAATTTGGAGATGGTCAAATAACGGCATACATATAATTTCAGTTCTATATAAAGTAAATTCATGGGCAAGCGAAGAGTTACCATTAAGAAACGGCACAACTTCTTTTTGTTACGGTTGTTTCGATCAAAAACTAAATGATTACATTCTTGCAGTAGAAGCGACAGATGACAGCGAAGCCCAAACTATAAACTTTGTAGAGGGAAGCGACAGTGGCGAAGACAGACCTTGTTTTGGTAGCTTTTGGTCGCTCCACCCTGAAATGATGGTAACGCTTGGTAATTTATTTATTAGCTTCAAAGATGGTGCTTTGTGGACGCATGATAATACGAGATACAATTCATTCTTTGGAGTAGATTATGAAAGCAATATTACTCCTGTGTTTTCAAAGCCGGGATTGGAAAAGAAAACATGGCAATCTGTTAATTTAGTATCTACGGAAGTTTGGGACTGTCCCTTAATCACAAGCAACGTTATGGCGTTTAATAATACGGCACAATTAACAGATATTACAGCAGCAGAGTTCACAAATTACGAATCTATGTTTTCGGCTTCTATTAAACGCTCAAGCAACACGAATGGAGGCAAGTGGAACGGACAAATAATGAAAGGTAATTGGCTAAAAGTAAAATTAAGAAGACAAAATGCGTCAGATTTAATTAGTATAAACATGGTAAGTTGTAAATTTGTTGATAGTCCATTAACGGTAACATAAATCCAATATTAATATGAGAATAGATTTTTTGCCAAAACTTGAAATGGGCGTAGGTGAAAATCCGGTTGGTGGTGGACTTGGCGGAGCAGCCGCAGGATCAACGCCGTGGGGAGCTATCGGCCAAACGGCGGTTGGCCTCGCACAAACAATCGGCGGTTGGATTCAACAGCACAAAGCAACTAAGGCTTTAGAAAAATTAGAATCTCCAACGTACACTAAAAACAAATCTATTCTTGATTATTACAATAAGTCATTGGCAAAGTATAACGTCAATCCATATAATACAGACTTATATAGGATGCAAGAAAAATTAGGGAATAGAACTATGGCATCAGGAATTAGCACATTACAATCAAGAGGACAAGCCCTTGCGGGAGTAAATGATTTAGTTCAGCGGAATAGCGATGCTTTATTAAAAGCAGGCGCAACGGCAGAAGATATAAGTCGTCAAGATTTATCAAGGGTAGGTCAGGCATCACAATTAAAAGCAAACGAAGAGGCAAAGGAATTTGATATAAACAAACAACAACCATTTGAAAGAAAATATAATTTGTTAGCGATGAAAGCGGCTGGCGGTAATCAGGTCGGTAATGCAGGGATAGGTAATGTTGCGGGTGGCTTACAATCATACGACCAAACAAGGATGCTAAATAAAATTTACGGAAAGTAATGGCAGTTCACAATCCATCCAATCTTTACACCTTTGGCGCAGTTGAATTAAATTCTCAACCAAGTGTCAATATTTATGCCCAACACTTGCAAAGAAAACAAGCAAGAGAAGAAGCCTTAGATGCCTATGAAATGAACCGTATCAATAGGATGAATGAACAAGGGGTGAGGGATATTGATAGACCGGGATTAGATGCGAAAGTGATTGACATGAAAACTTACTACAAAGCCAACAAAGATAAAATAAGAAAAGGCGGAACTCCCGAAGCATACAACTATGAAAAAATGTTTCGTGATACATTAGGTGGAGTAAGTAAAAGTAAAAATGCAACAGCAAGAGCAGAGACATTTAATAAGATAAGACTCGAAAGACAAAAACTTGGAAGAAACACCCCCGAAGATTGGTTCAATGAATACACTCAACATGAAGACACTCCAATATGGGATGAGAAATTTTCCGAACTCGACCTTCCAAAATTCATGTCTCAAAACCAAGTGAAGTATGACCCCAAAAAGACAATAGATTTATTTAAAGATATAAAACGTACTCCCGGCGCAGCGAGATTTGAAAATATCCCCGGCGACAAGTTTAATAGAATGAAATATGTGGATGAAGAATTTGATATTGGCGCAAGGCAGACAATAGCGGCAAGGGCGCATGACCTGTATGATAGCAATGACGGGTTTGCAATGTCCGTTCAGGAAGACTTCAATAACCCTGTTACAAGGGGGCGACTTGAAAAAGATTTTTTCAATGCGTTTGGGACGCAGCCGCAATCAATGTCCGACTATGCAGCAGCTAAAGTATTCCAAGAATTACAACCAACCGTAACAGGGAAACCGCAGAAAGTAGAATTGTGGCAAGAAAAACAAGATTACCTTCAAAAATTCAAGCAATCAAACATAAGACTTGGATTATTCCTTAGAGGGGTTTCGCCAAACACTCCATTTGATTTAAGCAGCTATACAGTAACAGACGATGGACAGTATGACATTACCCAACCATTAAAAGGTGTAGCATTAAACAGAACAAAACAAGGAACGTCTTTATATTCAAATAAAGTTCTTTACAATCCACAAACACAAGTGTTCACATATTTTGACCCTGTAGAAAAAGTAGCCGTACAAAAACCATTCGTACAATTCATCCAAGATGTAAAAACAAATAATCCGGGTATTGATGTTAAATTCATAGAAACAATGCAAAACCCGGTTGGAACAAGAACGCCAAAGAATCAACAAAGTGGAAATAAGCCACAGGGAATTACGTATAACTATCAAAGTCACGATTACACAGAACAGGAAATCACAGAAGCAGCGAAAGCGGTTGGGTTATCAAAAGAAGCGTATATTAAAAAGTATGGAATAAAGCAAAAATAAATGGCAGAGGAATTTATAGATATAGAACAAGATATTGATGAGGGTACTGGTGATCCAAAGCCTAAGCCAAAACTTCCGGGAATGGGAGGTAAACCACAATTGCCCGGACTTGAAAAAAAAAAAGAATATGGTGGTTTTTCGTTAGGCTCCTTCGCAGAATTTGGAAAGCAATATTCCCCTACTCAATCAAAATTACCATCACAAAAAAAACAGGGGATTGATTTTTCATTAGCAACAGGAGATGGCGAATCAAAAGAATCAATGCTTGCTGATTTGCAAAAAGCCCAAACGCAAAAAAGAGAACTTCCATTTAAGACAGCAGATGAAGCAAAAGATTATTTAACTACAAGACTTGTAGAGAAGCAAGCAAAACTTCGTCCTAAAAAAGAACTTGCCACTAACATAACACAAGAAACATTTAGAAAACCAGAAGATGTTACAAGTAGAACCCTTGATGAATTTGATTTGGGAGACATTAGCGAATCATTAAAAGATAACGTAGAGAAGAAAGCATTTGATATTTACCAACAAGATAGAAATAAAAAAGCAGCCGTAACACGATATGGTATAACCGAAGACGCTGCATTAAGGTACGCCGCATCACAAGGTGATAAAGATGCAGCGAGAATGTTGCAAAAGCCACTTGTGTCAAGAAAGAAATTAGAATCGGTTGTTGGTTCAAAGATGATGGATTTTTTATATGACGAAGATGTGGTTAAGATGGCCGAACAAAATCCTGAATTAAAACAAAAATGGATTGAAAAGAATGAAAAGTTATTTGATGAATACCCAACATTAGCAAAGAAAATAGTATCTCAAAAAATAGGACAATATAGAGAAGATAAAGGAGTAGGCGGGTTACTTGTAGATATACCAAGTAAAGAAGGATTAGATCGGTTGGTGTCAGATATGATGGCTGATGGGAAGTTGGATGAAAAAGAATTGGGAATATATCAAAAAGAAATTCGCCCTGACGTTGGAGTTGGCAAATCAATACTTCGTGGATTCGGAAATACATTCATTCCTGCGTTTACCAGTGATGCGCCAATACAAACAACAGATTATCTTGGCTCACTTCAAGATAGCTATAAGAATACAGTAAGAAGCATGGCTCATTCCGTAGAAGATATAGTAAATCTTAATCCAGCCAACCCGATTCAATTTGATACCAAAGCAAGAACCGATGATATAATAAACAGAGAATATTTAACTCCAACAGTCGAAGCCAAAGGAGATTTAAGTAAGGCGTTTCAAGGGGCTGGGCATCTCACTGGTTTTGTAGTGCCAATGATACTTGGCGGCGAAGCTAAGATTCCTGAATTAGTGACAAGCGCATTAACGTTTGGAGGTATTAATGAAGATGCTGCATTAAGAATGTTCCCTGACAATAAACTAAAGCAAGCGGGTTATACTGCATTAACAACAGGGTTTGATGTATTTGCGGGAAAATATTTACTTCCTAAAAATATTTTAGGTAATGCTAAAAGCGAGTTTTCAAAAGAGATAAGTGGGCTAATAAATAAATTTTCTAATAAAGAATTAGATGCAGCCACAGCAAAAACAACCGCATTAAAAATTGGAGAAGATATTCTAAAGAAATATGTACCCGACCTTGCAAAAGGCAATGTAAAAACAGCAACGGTATTAGGAGCATTTAATGTATTTCATAATGGAGTTGATGCAGCTTTTGGCGGAAGAGATGTAAGTTTTGACGATGCAGCGCATGAAGCCACAGAAAGTTTTAAAGTTAATTTATTAGCTGCAACTCCCCTTAGTGCAGCAGCAGTATATGGTAAATATAGTAAAACAACAGCAAGAACATTAAGAGAGGCAGCACAGAATAGAGACTACTTTAAAGAGAAGATGCATGATGATATAGCACTTGACCCGCAATCCGCACCTGAAAAAACAGAGGCAATAAGAAATCTTGATGTAGCAGCAGGGATAAATAATGATGTAAAAGATTTGAACATTTCAGAAAAACAAAAAGATAAATACGTTCTTCATGGAGTAGTTGAAAACATTTGGAAGAAAAAAGCAGAAGCTACAACCGACACTAATTTAAAAGAACAGTACATCCAAAAAGCCAAAGATGCAAAAAGTGTAAAGGAGCAAATTTTAAAAGGAAACACATCGGAAGAAATTGTTCCCGAATCCAAACAAAAAGAAATCGAAGAACAAAAGAAAGCAAAAATAGAACTGGAAAGGTTAGAGGTTGACCATAAATTAGAACTTGAAAAAATTGATGCACAAATAGAAAAAACAGATGGAAGGGAGTCAGAAGAAAACCGCATCAAATTAAAAGAACTCAATGAAAAAAAGAAAAGAGCAAAAGAAGATTTTGAAAAAGAAAAATCCAAACTAAATGACCAACAAGCCACGATTCAAGATATTCCGTCCTCGCAAAAAACAGAAATCAAAACGGAAGAAAAAGTAACCGACCCATCCAAGACATCTACTGTATCAGGATGGGAAGTTGGAGATATTTTACCAGCAGACCAACAAAGACCTGAAAAGAAGATTAAGACTATCGGTAAAAGTATTGGAGATTCAATGGTGAAAGTTGAATTTGAAGATGGAACTAAGGGGGCTATCCCAAAAGATAAGGCCGCTTATTTAAAACAATTAAGTGATGAAAATAAAACCGAAGTTACGTCAGAAGAAAAACCATCTTCGTTAAAAGACTTATATGATAAGTATGATAATGGTGATATTGGTTCATTCGGGGATTTGGTTGAACAAGTAGAATCTTATGCAAAAGAAAATGGTAACGAGAATTTATTAGCCGCCGTTGATAAGTACAGAAGGGAACAAGAGTATGACCGTAGTATATCTGGTCGAGGCGATTGGGACGCAATGGAAAAAGAATTTACCAACGTTATCGAATCTGAAATTAAATCCCCATCTACTGTATCTGAAAGAGAAGGAGTGAGTAAGTTTCCAAAACCAAGTAAACCAATAAATGAATTAAGCAGCGATGAACTATATGAGTATAGCAACACGGTAATGGAGTATGGTAAGAATCTTGAGAAGGAGTATTTTGGTGAAGAAGGCGCAAGGAAGTACAAGGAAGCAAGACGAATTTCAAATAGCCCAACTTCAAGCAGGGAAGATGCAAAGGAAGCGGATAGAGTGATGAAGGAAATGGAAGAATCTTTGACCGAAGCGCAACAAAATGAATTTTTCGGAATCGGATTTGATAAGAACGGATTGTATGATGCAGCCGAAATATCCAACTTAGCGTCAAAAGTTCGTTTAATTGAAGAAGCAGAAAACGTTCAGGATATTGCTCGTTCATTAAAACTTCCATTGCTTGAATTTTCAAAAAGTAAAGAACCAAGTGTTGAATCATTAACGATGTTAAGTGCTGCCAATAAAAAAGCACAAGAACTCGGAATATCAACAGAGGATTTAATTAAAAAGTCTCTTAACAATATTGCCAAAGACTTACCAGATAAAACAGATGCAGTTTTTTTAGCCAAAACTATTTTTGATAAATTAATTAAACCAACAGAAGCCGTTCCCCCAAAACAAATAACCAATGAAACCATTACCAAAGAATCTTCTGAAAGCCCTGAATCAATCCCCTCAGTCCAAGAGCCATCAACAAAAAAGGGAGCTACTGAACCTTCAAAAAGCGCAGAACAAGTTGAAAATCAAGGAGCAGAACCCCCGAAAGAACCGCCCACAGTAGAGGCATCAGGAAAAGAAAACGAAGGTGGGCAAAAGAAGGGTGTTCTGAATCATTTGTACACTGCCGAAAATATTCCTGAATCAGCAAGAGAGGGTTTCAAAAAAGAAGGACTTGAGTATAAAACAGCAAGTCAGGAAGAAGCCCATCAGGTAGCAAAATCGGTAATTGATGAATTGGGTATTGATGAAGCCGTAAACTTGGCAGAGGCGCAAAAGTTTGATGGAGATGTTAATTCACTCATCTATGCAGAATCATTAAATAGGTTAGCAGAAAAAGAAGCAAGCGCAAAAACGCCACAAGAGAAACTTGAAGCAGCAAAGCAGTTTGCAGAAGTTGGTATCATGTATGACAATGCAGGAAGAAAAGGGGGAAGGTTTAGTTCTGCTATAAATTACTTCTATAAAAAATCTCCATTAGGTGTTGTGATGATTGAGAACGCAAAAAGAAAACAAAACTTTGAAGAGTGGGCAAAACCAAAAGATAAATCATGGAAAGAGTTCTTTGATGAACTTGTTAAAGAACCAGAATTTGAAAAACTGTTTAAAGAGGAAGTAAAAACAGAACTCAAAAAAGAAAGAGCCGAAGCAAGGAAAACAAGGAAAGATAAAGCCGATAAGTTTTTCGATGATGCAAAAGGTAAAGATGCTTTGTACGCAACCATAATTCCCAAGCCGTTCATAGATGCCGCTATTGAAGGAATGAGAAAGGCGTATCATGCAGGAGAAAAAGTTGCCGAACTTGTCCAAGATGCTATTGATTTTATTTCTGAAAAAATGGGTACTGCTCCGTGGGACAAAGAAAAATTCAGAAAAGAATGGGAAGAAAAACTCAAAGACAGAATACCCAAAGAAAAGATTTCAGACGAAGATTTAAAAGCGAAGGTGCTTGATAAGTTCAGAAAAAAATTAAAAGGATTAACCGAAGATCAAAAGGACGATGTTATCAGGCAAGCCCATAAAAAACTTATAGAAAATGGGGCATTGGATTTCGAGGACTTTAAAAATATAATCGCAAGAGTTGTTGGAAGAACTGAGTTATCAGTTGAAGAAGCCAACCGAATGAAAGAACTCGTTGCCCAAACAAATAAATTAGAAGAAGCAGCAAACAGAGCAAGGGAAGAAAGAACGCCCGCAGCGTTTCAGGCATATAGGGACGAACAGGTAAGAACAGCAAAAGCAACACGGGTGTTAAACGATATGTTCTTTAATAAGCCTGACATTATAAGAAGGATTACGGGTATCATGCAGTTAAACACACTTGGGATAGTTTCGTTAATCAATAACCCGGTTTACAACATTATGAACCAAGCAGGTGTAAGATTTCCGGTTGGAGTCATAAATGATTTAGCGGATAGAGGTATAAAACTAATTGATAAGAACTACGAACAAGAGTATAATACATTTGAAACCCAAAAAGATTTTTGGGAAATGGTTGGTGTAGGTGGCAAAGAAGCCGCAGAGCAATTACTAACGGGATTAAACAGAAGCGACTATACTCAAAAAGAACTTTATTCTGAACAGATACGCCCATTCAAGGCTTTGCGTGAACTATGGGCATCATTCAAGGGGGAGAAAAAATTAACTAAGAGGCAGAAGATAGATAAGATGCTGCAAGGGACGGTTGGTATTCCTGCCGAAGCAGTAGCAAGGATGCTTAACATTGGTGACAAGCCACAACGATTTGCGGCAGGTGGGGCGCAAGGTGCAGCGTTTGCAAAATCACTTGGGCTAAAAGAAATGGACAAAAAACTGTTCATGGAATTTCCAAGAGAGGAAGCCTATCGTGCATATAAAGCACAAGGATTGGGTGATGCAGTTGCAGGACAAAAAGCAGATTACATAAAACAAGTAATGGAGAAAGAGGGACAGCGTTCAACCTTTCAGCAAGATAATTTACTCAACGATGTAATATCGGCAGCATTCGGAAAACTGTTTGGTGGGAAAGATACCGGAGCAGCAGCACTTGCAAAAACATTAACGATTTCACCTTACATAAAAATTCCATCCAATGCCTTTTGGAGTATGTATAATCTTCTTAATCCAGAGATAGCAATACTCCAAGCAACGGTTCATGGTGCAAGGTCGGGTATTGCCTCAAAAAAAGGGGATGTCAATAAATCCAAACTTCAACTAAGGGAAGCAAGGTATTGGCTTGCCCACGCTATTGTGGGAATGGGTACAAGAGCCGCAGTTATTGCACTTGTTCAACAAGGATTGTTCACTCCAAGTTTAGATGATGATGACCCAAAGAAAGAAAGAGAAGCCGTAAATTATTTTGATAAGCAGGGAACGATGCAGATAGGAAACCTGAAAGTTTCAAACCGATGGTTAGGGCAATTCGGAATGTTAGCAAATCAAATAGCAAAGCAACACCAAGATTTAACTCCCGAACAAAGAGAAAACATGGATGAGTTTTGGAATGTGGTATTGGGTGGTATGGAAAAACAAGGATTGCAGGAATTAGAGAACGGAGTATTTGGCAACAGTTCATCATTGCTTCAATATTGGTTTGGCAAAGGAGATTTGAATAGATACTTTACTAACACTACAAATCTATTTACAAATATTATTCAACCTGCATCACTTGCACAACTTAATAGAGCAGCACTTGATGAAGTACCTACATCAAAAGGAGATACTTTTTTAGATACCGTCAATCAGAACTTTGCTCAAAGGTCAGTATTGTATAGAAAATTATTTGATGTCCAGATAAAGTACAAGAGAAACTTATGGGGGGAAAAACAACCAAAGGGAGGCAATATATTATCCAGAATGTTTGGTATATCTAAAGCCGATCCACAATTATTTGCAAGGCCACTCTATGACGATTTCCTAAGAACCAATGATGCAGGATTTTTACCCCCTGCTATTTCCCCGACGCTAAATGGGCAGAAACTTAATACCAAAGAATCCGAAAGACTCCAAGAGTATGTAGGTCAGGAAAGAAAACGATTGGTAGAGCCATATATCAATGACATGGCAATCATTGACGGGTTTGGTAAAAGGTACAGCCAATTAAAAGACGATGAAGCTAAAAAGAGGGTACTTGACTATTTATACGACTATGGAAGGCTGTTAGGATTAAGGAAATTCTATTCAGATTACCCCCAATTTTTACCAAAAGGAAAGACAGAAAACCAACAGGAATTTGATGAATTATTCAATGAATTTAAGCAAGGAATAAAAGACGAAAACCCCATTGAAAACGACCAATAAAAATAACTTTGAATATAAACAGAATTATTATCTAATTTTGATAAACGCCCAACATCCAAAATGACACCAGCCTTTACGGTTAGCCAGTCTGCTATTTCACCCGAAGCCGTTACGGTTGCGGACACTTCAACGTCAATAACGGGGACAATAACACAACGCCGTGTATATTTTCAGACAACAAGTGGGGAGTTTTTAGTTGAATCAGGAACTACAACTGATTATGAACAATGGGCATTGGCAGATTCTTCCGACACATGGAGTATTTTGACAACAGACCAAGCATTAAGTATTCGTGTTGATTGGCTGAATGTTTCAAATGTAGTGGTGGAATCACTTACTCAAGTCTTTTGCCTGCCACAATTCAACAAGCAATTCTTTTACTATTTAATCCAAAATCAAGCCCTGACACCGAGTATTATACAGGACACAAATTATTTTTCAAATATCGCAACTTATTGGATGAATATTATTGGAGCAATTAACGCAGTAGAAATTGGGGCTGATATAAATGCCTCTCAAAATTGTTTGAATAGAGCAACATTTATGCAACAAAATCAGGCTAACTTTTTTTAAATGGCAACCATTTTATCAGTAGCGGATATTATTGACTTAGGTAAGGTTTCAACATACTTATCTGCCAACTATATAAGTAGGCAAGGATTATTTGGTGGTACAGTTATTAAGCCAACGCCACCTGTTCAAATTGCCTTTGTTACCGATGCTTTGGAATGGGGTTATGACGGTGGTGCGCAAACAGATGCTTCCCTTCGTTCAACATCAAATTATCTTTATTGGTTATGCGGAAAATTTCAATTAGAAGCACAACAAATAATTGATGGAGATGGCGGCGGTAGTGTTACACCAACACCAGCAGGAGGTACTTTGCCCTATCCATTAGATTGGGAAATTACAGCAGACAGTACGCCTTTAAAAGAAGGGGATTTATCAGTTACGCTTTCTCAGTTTATTGGCTACAATATACAGTTCACAAGAAACAATATCACTCAAAATACAACTGCTCCTTTGGATGGATTCAGTACTTACTATTCATGGGATAGAGCGACGGGCTTGTTTACGCTATTAGCCGATTCAACACCATTTGGAGCAGCACAATTAACCGAGTTATTCAGAATATTACCAACACGATGAGAAAAATATTATCCATATTATTATTTCTAACGATTGCTTTTTTTGCAAAATCACAAACCACTTACCCCATAACGCAGGGGCTTGGTTCACAAACAACACTTGTAAAAGTTCCCGTCAATGGTGGATTGCAAGCGGTATTAGTTGCTACACCTTTCGTTGATACCACAGCAGCAAATGCAGTTCCCTATGTAAAATACACACCGGGAGCAATGATTAGAACTACAAGTGATGGTTTGTTTTGGAAACGTAACGAAGTTAAGACAAGATGGGTGGGAGTTGGTGGAGCAGGAGCGGGAGACATTATTTCATTTAGCTTTTATAATGATAGTCTTGTAATTATATGTTATGCGTCGGGGAGCTGTGATACCATTCCATTTAACAACAACAACACATTTGTAACAGTAAATAATGCTTTTGGAGGTTGTAATAATTTATTAAGTGGGGGTATAGTTACAGCAGCTAATCCAACAGTTAATTTAGTAATGGATGTTACAGCAGCAGATTATACTATTGGATGTAGGGCTTTTCATACTGATTTATCACAAGTAACATTAGCCAATGGGGATGCAACCTTTGGAAGATTTGATAGAATAATTGTTGATACAAATAATACTGTTTCAGTCTTGCAGGGAACACCATCAGCTAATCCCCAAGAACCACAGGTAAATCCTGCGTCTCAACTTTCATTGGTTACTTTTTTAGTTCCAGCGGGGGCAACAACAGCAACGCAACTTGGAATAACGCAAACTGTTATTTACGATCAAAATTTAGGAACTCCAACAGAATGGAACGGGGCAGCAACAGCATGGACAAGTGATAGAGATAATTTATTCTTTCCTTTCCATTTAACAAAATCAGATTTAGTTTCAGGTACAACAGGTTCAACATCTCAAATATCATGGACAACAACTGACACTATGCGAAATGGTCAGTTTGATGTTTTTAAATTCTACATAAGATTAACCGATGCGTGGGTAACGGGGCAAGGATTAGATATTTCTTTTTATCGTGGAGCAACAAAAGTAACCAACTCTGTAATATTCTCAAATAATTCCTACGGATTCGATCAGGCGACAACAGGTTCTTATTTTGTGGCTGCTATACCAATGGCGAATTGGGTTTTCACAGATTCAATTTTCTTTTCAGTAGTTATCAAACCTCTTGCATCACCATTTATTTCTTCACAAGCATTTAGACTTGATTGGATTCAGTTGCAAGGAGGAATTAATCAGGCTCTTGGTGGAAGTTCAGGCCTTTACATTTGGAATCAATATTCACTTGACCAACCCGCAAATTATAGAATACTTGGAGCAGCATCAATTAAAGGTGGAATCACTTCAACAACCGATGCTTATTACCTATCAGAAAGATATGGATTAAATGCAATAGCCAACGGAGTTGCCGCAACAGCAGTTGGGGCTTATTCAACAGTAACAGGAAACAATGGTACGGCTATCGGGGATGAATCAAGTTCAACAGGTGGTATTGCTCTTGGTTATTTTTCAAGAAGTGGAGGCTCAACAAATATTTCCATTGGGGGAACAACTGCATCAGCTACTTCATCAATACTACTTGGAAAAGATGGAGCAATAACAGGAAATCAAAGTATAGGGTTTGGACAGAACGTAACGGTTGCACATAATAACTCAATCGTATTTGGATATTTTGGAGCAAGCACAGCAGCCAATCAATTTGTCGTAGGTTCATCTCAAGGAACAAATGTTGTCAATAGTTTTTATTTAGGAAGTGTTGGAGTTTCAGGAACAGAAGCAACAGATGTATCATGGAGAATAAGCGGTGAATCAGGAACAAACCAAGCAGGTCACGCATTAACTATTGGTTCAGGACTTGGAACAGGTAATTCGGCATCAGGGAGTGTAATTAATTTCCAAACAGCAGTAGCGGGTTCAAGCGGAACAACACTTCAATCATACGCAACTCAAGCCACACTTCTTCAAACAGGTCAATGGAATTGGAGTAAATATTTGCTTACCACTTCTTTTTCAGGAACAGCAGTTGGAGCATTAGGATTTGATGCAACAGGGAATATAATTACAATGGCAGCAGGCGGTGGAAGCAATACAGATTCATTATTTGGAGTACAGGATAATTCAAGTACAGGAGCAAGAGCATTTGATGGTAATGGGAATAGTTTTCAATTAACCGATCAAGGGGCTTATGATATTTACCCAAGATTATCAACAGGAGCAGGAGAGTTTGGAGTTTATGACCAAGCAACAAATGGGCAAAGATTAACAGTATTGCAGGCTTCAACAAACCTTTTTGCTCCCGATGACCTTAATGCCTTAGAATTAGGAAACACACAATTCAGGGTTTATCACCAAGCATTAATTCAATTATTTTCAGAAGATGGGGCAGAGAACTCATTCATAGAAATTGACAACACGGCAGCAACAAACGGTATAAGATTAGGGACGACAAAGGCAATAAATATAACATCTACTGATGAATTAACATTAGACGCATCAGGTGGAATTTTTGCAGGCACTATTCCATACAATAGTGGAGCAGGTATTGTAGCATTAGGAATAGATACAGTTGCATTATCCCCTACATTTGGACAGATAGTTAGAAAAACAGCATCAGCAGGAACAACATATACATTCAGCGAAGGTCTTAATGAAACAGGTGGTGCGGTAGTATGGGGTGGAACAGTATCAACAGATAGAACATTAACACTTGGAGCAAATACTGTTTTATTTACTGCAAATACTTTAGCTGGTGACCCTGCAATATCAATAACATCTACTTCAACAGCAGCGACGGGAGGGACTCAAAAATTATTAAACGCAAGTCTAAGTGGGGCGAATGCAAATAATAACGAAATATCTTACGCTGCTTATTTTTCCAATACACACACAGGAACAAATGCACAGAATAGAGCAGTATATGGAGAGACATCGGGTGCATCAAGTATAACGGCATATTTTACTTCTACAAACGGAACGGCGTTATTCGCTCAATCAAGCGGCGGTACTTATGGGTTGGAGGCGCAAGCAACTACTGGTATTGGCGCATATATACATAGTGATAATGGTGGTGTCGCACTTAGTACGCAATCAACGGGAGTTACATCGGTGCAAATGAACGCCACTTATTCAAGCACTAATTCTGTTGTTACAGTAGCGGAATTAGTTAGAGCTACAAGCGGAACTGCGGCAAATGGTATAGGCGGCTCATTAGATTTTTATAATGAAGCTGATAATGGTACTAATTATCTTTCAAACCAAGTAGTATCAAAACTAACAACAGCCGCTAATGCCACAAGAGTTGCTGAATATAGTATATGGGGTGTAAATAGTGCCACTAATTTTCAGTTAATGTCTCTAGCTGGCAATGGTTTAATGACACTTGGCGTAGCAGGAACAAATAAAGGTTCAATTGCATTAACTGGTAACACATCTGGTACAGTAACTATTCAACCCGCAGCAGCAGCAGGAACATGGTCATTAACCCTTCCAACCAATGATGGAGATGCAGACCAAGTATTAACAACAAATGGTAGTGGTGTTACTTCATGGACTACGGTAGCGGGTGGTTCATCAACATGGAATGGAATAACAAATCCAACAGGAACGCAAAGTTTAACCTTTGATGATGGGGAATTAAACGCATGGACGGTTAGTTCTAATACAGAAACATTTCAAACAACTACCGCCAATTCGCTAACAACAGGAACTCTTGAATTATGGAACTCATCTTCATTAACAAGTGGTATTATACATGATATTGCTGTAACAGGAACAGCGCAATTAACTAATAGCAGAGGATTGAGAATATTAAGAAGCGGAGCAAATGCAAGTAACGCACAAACTATTATTGGGGCAGAATTTGGAGTTACAAATACCAACGCTACATCGGGTACAAATATCGCAGCTACATTCACGGCATCAGGAGCAACAACAGCTAATATTGCGGCTTTATTTACTGGTTCAGTGGGCATGGGAGATGCAAACCCCCAAACAACATTACAAGTTGGCGGTGATGCAGGAGCGGCTTTTTCTTTTGCAGGAGTTGCACAAATTGGATTTACAAATGCAGGTTCAGCAACATACATTACCGGACTCGGCCCGGCCTCAACAGAGGTATTTTTTGGAGCAGAGAGCAGCAACGGCATTGTAGGAACGTATAGCAACCATAAGTTTACCATAAGAACAAACAACACCGCAAGAATTGAGATTTCAAATGGTGGTGTTATTACAGCTTTAAATTTAGCTGGAACTGGTGATAGGGCTGTATTAGCAGATGCCAGCGGTGTTTTGTCAGCGCCAGTGAGCGACCGGACAGTTAAGACCTCAATCATGCCATTGGATTACGGATTGAATGAGTTGATGAGGTTAAAGCCAGTATCGTTTGAATTTATTGATGGTTGGAAAAATCATGGAGAAGGAAGACAAATAGGTTTCATTGCACAAGAAGTTCAACAGGTATTACCGGGGAGTGTATTTCTAACGCCTTCAACTGGGAAGTTAGGAATAAATAAGGAAGATATAATTCCCCTATTGGTGCGTTCTGTTCAACAACAGCAAGAGCAAATTGAATTACTAAAAAAAGAAATAAGTCAACTAAAAAATAAATGAGATTATTCCTATTAATAACGTTGTTTTTTTCTTATATAGCAAATTCGCAAGTTGTTGCTGATACTATTTTAGCACTTAAAGAAAATGGAGATACAGCAAGGATTATTACTTATAGAAATTCTGCAACATCAACCTCCGTTACTCCAATAAGATTGAAAGATTCAGCACAGGTATTAAGAAATGAAACAAATAGTGGGCTTTCAGCAAAACAAAACTCACTTGGTTTTACACCTGTTCCAAATACATTAACAGTAAATGGGAAGGCATTAAATGCAAACATAAGTATTACTCAAGCAGATGTTGGATTACCAAACGCAGACAACACAAGTGATGCAAATAAACCAATCAGCAATGCTACCCAAACTGCATTAAATAATAAGTCTACCTATTACGTAGGACTAGATGCCGGGGCAAATGATAGTTATGTTATCACTGCAAGCCCAATACCAGCATCGTACACAACAGGCATGATAGTTTTGTTTCGGGCAAACACCGCTAATACTACAGGTTGCACCATAAGTGTAAATGGACTTGGAGTAAAGACAATAAATAAAAGAGTAAGCACCGCAACTGCAACGGGGGATATTTTAGCTTTGATGTGGTGTATGCTAATTTATGATGGCTCAAGCTTTATAATTCTTAACCCAATAGTTAATTAAAATGAAAAAAATACTTTTATCAATCTGCATAATCTTTTCACTAAACATCTTTGGTCAATGTGACCTTACTGGTATAAGTGCTAATTTAACTTTTCAATACCGACATTGGAAATGGGCAGTATCAAAAATAGGAGATGGCCTTGATAGCACAGGTAGGGCAAGGATAAGAGCATTTAGGGCGCAGGTATTGGCAGCTAATCCCGCCACCGATGCAACTAATGTAACTATCAACAATGTTCCCGGTGAAGTAATAATATTCATATACCGTCAATACATTTTCAATAACACATTTGCAGAATATTTTAATATGGGAAGCACCGATGCAGAGAGAAGGACAATATTCACAAACATAAGAGCCTTAGTTGATGCTTGTATTGTTTCAAGAGTTGCGGCGGTAGATGCACAGGCACTTGCTTTTTATAATTCACAATTAAGTATCGGAAAGAGCATCATTAAAGACGACTGATTTTAATAACTCAAAAATATATTTTATGCAAAAGAAATCTTCTAACAAAAAAAATAAAACTATGTCAGTACAGCCAAAAAAGGGCGGCAAACCATCTGCCCCCGCAGCAGTAGCAGCCGCAACAATTACATTAACTAATCCTGCTCCAAATACTTTAGAGTGGGCACTACCCGATTTACCTCCTGAAAAAATATTGGTATTTACCTATATAATTTGGGGAACATTTGATGGAACAGTTCATACAAAAAATAGTGGAGTTCAAATCTACCAGATTGAAAAAATCCCAGATATTACATTGTGGGAAAATAATACAGGTGTAGGCAATCAAAATATTCCCGCAGGAACATGGAGTGTAAGAGTTGTTCATTTCACCGCAAACAAAGTAGGAGAAAACAATTGGGACTCTACTACTATTAGTTCTGAAATTTATTCAAACTGGTTAGAAGATGTACCATTCAGCTAATACAATGAAAGTTGTCAAAACACAAATGGTATAGAAAGTATGTAGAAGAAAAGTTTTCATCTATAAAAAAGATTGAAAAGCTAAGAGAGCAGTCATTAAAGTTACAAGCGAAGGAATACAAAAGAAGATTAAGTGATTTAAATGGAGAAGCAGGAAGGCTAAGAAGTATTCAGGCTACTTATATACCAAGAGAAGTTTTTGAGAACTCATTAAAGACGGTAAGTGAAAAGACGGAAGCGGCAGCAAAATCATTAGCAGATAAGCAGCAGGAATTAATCAATACCACTATAACCCCAATGGTGTTATGGCAAAGCAAATTACAAGGCAAGATAGCTGTAATAGTAATAGTAGGTGGGGCAATATGGGGGATAATAGTCGGCCTTGTGTTTTATATAATGAGTAAATTGCATTTGTAAAATAAAAACGAACCAAGATGAACGGACAATTACTGAATTTTTTTAAGGAAGCATGGAATAGAATTGGCTCAAAGTCACCAAAATTCTTCTTTGTAATGAAAATTATTGGAGCATCATTAGCACTTGCAGGGAAGCTACCGTGGGCTTTGGATAGATATACCAATGTAGAACCAAGTCAACAATTCATTAACCTATGTAGTGATGTAGGTACGTTTTTCATGGGGGTATTTGCAACTTCTTTTTTACCATCTCAATCAAGAGCAATAGCCGTAACAGAGGAAGGGGATGTTATGAAGAAAACAGATACAGAACAATTACCGTTTACTGCTACATCGGAAGCAAAAGTTTCAGACAAGCAAGATTTACCAACTATTGATAACATACCAAAATAAAAAAAATGGCTCACAACATTGATGTATTGATAATTGATTTTAACGAAAACCCAGATGGGACGTTCTCAATTAAATTTTCTTATGATGGCGACCCCGATGATGTTAAATTAGCAGCCGATGAAGAAACAAGTATCGAAGTCCCATCACACGCCCCACCTCCCGCTCCAAAAAAAGGAGAGTAAGAGATGGGTATGGGTTGTAAATATTTATATCGTATGGAATGTATGCGCCTATACGAGTAAGATGTTGTTTGGAGTTGATAGAGAATTGTACGATAAGGTTTATTGGATGAATGAGCGGATTTTTGTGCTATTAGCATTTCTGGCATTAAGTGTGCCGGATAGATATAAATGGGTTCAAAAGGCAATGATATTGGTAGCGGTATGGAAAATGGCATACCTGATCATGGTTATAACAAACATTATAAAGCCAAACGATTGGGCAAGCCTCATGGGAGTATTGTTTATGATAGTGCTTGGCTACGTAACTATAAGATGGGAGAAATCGGGAAAATAATATTCAATGTCGCTGGCCTTTCAGCCTATATCATAGGCATCCTAACCAATTGGAATAATTTTATTTCAGCCCTACTTGGAGTTATTGGTTTGTTGTATGCAGCTATAAAATGTGCAAAAGAAATGGAGGACTACAGATACAGAAAAGCAGAGCGAAAAGAAAAGGAACATAACGTAAATAAGTATCTCAACGAAAAGTAGTTTATTCACATTTTAAATATAAAATACCATGTTGGAATTTTTTGTAAACTTGTTCAGTAAGGCGTTACAAGATTTAATCAAAATACGCCTATTAGCAGCCCTTACCGCCTTAAAAGCAAAAGACGAAAAAGCGTATAGAACTGTATTAGTAAGTCTTTACCCGGTTATTGACGTACAGTTAGAAGATATTACCGATAAAACAAAAACAAAAGCCGATGATGTTATTGTAGATGGCTTAAAAGAAGCAATGGAAGGATCGGCAGCAGCGAGCGGAATAACATTGCCTAATCTTGATGCAGGAACACCCGGAGATTAAAATAAAAAGCCTTGTAGAAACAAGGCTCGGAGAAATAGCGTTTATTTATTGAAATCTTATCCAAGTGTTAAGGTACTAAAGTTTTTCAACAATCAAAATAAAAGTTATGTGGGCTTTAAAAAGTATAATTACCATCTCATTCATATCTATTTTATTTGGGTGTAATCCAAAGGCAAAGAACCCAACAACTCCTGTGCCACCCGTAACAGGCGACACAACGAAAAAACACTTGGGCGATTCTGTGTTGGAAAATAAACAGATGGACGAATATTCAATAGCTGAGAACACAAGGCGTAAACCAAGACCGCCTAAGCCCACGCCGGGAGAGCCGCCTGTAGTTGTAACTCCTGTAAACGGTTGTTTCTTTTTGGACTTTAATGGTCATAATGTTTCAGGAACGATGTGGAATGTGAGGGGAGATTTCTTATGTGCGCCATCAGGATTAAATTCAACAGGAGAGCAAACGGTTTTTGATAGAGTTGTAAATTATTATGCCGTTTTTAATCCTTATATTCTTATTACACGAGATGAAAATGTTTTTAATTCCTACCCCGTCAACAAAAGAAGGAGAATAGTTATCACCACAACAATGCCCGATGGTTTTCAAAATCAGGGTGGCGTTGCTTATCTCAATTCATTTGGTTGGTTTGATAACAGTCCTGCTTTTGTAAATAGTGCAGGGCTTAATTTTAATCCTAAAAACATTTCCGACGCTTGCGGTCATGAGGCTGGACATACCCTCGGTTGTCGTCATCAATCCGATTGGAGATATAATGTAGACGGAAGTTGTTATAAATATTCTGATTACTTGTGGGCTAATTTAATTATGGGAGCAAGTTATCAAGACCCTAATCCTGTTTGGGGGATCGGTGCAAATTCTTTAGGTTGTACAGTAATTCAAAATGACACAGCAGTAATTTTTGCAACACTTAGAAAATAATTTATGCTAACAGACCAACAAATAATAGCAAAATATGGCGAACCGGGCGATCCCGATAATTTAACGGTAATTCAATTGCCCTATCCTATGCGCATTGCATGGGACTTATCAAAAATAGTTTCAAAAATAAGCTGCCACAAGCTAATAGCGCCTAATTTAACGGCCGTTTTCAATGACCTACTTTCCCACTACGGGTTGCCAGAACTTCAAAGGCTGGGCATAGATTTATTCGGTGGGTGTGTAAATATGAGGCCAAAAAGAGGTATGGAGGCTAAATATGCCAAAGCGATTAAAGCGGGGGATAGTAAAACTGCTTATTCATGTCTGAGCCGCCACGCATGGGGTCTGCCTGTTGATCTTGATCCTGCAAGGAACGGATGGAAAACAAAATGGAAAGACGCCCAATTCTCAAAACCCGAATATCAATTCATGGTAGATACATTTTACAAGCATGGGTTTTTCTCTTATGGCAAAGACAGAAATTTTGATCCAATGCATTTTGAGATAAACCAATAAAAGAACCCCCACTGTAGAAACAGCAGGGAGAAAAACCGTCCTAAATATTCTCAAGAATTACTTTGTTGGATGAACGCAATATTTATGTCCACTGGTTTGCCAAAATTTAACGACTTACAAGAGTGTGACACAAGGGACGGTGATTAGAATTACTTTTTGCTAAGTACATAAAATCAATTTGGAAATTTAGTTTTAAAGATTGCTCCAACTAAATAAAAAAAGATAAGCGGAATGAGTTTTAAGAATTGTTTTATGGTTTTAGTTTTTTAGGTGGTTCAATAAATTGCATATCTGAACGGGCAACCATTATGGCATCTCCTTCTTTATGAACACAAGAACAATAAGTGAAATAACGGTATTTAAATTGATCGGTTAGCCTGTACTTATAAGTAGTATCATTTATCTTTTTAGCTTTCTTTACCGTTAGCAATACAGAATCCACTTTCATTTCTTCTATCCACTTTGCTTTATTATTTTGAGAAAAACAAGCCCCGGAAATGAGTAATAGAAATATTAATGTTTTCATTGTAAGTGGTTTTATTTAACTCTGGTTATTATCCTTGAATTTCCTTTGCATCCATACCCTTGTTTATAACAAGAGGTAAAAACAGTAGCCATAATAGCGGCCAATACGAGTGTTAAAAAAATCTTTTTCATTTCTTTTAGTTTTTGATGTTTTTTAAAATTAGTTTACTGTTTCGGCGGGGGCGGGTTCTTCTTCAAATGCTTCAATAATCTTTTTATTTTCCGTTAATATCCTTCCTGCTAAATCATGTATTTCCTTTTTCTTATCGCTTTTATCTGCTACGTCCATAATATCCCCACATAGTTTTATGATCGCTTCATTGGCTGCTATTACGCCTCCAAAAGCCTTTACAAATCTTCCTGTAATTGTCATTTTATTATTTTTAAAGTGATTGAATAAGTTTCCTAAGTCTGCGAGCTTGGCAAGTCGGTTCATAAATTGTATGGTTTTCGGTTTTTCAATGCTTCCTTTGCCTTAATAATTGCACAGTTTAAATGAGTGCCGGATGTATAATCACATTCAATTAGTTCCTTTAATGCCTCTGCCATTGCTTTATTTTCTTCTTTTAATTCTTTTACTTGGTGGGCTAATATGTCATACCCATGAGCTTTTGTTACCATTACGGCGTATTCAAATAGATTTTCCATTTTATTTTTTATTTATGCGTGAAAGGATTGCTTTGGCCTGTTTTGCTATCTGGTAGCCAGCCGTTCCATCAGGATAATTATTTTCATTTTCAAAAATGACTTTAGCAGCCTTAATAATATCCAGCATTTCGGGAGCGCAGCTAATAAGGGCTGCATTGGCTTCGGCTTCTTCTTCCTCTCCAGTTGTACAACCTCTTAATTGAGCGACTTCTTTATCACCAGATTCTATAAAAGCAACCAGTGTACCTGAAAAATTCATCACCTTACTGGCCTTCCAATCACCTTTTGTAAACTTCCCTTCTTCATGTGTAGGCGACGGGGGCGATTGTTTTTTGCCCATTATTTTGTCAACTGAATCGAATACGTGATCTTGATATGTTTTTTTATCTTGTTTCATTTTGATTTATTTTTTTTGTTTATCAGCATTTGTAATTCTTTTCAAAGTCCCTTGCGACGCTCCGTTTTGACTTCCTGTATTTCTATTTGGCTTTAGTAAATATATTTGTTAATCACTTTTTGACAGTTATTTGAGCCACATTTACATTCAAAACTCCATTCTTGTTTCCACTCATATTTTTCGAAACCTTTGCCGATTCGGTTATATGAGTATGTCAGTTCTTCGCCTTGTTTCACTTCCTTTATAGTTACAATATTTTTATCTGCATCAATTTTGCAATTTGGGTTACATGAATGATTTGCTAACCCTGCATCAGAGGTAACGAGCATCCATTTATCTTCATTATCATTTACCGACATATCTAAAGCATACCTTTTTAATTCAGTTGGTATTTGGTCGTACTGTTTGATCTCTCCCCTGAATGTTTCTACAATAATTCCTTTTGGTAAATCAGTAATTGCAAATAACCCAACTCCATAAGGTAACGGCAAGACTTTAGATGTTAAAAACGGCATCAGTAAAGGAATAGGAAGGAACTTTGAAAATGTTTCGCCGTTATATGAAATCACATTAGTCATTCCTGAGTCTTGCCAAATTGATATTTTAATATTCTCCTTACTCCATTTATCGGTATCAACCAAAGGAAAAGTTTTATACTCTACATGGTCAAATTCTTTTATGTCTTCCGGTATTTTACGAACTTGTTCCCGCTTATATCCAAGTCTTTCTATTTGCTCAATAATATTCATAAAAAGTAAGGTAAAATATAAATTGAATCAATAGCAATTACAATAATAGTACAACCAATTTTATCTCTTAGCTTGCCAAAGGATTTATCCCATATTGCAAGTATTAAACAAAGCGTTATCATAAAATAAATTTTGAAGGTGTATAGGCTATATGCTTTTCTTGTTGCTGTGGTTTCATACAATTAGTTTTTTAGTTAATTTTGTCAAATATTTGAATTAAATTCGTGTCTTGAAACTTACATTGAAAATCAAACTTTTGCCGTCTAAAGAACAGGCTAATTTCCTGCTTCAAACTATTAAAGAGGCTAACGCTGTTTGCAACGATATTTCTGAAATAGCATGGACGCACAAGATTTTTAATCAATTTAAGATTCACCACGAAGTGTATCACAAAATAAAAGGTTCTTCTAAACTTAGCGCACAGGTTTTGGTTCGCTGCATATCCAAAGTAGCCGACTCTTACAAATTGGATAAGAAAATTAAAAGGGCGTTCAGACCTCTTGGGAGCATTACCTATGATAGCCGAATACTTTCTTATATGTCTGACGTTGTTTCTATTTGGTCGGCTGGTGGTAGGCTTAAAATGCCTTTCATTTGCCACAATCCTAAATACTTCCCATACATTAAAGGGGAGGCTGATCTTGTTTTTAATAAGGGCAAATTCTATTTGTTTCAAACGGTAGAGATTCCCGATACTGACATTAAAGACGTGGAAGAGTTTATAGGAGTGGATTTTGGGTTGACTGATATTGCGGTTACTTCTGACGGTAAAAAATATTCTGCCGAATGGCTCAATCAATACAGAGAAAAAAGACGAAAGATTCGTAGCTCTATTCAGCGCAAAGGCACACGCAGTTCTAAAAAATTGCAGAAACGGCTTAGGGGCAAAGAACGAACTACTGCCACAATTCAAAACCACACAATTGCAAAAAGAATCGTTCAATCTGCCAAAGAACAAGGCAAAGGAATTTCTATTGAGGATTTGACCAACATTCGATTTACAGCTAAACGAAGGAACAAAAAATTTAGAATAAAACTTGAAAACTGGTCTTTTGGACAACTTCGGTCTTTTTTGGAATATAAGGCTGCGCTGAGTGGCGTTCCTATTGTATCGGTTGGACCCGCTTACACTTCTAAAACTTGCCATGTCTGTAAGCATATTGGCGAAAGAAAGAATAAGGTCTTTGAATGTATTAATCCAAAATGCGTAATTGGTATTATTGACGCTGATCTTAACGCAGCCAATAATATCGCTACGCTTGGGGCTGTTGTAAATCAGCCTGAAAAATCGAGTATGTATAGTTGTTCTGTACATTATTTAGGTTTAAAATCAATTCAGCCAATGTTACCCGCAAATTGATAATTTACGGTTGTGTGGTTTTAAGTTGTTAATTTATAAATAGGTTAATTTAGGGGGTGTTGCTTAATTGGTTTAAAATTCCTTTTCAATGATTTCATTAGTTAATATCCTAACGGCTTCTTTCCTTATGGCGGAATAAACCCATATATCATTTTCAAATCTGTCTTTATATTCATCAGGACATTCTACAACATCATGAATCCCTTCTGTTATTCCGATATTAAGCATGGTTTCAAGCAGTACCTTTTTAGGTCTTTTAATTTCTTCTCTCGGTGGCTCAAATGTGCAGGATGCAGCCTTTTTAAATTCCGCCTCTGTTACTGTAATATATCCTCCTACCGTTTGTCTCCAACCTTCGCACCCACAAATAGCACATTTATAAAAATCCCCTTTCTTTTGTGTAAACAGATTTTGTTTTTTAAAATCGTGTTCTTTCATATTAACTATCTGCATAAATAATTGATTTAAAAAGATTTTCAAAAAAAAGGCAGTTGCTCAATAGCTCCGAACTGTGTTTTGCTGTTTTAAAAAAAGGGGAGGGATGCAACCCGTCAGGCTCCCCACTACTAAAACTGTCTTTATAATTTAATGTAAATTGATTTTTCGTTTTCGTCATCAGCTATTCCAATGACTTCGCCAAGTTCATTAATTGCAAACCCGATAAAATGATGTGTTTCGTTGTTTGGGGGAAACAGATACCCGCCATTGCAAACCCATAAGCCAGCATAATCGCCGGAACTGGTGTAAGCAAATCCTAAAAATGTATCAATCCGGGCAAATGAACTTACCATGACAAAAGGTTGTTTGCTTTTGGGGTCATGTGTTGGCTGGTAAATGCAAATATTTTTTCGGAAGTAATTTAAAATAGCTGCCTCGACTTTTTTATTTAGCTCTTCAAATGGCTTCCACTCTTTTAAAAAGTTCTTATTTATTTCGGCTTGCTTTTCTTCAAAAGCCCTGTCCAATAATGTTGTCGGTAATTTTGTTTTAGTAGTCATAATTTTAAGTTTTAGTAGTTTAGATACAAATAGGTTTTATTCGCCCCAAAGTTTTTTTGCTGTTTTAAATTTATCCTCTAATTCCTTTACTTCTTTTTTTGCGTAGGTAAGCGAATATGAATGAGAACGGGCTATTTTACCGGACTTTAAACCTTCATGGTGTTCTTTCGCAACTTCCAATTTGTGTTCGTAGTACTCAATACTTTCAGGCATAGACAAATTAATGTCATTGGCTCGGCTTGCCCAATATTCGGCCTTTCCTTCGTGTTGCTCTGCTTTGTTGGATAGTTCAACGGATTTTCCCATCCTATTCCAATTGCGTTCTATTAAAGCCCTATGACGTTTTTCGCTGTGGTGTCCTACTTTAATTGGTTCGCCCAATGCTAAAAAATCCCTTCCCTCATTTGATGCCTCATAGTATTGATCGCTTTTCCTTTCTGCACTTGCTGCCCAATTACTATATCTTTCTGCTTTTGCTTTGGCTCTTTCCTGAACATTATAACCATCAGCCCGAACAATAGAGTAATAAAAAAATCCGTCTTTCTCTGCTACCAAATTGAAAACAATACTATCGTTATCCTTCCCGTATTGTGTTGTAACTGGTATTACTTCGCCCTTCTCATGTCTTTCAGGGCATTTTGCTACCCATACATTCGGGCAATACTTTGCGTAAGTGTTTGTCTGTGTCATTTTTTTTTAGTTTTAGTAGATGGTTTAAAAATTATTTGCCTATTGCGACAAGTCTATTTTTTAATAACTTTCTTTCATATTCCTTGCCTTCATACTCTTCAATAATTACCAAAGTTTTGTCCGTCTCTTTTACTATTCTTTTAAAAGTTGAAGGCGTGCCGTTATTCCAAAGGAATTTTTCGCCGGGTGTAAAGTCTTTAGCTGGCTTTGCTGCCGCCCATCCGTAATATTGAAGCCATATACAAGGCGTTCCGTCAATTACTTTATTTGCGTAGTCGTTCCCGTTATATGAGTATCTCATTTGATTTAGTAGTTTAAAGAGTTATTAAAACAGGGGTTAATCTTCTTTAATTGCTTGGTCAATCTGTAAACTATCCCATGAAGGGCAAAGAGCTTTTAATTTGGTAAACTGATCTAAATAGCTGCCCTCATAATATTCACAGGACAGGTGAATAATGCTATCTATTTCGCCGTCGGTTGCATCAATAAATCCCTGCTCAATTAATGCCATATCCTTATTGAGTTTGTCCGCATTTACAACTATCATTGAATCAGGACAGGCATAATCCGGCTCTAATATCTGCCCATTCTTAAAATATTCCACGCTAACGACTTGCCTTTTTTCATCCCTACATGAGTAACAAACCCCACAAAATAAACCAAAGACAAGAGAAGAAAGAACGATAAATGATATTGACCGTTTCATGGTGTTTCAGTTTCTTGTGAAGTAATAAATTCCCTGGCTCCCTTCAATGTGTTTTGTGATTGTGTTTGAGCATCCGGGAAGCATGGATAAAATACAGCGAATCCCTGCCGCCTTGCTTTCCTGATCTCATTATTTTCATCTTCTGTTAATTCAGGGTAGCTTATTGCATCCCATTCATCAATTTTCTTTTTCATTGCTTAGTGTATTTTAGTAGTTTAATAAAGGTTATTAGTTATGTCCCCTACTCGGTTTCCCTTTCGGGGACTGTAAACAGAGGTTAGCAGTAAACCCTTGTGTTTATCATGCAAAGGTTTTTATCTGTCTGGCTGCTCAATGAAAAATCATTATAATACTTTTCATTAAGCCATAAGGCCAGCTTTTCATCAATAGGGTTTTCAAATCTTACATAGGTAGTTCCCATTGATTCTGATGCTTTTTCAATCTTATTTGAGAATCCGTTTTGCTCCAAAGAATCTTGTAACTCTTTAGAAAATTTTTTAGTTGTCATAATGCTTAGTAGTTTTTTAAAAGTTATTAAATAAGAACCGATTGAGAGAACAAATATAATTCAACTTTCAACTTTAAACAAGTGAATCTTTGAACAAATGTTGCAAATCATATTCAAATAGCTGATAATGAGAAAGAAAAAACTTTTAATCCTTTACTATCCAAATCGCCTTATCTATTTCTTTATACTTAAATGGCGGTTTTTTGCCTTCCTTCTTATGGGCAGAAATTAGTTTATAGATATATTGAACAGTCACAGAGAATCCACGACGGCTAATAAACGTCTTGGCGTATTCCCTCACTGGAATTAATTTGTCTGTTTCTTCTGGCTTATTCATTGGCTCACTATTTTAAATGGATGATCGGGGCAATTCATTTCTTCCCAACCTTCCATATTGTTATTAAAAGCATGGTTGTATTCTTTTACTTGTTGTTGGTATTTTAGAAATATAATCATTTGCTTTTTGCTTAAATTATCTGGCACTTTATCATGATCCCAACACGGGTGCCACGTAAAAACACTATTAAATAATATTTGGCCGCCTCTCGTTAAATCACTAATCAACTGCATCTCACGCTCCCATGCTTTACGATCTGGCAAATAGTCAATGTATTTTATTACTATCTTTTTTCCTTCTGCCATAAGCTTAGAAATATGCCTGCCTACATTTGTCGATCCATCACAACTCAAATGACCAATATATCTTTGAGCCAAGTTTTTTGTTTTACCAATATAAAATATACTGTCTTCGCATGACAGCGAGTAGATAAAATACATATCCGGTAACATGGGCTGCAATATAATTCAACTTTCAACTTTACACAAATAATAAACCGCAACCAAGTTGCACCCCTCCCTCCCTCCTCCCCCTCCCTAAAGGAATATTATCTGCAACATAGAGTTTAATCCCCAACCAACACATCAGCCCTCACAGCCATTTGCAGCCTCACCACAGCCATTTCTCCCATTCAAACAACATAAGCGAAGCAATTCCCTTACATAGCCAGCAATCGCCTCAGAATAGATCACAGAACTACTTTCAAAGCCAA
>Ga0134127_10000197_pt1 | contig 71840 bp, 53 predicted proteins | sample KB31753_FD_96459 | JGI IMG/M metagenome (GOLD analysis project Ga0134127, IMG submission 96459) | Terrestrial soil microbial communities with excess Nitrogen fertilizer from Kellogg Biological Station, Michigan, USA - KB3-175-3 | ecosystem: Environmental > Terrestrial > Soil > Unclassified ... | reverse complement strand
TCCGGGTCCTCTGGCTCATGCTTTTGTCCATTCCGGCCAGGGTAACAGTCACTTTTGGCGCAACGAATCATTTTGCCCCTCTTCCCGCCCCCTCTCGGGTAACAAAACTTTTGGCGCAATTCGTGGCCTCAACGCGTCTTCATCGATGACTTTTCTTTGGACGGCAGTTGCGCAAGACTCGCCCTATGTACTGCTTCCCTTCTGCCTTACATCGTACGAGCCCCCTTCTGGCAATCCTCCTGGCAATGGGCCTCCTGCTTGCGCCGTTCGTTGGAGGTCTCCATGGGCAAACCCCTCCCGCTCCCGCAGCAGGGGCCGGCGCGATCTCCGCGTCGACGAATTGGACCACGCAGCAGGATCGCAGGGACATGATGGACCAGTTGGGCATCAAACGCCTCCGGCCCGGCCCGAGCGGCCAACGCGGCGCCACCAACTCGGCCAACTACGATCCGGCCAAAGCCAATCCGTTTCCCAATCTGCCCGACCCGCTCAGGTTGAAAGACGGGCGGAAGGTCACGACCGCCGAAATGTGGTGGAAGGAGCGCCGCCCCGAAATCGTGGAGGACTTCGAGCGCGAAGTCATCGGTCGCGTGCCGAAGAATGTGCCCAAAGTGACCTGGACCATCATGACGCAAGCCACGGATCGCGTCGCAGGCGATTTCCCCGTCAACGCCCGGCAACTCATCGGCAAGGTGGACAATTCGGCCTGCCCGTCCATCGAGGTGAACATTCAGATGACGTTGGTCACGCCGGCCAAGGCCGGGCGGCCGGTGCCGGTGTTGATGATGTTCGGCGGATTCGGCGGCAGTGGTTTTCCGCGGCGTCCCGGCGAACCTGAGCCCACGAATCGATTTGCCCGCTTCGGCGGCGGCAACTTCGCGGATCCTCCTTCGACCGAGCAGTTAATCGCCGCGGGTTGGGGCTACGCCACCATCAGCCCTCCAAGCATTCAGCCGGACAACGGCGCGGGCCTGACCAAAGGCATCGTTGGCCTCGTGAACAAGGGCCAACCGCGCAAGCCGGACGATTGGGGCGCCCTCCGCGCGTGGGCCTGGGGCGCCGCGCGCGGCCTGGACTATCTGGAAACCGACCCGACCGTGGACGCGAAGAAGGTCGGCATCGAAGGCGTCTCCCGATACGGCAAAGCCGCGTTGATCGCGCTGGCGTTCGAGCCGCGGTTCGCGATGGCGCTCGTCGGCTCTTCCGGCGAGGGCGGCGCCAAGTTGCACCGCCGGAACTTTGGCGAAGCCGTCGAGAACCTCACCGGCTCCGGCGGCTACCATTGGATGGCGGGGAACTTCCTCAAATACGGCGCCGCGGAATCCACCTTTGGCGGCAGGAACGCCGGCGACCTCCCGGTCGACGCCCACGAACTTATCGCCCTGTGCGCGCCGCGACTGACCTTCATCAGTTACGGCATCCCGGAAAAAGGCGATGCGAACTGGCTCGATCAACAAGGCAGTTACATGGCCACGGTCGCCGCCGGTCCGGTCTTTCGCCTCCTCGGCGCGCGAGACCTCGGCGTGACAGAAGATTATCGCACCGCGCCAAAGCCGCCGGTCAACACGGGCCTGCTTGATGGCGAACTCGCCTGGCGCCAGCACGACGGCGGCCACGAAGACCGCTCGAACATGAAACACTTCATCGCCTGGGCCAACAAGTTCATCAAGCACACACCGCCTGCGGCGCCTGTCGCGAATCCGCCTCCGCAGAGTCCCTCTGGCCAGCCGTGACACCGCAACGCCAGTGAGTACAGGCTGACGCCGGGAAACTCAACGGCGAGTGGCTTTGTAATCATGGTTTTCCTCTGATCGCAGCATCCACTCTCTTTCGCACGCTTTCATCCATCTTAATGAGCGGCGGCCAGGGGCGTTTGAAGCCTTCGCCTGGCAGTTTCATGGTTGCGTCGATTCCCAGTTTGCTGCCGATGGCCATTTCGCTGGTGGCGTGGTCGAGCACGTCTGCGGGGCCGCGCGTGAAGATGCTGTCGCGGTGCGGGTCGGTGTTGGCGCAGAGGCGGAAGAGGACCTGGCTGGTGTTGTGCACGTCCACGTCGTCGTCCACCACGACGATGTATTTGGTGAACATCATCTGGCCCATGCCCCACAGTCCGTGCATGATTTTGTAGGCTTGCATCGGGTAGCGCTTCTTGATGCTCACGAAAACGAGGTTGTGGAAGACGCCTTCGGCGGGCAGCGCAATGTCCACGATCTCGGGAAAGTTCATCTTGAAGATGGGCAGGAAAAGTTTCACGGAGGCGCCGCCGATGTAGAAATCCTCCATCGGCGGAATGCCGACGATGGTGGCTGGATAGACGGCGTGCTTGCGGTGCGTGATCGCGGTGACGTGGAAAACGGGATACGGCTCGGGCAGGGTGTAGTAACCGGTGTGGTCGCCGAACGGGCCTTCGTCGCGCAGCGGCTCGCGCGGGTCGACGTAGCCTTCGATGACGAAGTCGGCATTGGCGGGGACTTCCAGATCGTTCGTCTCGCACTTCACCAGCTCGACCGACTTTTTCCGCAAGTAACCGGCGAGCAAGAACTCGTCGAGGCCGTCGGGCAACGGCGCGGTGGCGGCGAAGGCGAACACGGGATCGCCGCCGAGAAAAATCGCGACCGGCATCCGTTCCCCCTTTTCGTAGTAGCGCCGGCCATGGCGCGCACCGACCTTCTGGAGCTGCCAGTGCATGCCGGCTGTGCGGTCGTCGTAAATCTGGATGCGATACATGCCGACATTGCGTTCGCCGGTGTCGGGGTCCTGGGTGACGACGCAGGGCAGCGTAATGAAACGGCCGCCGTCGAGCGGCCAGCATTTTTGGATGGGGAGATTGAGGAGGGTGGGGAATGACGAATGACGAATGACGAATGACGAATCATTCACATCGGGCGCCTGCGGCCACGACTCGGTGCGAGTCGGCGGGGAATCGAACTTGTGGATCACTTCCCGGCACGGGCCGTTTTTGACGAGCTTGGGTTTCGCGTGCCGCAAGTCCAGCGCGGTGCCCAGCAGCTTGATGCCTTCCCGAAAACTCATGGGCGGCTTGGCTTTCATGAGCGAACCGAGTTCGGCGGCGACGGAATCGACCGATTCTGCTCCCAGGCTCCTGGCCATGCGTTTCCAGGAACCCATCGTGTTGATGGCCACCGGAAATGGAGAGACCGCGCCGTTCACGGTGGGCTTTTCGATGAGGAGGGCTTTGCCGCCGCCGGGCTTTTTCATTTCGCGGTCAGCCAGTTCGGTGATTTCCAGTTCGGTGGCCACGGGTTGAGAGAAACGGATAAGTTCACCCGCGCGCTCGAGGGCGAGCGCGAATTCACCGAAGGAATCGAATGCCATAGCGGCGCCGAAGCTAACAGAAGGCGCCAGCGGTGGCCAAGGAAGTCGGGTTGGCGGGCGGGCTCGCTCGCGGGCCACAAGAACCCTCGGCCTATCGATGCTCCGGCTCGCGAGGCCGCTCGCCCCACCCGCTTCATTCAGGGGACCGCTCAACGAGGGACAGGATCGCCAGTCAGTTGAGGGAGGAAAGGCCGCAGCGCTTTTTCCAATCGCTCGGCAAAGCGTTTGTAGCCTTCGTCGTTGGGGTGGATCGCGTCCGACATGTAAACGGGCTTGAAGGCAAGCCCACGCAGGAAGTCGGCCACATAGAGCGCACGCTTCTCGCCGGCGAGCCGGGCGAAGGCCTTCGCATTCCGGTCGCGAAACGAGGCGCTTCGGATACCGATGAGCACGACGAAGCTGCCTTCGGCGTGGAGGCGGTCGATGATGGTGCCGAGGTTGGCAATCGTCTGCGTGAGCGGTACCCGGTTCAACCCGTCGTTGCCGCCAAGGCACAGCAACACCACGCGCGGCTGCTGCCGGGCGACAGAGTCAAGGCGTTTGAGACCGTCCGCCGTCGTGTCCCCGCTGACGCCGAGATTGAGGATCGGCACCCCAAGGCTGCGACTGAGCACCGCCGGATAGGCCTGTCCCTCGGTCGCGCCGTAGCCTTCCGTGAGGCTGTCGCCGAAAGCGATCCACGGGCCGGTAGCGGTTGGAGGCAGATTGTTGGGAGCCGGAGGGCGGTTGAGCCCCCAATAAAGCACGGCAGCGACGAGGATTGGCGCAAGAAACCAGGCGAACTTCCTAAAGGTCATATCGGCGAGAGATTGCCTTCGCGGGATGGGCCATCGCAACGTTGCTCCTAAGCTTGGACCGCTGCCAGCAGGACGGCTCACGAGCGATCCTGGGGCCAACGTTCCCAAAATCCACGCTCTCCCCCCTCTCCCGCTCTCCCGCCTCACTTGACCGGGTGACGGCCGCGTGTTCACGCTGCTCGCATGATGTTGATCCGGACTCGTGTTGCGCCCAGCGGGATTCACGGGATGGGATTGTTTGCGGTCGAAGCGGTAGCAAAGGGGACACCGGTGTGGCGTTTAAAGCCGGGGTTCGACCACGATTTCTCGCCGGAACAATTCGCGGCGCTGCCTGTGCTCGCCCGCGAACACACGCGCTGGTTCTGCTTCGTCAGCAAGACGAATGGCCACGTCATCCTGAGCGGCGACCACGCCTGTTTCATCAATCATTCGGCGACGCCAAACACGGGCGCACCCGCTAGCGCCAAATCCTCCGTGACGACCGTTGCGCTCCGTGACATCGCGGCGGCGGAAGAAATCTCGTGCGATTACTGGAGTTACGATGCCGATACGGCGTGGAAACTGGGACTTGTGGCGGCCGACGCGCCGCTGGGGACTTTGCCACGATAAGACGGTGTGTTTGCGCGCCCGATTGAGTGGCTCGCGCGGGCCCGGCATGCGGCTCGCGCACTTCCCGCCTTAATCCCTCCAACACTGATAGACAAACGCCGGGGGCAAATTCCGCCAGATCACAGGCGTGGTTTTGACCCGTGCGAATCGCTCACGCAATCGGCGGCGAAACCGCTGCGTGGTGGGATACCACGCGGCGTGGAGATAGCCGAAACCCACCAACTGCCCCCCGGGCGCCAGCGTGCGAAGAATGGCGGCGAGGATGCGGTCCTGCAATCGCGGCAGCATATTTCCCCACGCCAGCCCGCTAATGATACAATCGGCGCCGCCGCGTTCCAGGTAGTGCGACAGGTTCTCGGCCGAGTCCTGGATGATTTCGCAGTCGGGAAAACGCCGGCGCAGCACGGTGGCATTGGTGCGATTGATCTCCACGCCGACAAAACGACCGCAGCGTTTCATGCGCTTAAGCACGAGTTCGGTGAAGGCGCCCGTGCCGGGTCCCAACTCGACCACGGTTCCTCCCGGCTGGATGTCGCAAGAGTTCACGATGAGCCGTGCCAGCGCCGTGGAACTAGGCCAGATGGCGCCGACGGTAAACGGTTCACGAACGAAGGCTCCGAGGAACCGGAGCCGCGAGCGGAAGCCACCGGGTTTCCCACGGGCGGGGCGCGTCTCCAACCCGCGCGGCTGATTTGGAAGAGTGCGTCGTTCGGGGGCCCGGCCCCGACCAGATCGGGCGGCCGCTTCTTTGCTTGAGGTATGAGGTTGCGGAATTGGCACGATAACATTCCAGCCGACTGAGGGCCTGCCTATACGGCGGCCTCGTCGGGTGTGGTCCAAAGGCGGGCAAGTGCGGTCTCGCTCCACAACAAGCTGTCGGCCGACTCGGCCTTCATTTGGGAACGAAGCGGCTTTTCGATGCATTTACGCGTGTTCACTGGTCGTATTATTGCATGCCCCGCGTCGTCGAGTAAACTGGAGAGTCGCGATCACGCTGGTGGAGCGCGCGCAGGCAAGCGGTGAATACGACCGCAGGTTCGCTTGCGGTCGCCGTGGTTCCTTCCTGAGCCGTCTCACTATTTGCGTCGAGAATCGGGCGAGAACAGATCAGAGCCTCCTCACGTCGACTGCTACGAAGCCGCCGCCAAAGTCGTCAACTGCTCGTAGCAGCCTACGTGAGGAGGCTCATTCTTTTTTCGAGAGGATCCGGCTCACGCCGGATCCTACTTAACGACGGGCTGCCAGGGTTGGTTCGTCGCTGCCTGACCGGTTTTTGGAGTGGATGGTGGAGCGTTCGTCCCGGCGTTGCGCATCATCATCATACGCCGCTGTTGGATCTGCTCCGGCGTCGGAGGCGGTATGTTGAACATTTGCATAAGGAGCCACACCGGAATTGCCAGCATCACCAGGAATCCGAATGTGACGACCAGTGCGAGAATGAGTCTCCAAATCCTGTCCCGCCGTGCCACGGCAGGGTCAGCGAACATATCCGCGCTGTCCACAGCTCGCCTGTCGCGCCACAGTTTTACGATGGAACCAATCGCTTCGACTGGAAAGTGGAAGTGAAACATCGTCGGCTCCTGCGTCAGGCCCGGGTTCGGAGTTGGCGCGCCAGCATCGGCGTGTTGTCGAAGTTCATGCCCATGACCAAACAAGAAATCGGCCAAAGAAACGCGGGCTGAAGCGCCCGCGAAGCCGGCCTCAGCCGGCTTCGCGGCCTGCGAACAAATCCATTTGCGGGGCGAGAGCGAGTTGCTGGAGTTTCTCGCGGTCGCGCTGGCGGCGCGTGGGCTGGCGGACCGCCCCTTCGGGAGTGAGTTCGCTCTCTTCGAGGTTGCGAAGGATTTCCTTGGCGCGCTCAACAACCGTCTTCGGCACGCCCGCCAGGCGCGCGACCTGGATGCCGTAACTCTTGTCGGCGCCGCCTTCGACGATTTTGTGGAGGAAGACGACCTGGTCGTTCCATTCGCGCACGGCCACGTTGAGGTTCTTGAGGCGCTGGAGGTGCCGGGCGAGTTCGGTCAACTCGTGGTAGTGCGTGGCGAAAAGGGTCTTGGCGCCGATTTGGTTGTGCAGGTGCTCGACGATGCTCCAGGCCAGCGAGAGGCCGTCGAAGGTGCTCGTGCCGCGGCCGATTTCGTCGAGGATAATCAGGCTGCGCGCGGTGGCGTTGTGAAGGATGTTTGCCGTCTCACTCATCTCGACCAGGAAGGTGCTTTGACCGCGCGCCAGGTCATCGCTTGCGCCGATGCGGGTGAAGATGCGGTCCACGAGATCGATGCGTGCCTCGGCCGCCGGAATGAAGCCACCGGTGTGCGCCAACAGGGTAATCAGGGCGACTTGCCGGATGTGGGTGCTTTTACCTGCCATGTTCGGGCCCGTGATGAGAACGATTTGAGGGGCGAGAGCGATCGAGGCCGAGGCTGCGTCAGAATTGGCGGCCTGCCCCTTCACCCCGGCCTCTCCCGCCGGCTCCCTCCCGTCGGCTTTCTCTCCCGATGGGGGAGGTGGGAGCGCGGCGCAGCCGGCGAGCGCCGTGTCATTCGGCACAAACCGGCGTTCCACGAGGGTTTGATCGAGCACGGGATGCCGGCCGTCCCGGATGCGAAGCACGCCTTCGTCCGCCACCAGCGGGCGAACGTAGTTGTGGAGCCGGGCGGTTTCGGCGAACGCCGCGAGCACATCGAGTTGCGCCAGGGCGTCGGCCGTCGACTGTATTGGCTGGAGCGACTGCAAGGCCTCCTCGCGCACCCTTAGAAAGAGGTCGTACTCCAGCTTCACGCTGCGCTCTTCGGCGCCGAGGATCTTTGACTCCATTTCCTTCAGCTCGGGCGTGATGAACCGTTCGCCGTTGGCGACCGTTTGCTTGCGCGTGTAATGCGCGGGCACTTTGGCGAGATTCGCTTTCGTCACTTCGATGAAGTAGCCGAACACCGAGTTGAACCGGACTTTGAGCGACGTGATGCCGGTTCGCTCGATCTCCTGCTGCTGAAGCTGCGCGATCCAATCCTTGCCCCCGCGGGAGGCGGCCCGCAATTCGTCGAGCTCCGGGCTGAAGCCGTCGCGAATCAAGCCACCCTCCTTCAATGCGGGCGGCGGTTCGTCCGCGATGGCACGGCCAATGAGTTCCACGAGTTGCGGTTGCTCCTGGATGGCGGTCGTGAGTTCTTGGAGGAGCGAGGCGGGCTCGTCTGGCTTGTCAGACGATGACTCAGGCCGGGAGACATCCAGACCGCCCAATGTATCGCCGGACCTGCGGAGGGCCTGTGCCAGCTGGGCCAAGGTCGTGCGCAGCTTCGGTAACTGTTCCAAGGCGGTGCGCAGCGCTACAAGGTCGCGGGCATTGCCAGTGCCGACGCTGAGGCGGCCGATGGTGCGTTCCAGGTCGCGCACTTCGGCCAGCAGAGCGCTGAATTGCTGGGACAACTCGGAGTCGCGCAGGAAAACTTCGACCGTGTCCTGTCGCCGCCTGATGGCGTCCACGTCGGCCAGCGGCTGCGAAAGCCAGTCGCGCAATCGCCGCGCGCCCATTGGCGTAACCGGTCGGTGCACAGCGCCGTAGAGGCAGGCATTTCGAGGAGCGTCGCGGTGGAGCGGCTCAAGGATCTCCAGGTGCCGCAGCGTCGTCGCGTCGAGCAGGAGGAAATCGGCGGGTTGGTAGAATTGCAACGAGGTCAGGTGCTGGCAATCCCGGCGCAGGTGTTGCGTGAGGTAGTGCAACACGGCGCCCGCCGCGCCGATGGCCGCTGTTCGGCCCTTGAGCCCGAAGCCGTCGAGGGAAGCGACCTTGAAATGTTCGCGCAGCGTGAAACCGGCCGTCTCGGGCGCGAACGTCCAATCGTCGTAAGGCAGCACGATGCCGGAAGAGCGCTTGAGCGTTTCGTGGAGCGTCGGGGATTCTCCAGGGAATATGATCTCGGCAGGCCGCAGCCGTTCCAGTTCCGTGAGCAGCGCCGCGTCCCCGTCGGCCTCAGTCGACTTGAAATTGCCAGTGGTGAGATCCACGAGTGCCAGGCCGAACGACTTCCCGAAGGCACAAACGGCCGTCAGGAAATTATTTCGGTCGGCAACGAGCATCCGCTCGTCGAAGTGCGTGCCGGGCGAAAGGATTTGCGTAACCTCTCGTTTGACGAGCTGGCCCGGCCGGGCGTCCTCCATTTGGTCGCAAATCGCGACTTTTCGGCCGGCCTTGAGGATGCGGGCGATGTAGCCGTTGGCGGCGTGATAAGGGATGCCGCACATCGGGATGACGCCGCGCCGGGTCAACGCGACATTGAGCAACTGCGCGCCGACCTGGGCGTCCTCGAAGAAAAGCTCATAGAAGTCGCCGAGGCGGAACAGGAGCAAGGCGTCCTTGGGCAACTCGCCCTTGATGCGGCGGTATTGCGCCATCATCGGGGTGAGCTGGGCGTCGCTGGACATTGAACAGACAGGTTAGAATGGATTTCCAGACGGGTCGAAGGGAAATTTGATTCGAGTGCACCTGCCTGTAGCTCAAGAAGCTCAAAATCCAAAGCTCAGTCAGGGCAGGTTTGGATAAGAGCGATGCACGAATGTGTCCGTTCGAAAGCGCAGCCTCTGGCCCCTGGCACTTGAAGCTGTTCTTGAGCTTGAGGCTTTTGGTTTACCGCGCAACGGCTTCTCCGACGACGCGGTGGACTTCCTCGATCGTGACCGACGCCATCATTGCCCTGAGTTCCTCCTCCGAGCCTTTGATGGGTTTGCCGTCGTAGCGGTAGTAATCGAGGCTGCGCCCATTGAGGACGGGATTGCGAACGACAGTGTAATTCGTCTGCCAGGGGAGATTGGTCGCGTTTAACGTGGGCGCTTCGATGACGATTTGATTGGGCACCTTCACCGCGGCGGCCAGGTGCATCAGCGCCGTGTCCACACTCAGGAAGGCATCGCAACGTTTCAGCAGCGCGGCGGCCTGGCGCAGATTGCCGGTCCGCGGCGCGAAGACGGGCCGGCCAGCCGATTCGGCGAGAATCTGTTGGTGCTCGGTCTGCTCTTCAGGGCCACCGAAGAGGAGAATAGCCAACTCCGGATGCGATTTGCCGAGGCGACGGATGAGTTCGACGTAGTGCCCGAACGGCCATCGTTTGAAGCGAAGATTCTTTGTGGCGCCGGAGCCGATGTGAATCCCGAGGCGCTTGCGCGAGCCAAGCGCTTGTTGAACGAGAAACTGGTCCGCCCAGGTCTCCTCGGCCGGCGTCAGGAACAATTCGAACTCATGCCGGGCCAGCACCGGTCTGCGGTCGAGCAGGGCCAGCAGCCGGTTGTTGTTTTCGACGCTGTGGACCGAGTAGTCCTCCGGGAGCGTCCGGTTGACCAGCAGCCAGTCGAAGCGATTGGCGCCCTCGTAAACATGGCTCAACCGAAGCCGCGCGCCCAGGAACCGCGCCACAACGCGATAGTGAACGCGCCCGAGGGTATGGACGTTGATGGAGACGTCGTAGCGCGTTCGCCGCAGGCCGAGCAGAAAGGGGAGCGACTTCAACGCGCCATCGTGAATCAGGTTTTTCAGGTGGATGGCGCTGACATGCGGGTTTCCTTCGAGCAGGTCCTTTGAGCCCGGCCAGAGAACGAACACGTCGAGGGTCGCATCTGGAAAATTCGCCCGCAGCTCGTGAAGGAGCGGCGTGGCGATCAAGGTGTCTCCGATGCCTGCCAGGGAGAGGACGAGGATCTTCATCGGACCGGAAAACCGTCGCGGCAGGGGAGTTCGTCAATGGACTTGACGATGGGAGAGTGGTGCCCCGAGCGGACTAAGTTCGCCTGACGATTCATCGGGGGCTCGCTGCCGGGGGCGTCCGGCCCGCGAGCAATTCGCCAATCGGCGCCAGCGTCGGCGTGTGGTCGCAGAGGATCTTGAACATCATCAGCAAGGGCACCGACAGCAGCGCCCCGGCGATGCCCCAAAGCCAGGTCCAGAACATCAGTGCCAGAAAAATGATCAGCGGATTGAGCGTCAGCCGTCGCCCGAGGATGGACGGGGTGATGAGGTTTGATTCCACGGCGTGGACCCCGGCGTACACCGCCGCCGGCAGAAGGGCTTGTCCCACCGACTCGAAGGAGAGCAAACCCGCCAGCACGAGCACGGTGAAGACCGTGAGTGGCCCGAAGTACGGCATGAAGTTCAGGATGGCCGCGACCACGCCCCACAACACGGGATTGGGCATGCCGAGTAGCAGCATGACGGCGGCGACGATCAACCCGACGCAGGAGTTAATGCCCGCGACCGTGACCAGGTAGCGTGAGATGCTATGTTGCACGTCGTTGACGATGGCCACCGATTCATCCTTCTTGCCGCTCTGACCGGGCAGAGCGCCCACCAGCGTTTCCAGAAACCGGTCGCCCATCGCCAGCAGGAAGTACAGCAAGACGATCGTCTCGAGAAACCCGGTGAGAAAGCTCGCCGTGTAGATGAGCGTCCCGAAGCTCAAGACCTTGTCGGCCAGATCGAATCCCTTGGCAGGCTGCGCGGGCGTGGCATCGTGGGGTCGCTCCCCGTCCTCGTCAGGTTGCACGCGGGTCATTTGCTCGATTCGCCGGAGGATGTCGCGGGCCTTGGTTTCCAGTTTGGCCACGCTGACCGGAGCTTTCGTGAGGAACTCGCGGGCGGGCTCCTGCAACGTGGAAAGCCCGGTCATGAACGCGCCAATAACGACCGCCAGAAGCAGCACCGCCCCCAAGGGCCGCGGAATTTTCAGCCTTTGGAGCGCCATGACCGACGGCTTGAGAAGGAAGTAGAGCAGCACGGCCAGCACGACCGGCAGAATGATGGCTTGGGCAAAGCGCATGAAGGCAATGAGCGCGAGGATGAAAAGCCCGGCAACCGCAAGCGAGCCGACGTCCTGGGAACCGTGAAACAACCGGGCCAGGTCGCTCAGCCGCGGTCGCGGCGCGCCGGGCGCCGATGCCGAGCGTGGTGGCTCGGCAGCAGGGGTGCCTTGGCGGTCATCGGATGGCATACAAGAGGGCGCATCTTTGAGAATCCCAGCCAGACTGTCGAGGCTGCCGTGAGGAACCGAGGGCTCGGATTTCAAACTGACTTCCACCGCGCGCCTGCGTCAACATGGCGCCGTGCAAACCAACCGGTGCACAACCGCTCTGTGGGCCGCTTGCGTGGCGGGGCTCGTGCTCCACACTGCGGCTGCCGAGACCAACGCTCCGGCGCCGCGGTTCAAGATCCCTCGGGCCGTGGTCGAGGGCTTTCCACCGCCGCGCCTCGATCTGGCGAGGGTGGCCGTCGGGGAACGGCTCTTTCTCGAAACGCGCTTCTCACAGTTTTTCTATGACCGCGCGAAGGGCAATGTGAATGCCACGCTGGTCGAGGGCGATCCCGTGGTTGCACAGACTTCGACCACTGATGCGCCGCTGCCGGGACCTTTTGCCGGTTTCGCCATCAATTGCCGCGCGTGCCATCTTGTGAACGAGCATTTCGCTCGTGGCCAGGGCAACCGTACCTATGCCGACTACGCGCGACGGCCGCCCCTGCCTGCGCGCGACGATGGCCGGATGGTTGCGGCGCGCAATTCGCCGGCATTGGTCAATTCCTCGATTCCACGTGAGGGTCAACTGTTCCTCCATTTTGATGGCGAATTCCCCAGCGGCGAGGACCTCGTCAAAGGCACCTTCACGGGACGCAATTTCGGCTGGCTTCCAACCGAGCGCGAAGCCGCGGCGGCCCACATTGTCCGCGTGATTCGTGAGGACGACGGGCGCGGCCCGCTGGCGCGCGAGTTCGGCGGCTGGACCTACCGCGAGATGTTTCTCGGGACGAATGACGCGCTCGGCGAAGAGGGCAAGCGTTTCCGGTTGACGGAGGAACTGCGCCTCGATGTCAATCGCGTCAGTGACGCGGAAGTGTTCAACGCCGTCGCGCGGCTCGTCGCGGAGTATGTCGATTCGCTGCAATTCTCGCGAGACGAAAGCTGGGAGTACGACGGTTCGCCCTACGACGCTTTTCTGGAAACGAACCGATTTCCGCGCAGGGTCGACTCCGGCGCCACCGAGCGGTATTACAATCGTCACCTCGCCGACCTGATCCAGAGCGCGACCGGCCTGGTGTTCGTGGATGGCACCAATGGCGTGGCGCCCCCGGCGCCGGGGCGCTTCAAGATCCTGAAGCGCCCGTTCCGTTTCGGTTCGAATGAACTCGCGGGCGCGCGGATCTTCTTCGCAACGGCGGACAGTGTGGGAACACCACGCGCGACGGGCAGCGGCATCGGAAACTGTATCCAGTGCCATCCGGCGCCGAACTTCACCGACTTCAAATTCCACAACACCGGCGCGACGCAGGAGGAATATGATGCCGTTCATGGCCAGGGCCGCTTCGCCAAACTGAAGGTGCCCGGCTTGGCGAAGCGTAACGCTGAGTTCGACACCTGGCTGCCGCCGACTTCGCGGCACCCCCAGGCGCGCGGCCCGTTCATGGACACCCCCACGAAGGCCGATCCTCGCCTGACGGATCTCGGACTATGGAACACCTTTGGAAACCCGGATCTGCCCGGACCGCAAGCGGCGCTGCGCGCGGTGTTGCTCGGCGAAGAGCGGCGGGTCACCGATGAAGAACTGCTTCCGCGGACGCTCGCACGATTCAAGACGCCCGGCCTGCGCGGACTCGCCTTCTCCGGTCCTTATCTGCACAACGGCAGCAAGGACACGCTGGAGGACGTGGTGCGTTTCTACATCAAGACGTCGGGGCTCGCTCGCGCCGGCAAACTGCGCAACGCCGCGCCGGAACTTTCAGGAATCGCCCTGCGTGAGCAGGATGTTGCCCCGCTGGTGGCGTTTCTCGAATCGTTGAACGAGGACTACGAATGAGCGGCGGGTGATGTCCTGCCTGCCGTCCGGTCGAATCACCCATGACCAGCATGCTCGCCGTGGCCGATTGGCGGATGACGTCGGCCTTCCTGCTTCTGCTCATACTGCTGGTCATGTCGCTGAAGCTGGTGGGCCTGGCGTGGAAAGCGCCGCCGGCCGGGGAGCGCGGGTTCTTTTGGATTTGCCCGCTCCCGGCGGCTGACTCGGTTGCCCGCATCACGCCCGGCGGGAAAGACGTCTTCATTCGTACGTTGGCGCGCTTTGCAGCGTACTCGGCCGGTTTTCTCGCAGCGCACTGGCTGTTGTGGAGGGCGGCGCAAAGGCTCGGGGCGGACGGCATCCAGCTCAGTTATCTCGCCGTGCCGCTCATGTGGTTGGGAACCGAGGGTATCGCCGCGCTCACGCAATTGATTTGTCTTCCCGCCAACCGGCTGTTGCCGGCGCCGCATCACAACATTTTCGCCGCGCGCGGAGTCGCGGACTTTTGGGGACGGCGTTGGGACATCTGGATGAGCGATTGGTTTCGGCAAGTGATCTTCCGCCCGATGCGCCGGCGGTTGGTGCTGGCCGTGGTCGTGGTTTTCTTTGTTTCGGGTGTCATTCACGAATTCGTCATCAACCTTGGCCTGTGGCTGGTCACCGGGCGAAACCTGTTCGGTTCCATGATGGCTTACTTCGGGCTACAGGCCGCGGGGTTGTTCATCGAGCGGGCGTGGCTGGGCGAACACCCGCGCCTCAAACAAGTCTGGACCTGGATTGTGGTAATCGGTCCTGCGCCTTTGTTCGTGAACGAAGGGATGCTGCGGGCGCTGCAATTCTGGCTGTGAGGACAGGGTTTTAACCACGGATGAACACGGATTTACGCGGATAAAGAAACGCTGAGTGGGCAATTTCTTTCGATTCGACCCCTCCGGGCACGGCGAGGCGATTCCGTTCCGGCGTTATCACGGCTATTGGGAAAATCCGTGTTCCTCCGTGTCCATCCGTGGTTGAACTTCAGCTCTTATTAGCAGGCAGGCTACCGGCTTCTTGCCTTTTGATTTCTCAGCGGCGGCTTACTATCGCGGCACGCATGATTCCGGTGCTCCGAATGCTCGCCTTCGCCGCGCTCGCCTCTGGCGCCAGCCGCATTCATTCTGCCGAAGCGCCGGCGCGATTTCTCGTTGCCACCTACAACGTCGAGAATTATCTCGACCAACCCAGCGGGACGCGCCCGTTGAAGTCTGCCGCGGGCAAAGCAAAGATTCGCGAGAGCCTCCGAGTTCTCAACGCGGACGTGGTCGCGCTCCAGGAGATGGGCTCGACCAACGCGTTGCTCGAGTTGCGGGTGTCGCTGAAGACCGAGGGGTTCGACTACCCGCACTGGGAACACGTCGCCGGCTGGGACACGAATATCCACGTCGCCGTGCTCAGCAAGTTTCCGATTACTGCGCGCCGGCCGCACACGAACGACTCGTATCTGCTCTTCGGCCGGCGTTACCGGGCAAGCCGGGGCTTTGCGGAGGTCGACATCCAGGTGAACGACCGCTACTCCTTCACGCTGATCACGGCGCACTTGAAATCCCGCCGGCCCGTGGCCGAAGGTGACGAAGCCGAGATGCGCGAGCAGGAAGCTATTCTCCTTCGCGAGCACGTGGACGCGCGGCTCAAGTCGAGCCCCAACGCCAACCTCGTTGTGCTCGGCGACTTCAACGACACGAAGGATGCAAAGTCCACACGCGCACTTCTGGGCCGTGGAAAGGCGGCGCTGGTCGACACCCGCCCCGCTGAACGCAACGGCGACAACCAACCTAACCCCAACCCACGTTGGGACCCGCGCAGCATCACCTGGACTTACTACTACGCGAAGGAAGATACCTACAGTCGCTTTGATTATCTGCTCCTCAGCCCCGGCATGGCGCGCGAGTGGAGCAGGGAGGACACTTACGTGCTCACGATGGCCAACTGGGCCGTTGGCTCCGATCACCGGCCGATCGTTGCTGGTTTCAATGCCGAAGACAAGTGAGGCATGGACTATGAGGCGAGTGGTCACGCGTTGGAAATGTTGTGGACAAGGCCGGTTTGAGGACGAAGATATCCAGTGGATGAGCCTGAAATTTCAAATTGCGAACCTCGTTGTTGCATTCATTGTGCTTCCAGCGGTTTTGAGTTGTTCTGGGGCTGACAGCTATGCGGAGGCGGCCGATCTTAAGAAGATTAGTAACTCATGGAAAGCCGGTGAATCACTACCGGGAAAACTATTGGAGTATCACAGTTCGCAGGATGGCTCGTGCTTTCCAAATCCGAGGGGAACCTACGTGCTGTTCAGTGCGATAACGAACTACCCACTCTTGAGGGAAATCGTGTTCCGACCGGAAGTTGACTTGCGAGTCTTCTCGAACTCAGTCAATCAAGCGATTGTCTTGGCGGGGCCCACGCGCTTTTTCGCCGATTTGGCGACGACACTCAAGGAACGTCCTGAACTTGCGAAGCGTGAAAGAATCAAAACGCTCAAAAAACAATCCACCGTGCGTCAGATCGTCGTAGATAGTCTTTATATCACGTTCGCTGATATGCCTCCGTTAGAGGCTCGGAAAGTTTTGGACGAGATTTCCCTCGAACTCCGGCAGGAGAAGCCTTGGCATGATGTTTACTGGAGATTCCTGGAAAAATACGAGTCTCCATATGAAGAGAAATTGAGCGACGGAACTATCATCAAGGGCAAACGGACAAAAATCGGGAACCTGGGAGATTTCGTTCTGCCGGCTAATCGCAACCAACTCTTTTCCTATCGAGAAGATTGGATGCCCAAGAAGCATATCAACCAACTCTTTTCCGCAAACACCGGCGACATCCTAATTCTGTTCGATAAAGAGGACTTAAGCCGCTTCCCGGAAATCTCGAGAAAGCAAACGGATGAACGTTACATATTGTATCGGGTGCGTGAGGTGTTCAGCGGCTTGTAAACGCAAATGAGGCATCATCATCACTGGTGCACGAACAGGATTCGGCTTCCCTGCGGCTCAAATCGAAAATCCATCCGGCGCAATTCGCCCAGCGCGCGCGTGATGGCGTCGTGCCGGTCGGGCGGCGCGCAAAACATCAGGAAGCCGCCGGTGCCGGCGCCCAGCAACTTGCCGCCCGTGGTGCCGGCGGCGCGGGCTTTCGCGTACCAATCGTCGATGGCATCGGTCGTGATGCCTTTCGCCAAACTCTTCTTGAGCATCCAGCCTTCGTGGATGATTTCGCCGAACGCCGAGGCGCGATTGTGTTGAAGCTCCTTGCGGAGTTCGTGCGCCAGTTCGACCATCTTCCGCGTCACGTTTTGCTTTTTCTTTTCCCCGGCCAGCGCGGTCTGCTGGCGCTTGAGGATGGTCGAGGCGCTGCGGGTGATGCCGGTGTAGAACACGAGCGTGTGCGCCTGCAACTGCTCGAGCGTCTCGCGCCGGCAGATGATCGGCTCGACGAGCACGGAGTCATCGGGGTTGAACTGGATGAAGTTCAACCCGCCGAACGCGGCGGCGTATTGATCCTGCCGCCCGATGGGCTCGCCGCAGCGGTCGATCTCGATTTCGCAGGCCTCCCGGGCCAGTTGTTCCGCGCCTGCGTGGCGTCCGGAGTAGGCGTGCAAGGCATGGAGCAGCCCGACGGTGAACGTGCTGCTGCTCCCGAGCCCGCTGCCGCGCGCCGGGATGTCCGCCACGCTCGTGATTTCGATGCCGCCGCCAGCGCCCAACAACTTCATCGCTTCGCGCACGAGCGGGTGTCGGATGCGGTCCACGTTGCGCGCCTCTTCGGTCTTCGAGTAGGAGACGCGGATACGCTGGTCGAACTTCTTGTTGACCGTGATGTAAACGAACTGGTTGATGGCCGTGGAGACGACCGCGCCGCCGAACTTGCGGTAGAACGCCGGCAGGTCCGAGCCGCCGCCGACGAAGCTCATGCGAAGTGGGGTCCGGGAGATAATCATAGATTGCGAGAGCGCCGTTGCTGGGCCATCCAATATTCGCGGAAGGATTGGAGGCGAGAGAGGGATTCGCGATCCTTCGCGCGGTTTGCAGCCTTCTTGCTGGCGATGATGTCGTCCAGGTGGCAAACCGGAAATCCTTCCACCTCGACACGGCGAGCCCAGGCTTCCGCGAACGAGTTGATGCCGTCCGGCGCGAAGACGAGGTCCAGGTCGAACGGGCCATTCTTGAGTTGCACGAAGTCCTTGCCATGGACGATTTCCCCCTCCTGATCCGCCGCGAGGTTGAAGCCAAGCGAACGCAGCGCTTTCACCAACGCCCGGCCGTTCTCCGGGGTCTTCTCGACGAACAGGTCCGCGTCTTGGGTCGTATCGGGGTAGCCGAGCAGAATTGCCCCTGACTTGCCGATGAACAGAAAGCGGACGCCTTCCCGGGCGAACGCGTCGCGCACTTCCTGGGCCTGGCGGTATTCGAAGGGCATCTCAAGACGAATCCCGCGCCGGACCGAAGCCCAGCCAGTCGGGTAGGTGGTCACGGCACCAGGCGCGATATTGTTCCATCGAGTCGAACGAGCGATAGGGCGCGTCGTCGAGCACGGGCTTGTAGGTTCGGATGAACGCATAGCGCATTCGGGTGGCCAGCGGACGCCGGGCGGCAGCGTCGAACTCCGCCCACCAGTCGGAATCCTGCTGCGGAGTAGTTGGCGTCGCGGGCGTGGCTGGTTTCGGGGCGTTGGTATCGGCCGCGCTCATGTGAAGTTTCTAACTCGCGATGGAGTCGAAGGCAATTCAAGCTTGCAGGCCAAGGACGATTTGCACGGCCTCGACCAGGTTCTCCGCGGTGAAATCCGGTGGCGCGTTATGCTTGGCGTCCTTCCCACCGGAACCGGTGCGGACGAGTATGGAACGGAGACTGGCGTTCTTCGCCGTTTGAAGATCGGTTGTGGTGTCACCGATCAGCCAGCTTTGAGCGAGGTCGATGTTCAGTTCGCCAACAGCTTTCTGGATCATGCCGATGCCCGGCTTGCGACAATCGCAGCGAATCTTGAGCTCCTTGCGCTCGCCCTCGAAGCCCGCCTCGGGATGGTGGGGGCAATAGTAGATGCGGTCGAGGAAAGCATGCTCCATCCCCAGGAGCGTTTCGAGCTTGTTGTGCATGCGTTGCATCTCCGCCTCGTCGCACCAGCCCTTGGCGATGACGGGCTGGTTCGTCACGACCACGGTTCGCCAGCCGTGATGATTCAGTTCGCGGATGGCGCCGGATACGCCTGGCAGCAACTCGAGGCCATCCGCGCTGCGCAGGCAGTCCTTGTCCGGGATCAGCGTACCGTCGCGGTCCAGGAACACCGCGCGCTGTGGTTTCCCCAGGGAACTGCGCCCGACGGTGCCATTGGCGAACTCGGCGCAGACGCGATCGTAACGCTCAGGCGTGCCGATGTCCTTCATGTATTCGGGTGAATTGTAGCCCAGAAGCGCCGCGCAGCGGGCGAGCATCGCGGGGAAGCTGTCTTTGCCGAAGTCGAGGAGAGTGGTTTCGTGTTTCGTGTTGCGTGTTGCGTGAAATGGAGCCAGAGCCCGTCTTTCGAGGACATAGAGACCTGCGTTCACCAAGTTTTGGCGCCAAACCCCTGGCAGATGCGGACGATTGTGAAACGCAACGATGCGATTGTCCGGTCCGACCTCGACGAGGTCCGAATCGAGCGGATGGTCATTGGGGTGCAGCAGCAAGGTCGCCTCTGCGGCGCCGCGCTCGTGCGCGGACCACAGCCGGCCCAGGTCGACGTTCACCATGGTGTCGCCGTAGAGCACCAGAAACCGCTCCGCGAGATGTTCGAAGCCCGCCAGCACCGCGCCCGCCGTGCCCAGCGGTTCGCGCTCGACGACATACCGGATGCTCACGCCCCAACGGGCGCCATTGCCAAAATGGCTTTCGATGATCTCCGCGCGGTGGTGAACGAAAAAGATGAAGTCCGCGAAACTGTGGGCCTTCGCCAGTTCCACCTGGTGTTCCAATAGCGGCTTGCCCGCGATCTGCACCATCGGCTTGGGCAAATCGCCGAGGCGTTCGCGCAATCGCGTGCCGGCGCCGCCCGCGAGGATGATGGCCTGCCGGCTCACTTGCCCCGGACCTCCGCCACGATCTCCTCCACCGCGCGGTCCACGGCCTGGTCCGAGGTCAGTCGCGGACTCCAGCCGAGGCGCTTCAGCTTTTCAATCGAGTAATTGAACCTGGGCACGTCGCCCACCCAACCCTTGTTGCCGGTGCCGTACTTGATTTTCGCCCCCGGCGACTGGTGCTTTACGACGGCTTCCGCCAAATAGCGCACACTGGTGACCGTCTCGGCCGTGCCAATGTTGAAATAGTTCAGACGTTCCTTCGCATGGTCCGTGATGAACAACATCGCTTCCAAAAGATCGGCGACGTGGAAGTAAGGCTTCGCCTGCGAGCCGTCGCCGAGGACATCGAGTTCCGCAGGGGTTTTCTTCAACTTTTGCGCGAAGTCGTAAATCGCCCCGTGCGTCGCGCGGCTGCCGACCACGTTCGGAAAGCGGAATATCCAGGCGCGCTGGACGAACGCCTCGACGCCAGCGCTGATGGCTGCCTCGCCGGCCAGTTTCATTGCGCCGTAGTTGGAAATCGGAAAGAGGGGGCCAGCGTCCTCACGCATCAAGCCCGGCAACACTCCGTAAATGGCCGACGTGGAAGCGAAGGCGATGGCCGGGATGCGCTGGTCACGCATCACCTTGAGGATGTTGTGCGTGGTCAGAAACGTGTCGCGCAGGTCCACGTCTGAATCCGCCACGCCGGCGCGAATGTCCGAGTTGGCGGCCAGATGCCAGACGACGTCGAACGGCCGGTCCGCTGACGCGGAACTGACGATGCGGTTGACCGCCGGCACGTCATTCACGTCGATTTCGTGAAGCGTGAAGCGCGGATTACGCAGGGCTGACTCGAAGTTCGTCCTCCGGCCCAGTTTCAAGTTGTCGAGCCCCACCACCGCCGCGCCGCGCGCCAGCAGCGCATCGACGAGGTGACTGCCGATAAACCCGGCGGCTCCAGTGACGAGGCATTTGTTGCTCATGTCGCGAGCGGAATGAAATCGGGTTGGCCGAGCTTTGTCGAGGCGGCACGCCTGGCGCACGGTCGGTCATCGCGGTGCTCCGATCGGCATTCTGATGGCGAGAGATCTGAAAAACAGCCTCAGATCTCAAGATTTTCGCTCGTTTCGCTCGTTTCGCTCGTTTCGCTCGTTTGGCACTAACACTCCCCCACTCTTTTGAGTATTGTCGCTCTCATGGGCAACCTGGGGTTGCACTTTGGAGCGCCGAGCCCTGCTCGGAGGCGAAGCGTTCTCGCGCCAGGCAATGCTCGATGCCGGCTCAACGGGACAAAGCGTCCTGCTACTCGAGTTCAGTCCAACCAGGCGCTTGCCGGGACAAGTCTGGTCCAAGCTGGTCCAATCCAGTCAGGGCCAGTCAAGCGGGTCAAGCCTCCCGCAGAGACGGCCAAGCCTGGTCGAACGCAATGCAACCGACGGGTCGATGACGGGCCCACTCGAACCTGGCAAAGCCGAATGCAGCCTTGTCAAACCTGGTCAAAGCCAGTCGGGTAATTTGAGGCCGAGTCAGGTTCGAACCTGCGCTGCATTAACGTCTGGCGCGGCGCCCAAGTTTGCGATAGTCAAGATGGCGAAGATGAGTGCACGAATCCCAGTGGCACTTGGTGGCGTGTTAGTGGCGTTCGCGTTGTCGTTCGCGAGCCCAGCGCGGGGTGCGGGAGTGGTGATCAACGAAATTATGTATCACCCGCCGCACGACCGGGACGGATTGCAGTATGTCGAGCTGTTCAACGCGGGCGCGACGGAGGCCGACTTGGGCGGCTGGGCGTTGCGGAAGGGAGTTCAGTTCGCGTTTCCGAATGGGTCACGCGTCGCGCCCGGTGGGTTCATCGTCGTCTGCCGGAATCGCCAGGAATTCATCGAACGCTACGGAGCCAGTGTGAAGCCGGCCGGGCAGTTCGAGGGACGATTGAGCCAGGGTGGCGAGAAGCTCGAGTTGGCGGACGCGAGTGGCAAGGTCGTCGATTGGGTGAAGTATTCCGATCGCGCGCCGTGGCCGCTGTCGGCGGATGGAGGCTCTTGCTCACTCGAACGCATTTGCCCCGCGACGTCAGGCGCGGACGCGGGAAATTGGGCCCCGTCGGCCCTGCCAAAGATTGTTGCTCCCGCGGGCACGCCGGGGCGAACTAACGATTCCTACTCAGCGAATTCACCACCCAGCGTGACGGCAGCCTCGCGCTCGCCCGAATCGCCCGCGCCCGGCCAGACCGTAACGATATCCGCCCGCGTTGCGGACGAGGATGGCGTCACGAACGTCACGCTGCTTTGGCTCGTGTTGGGCAACGACGGCGCGGGCGCTGAACACCGGATGCCGATGCGCCGGATCTCAGGCGATGCTCAGGCAGGCCGTTACGAAGCGACGATTCCCGGGCAGCACGAAGGGCGCTTCGTGCGTTATCGGATTGAGGCCATTGACAACGCAGGCACGCAGCGTCTGGTTCCCTCGACCAATGACCTGCGGCCGGCCTGGTCCTACGCGACCTTCGTGAACACCAACACGGCTCGCGTGCCGCTGGCGTTCGTCCTCCGGGCCGGCGGCGAACGGGGCCTGTCCTATCCGCGGCGCGCCTCGATGTTCGGCGCCATCGGTATCTCTGCCGCGCGCGGCGAAGACTCCTGGATTTACATGCCGCCCGGCGGCGAGGTCGAAGCGTTCGACTACATCCGCGTCACGCCCCGCAAAGGCGGGCACAAGCTGCGCCTGCTCAAAGACCAGACTTTCCGTGGCATGACCACGCTGAACGTGGTGTTCGAGACTCCCCGTGCCGCGCTTTCGGAGCCGCTGGCCTACGAGTTATATCGGCTGGCGGGCGTGCCGGCGCCGTACGCCGAACATTGGCGGTTGTGGATGGACGGCCACTCGCTGGGCTATCAACTGGTCTTCGAGCAGGTCAACAAATCGTTCCTGGCCCGCCACGGCCGCGACGACTCGGGCCACCTCTACAAGCTGCTCTGGTATGGCCGCGGCATCGTCGGGCAGCACGAGAAGAAAACCGACGTCCAGGGCGGACACGAGGATTTGCTGGCGGTGATCGAGGGATTGAACGAGACGACCAACTCGCAAGCCCAATGGACGTTCATTGAGAAAAACTTCAACGTCACCAACTTCATCGACTACTTCGCCGTGAACATGTGCCTCCAGAACTGGGACGGCTTTTTCAACAACTACTTCACCTACCACGACACCGGCGGCACGGGGCGTTGGGAGATCTACCCGTGGGACGAGGACAAAACTTGGGGCGAATACGACGGCGCCTCGGAGCGCTATGATTGGTATACCATGCCGCTGACCTTCGGCATGAACGGCAACCAGCCGCCGGGCCGCCGGGCGCGGCCGGGCGCGCCGAGTCCCCGCTTCGCGATGGGCGGGGGGGCAATGTGGTGGCGGGCGCCGGGGTATTTTTCGGGACCGCTGCTGGCGAACCCGGAATTTCGGAAGCGTTTCCTCGCGCGCCTCCGCGAGTTGTGCGAAACGCACTTCACGCCCGAGAAAATGAATCCAGTGATCGACGCGATGGAGCGGCGGCTTGAGCCGGAAATCAACGGCGGGGCGATGTCGGAGTTCCGGCGGCATGTGCAGTCTTTCCGCGATCAAGTGGTGGGGCGGCGGAAGTTCATCCTGGAAGAGTTGAGCCGTCCAACGCCGTGAGTCGAACGGACGCCAGGACCAACATTATCCAGATGCCCGGCAGCTAACTTGCTACGGCGAGACGACGCGATAAAAGCGCCGGGTGAAGTTCGTGGCGCTCGTGTCCACGAGGCTGGTCGCGGGCAGGACGTTCCAGAAATAGAGCTCATCGGTCCAAGTCGCTTCCGAAACGTCGCCAGCCGTCTGCAGGTAGTATGGCCGTGCCAATCCTCCGTTCACGGTCAACTCGAAGTTGTCACCGCGCCAGTGCCCCGTCAACCGGGGCCGCGTGTCGCCGGATTGGAGAATCGTCCCACCTGAGCCGACGGCGACGAAGCGGCCTTTGGCATAAGCGAGGCTGTAGGGATAGCTGGTCGCTTGCGAACGATGGGGCGTCCACCCGTATCCATCAAGCGAAGTCACCGCGAACGAGTACTCGGGGTCGCCCATGCACACAAAGGAGCCTCCGCCGTAAGCCACCGCCGCGAAGTGCTGGTACGGATGCCGATAGTAAGCGTTCCAGACAAGGCCGTCCTGGGAAACAACGATTGCTCCGCCGTTTCCAAAATCGTAATGCGTCGCGACGAAGGCCCCGTTTCCAAAAGTGATCCCGGAAGCCGCTCGCAGGTTGGGCCCGCTGAGAATGCCCCCGCCATTGGTCCAGGTAATGCCGTCGGCCGACCGCCCGACGCCTCCGTACTCGGTCACGGCTATGAATAGTCCGTTGCCATAGGCGACGCCATTGAGCGTCCCGAGTGGGGAACTGCGGCTCGTCCATGTCACGCCGTCCGGCGACGTGAAGATTGGCGGCGGACCCTCGAACGGATTCAGCCGGCCACCGACAGCCACGAACCGATCCAGACCGTAGGTAATGGCTCGCAGGTTGAAGTTGGTCCCGACGCTGCGGCTCATCCAGCCGGCGGCGTCGGATGAAGTGAGAATTGTGCCGGCGTTGCCCACGGCCACGAAGTTACTTCGACCCCAGGCCACGGCGTTCAGCAGGTTGGTTGTGGCCGAGTTGCGCCGGGTCCACTCGACGCCATCGGGCGAACTGAGGACCTCGCCAAAGTCGCCTACCGCCACCAGCGCGTCCGGTCCGGCCGCCACGCCGAAGAGGGAATTGGACGCGCCGCCGGTTCGTGGCGTCCAGGCGCTGGCCGTGGGTGAACTCAGCAGCGTGCCGTCGTCGCCGACGGCCATGAAGGTGTCCGCGCCGAACCCGATGCCGTAGAGCCCGCTACGGCCGCCGGGCACGTCGCGCGTCCAGTTGGTGCCGGTCGGCGACGTGTAGACCGCTGGGGCGCCGTCATTGCTGAACGTTCCATAGTCATAGCCGACGGCGACATACTTGCCGCCGCCATAAGCGACGCCGAACAGGTAGAGATATTGAACGCCGCCGGAACCATGGTAAGTCCAGGTGTGGCCATCGAGCGAAGTGAGGATGGCGTTATAGCCCACTGCGACGAACCGCTCGTTGCCATAAGTGACTCCATAGAGATCCGCGTGTACACCCGAATAGTCGCCTACCCAATTGGTCCCGTTGCTCGACGTTTCGACGTGTCCCTCCAAGCCGACCGCGACAAAGCGGCCTTTCCCATAAGTGAGACTGCGAAGCGGGTAAGACGGACCGGTGGACTGCCCAGTCCACGTGACCCCGTCAGTAGAGGTCATGATGCGGTCCCGGCTGCCGAACGCTTCGCCGACGGCGACGAACACGCCGTCGCCATAGGCAACACCATACAGAAATCGGCCCTCGCCAGAGCCGCGCCGGACCCACCGCACCCCGTCCACCGAAGTGTAAATCACGCCGCGGCCTTCGACACCGGCAATAGGACCGTTGCCACCGACGGCGACAAACAGGCCGTTTCCATACGTGACTGCCCAAAAAAAGTTGGCCGGATCCACCTGAACGGAGTTCCAACTCACGCCGTCTGTTGAACTCACGGTCGTACCGGCCAGGCCAACGCCCACAAATAGCCCATTGCCGTATGTGATCCCGCGCAGGTGATTTCCCTGGGGCTTGGGGCTGCGCCAATACCAGCGATCGAGCGCCCCAGGCCACGTCACATTCAGCCCGGCGACAGAGCTGGTAACCGACCCAAGAGAATTGCTGGCAACAACGCTATAGAATCCAGCGGCATTTGTGGTCAGTTCCCTAAGGTGCAGCACGGTATTTGTCTCTCCAGTCAAGGGCTGCCCCACATTCACGAGCCAGTTGCTTCCGTCGGGGATGGGTGGTCCATGGAAATGCCACTGGTAAGCCGGCGCGGGATTTCCCACGGCCCGCGCGACGAAACTCACTTCGTCCCCAACAAAGGCCGATTGGTGGCTTGGTTGTTTTGGGAATGAAGGAGATTGCTCGCGGACTGTCAGCGTGGCCACGGCGCTGGTTACCGCGCCGAGGAAGTTGCTGCACACGATCGTGTACTCGCCAGCGTCAGCGAGGCCCACGGACACGTTCATGTAGGTCTCGACGGTCCCGCCGCCCGAGCCGGCATTACCCCGGCCGAGGGAGAGTCCGTTCCACCTCCAGTCCCAATCGGGCGTGGGGTGTCCAGTTGCCCTGGCGACGAACTGAACGGATGCGCCCAGCGACGCGGCTTGGTTGGTGGGCTGGAGCGTGATGAGGGGTGCTTCCACCTTGACCGTCAACACGGCCACGGCGCTCGTCACGGACCCGGAGGAATTGCTGACGGCCACTGTGTAGTCACCGGCGTCGTTCGTGGTCACGTAGTAGAGTTCCAGGGTCGAGTCGGTCGCATTGAGTAGATTCGTTCGATTGAAGCGCCACTGATAAGCGGGTGTGGGATCACCGGTGGCGATGACGGAGAAGGACGCGTAATACTCCGCAAAAACATCCTGGCTCTGAGGCTGGGTTGTGATCTGAGGCGGCGCACCGGCGATCAACGGCGTGTCGATGTCCATTGTCAGGCAAAGCGACAACGGCATGAGAAACAGGCTGGAGCTTGAGGCCTTCATGCATCGTTCGGGTTCGACTGGCGTCGCGTCACAATCCTGAAATGGAACGCGGGCAATCGCGACGACTGCCCGCGTCCGAGAGCTGAGAAGCCGGCTACTTCGCGGCGCGAAAGAAGTAGTACTCGGCAGTGTAAGGCACCCGCGCTTCCTGGCCGAGTGCCGAGGGCGCAGCAGCCGGGGCGAGACCGCCGGTCGTGTTGACGCGCTGAATGTAAGTGGTGCGCGCGAAGATGCCCGGTCCGACCGTGTTGGTGGGCACAGCGCTCAGGATCAACCAGGGGATGGCGTTCGAGTTCACAGTGACGGGCGGAACCGTGCGCGCGCCGACCACCCGGCTGCCGCTTTCGCTTTCCCAGGCCGGTCGGGTCGGCCCGGCGAAGGCGTAATGGATGCCCACCACGTTGTCGTCGGCGTCGAACAGCACGGCTTCCGGGGCCTGGAACGTCCAGGCGAATCCGGTGGGGGAGGTCGCCGAAGCCGTCGCCCCGTAGATTTGCACGCCGACGGCGTAGGCGTGGAAGGAGACCCTGTTGCCGGCGGGCACTTGCAAGGTGGTGGGCACCTCTGGCGCGCGTTTGTCATTGACCAACCGCAAGCCTTGTTGGCCGCCGAGTCCTAGAAGTTCCGATTGCGCGCACGCGGACAGCGCAAGCAGAAGTGTGGTTGCTGTCAGAAGCACCCCTCGGGCCGCGCGGTCGTGTTGAGCGCGGCGGATGCTCAGTTGTGGATGATTCATAATACTTTCCGGTTGTCAGGCCGTCGGCCTGGGTTGTGTTTTTGTCGTGGAAGCCTCACTCGTCAGAGCACCTTCCACTTCTATTCAGACCAGAATCTGGCGCGAAGTAACAGACAATCCCCGTGATTGAACTGCATGGCTACGGCTCAAGCCGTCGTCACCAATGAAAGATTAGGGGAAGTGCAGGCCGGAAATCCTGCGTTTTTCCACTCAACTCCCCATCAAAGCCCAGCTCCGCCAGCGGCGCCTTGCTTTTGCGCCAACCGACAATTTCGCCGCCCATCAAGATTGGGAGCGCTTCCGAAGGCTGTTTGGGCCATGGAGCTGACAACGTCACGCGAGTCAGCTCACGCAAACCAGCCGGGTGGCCCAAAGGTTGGCGGCGCAACGGCGCAGCGCTGTCGGGGCGCCGGACAAATGGGAGGTAGCACAGGAATGGTTCAGTCAGCACGGCGGCGTTCGTGCCCACAGCCAGACTCAGGGAATCCGGCAGGTACGGCGGACGATAGTCCCACGTCGAGAACGACGGCCCGGCGATGTGCTCCTGTACGGGTCGGAAACAGAGGCCGAACGGGCAGGCGCCTGTGTCACGACCCGACCACCGTTCCCACAAGTGCGTGGGGCGAACCAAATCCGATTGCGCCTCGTTCGGATCGTTAACCCAGAGCAGTTCGAGATAGGAATTGCGGAAGAAGAAGCGCCGGCACGCGGTGCCTTGGCCGGGATGCACGTTCGGTTCGCCTTCCGACAAACCGAACGTGACGAGTCGTTCCGCGCCGAGCGCACCGAGGGAAGTGCAGATGAAAAGATGATCGAACTGGATTGGACAGGATCTTCGATCTGCCACTGGATTATTCCTTCCCGGGCTGGCCGTCCGTGACGACGCCATTGGGTTTTGGTGGTTTGGCAGTTTGCCGAACCGCGGCGAGGGCTTGCCTCCACTGCTCCGCGTGGGCGGCCTTGCCCTGGCCGGGCGCAGCAGCCTCCCACGCTTCGTAAAGCCGCACGAGCCGTTCAAGGGCGTCGCGGCGTAGCCGAGGATCCGCCGTATCGTTTTTTTGAAGCGCGGCGTAACTCTCCACAAGCAACAGTTCGGATTCCACAAACTTGGCTTCGCGTGATGCCGCGTCGAGGTCCGAATCAGCGACGGCCAGGGCGACTACGGCTACACCCAGCCGGCTCTTCGTGTCGGCGATGCGGCTGCTGGAGGGATCGAGGGTGCGGGTGCGGATTTCCAGGCATTCTCGCAGCAACCGTTCAGCCTCCATGACGCGCGCCGTGATTTCCGGGCTCGAACGGCGCTCTTGCGAGGCGGGGGCGCGCCCGGCCAACGCCCAATCGCCGAGCAGGCGCGCCAGGCTGGCACTCGTTCCGACGACGAGGTCGTCCTCCGGGGGCAGCCGATCCCGACGCTTGGCGAGGGCTTCGCGATAGAGCGGCTCGGCTTCCGCGAAGCGGCCGCCGCGGTAGAGAATTTCGGCCAGATCATAAATGCGGGACTCCAGCCGGCTCGAATTGGCGGGCAACCGTTTGCGGTGGATCGCCAGCGACTGGGTCAGGACCGTTGCGCACTGCACCAGGTCGCCCCGGTCGGCCAGCACATCGGCCAGATCCATGAGAAGGTTGGCTTCGGCGGGATGGTCCTCGCCATAGGCCTTCCGGACCAGCGCCAGCGCCTCGCGCAACGCTGTATCTGCGGCGGGCAAGTCGCCTTGCGTCCGCCTCACACTCGCCAAGGCTTGCATGGCCTGGACGACATCGCGGTCCATATCACCCGGAAACTTTTTGCCCATTTCAATCGCCAGGCGGAAACTGGTCTCGGCGTCCTGCCACTTGCGAAGGTATTGCTGCGTGGCCCCGAGGTTGTTCAACAGCACGACGTGCGTAGGATGTTCCGCCCCCAGCAACTTTTTGCGCAGGGACAGCGCCTCGTGGAAGGTCGCTTCGGCCGCGACATAATCGCGCCGGCTATTCTGGATCAAAGCCAGATTGTTGAGCGACGTGGCCACCTTCAGGTTCTCCTCCCCATGGAGCTTGCGGTAAATATCGAGGGATTCACGGCACATCGCCTCCGCTTGTTCCTGTTGGCCAAGGCGGTTCAAGAGCAGGCCAAGATTCCCCAGCGAAGTCGCCACGGCGGGATGGGGATCGTCGCCGTGGAGCTTCCGCTGCATCTCCAGCGCCTCAAGCAGGTTCGTCTCCGCCTCGGGCAGACGGCCTCGATCCCGGTAGAGGTTTCCCAGGGCGTTGAGGGTAATGGCAATTTCCGTGTGCACCCCTTTGTGCAGTTCCCGGCGCAACGCAAGCGCCTCGCGAAGCATCTCTTCCGCTTCGTCCAGCTTGCCGCGCTCTTTGAGCACCAGTCCAAGGCTGTAGAGGACATTGGGCGAGCCCGCGTCGGTTTCCTCCCGAATCTTGCGACTTAGCGTCAAGGCTTCCCTCAAGGTCTCCTCGGCAGCCGGCGCATCGTGGACACTCAAGGCGTTGCCCAGGTTATTTAGCGCTGCGACCACCTTGTGATGCTCGTTGCCAAAGAGCCGGCGGTGCAACGCGAGCGAATCCCGGTAGAGTGCCACGGCTTCGGACGTCTTTTCGCGGGCCTGCAATACGTTGGCCAATTGATTCAGGGACTGGGCCACGTCCGCGTGTTCGGGACCGAATAGGGCCAGGCGCAGACGCAATGCTTCGCGCTGCATCGCCTCGGCGGGCTCAAGAAGCGCCAGTTGCCGATAGACCTCACCGATGGTCGCGCGCAAATCGGCTTCCACTTCGGGCTGTCCTTTGAGTTCTTTGCCCAGGCGCTCCGCGGTCCTGTCCAGAATCTCACGGAGCAGTTTCGTATCACGCCCGCGCGCCACCGCGGGCCCGACTCCTTTGAGCATTTCTTCAAGGAAGTAGGCTACCTGATCGCTCTTTTCACGCGCTCTGAGCTCTTTGGCATGCGCGCTATCCGCCTTTTGCGTTAAGAGCCGCTGCTCGCGCTCGGCCCGCGTGGCGCGGACGGCCTGCCAGGTGCTCACGATGCCGCCCGCGACCAGCACGGCGGCAATCCCGCTGGCGGCGGCGAAAGCGGCTCGATGGCGCCGCGCAAATTTCTGGAATTGATAAAGCTTCGTTGGCGGACAGGCGACGACGGGTTGGTGATCGAGGTGTCGCTGCACGTCCTCCGCAAGGGCGACGGCGCCTTCGTATCGGCGTTCGCGGTCCTTCTCGAGCGCCTTCATCACGATCCAGTCGAGGTCGCCGCAGATTTGGCCGATCAGTTTCGCGGGCTCCATCTGGCGCCGGAGGGCCAACAGAGTCCGGTCCGCAGCGGCCAGCGCGCTCACTCGTGTGGAAGGCCGAGGCGGTTCCTGCTCGCGGATTCGGCGGCAAATTTCCTCGAAGCTGGCCCGGTGAAGTTCCTCCCGATCAAATGGCAACCGGCCCGTCAGCAGTTCGTAGAGCAGCACACCAAGACTGTAGACGTCACTTCGCGTATCGATGTCGAGACCGGAGGCCTGTTCCGGACTCATGTAGGCGGGCGTACCCAGGAACAAGTGGGACTCCGTCAAGGTCTGCTCGCTCAAGCGCTGCTCGGTGGCCTTGGCGATGCCGAAATCGATGACCCTGGGGGCCGCCACGCCATCGTGGTTCGAGACGAGAATGTTTGAGGGCTTGAGGTCGCGGTGAATGATGCCCTTTTGATGGGCGTGCTGAATGGCCTGGCAGACCTGAATGAAAAGTCGCAGCCGTTCGCGCGTGGAAAGTTGATGCGCGTCGCAGTAATCGGTGATGCGCGCGCCCCGGACCAGTTCCATCACGAAATAGGGCCGCCCGCTATCCGTGGCGCCCGCGTCGAAAACCTTGGCGACGAGAGGATGATCCATCAGGGCGAGGGTTTGCCGCTCGGCTTCGAACCGCGCGATGACCTGCCGGGTGTCCATACCCAGCTTGATGACCTTTAGCGCGACTTGTCGGCGGACCGGTTCCGCCTGTTCGGCCAGATAAACCGTGCCACAGCCCCCTTCGCCAAGTTTCTCCAGGAGCGTGTAGCGGCCAATGCGGTCGACGGCTGGTTCCGGCAACGGTGCCGCCGCGGCCAGCAACGGCGCCAATTTCAGCCCCATCCCGACAAGGCAACGTGGGCAAAGCCCCTGCGGCGCGTTGGCCGGGAGTTCAGCCCCGCATTCCTCGCATATTCCTAACACTGCCATATTCGGCCGGGCTTCCAATACTTTCAGACCCAAACGGGCAAGCAAGTAACGAAGTATCACTCAGTCCACCGCCTTCAGCGCGAAGCTGAATCGTGCCATCGCGCAGGACTACAAACTCAACGCCGCTTGCAACGCCCGCAATTCGTCTTCAATTTCTTCGGCGTTGGCCACGGTGTGGGCGATTTGCGCGCGCAGCAACTCCCCATAACGCTGCCGCATTCGACTCACGGCCATCTTCAGCGCCGCTTCAGTCGTGTCCAGCTTCGCTGCCAATTCGGCATAGGAGCCAACGCGTTTCTCGCCCGTTAAGGAGATTTTCAACTCATGGAAGAAGGCGCCTTTGCCGGTGGCCGTAAATTCCGCACACAATTCCGCAAGGACCTGGTCCAGGAGGGCCGTCGCCCATTGTTGTTCGAAGAGCTGTTCGGGCGTCAGACTTGAGGTGGCGACCTGGTGATACTGCTGTTCGGCCCCTTCTTCGTCCAGGGACATGAACGTGACTCCGCCGCCCCGTTTTTGCGCCTGGGAGCGGCGCCACTCGTTGGCCAGAAAATGTTCCAGCGCGGCCAGCAGGAAGGAGCGAAACTTGCCCTTGGCGCGGTCCACGCTGCCCAGCCAGTTTTTCTCCAGCAGACGGGCGAAGAACTCCTGCGTCAGATCCTGGGCATCCGGCGCGTCGTAGCCTCGCCGGCGCACGAAGGCGTAGAGCGGCCACCAATAAGCGCGGCAGAGTTTTTCCAGAGCTTCGGAAGCCTGAGGCGAGGTGACTTCCTTCGCGGCTAGCACGCTGGTCCAGTGAGTGGTCGAAAACCACTCGCTGCTATGAGATTCTGGTCCATCCATTGTAAGCGCAGTCCAAACGGCGTGAAGCCTGCCGGATCGCTTCGGCGTGAAGCCATGGCAGGTCCTCGCACCTCTCGAACGCTCGGATAAAAGCAGCAAAATGCGCCGTCCGCCAGCACTTTTGCGGGCTGCCCATCCCACCGGTTTTGGCCTGGTCGTCTCAAAACGTCCACAGAATAGCTTTGACCGCAACGCCCATCCGGCTGGTAGGGTCAACCTGAACATGAGCGCCATCGCTTCCGCGGGTTTGCCCGACGCCAAAGGCCGCTTTGGGCCTTACGGCGGCCGATTCGTCCCCGAGACGCTGATGCACCCGTTGCAACAGCTCGAGGAGGAATACTTCCGCGCGCAGAAGGATCCCGGGTTTCAACGCGAACTGGACTATTATTTGCGCGAGTTTTGCGGCCGGCCGACGCCGCTGTACTTCGCGGAGCGGCTCACACGCGAACTGGGCGGACCGAAGGTGTATCTCAAGCGCGAGGACCTGCTGCACACCGGGGCGCACAAGATCAACAATGCCATCGGCCAGGTTCTCCTGGCCCGTCGCATGGGCAAGACCCGGATCATTGCCGAGACCGGCGCCGGTCAGCACGGGGTGGCAACGGCGACGGTCGCCGCGATGTTCGGGCTCCAGTGCGTCATCTACATGGGCGAGGTGGATTGCGAGCGGCAACGATTGAATGTTTTCCGCATGCGGATGCTCGGGGCCGAAGTCGTTCCGGTGACCGCCGGGCAGAAGACGCTCAAGGAAGCGGTGAACGAAGCCATGCGCGATTGGGTCACCAACGTCCGCGGCACGCATTACATCCTCGGCACCGCCTACGGGGCGCATCCCTATCCAGTGATGGTCCGAAACTTTCAGCGCATCATCGGCGACGAAGCGCGCCGGCAAATCCTCGAGAAGGAGAAGCGACTGCCCGATTTGCTTGTCGCCTGCGTTGGCGGCGGGTCGAATGCCATCGGGCTGTTTTACCCGTTCCTTGACGATGCACCTGTGAAGATGCTCGGAGTCGAGGCGGGCGGTCTGGGCATTCAGCCAGGCAAGCACGCGGCCCGTTTTCACGGAGGTTCGCTCGGTGTCCTGCAAGGAACGCAGAGCTACATTCTTCAGGATCCGTTCGGGCAGATTGAGCTGACCCACAGCGTCAGCGCGGGACTCGATTACGCCGCCGTCGGTCCTGAGCACGCCTGGCTGCGCGACCAGCACCGTGTTGAGTACACTTATGCGACCGACGACCAGGCGTTGGACGCCTTCCAGAAACTCGCCCGGCTCGAAGGGATCATTCCGGCGCTTGAGAGCGCCCACGCCATCGCGGCTTGCTTCGAACGCGCGCCGAAGATGGCAAAGGATCAGCTCGTGATCGTCAACCTCTCCGGCCGCGGCGACAAAGACGTGGCGCAGGTCGCGGAGCGGATCGAATTGTAGGCGTCCGCCGGAGAGTGGAATGCCGCAGGTGTCCATTTCTCCCGGTTTCCCGTCTTCCCCTCCGCCGGCCTTTAGTGTTTAGTCCCGCCGACTTATGAGTAGTCACCAAAACGGGCCGTCGGATAAGTTCGCTGCCTACCCTCGGCTGAATCCTCTGGGCATTGGCCGGGACATCTCGGCGGCGGACCTAATCGACCAGGTGTTCCTCGCCTACAACGGCGGGCGCTTGCGCGAGGCGGCGCAATTGTTATCGCGCAAAATGCTGGCGCGCGATGGCTTCGTCGGGATGAGCCTGACCGGGGCGCTCACGCCCGCAGGCCTCGGCAAGAGTTGCATCATCCCGCTCATGAAGGCCGGCTTCGTCGATTGGATCATTTCCACCGGCGCCAACCTTTACCATGACCTGCACTTCGCCCTGGACATGAGCCTGCACAGCGGCTCGCCGTTCCTCGACGACGTCGTGCTGCGCCGCGACGGCGTGATTCGCATCTACGACGTGCTCTTCGACTACAACGTGCTGCTCGACACGGATGCGTTCGTCCGCGAAATCATCCAGGGCCCGGAATTCCAACGCCCGATGGGAACGGACGAGTTTCACTACTTGCTGGGCAAGTACGTACACGCTCGTGGCAAAAAGCTTGGGCTGAAGGACAGTTCCCTCGTCGCCACGGCTTACGAGTGCGGCATTCCGATCTTCACCAGCAGTCCGGGCGACAGTTCCATCGGCATGAATGTCGCCGCGATGGCCTTGCGGGGTTCCAAGCTGAGCATCGACGTGAACCACGATGTGAACCAGACCGCGGCCATTGTCTACGAAGCCAAGTCTTCCGGGCACACGAGCAGCGTGTTCATCCTCGGCGGCGGCAGCCCGAAGAACTTCATGCTCCAGACCGAGCCGCAGATCCAGGAGGTCATGGGCATCCCCGAAAAGGGCCACGACTATTTCCTCCAGTGCACCGACGCGCGCGCCGACACTGGCGGCCTTTCGGGGGCCACGCCCGCTGAGGCGGTGAGTTGGGGCAAGATTTCCCCGGACACGCTGCCGGACTGCGTGGTCTGCTACACCGACAGCACGATTGCGCTGCCGTTGCTCACGTCCTACGCGCTCACCCGCGTGAAGCCGCGCAAGTTGAAACGCCTCTACAGCCAGCGGGACGCCATGCTGACCAAGCTTTGGAGCAAGTACATCGAGAAGGGCACGGTCAGCAAGGTGCTCACCAGCCGCAAGATTGCCAAGCGCGGATCGAGCGTGGGATTGGCCAAGAGCCGAAGTTGATATCCGAGCCAGGTCCCGCCCGCGAACTGGTCGCCGCTACTGAGGGACTATGGTCGGGGTGAGGAAGATGACCAACTCCTTCTTCTGGTTGGCGTTGACTTTGCCCTGAAAGAGTTTCCCGAGGAACGGAATATCGCCCAGGAGCGGGATCTTGCGCTCGGCCTTGGCAGAGGTGTTCTGGATGAGGCCGCCCAGCACGATGGTTTCCCCATCCCGCAAGCGGACAATGGTCGAGGACTGTTTGATGTCGAGCACCGGCGCCGAGCTGTTGCGGCTCGGCGATTGCTTCTCCTCCACGAGGCTGGTGATTGCCGGGGTGATATCCAGGCTTATCCAACCGTCAGCGGAGATCTGCGGCGTGATGGCCAGGACGGTCCCCACCGTGATGATGGAAACCTGGTCGCCGCTCGTTTGCACCGTGTTGACATCCGTGACCAGGGTGGTCTGCTGAGTGAAGAACGGCACATCCGTTCCCACTTTCATGATGGCCGTCTGGTTATTGAGGGTGCGTAAGCGAGGTTGCGAGATCACGCTCACTTTGCCCTGTTCCTCGAGCGCCCGCACGACAACGCGCGTGTTTTGATTGCTGAACAGCAGTGTGATGGACTGGGGACTCAATGATAAGCCTCCTCGCGGATCTACGTTGCGGGTCAGGTCGAAAGGATTGCCGAATGGCGAGCCAATGCCAGCGAACGCGCCGCCCATGGACTTGACCACCTGCGCCCAGTCCACTCCCCATTGGAACTGATCGCCCAAAGTCACATCGTAAAGCTTGGTCTCGATGTCCACCTGGCGGGACACAGCATGGGACAGCCCATCGAGGTACGCCTGGACTCGCTTTAGGGCGGAAGGCCGGTCGGTAACCTGGACGATGCCCGCGGTCATGTTCACGGCCAGTGCTTCCTTTCCTTTGTCGGTCAGGAGCTTCTTGAGTTGCTCTTCCAGTTCCTTCCAGAACTCGATCTGGTTCTTCAACGAGAGGTTCATCGAGGACCCGCCTGACCCGGCGCCGCCGGCACCGCCACCCGCGCCGCCACCACCTCCTGCTCCGCCGGCACCCCCACCCCCGCCGCCGCCTAATCCACCGCCACCAGTTCCGCCACCGCCTCCACCAGTTGTGCTGGAGGAAGAGAGCGTGACCTGGCTGGACCCCTGGCCGTCCCGGGTCATCCGCAAGTAATCGACGACATGGCTCTGAGTCTGGGTCGTCCGCACTCGAATCAACCCGCCTTCCTCCGTCCACGCCAGGTCGTGCGCCTCGAGTAACGCTTGCATGAGTCGTTCCAGCGGGAGGTCGCGAACGTCAAGGGTAACCAGGCCGGCGACATCCAGGTCGGGAACGATGTTCAGCTTGTTGGCGCGCGCGAAGAGCGCCAGGGCCGCCTTCATATCGAGGCCCTCGGCGTGGAAGGAATAGAGCGTCTTATCGCCGGCTGCCTGGGCCAACGGTGTCCTTTTCGGGGGCGCCGCCGGGGCGTTTGACACGACAGGTCGGGGCGGCGGTATCGGCCACGTCTCGAAGCGCGGCATCGGCGGGTTGGTAACCGCCGGGTGAGTGATACTGCGGAGCAAATCCAGCGCGTTCGTATTCGGCGGCGGCGGCAGTGGGCCGTCGCTCGAGGAAGAGCCGGCCGCGAAGGCTGCTCTGGCGGAAACCAGGAGTGCGAAGGTCAAGAGCCCGCGCACCCAAAAGCAGGCGGAGCGCCTTGAGAGTGGGAAGCCATGAGAAGGGCAATGCATGAGAGTGGGAATTTCGGGGCGAGGCACAACAGAGTGCATCAATTGCATAGGACGATTCTCCGGATGAATATTCACGTCATGGACCTGATTTGGGGGTGACACGGACTTCCTTCTCAAGTGTAAACTCGGCCGTGTCGCCGGGACCTGCGGCTGTGGGCAGCTTAAAGCGGAGGGGCTCGCGTCCGTTTGGACCATCGACCCACACGCGGTCTGACTCGATGTCGCTGACCGTGTATTCCAACATGACCTTGCCGTCCTTAACCAAAATCACGTCGCCTTCGTTGAAGACATGGTTGTTTATGACCGCCAGGGGGGAATCGTTGCCCTGCTGCCAAATCGCGTTGAGAGTCATGAACTCCCTTGCTGGCCGGCTGTTGGTGCTCTGCGGACCGACATAAAAGCGAACTTTGAATGGGTCGTTGCGGGGCGCTTCCGCCCAACGCGCCGAATTGACTTCGAGCACGACGATGTCGAGGGAGGAAGTTGAGACCTGGGAGAGCGCGTTCGTGCCGGCAGCCGGTGGAACAGGCTTGGCGGGCGCGCTTGGGGTCGCAGCTGGGGCGGCGTGCGGAGGCGGTGGCGAAGAGCGCACAAAGCGCGGGCGTAGCATGGGCCAGAATTGATACGCAACCACCGCCACCGCCAGAAGCACAAGCACCCCCACCGCCATACGATTGCGCAGCAGTTTCACGGTTGGCCCTCTCGCGACCAAAGCTGAACCGTGGCCTTGGCCTGATCGATGGAATTGGAATTGCCGGTGACGGACAGTTCGACCAGGTCAATCCGCCGGTTCATGTTGGCCAGCGTTCGCGTGAAGCCGAGGAGCCGCTGGTAGGAAGAGCGGGCGGATGCGACCGGGGCCAGTTCGATGGTTGCCGGACGCACAGCCAGCTTGTGCCCTTCCCGGGAGCGAAACTCCGTGGTGCCCAGACGGGAGGTCACGTCGATCTCATGCTGGCGGGTCTGGCGATCCAAGTCGGCCTGCCATCCCATGATCTCCTCCGAGTTGGCGAAGAGTCTTTGCTGGACTTTCTTGAGATCCTCCTCGACGCGTAGGGCCTCCGCGGGGTCCCAGCGCCGTTCGAGCCCGTCGACCTCGTTGTTGAGCCGGGTCTGTTGTGCGGCGGCGGCGGCGCGCTGCCGGCTCACCGGCTGGAGGCGTTTCCAACTCCACACCGGCAGCAGGATCGACCCGGCCAGCGCCGCGATGAGCACCACGCGAACGAGCACGCCACGCACCATCGGACGCGGCGGCGGCGGAGGCGGCGGGGCTGGCGCAGGTGAAGCGGGTCCGTTCATCACTTGGCGTGACCGCTGAAATTCAATGGCGCCATGGGAATACGCTCTCCTCTCCGATCGGGTGGCACCGCTCGTTTCTGCTCATTGCGCAACCCCTTCAATCGAAAACTGATACTTGGCGCCCGTCGGCGGGGCCGCATCGTCCACGCTGCCGCGTTGGATCTTCAAATGGAATGGACCCGCAGCCAGTTCGTTGGTCAGCGTCGTAAATGCCTGGCGCAGGACTGTGGCTGGGGCGGTGTTGGTGGTGGGGTGAAGCGTGCCCGCCAGGTTCACCATCCACTGGTCGTTGGTGCGTGAGACCCGGAGTTGGGTCAGGATGAGCGATTGCGGCACGGCTTCGCTCACGTAGCCGAGGAACCAGCCCGGCACCGGAGGTAACGTGCCGTCGCGCACGAATTCGACCAGGTCGCGCTTGCTCTTCAGTTGCGCTTCGCGCTTCTCCAATTCGCCAACGCGCTTCTGGAGCTTGGCAATATCGGAGTCCAGTTCCGCGATTGTATCCAGTTCGTTCCGGCGCAACACCTCGAGAAAACCGGCGCCGGCCAGCGACGCCACGAGCACCAGCACCACGACCGCAGCGGCCACTGCCAGCATGCGTCGGCGTTGGGGAGCCTCGCGGGCCTCGCGCGTGACCAGGTTGCCGTCGTCCTTGACGGACAGCTTGAGGGCCTGCTCGGCCCAGTAAAGGGGCGTGGCGGGCACGGGGCTTGTCCGCACGGGCATCTTCAGCGCGGAAGAGAGGTAAGTCACCTCCAACTCGGCGCCGGCACCGAAAAGCCAGGCGCTGCTGACTGTGAGGCCGGACTGCTGGTTGACGAATCCAACCGTACGCGTGAGGTCCATTGCCACGCGCTCTGGCTGCGTGGTCCAGGTGCTGTTGAGAACGCGGGCCAGGCAGACCCGGCCGTCGCGCCGGCCGATAACCACTGTCGTCGTGGTGCCCGTGACTGCCGCCAGGAGCGCCACTTCGTCCTTTTCCAGAGGTAATTCGCGCAACTGGGCGCTCAATACGGCGGTGGCGGGAATGATGCGCTCCAGTTGCATGCCGGCGGCGGCGCACCCCTGGCCAATCTGATCGACCACGGCCTTGGGCAACAAGTCCACGAGGCGGGCATTGGCATTACGCGTGGGCAAGGCCTGCTGCGAACTCCACGCCGCCAGACCTTCGAACGGCTTGATGGCTTGCACCCGGCGTTCCAGAAAGCGTTCGACGGCCCAGCCGCGCGTCGGCGGCACCTCGACGATCTGGTGGCTCAATCGCGGATGGGCCAGCACGATCGCGACGCGCCGGCTTGAGGGCCGCGTGCGTTCGGTCGCTTCCCGAAGGACGGCAGGTAACCCGGCCAGGTCCTCAAGCGGCTCGGGCCGCTCCCACGTGGCGGCAATCGACCCCTTGCGCATGGCGGCCGCTTTGAACTGGCCGTTGAGCAAGCTAAGGCAAAGCGCGTTCTTATCCATCTGGTAAAGCCAACACTAGAAACGTCGCGCGAAAGCCCGTCGCGCGCAGGTATCGTGGCAGAAGATCCCTGGAAAACAATATAAAGTAGCCCGACTCGGCGTTTTCCGCAAGGTCGGCCCTCGAACAGGTTGGCCCTCGAACAACGGGGACACAAGTAGGCAAGCCTGTGGGCCTGCCCGCGACGAGCGCAGCGAGGTGTGAATGAGGCGATTGCCGTTTGGCTCGCGCTGGCGCGTTTGCTGGGCAGGCCAGAGGCCTGTCCTACTTTCAATTCGCCGGTTCCTTCAGTATGAGCAGCCGGTTTATCGCCAGGTCGCGGGTCACGGTTTCAGCTTTTCCGCTGGGCCAGGTGATTTCGATCTTATCGATGGCCGTCGCGTCGCCCAGGCCGAAGTAGAGTGGCATAACGCTCTGGGAAAGATAGCCGGACTTGCCGTCTTGCCACTGCGTGAAGGTTCTCCCGCCCGCATGGACGCGAACGAGAGTCCCGACGGCGTCGTGGTTGGAACCCGTGCCGACAAGTCGCAACTTGAGCCAGCGGATTTGGCGTCGGGCACTGAGATCGCTGACGAGCACCTGGGGACGATCGTTGAACTCGGCGGTGACGATGTCCAGGTCCCCGTCGTCATCGAGATCGAAAATGGCAGCCGAGCGCGTGCTCAAGGGCGCCATGACCGGATGGATGCCGCTGTGGCCCGCGCAAAACTTGTGACCCTTGTCCGCGCCATCGCAGTCCAGGGTGAAGCAAACCTTCTCGCAGCGGCCATTGGGGCGCGGCTCGACGCCGAGCGCGAATTCCGCGTCGAAGAAGCGCTTGCCACCCTCATTGAGGGCCACGGTGTTGACGCCGTAACGAAACGGATGCCCCATGCCGGCGGTCACGAACACGTCTTCGAATCCATCTGCGTTCAAGTCGCCCACGCTCGGCCCCCAGGGCCAGTATGTTTCCATGCCGAGTGCCTCCGAAGCTTCCTCGAAGCGTCCTGAACCCTTGTTCATGTAGAACGCATTGCCGAAAAGGTTGTTCGAGGCGCCCTGAAGGAACTTTTCATTCCACTGCGCGGTGCACCACTTCTCGCTTTTGGACTTTTCAGGCGCCAGCAAGAACTCGAGCGCCGCCGCGCCCTGGCCATCGGTCATGTCCGAGTGCATGTCCGTCACGAAGAGGTCGAGCAGGCCGTCATTGTTGAAGTCGAAAAACTTCACGCCCATGGCGCCCCAGGGTGTCTTCGGAAAATATCGGGCGGTCCTCTCGACGAAGCGCTTGCCACCCTCGTTCTCGTAAAGGTGATCGTCGCCTTGCATGTTGACGACGTAGAGATCCGGCCAGCCGTCAGCGTTCACGTCGCACACGGTCGCTTCGCCGGTCCAGTAGCCATCGCGCAAGTCGAGTTCGCGCGAGACTTCCTTGAACTTGCGGCCGCCTTCGTTGTGGTAAAGAAGGCTGAACTCGGTGCGCTCCGGGAAGAGATGCCCTTCGAAGGCGTTCGTCAGCGCGCGATGGAAGCCGCCAGGGCCTTTGCGGTCCGGCTCCGTGTAGATGCCAACGTTGCACAGGAATAGATCCAGCAATCCGTCGCGGTCGTAGTCGAAAAAGACGCCAGCCGACGAGTGGCCGGAGTAATCCAGCCCCGACTCTTTCGTCACGTCCTTGAAGCGTCCGCCGCCGAGGTTCTCGAACAGATGGTTCCCGTGCCGCACAGTCGTGACAAACAAGTCGGGGTCACCGTCGTTATCCACGTCGGCGAACGACGCGGTAACGCCTACTTGATCGGTCAGGGCCACCCCGGCCTTGCTGGTGATATCCTCGAACCTCCCACCCCCCAGGTTGCGGTAAAGGCCGCACGAGCCCAGTTGCGACACGAAGTAAAGGTCCAGTCGCCCGTCGCCGTCCACATCAGCCACGGCCAGGCCGTTGCCGTGGTCGTAGTGTGCTGGCTGCCAGTTTTTCCCAGCGTCCTCAACAATGCGGTGCTCGAAGGTGATGCCGCTGGAGTTCACCTGGTCGGTGAATTTGAAATCATGAAACGCATGGAATGTTTTGGCCGATTCGAGCTGGGCCAACCGTCGTTTGCCGAGCAACCGAAGCAATCGAGGGTCCGTCTCCGGTACTGCGCCCTGAGCGATGCTAGCGAGCAGGAGGGCCAATGCAGCAATCGCCGCCGTTCGCCACGCGGCGGAAGGGACATGGAGGAATTGCACGGGCGCACTGTTCACCAGCACTGGCCGGAGTGCAACGCGATTTGCCGCCGAAGCGCGCGGGAGGCTCGCCTGCGCGCGCGGCTGAACCCGCGTGACGATAGTGCTTTCAGGCGACGCGCGACCGGCTAAAAGCCGGGACCCCGCGCGACTGGTGAAACGATTGCGTGCCGCGCAGTCATGGCAGCTTGGCGTTCCGGCTTCAAATCGGTTACTTTCCCCGCGTGCAGACCATCGGCGAACAGTTCAGCACCCTCCAAAACGTTGCTGTGCCGGACCTTTGGCAGCAGGAGGCTGTGTCCGCGTTGCGTGCGGGAAGGGATGTCGTCGTGCAAGCACCCACGGGGGCTGGCAAGACACTCATCTTCGAATTGTGGTCCAATTCGGGCAAACCGCGAGGCCAGGCGATCTACACGGTGCCGACTCGCGCGCTGGCCAATGACAAGCTGGCGGAGTGGCGGGCGCGCGGCTGGAACGTGGGCATTGCCACAGGCGACCTGTCGGAGAACCTCTCCGCGCCCATCGTCGTCGCCACGCTGGAGACGCAGAAGAATCGTCTCATCGGGGGTGATGGGCCGGTGTTGTTGGTCGTGGATGAATACCAGATGCTGGCCGATGCGGATCGGGGGCTGAATTACGAACTGGCCATCGCGCTGGCCCCTGCCCGCACCCAGCTCCTGCTTCTTTCCGGAAGCGTGGGCAATCCGCAGGACATCGTGAAGTGGTTGACGCGGCTGGGGCGCAAAGCCGAGCTGATTCGCCACGAAATCCGGCCCGTGCCCCTGGAGGAAGTGCACGTCGACAGCCTCGGTTTTCACCTCCCGTCCGGACTCCGGGGCTATTGGCCGCGTCTGGTGGCCAAGGCCCTGGCCGACAACCTCGGCCCGATTCTGGTTTTCGCCCCGCGCCGGCAAACCGCAGAATCGCTCGCGGCCGAGTTGGCCCGGCAGCTTCCCAACCCCAATCCGCTGACGCTGCGCGCCGACCAGAAACAGCTCGTTGGCGAGTCACTGGCGCGGATGCTCAAGAGCCGCGTCGCCTATCACCACAGCGGCTTGAGCTACGCGGCGCGAGCAGGCGTGATCGAGCCGCTGGCCAAAGCAGGGCAGCTCCGCGCCGTCGTGGCCACGATGGGCCTGGCGGCGGGAATCAATTTCTCGCTCCGCAGCGTCGCCCTGGCGGCGGAAAGCTACCGCCGTGACAATATCGAAATCCCGCTCCGGCCGGATGAGATTCTCCAAATGTTCGGCCGCGCGGGCCGACGGGGAATCGACGAAATCGGCTACGTGCTCGTGGGGGGCGAGGGTGTCCGGTTACGCGAGGGCTATCCGGCGCACCTGGCCCGGAGCGGGCTTGTCGATTGGAGCGCGCTGCTCGGCATCATGGCCGGCGCCGCCGCGCAGGGCCGCGATCCGTTCACGGAAGCGGTGAAGGTGCAGGAGCGGCTCTTCACGACCAAACCGATTTTCCTCGGCGTCGAGGAATCGATGAAACATCCGGAAACGCCTTGCGGCCTCAAGACCGACAGCGACCGCGGCCGTCACGTCCGGAAACGCATCCGCGAAATGCTCAACAGCCGCGGCGAGTGGGAACGGACTCCGGCGGTGACCGAGAAACCGTTGCGCGAAGTATTCGTAATTCCGCGCGCGGCAAATCGCGAAACGCCACAGGGCGCTCAATCCGCAATTGCACTCGTCCCCGCGCTCTCCGTTCCCGAAGCGCTCGAAAAAGTCGGGCACGGCACGCTGGAAGTGATTGGCCTGGAAAACGGGCGGCAGACGTTCGGCCGCGCGTTGACCGTCGCCGACCTGTTGAACGACGGCCGGGTGCTGCTGGCAAAGTGGATTCGGCGGCTGACGAATTGGAACGGCCGCCAGGCGCCGCTCGCGTTGTGGGCTGAAAAGATCGAGCCCCTCATCGCCCAGAGACTCGCGCAGCAAAAGTCGTCCGTCGTTCGCTTTGAGCGGCGGGGCCAAAAGTTCCTCGCGCTGGTCAGCCTTGCCGAACAGCCGGTCCGGGCGGTGGTCGACGCCCACGGCGTCGCACTCTGGAAACCCGTCGAGCGGGAAGTGTTTCCGGAGGATTGCGCGCGATGCGAGCTCGTCCCGATTTGCCGGAACCTGCCCACTGCTTCGGGCACCGCGTCGTTATGGCGACGGCTGGGCTTGATCGACGTCCGCGGAGTGCCGACGTTGCGCGGACGCTTGGTGAGCTTCTTTCACCAGGAGGACGGGTTGGCCATCGCGGCGGCCCTGGAAGACGCCTCGTTCCCACTCGATGAACTGGTCTATGAACTGGCGAACCTCGACGCGGGTTTCCGCTTCTGCGGCGAGGATAACCGCTGGGCTGGGCGCATCCCCATCGCGTGCCACCAACTGTTCGGACTCCAAACCATTCCCGGCTACCTGGAGAATGGTGTGCCGCCGCGCTACGGCAGTGGCGCCGAGCAGATCGTCTCGGGCATCCATAAGGATCCGCTGAGCAAAGGCGCATGGGTCACGGAGTTGCTGGGCGCGGGGGACATCGACCGGGTGATCATCGAGTGGCGCAGTTTGTTGCGCCAATTGTCCAAGGCGCCGCCGCTGGATTGGCCGCGTTGGACGGCCTTGCAGGCGATGGCCAGGGGCATCTTGAATGAAACCGAGTCTCCGACCTTGGTTGACCTGCCGCCGTTGGACTACTCCCAAACCCGGCGCATCGAGCATCAGCTCAACTTTCGGCGGCACTGAACAGCCTTCGGAGTTGAGAGGAGTTTGTGTTGAGAGTTGGGGGATGGTGGCGGCGAAGCTTCTCTCAACTCTCAACGCAATCTGGTTTCAACTACTTTTCGCGAAGCAGCGTCACACCAGTCCAATCGCCTTCGAGGGGCTCCTTGCTCAGGTCATCGAGTCGGCCGAGATAGAACTCAGTGGGGCCATCGCCCGGCTTGAGGTCCAGAACCCCGCGGAAGGCCATCGCCGCCAGTTCGAAATGGCCGCCCTCGTAGGCGCCCAGGGCCTCGGCGAACGCTTCGCGCCATTTCCTCGTCGACTCCGCCGTTTCGGGCAGGCCGACGATCTCGAAGACCTCGACCGATTTGTCGAACCCTTTCAGCGTGAACAGGCCGAGCCGACGCATCACGAGGCGGTCGCCGATCGCCGAGCGCGTCTCCCCGCTGATGAGGCAGTCGGTGCCGACGAATTTGTTCAGGCCTTCCAGGCGTGAAGCGAGGTTCACGTTTTCGCCAAGCGCGGTGTAATCCACCCGCTCCAGGCTGCCGAAATTGCCAACGTTGGCCTCGCCGGTGTGGATCCCGACGCGGGTGCGCACCGTTTTGCCTCGCATTTTCATCTCGCCCATCTTCCGCATGCGCAACGCGGCGTCGCATGCGCGCAGGGCATGGTCGTCCTGCGCCTCGGGCGCATTCCAAAAGGCGAAGACGGCGTCGCCGATGTATTTCACCACGGTACCGTCAGCCGGATGGATGCAATCTCCGACGATGATATGAAAGTAGCGGTTCATGAATTCGGCCAATTTGTCCGAATCCATCCCCTGGGAAAGCGAAGTGAAATCCTCGATGTCGGTGAACACAATGGTGAGCGTTTGCTTCTCAGCACCGGGCTTCAGCAACCGTGGATCGCGCGCAAACTTTTTGACCAGTTTGGGTGAAAGATACATGGAGAGCGTATTCTCCATGATCCGCTTCTGAACATAGAACTGGACGGAATTGAACAACACGGACCACGCGTGGGCCACCACGACCTGGATCACTAAAATCAGCCACGGAAACCAAGTCAGCCACTTCGAGAACAAGAGGTGGGCCGCGCCGATGATGACACCCACTCCAACTAGCGCCACGCCTGTGGCCGCGAACGGACGCAGGCGCACGAGTCCAAAACCAAAAACGATTCCGATGATTGCCATGACGAGCAATTCCACCCATTCCAATGGACGGCGCAGCCAGTCGCCGCGGATTAGATTGAGGAACATCGTCGCCTGGACTTCGACTCCAGGGCTGAACACAGCGCCGCCTCGCGGGTTTAAAAACGAGTACGGACTGGCATACTCGTCTTTCCGCTCTGCAATCATCTTGGTGTCCAGACGGCCCCCGACGAACACAGCCTTGCCACGAAACTCTTCGTCCGGAGCCTGTATAGGATCCAGGGCGGAATGATAGCTCATTGATGCCAGCCAGAACGGCTGGCCGTAGTAATGAACCCAGCGCAAAGCTGTCGATTCTTCTGGCCTTTGTGTGATGTCTGCCTTGAGTAAGCTGGCGGCTACCCAACTCAGGCTGGGCAATTGAGCCTCGGGCGTGTGAACCCGAATTACTGCGTCGCTATCAGGAATCATTTCCGCCGATCCCACGCTCACCGCGCTATCGTAAAGCAGGTCGAAAGGCCGCGAAATCTTGTACACTCCACCGCCCTGGTTGGCGTTGTCCGCTGCGAGGATCACTCGCCCGCTACGCTTCATGGCCTCCGCGAAACTCTCGTCGGTCCCCGGCCGGTTCGTCATCGGGTCGGCGAAGACGATGTCGAATACGATGACACTGGCTCCGGCCGCGGTAAGCCGATCAATCAACTTGGCGTGTAGCGAGCGGTCCCAAGGAGCATTCAGCGGTTGTCCGAGCGCCTTGTGAGCCGGTTCGTCCATGTAGACTAGCACCGCCTCCAGAGCGCGGACGTGGCCGCGCAAGGCGTGGGAATTATTGTAGCTTATTCGCCCAGCTCCTCTGGTCAACGCAGTCTCCCGGATGACAATCCCCGTCCCTGCCGCCAATGCCGCTCCGAACAGCGCGGCGAGCAACGTGCGATTGGAAGTTAGATTGAGCTTCACCGAGAGCGGCTAACTCTCGCGCAATCGGAGCACCCCGCCAAGTCAAACACGCGAGGTTGTTGAATCCTGGCCAGCTCGGTCAGGAGCGAAATCTATGTAGGAACGGGATTGAGACCACCTGATCTTGCCCCTGACGGGACTTACCTCTGTCCGCGAAGTTCCCTGATTAGAAGTAGAACTTAAACCCTGCCGTGAACGTGCGCTCGCGAGGCAGTTCGCTGTAAAGCGTGAGCGGGTTCAGGCGGTAATCCTGGTCCGTCAAGTTCAGCAGCCCCACGCGGGCCTCGGCACGGCGTTGCCAGAACCGGTAGCCCGCGACGAGGTGGAACTGCCAGAAGTCGTCGCCCGGGATGTCCGGCGTATAGTCGCGGTTCGATTGCTGCGACCATACCGCGTCGAAGCGGGCGAAGAACCCGCAGCGATGGTTGTACGCCGTGAAGAGGTCGACCTGGTGCAACGTGGCGGACACGTCCTGGTTCAAAGGCTGCGTGCCGGTGAGCCCGCGCAGGGGCCCGCGGAATCCGCCATCGCGGTCCGCATCCGTCAGCTTGTAACGTGTGCCCACTGCCCAGTCGGTGCCCACCAACTGGTTGAGGGCGACGATGAGCGACTTCTCGCGATACTCGATCTCCTCGCGGTCGCTGGATGCGGAATCGGCGATGGGGACGGCCACGTCGCTGTTGGTCAGCACGCCGACGGTGCGCGTCGCGTCACTGGTCAGAAATTGCCCTTCGACCGTCAAGTAGGTGCGCGACGGTCGGAATGCCTGGTCCCAACCGACCCCCCAGGTCTCGAAGCGTGTGCCCGGCACCAGCCCGACGACGGACTCGGGGACGAGACTGCGGAAGGCCTGGTTGAAGCCCGCGACCTGCACCGGTTCGAGCCGCACGCTTTGGTCAAAGAAAACGCCACCCAGCGAACGGGTGTAAGCCGCCCGCAGCCGCGTGTCCCGAAAGGGTTCCCAGACAATTCCAACCTTGGGCGAGACCTGGTCCTTCGTGTTCTGGCCGTCCTGGATGGGAGGAATGTCGATGTTTTCCGGGTAATTCAGCCGGTCGTAACTGACGCCCGCGGTCAAACGAAGGTTGTCGAGGATTTGCCAGTGCTCGTAAAGGTAAACGCTGAATCGGTCGAGCTCGGTTTCCGCGGGCGTGTTGACGCGTGTGATGCCAGAAGGCCCCACGCCGGGATCCCGAGTCAGCAGGGACTCCGTGTCGGACTCACCCGCCTGGTAGCGCACGCCAGCGATAAGCGTGTGCTTGGGAAGCTGGAAGATGTGCTGCAGCTCGCCGGAGTAAGCGGTCAGTTCGCTTTCGTAATCGAGTGAATAGAACGCGGGGTTACGATAGCTTTCACTGAACGTGTTGTTGAATGGACTGACGGCGCGGCGGTGCCAGTTCACCCCGCCCGCCGCCGGTTCATCGATCTGCAGCGTGTCATCGAACCGGCCAAACAACGCCAGTGTGTGGCTGGACGGCGACCACTCACGATGGTAGCCCACGAGCAGCGTTGGCTCCTGGAATTCACTCACGCGAACCGTCTTGCTGGCACTGCGCTGATCGTAATACTGGGCGACGTCGCCGCTGTCGGATTCGAAGTAGCCGACCTGGAGAAACAACCCATCCTTTTCGGTCAGTTGATGCTTGATCCGTGCCGAGAGGTCGAGCTGTTCCAGGTCGTTGTTCGGACGCTGGCCGTTCTCGGTCCGGTAGAAGACGTCCATCGAGTAGCTCGAACTGCCGTTTCCGAACACTCCATATTGCGAACCGCGCTGCACCCAGTCGCCGCTGCTGAAATATTCCGTGCTCGAGAAGAGCCCGAAATAGTCGCGCTCGAAGAAACGGGTGTATTCCTGGTAGGAAACGTTCGGAGAAAGCGTGCCGCCATTGGCGGGCCCAAGCAGGTCGGCCACGAGCAACTCGCTGTACCACGGGGTCTCGTAGCGCAGGTTGATGAGCTTGGGATCGCGCAGGGTGTTGTAGCTTTCCGAAAGGAACAAGTGCGCGGAAGCGTTTGCGTAATCGGCGTTCACGGCCGCGGAGGCTTCTTGCACGCTGCGGTCGAAGAGGCCGGCGTCGCGGTACATGGAGGCCAGGTTCGCGCTGCGAACGGAAAGATCCTTTTCGAGCTGTTCACTCGAACGGAAGACGCTCCGGTTGTCGTTCAGTTCCTTGGCCTTTTCGAGCCGGGTGATGGCCTCGTTCGGACGGTTCTGCTGCTGCGCCAGCAACGCGCCGTAGAACCAGCCGGTCGGATCGTTCGCATCGAGTTGCCGGGCGAGAGCCAGTTCCTGCTCGGCGTGAACGCGGTCGCCGGTGTAGCTCCACGCCTTGCCCAGATAGCTGCGAAACAGCGAGCGCAATGGCTCGACGGTCGCCGCGACTTGCAGATCCTCGCGGCCCGACCTGGCCTGGCCCCTGCGGATTTTGGTCAATCCGCGGCCCAGCCAGGCGTTGCCAAGCCCGCCGTCGGCGGCAATGGCCTTGTCGAAGGAATCCATCGCCTCGCGAGTGCGTCCACGCGCGGCGAGGACAAATCCGTTCAATGCCAGGCCCTGGGCGTTGCGGGGCGAAAGATTCAGCCCCTGATTCAACGCTTCCAGCGCCTCCTTCGTGTGGCCATTGCCAAACTCCAGTTCCGCCACGCGGATGTGCGCCGCCCCGAAATTCGGCGAGCGTTGGGCCGCTTCGATGGCCGCTGCAAGCGCCTCGGGTAACTTGGAGTGGGACTGCTCATAGTACGACCTCGCGAGCCACTCGCTGCCTGAGCCCGGCTCGGGCAGCGACGCGAGCGTCTCGTGCTTCACCGCCGCGATGACTTCGCGGACCGCCTTCGAGGCGGGCGTCGCATTGGGAAGGTTCCGCAGCGATGCTTCGGCCTGCGCAGCCTGCCCGGCAGCGAGCAACAGGGCCGCCTGCAGGCCTCGCTCCGCATCGCTGGCCGGCGGGCGGTTTTCCGGATACGCCGCGAGGGCGCCAAGCAGGTCCCCTTCGCGATAAGCCTTTAGCGCGCCCGCAAACGTCTCCTTCTCCTGCGTGGTGAGCCCCAGTTCGTCGGGGTCGACTACCGCCGGGTAATAGAGCGTCCATTGGATGACGTTGGTCGCGTCGAGCAGGGGAGCCTTCTTAGGCGGCTGCCCGGGATCGACCGTCCCTTGCTCGCCGCTCCGGAGCGTCTCGGTGGCTTGAGCGGCGGCCAGCAATACTTCGCCATGGATCAGCGAAACGACGGTCCGGCCATTCTCCTCCACAGCCAGGTTGAACTCGGTGCCGCGAATGGCCCCCGAAGCGACTGGAGTGCGGAACTGGATTTCCTCCGGTTTCTCGCGACTGAAGAAGTAAGTCGCGCCGGATTTGAGTTCCAGTTGCGGCTTCGTCCTGGCCGCTTCCGGCGGCTGAAGTTCCATGCTGGTCAGTTCGTCCACGCGCGCGACACTGAGATCCGACCAGCGGAGCGTGGCGCGGCTTCGCAGACCGGTGCGCAGCCGGTCGCCAATATTCAGGACCATGTTTGTAGGCGCCGCCGTGAACTGCGCCGTGCCCTTGCGGGCGACCTCCACCTTGCCCTCTTTTGAGAGAAGCACGCAGGTGAGCTGGCCCGGATTTGAAACGGTTTCCGCGGCCTGCGTGACGCCGGCGAGCCAACAACCGAACAGCATGCCGACGATCGCGAGCAGGATCGGAGAATAAACGCCTCCAGTTTGCAGAGGGCGGGAATGTTCCATAATGACGCCCGTGTGCGCAGCAATTGCAATAGAGCACAACCTGCCAGGCCACGAGTCGCGACGGTTGTATGTCAGGGCAACGCGAAAGGCAAGTTGGAACACAGACCGCTGGAATGCGGGGCGCTCCGCATCCGAACGACTCAAGTGGTCGAGAAAGGCTTGCGGACAGTGAAGTGGCGTGAAGCCGCGCGCCGTAATATTGCAATCATGGACAGCGCATGGATGCGCCCCGGAATGAGTCGCGCGCGGGGTTGCAACGCGGCGCGCTTCCGTTAAAGAATCCCGCCCCGTGATAATGATTCAACGGCCGGTCCCGGCTTCTCCAACACCTCGCCCGCAAGCGAACTTCGCTCGATGAGCTTCCACATCCGCCACGCAACCCTGGCTGATTTCGAGGCGATTCACCGAATCCACTCGACCCCACGGGCGACCGCCGGTTCCCTTCAGCTTCCCTATGCTTCCCCCGAAGTCTGGCGAAAGCGGCTCGCCGAGCCCGAGCCGGGCATCATCCTGCTGCTCGCCTGCCACGAGGCCGAGCCGGTAGGGGTGCTCGGACTGCACACACTTGCCACCCAACCGCGCCGACGGCACTGCGCCTGGCTGGGCATGGTCGTGCGCGACGACTGGCAGGGCAAAGGCGTCGGCACCGCCCTGATGAAGGCCGGGCTTGACCTGGCCGACAACTGGCTGAATTACGAACGGCTCGACCTGACGGTCTTCACCGACAATGAGCCGGCCTTGCGGCTCTACCGCAAATTCGGATTCCAGATCGAAGGGACTCACCGACGTTACGCTTTTCGCGACGGTCAGTACGTCGACGCTCATACAATGGCCCGGCTTCATCCCGCCCGCGCCGCTGGCCCGCCATGAACCTGCCGAACCAGCTGACTGTTTCGCGTTTCGTCCTGACCGCGGCATTTCTCGTCGCGCTGTTCATCGAGTTCCAATACAACACAACCGTCGCCCTCGTGTTCTTTGTCGCCGCGAGCATCACGGATTGGATGGACGGCGCCATCGCGCGCCGCCGCAACCTCATCACCAGTTTCGGCACGCTCATGGACCCACTGGCCGACAAAATTCTGACGTGCTGCGCGTTCATCGCGCTGGTCGGGCGCGGTGACATGCCGGCCTGGATGGCCGCGCTGATCGTCTCGAGGGAACTGGCGATTACCGGTCTGCGCCTGCTGGCCGCGTCCAAGAGCGTCGTGCTCCCCGCTGAGGCCTTCGGGAAACACAAGACAATCTGGCAAATCATCACCATCATCGCAGCGCTGGTGCAAGTGAGCTATCGCGATTGGGGAGTCGTCGGACGAGCCGTGTTCGGCTGGGAGTTGTTCGGGCGGGCGTGGGTGGGGCCGTTCGCCACTTTTTCACTCTGGCTGACGATGGCGCTGACGTTCTTCAGCGGTGTCTTTTATCTGTGGCGCAATCGCAAGTTGTATCTCAGCGACGTGTGAGGCAGGGTGTCCAGTGATGCAGAGTGTCGTCGCAGAGATGGGCTGGCCGGAGATCATCGGCCTTCTGATCATTGTGGTTACCATCCTGGGTGCGAAGCAGGTGCCGGGACTGCTTAATGGCATCAATCACGGCCTCCGCGAGTTCATGAAGGCGAATCGTGAAGTCCAGGACGATGTCGCCGCCCCATGGGGAAACATCGATGCTCACAAGGGCGGAAAGGCATCTCACCTGCGCGAGTTCATTTTCTGGTTCATCACGGCGATAGTTGTCGTGATATACGCCCTCGCCTTTGTGCACTTGTGGCTGCGATCGTGAGTCGTGGCCCCATCCACTCCGCGCGAGGACTTGCGCTCGTAAACTCGGATTGTCTCCCATCGGCCGCTCAGGCAACGTTCCGGCGATGCCGATGCCGGACACCCTCTTGCCAATCCTCGCCGGAATCTCCTTGGGTTGGGTGGTCCTTCTGATGGCGATGGTGGTGCTCCTCCTGTTCGGCATTTGGCGATTGCCGGACATCTCTCGGGCGGCGGCGACCGGGAACCGCAAGGAATTGGGCGAGGTGCTTTCGGAAACGGGCGCCGCGCTCGTCGTCTGCATTGCGCAGGGCTTCGGCATCGGACGTGTGTCAGTGGCGCCCGGCACCTTTGGCTCGTTGCTCGGGCTTGTTTGGTTTGTGCTGCTGGTGGCCTCTGGAGAGTTTTGGGTGTACCTCGTGGGCACCACCTGCGGTCTGGCCGTGTCCATCCTGGTGTGCGGAATCGCGGAGAAAATCCTGGAGGAGAAGGATCCCGGGTCGGTCGTATTCGACGAGATCGCGGCGGTGCCCGTCTGCTTCCTACCCTGGGTCGCGATTGTAAGCTTCAAGTTCCAGGGACTGGGACTGCCGCCGGTTCAACACTTCTTCTTTTCGCGGGCCTGGCTGCTGACCGGGGCCATCTTCGTGCTCTTCCGCGCAGTCGACGTGCTCAAGCCCTGGCCTATCCGCCAAAGCCAGAAACTGCCCGGCGGTTGGGGGGTGACCATTGACGACGTGCTGGCCGCCGTCGTGGTGGGATTAGTCAGCCTGCCGTTCGTGATGTAAGGACCGCTCCGCTGGCCATAGGCAACTCGCGGTTGCGCCCGCTGTCCTCCGCGTCCCTGAATCCGATCAAGCCGCTTACGCTGGCTCCGCGATCAGGTCATAGTCGGTATGACCGATGATGCGGACGCTGGCGAATTCACCCACGGGCGGCTTGCCACGGATGTAAACACGGCCGTCGATGTCCGGCGCGTCGGCTTGGGCTCGAGCGAGCGTGTAGTTCCTTTGCGGGTTCGAGTCGCCCGTTTCCTGTTCCCGGAGCAGGCCATGTTCCCACGAAAACACGTTGGCGCGGCCGAGTTGTTTCGAACTGGCCCGTCCCTCTACTAGTACTTTGAGCGTGCGGCCGACGAGGGATTCGCTCACGGCGCGGGCGATCTTTTGCTGCTCGGCCATCGCGCGGGCGCGGCGCTTTTTCTTCACGCGATCGGGCATCTGCCCGCCCATGCCGGCGGCCCGCGTGCCGTCTTCCTTGGAGTAAGTGAAGACTCCAAGCCGTTCGAACTTCGTTTCCCGGATAAACCCGAGCAGCGTTTCGAAGCATTCTTCGGTCTCGCCGGGGAACCCGACGATGAAAGTGGTCCGCAGCGCGATGCCCGGAACCCCGGCCCGGATTTTCTGGATGAGGTCGCGGATGTATTGTCCGGAGGTCTCGCGGCGCATCCGTTCCAGCATGTTGTCGTGGATGTGCTGGAGAGGCATGTCGACGTAGCGGGCGATCTTCGGGCAGTCGGCCAGGGTCTGGATCAGTTCGTCGGTCCAGTGAGCGGGATGCGTATAGAGCAGGCGAATCCAGAAGTCCCCGGGCAACCCGTTCAGTTCCCGCAGGAGTGTGCATAGCGTCGTGGCGGCCGCAGGAAGCGCGCGGGCGGCGGCAGTGAACTTTTCGGGCGAGGCGATGTTTCGGCTGTGGTTCGGACGGAGGTCGAGTCCGTAGTAGGTGCTGTCCTGCGAAATCAGGTTCAACTCCTTGACGCCATCGGCCAGAAGTTGTCTCGCCTCGGCCACGATATCGCTTTGCGCCCGGCTGCGATGGCTGCCCCGCATCCGCGGGATGATGCAGAAGCTGCACGGGTGGTTGCAGCCTTCGGCGATCTTCACATAAGCGAAGTGCCGGGGTGTGAGCCGGAAACGGGGCGTCTCGAAGTCGGGGATGAACGTGGGCCGGGAAGTGACGGTGACGATCGGCGATTGGGGGTTGCCGAGTGCCGATTGCCGGGCACGATCCACGACTGTCTTTGTGTTCCCGAACTTTTCACTGCCCCGCAAGACCGCGGACTCCTCGGCAGAGACCTGGGCGCGATCGAGTTGAGCGAGGCGCGCGGCCAGCTGCGATTTTGACTTTTGACTTTTGACTTTTGAATTCTGCTCCAGTCGTTGGTGCCGGTTTGTCAACGCATCACGGACGACCGCGCTGACTTGCGCAACCTGGTCGATGCCCATGAACGCATCGACTTCGGGCATGAGCTTCGGCAGTTCGTCACGAAACCGTTGCGGGAGGCAGCCGGAAACAATGAGCGCCTGACCGCGGTTGCGAGCCTCGCGGACCTCAGCCGATTCCAGGATCGTGTCGACGCTTTCCTCCTGGGCCGCGTCGATGAACGAGCAGGTGTTGACGATGACGGCGTCCGCGTCGGCAGGGTCGTTGGTGACCTCGATCCCGTCTTTGAGGAGCGAGCCGAGCATGATTTCGGCGTCGACGAGATTCTTGGCGCAGCCGAGCGAAATAAGCCCGACTCGAAGCGGTGCATTGGAAGGCAGAGTCGACATTCAGGGAACAAAGAGTCTAGGCGGACGCAAGACGTGTGGCAATTCCCAAACAGACCACTATAGAGTTTGCCAAAAGTCATTTCCGGTTGGTGGGGCTGCGTTGCCGCGCAGCCTCGCACGACCGGCAGGTCGTGCGCCACCAATCGGAAAATGACTTTTGGCAACCCGTCTAACGCTTGGGCGGAGGGAGCGGAAGCGTTTCGCCGGAGCTTCCTTTGGGTGGCTGATAGAGACCGGGGCCAAGGTCCTTGAGCGGGTTCTCGGGCTTGCGTGTGTGGCTTTTGATCACGGCTACAGTCAACGCCAGGAAGAACAGCAACGCAATCAGCGCGACGGTGATGCGCCAGTTCATCCGCGAGAACCAGAGCGTCAGGTAATCCAGGATGCCGCGAGGGCGGTTTGTAAGCGGGGGAGGCTCGCGGAATTTTTCGTTTTGGCCCAATTCGGCGTCGAGGTCGGCCAGGATTTGCGGCACGTCGAGCTTGAGCATCGAGGCGTACGTGCGGATAAAGCCGCGGATGTAAACCGGCGCGGAAAAGATGTCGAAGTTCCCCGACTCCAGGGCGCGGATGTGGTCGGTCTTAATCTTGGTGATTTCGGCCACCTGATAAATGTCCAGCTCCTGCGCCTCTCGCGCGCGCCGGAGCTGCTCTGAAACAGTGACCATGCGGGCAGAGAACTAACGGATTGGCGCGAAGGTTGGCAACCTTTGAAACGGCGGAGAGGAGGCCTTTTCGCGGGCGGGGCTTAGCGAGCGCACTGCGCGACACGCTACTGATTGGAAGCCCGGGGCGCCAGCCTTATCTTGAGCTTGGTGTGTTCGGCCAGGGCCTTCTCCTTGGCGGCCAGCTCCTTTTCCAACTCGGCCACGCGTCGCTCGCGGTCGTCGAGGCGGGCCTGGAACTGGGATTGGATTTTCTCAAGCCGCTCCTCCAATTCCAGCACCTGCATCGTGCCGCTGACATGCGAGTCGATCAAGTGGGCACGCTGTGAGTTGAGACGCTGAAAAACCTTATCGCGCATGAGGCGGACCAGCTGCGCCATGAGCCCTTCGCGCACGGCGGTGGTAGCCTTGTGGGCGCGTTCTTCATCCTTGATCGCGTGGCCCTGCCAATCCGAGGGGCTGGCATTGGCCAGTTCGGGGGACGCACCAGCCGGGCTGAGCGGCCCAGAAACCTCCGCCTCCGATGCGAAATCGACCACCACGGCGTTCGAGGCGGCTCGCGTGGCCACCAACGCGCGCCGCTGCCGACGCCATGCGAGCCACCGGAAGGGCAGTAGCAAGAGCAGGAAAAGCACGACCGCGCCCGCGACCGGTGCTGCCAGCCAGAGGAACCGTTCATCAATCGGCAACGTCCAGTTCGACGGGTTTGCGAGCGCGGCGGCCAAGGTGCCCGGTGCCTCGGTGCTGGGCACAACGCTTGGCGGCGCTGACTGCGGCTCTATGGCCAATTCGTAAACGACGGGGCCAATCTCGAAGTCTCGCGGGGTCGGCGTTTGGGGAGCGCCGTCGAATCGGGCGTTGCGGGCGAAGAGTTGCGGAAACGGTTTGGAGGTCGGGTCAACCGATTCGGACAGGGGATTGCCCTGAAAGCCGCCCTGTTTCAGGATCTGGATGGCGTTGTCCCCTGGCCAAAGCGCCAGACCTTCGCCCAGGTTGCCGAGCAGGACGAAGGTGGCGAACGAATTGGTCGCCGCACCTTCGATCCAACGGGTGTGGTGAAGGACATACTGGGCGGCCGTTTCGCGTTTGCGCGCGTTGATTTGTGCGATGCGGGTGTTGGTTCGGGACGCCGCGGGGTCCACGAACTGCGCCATGTAGAGCCAAACCGGGTTGGTGCCCACCGCGAGCGGGACAAAGGCAAATCCGCCTGCCGAATCAATCTGCCCCGCGGACTTCCAGTCGAGCGAACGGGCCGTGCCGGCGACCTTGCGCGCGAGCACGGCGGCCGGCCGCGTGATTGGGGCGTTGGACGTGCCGCGAAAAGAGGTGAACTGCGCCACCTGAAAGGTCGCGGGTTTCATCAGCCCGGCGAGCCGTTGGCAGGCACTCCGATCGGACACCCCTTCCAGCACGATGACGTCGGGGTCATAGGCTTTGAGCACCATAGCAATTGGGCCGACGCGCAAGCTCGGCGCGTTGCTGGCAGCCCCGGCCGGTTGCGGGGGGAATTCCCCAAGCTGCCAGGTGACGATTCGCAACGGCTGCGCCGCGGCGCTCAAGGCCAAAAGCAGGCCCGCACAACAGCCGAGTGTGAGAAGCCGCATACGTTTTGCGCGCCGGGCCTGTGACAAGTGCATTGCCGGGAATATCCATTTCGCCGCGGCCGTCGGAGTGCGTCCTATTCACCCCGCGGCGGCGCGCGTGGCACGGCGGGCTTGAGCCAGAGGCTAGGAACGGGAAGCAGCCGTGTAAAGAGAGAAGCCAGCGAAACACGTCCCGGCTTGCCGCCGTTGCCCGGTTACGCTATGCACGCGCGCATGGAACCCAGGGAAGCGCTGGTGGCCCTGAACATGATCGACCACGTCGGTCCCGTGCGCCTTCGACAGCTCCTCCAACATTTCGGAGACGCCCCAGCCATCCTCCGCGCCTCCCGGCAGCAACTTCGGGCCGTCAGCGGTGTCGGCGAGGAAACGGCGACGGCCATTTCCAACTGGGAGAAGTCCGTGGACCTGGCCGCGGAGCTGAAACGGGCGCAGGATTTCGGCTGCCAGATTCTCACGTGCGACGACCCGGTGTATCCTCCTTCGTTGCGCGAGATTTACGATCCGCCCATCGTGCTCTACTCGAAAGGCGCGCTGACGGAACGCGACCGAAACGCTGTTGCGCTCGTTGGTGCGCGGCAAACGACTTATTACGGGATCGAGTCCGCCCGAAAGCTCGGCTACCAGCTCGCTTACACCGGCGTCACCGTCGTCAGTGGCGGCGCGCGGGGCATCGATACCGCCGCCCATCAGGGTGCGTTGAGCGCCAAGGGCCGGACGGTCGCGGTGCTGGGCACGGGCATCAACATCGTCTTCCCGGCGGAGAACCGGGAACTCTTCGAGCGGATCGCTGAGAATGGCGCGGTGATCACCCAGTTTCCCTTCAACCGCCAGGCGGACAAGCAGACCTTCCCGATTCGCAACCGCATCGTCGCTGGTATGACCCTCGGGACGGTCGTCGTCGAGGCGACCCTCAACAGCGGCGCGTTGATCACGGCCCATTTCGCGACGGAATACGGCCGGCAAGTCTTCGCTGTGCCAGGTCCGATCACGTCGCCGCGCAGCAAAGGGTGCCACGAATTGATCAAGAAAGGCGCCAAGTTGTGCGAGGGCGCCGAGGACATCCTGAGCGAGTTCGAGTATCTCTTCCCGCCCAGCAACCGGCAGCCGGGCGCGGACCAAACCGGCGTGTTGCCGGCATTGGAGCTTTCGGAAAACGAACAGAGGATCCTTCCCGCACTCAGCGAGTCGGAGGAGCGCAGCATCGACGAGGTGATTCGACTCAGCGGCCTGCCCAGTTCGGCGGTCTCTGTGGCGCTGTTCGGCCTGGAGATGAAGCGACTGGTGAAACAGTTGCCGGGAAAGCTTTTCCTTCGAATTCGATGACTACAGAGAAACCGGGACGGCTTGCTTGCTGACCAGCCCCCGCGTCCCGGTTTCTGTGTTGTTGAACTCCCATCCGTGGGCCTACCCGCGCCGCGCCGGGGGCGTCACGCAGCCGGGAATTTAGGCGAGGCTTGCCTCGCGTGATTCGGTTATCCGCCGGGCCACAAAGAATACCGTCCGGCTTGTCACCTGACGGCCTTCAGCGGGAATTTGAACTAGGATAGTAAAGACCAAAGTTGCTGCCGAGGCAATGGAGAGTTGTTAATAGTTCTTCGCAAGTTGTTCACAAACTTGTTCCCCGGCTTTCTGACCCACTGGGCTCGAATCCGGAGGCTCAAACTCGGCCTTTGGGGTTCGGGTTTCGGACTTCGGGTTTCTTTCGGATCTCGGATTTCGAACTTCGGTATTCGGCTAGCGCTTCGCGGCCCGAGGGCGCACGCCCGCTTCCTCCAGCTCCCAGCCCGGCTCAACCTCCGCATCGAGTTCCGTACCCACATCGGCGCCCAGGAGCTTCCGCTCGGCGACGATGGCGACCATGGCCGCGTTGTCCGTGCAAAGTCCCTGTTCGGCCAGGTGCAGTGAAAGACCGGCGAGTTTGCACTCCGCCGCCAACTCGCGGCGCAACGCGCGGTTGCACGTCACCCCGCCGCTGGCGGTCACGCAGCGGACCCCGAGCCGCCGTGCGGCGCGCACCGTTTTGACGACCAGCGTCTCGACGATGGCCGCCTGGACGCTGGCGCAGAGATCGCGAAGCTGCTGTCCGTCTTCCGGAACCCCTGGGTTCTTCCTCACGAAATAGAGCACGGACGTCTTCAACCCGGCGAATGAAAAGTCATCGTTCTCGTCGCGCAACAGTGGCCGAGGGAAATCGAACGCGCGCGGGTTGCCTTCGGCGGCAAGGCGATCCATCTGCGGGCCGCCGGGATATGGCAACCCGACCAGCTTGGCGGTCTTGTCGAAACATTCGCCCGCCGCGTCGTCCAAGGTCGAGCCGAGCACGGCGTGGTCGAACACGCGGCGCACGTGGACCAGCATCGTGTGCCCGCCGCTGACGATGAGCGACACGTTGGGCTTGAACGCAGCGAAGTCCGCCCGAAGCGGCTCGCCCGCCGTCCAGGGCGAATAGAGGTGCGCCTCGTGATGATGGATGCCAAGGAAAGGCCGGCGCGCCGCGAAGGCCATTGCCTGCGCCGCCTTGAATCCGGTCATCAACGCATTGGGCAATCCCGGCCCGCGCGTGGCGGCAAACGCATCGAGGTCTTGCGACGCCATACCCGCTTGACGCAACGCAGCGTTGACAACCGGCACCAGGTTTCGCAGATGCTCGCGGGTAGCAAGTTCAGGGACAACACCACCATATTCGGCGTGGAGTTGGACTTGCGAGGAGACGACGTTCGCCAGCACCACCCCGTCGCGGACGACGGCGGCACTGGTTTCATCGCAGGACGTCTCGAGGGCCAGCAGAAGCATCTCGGGCAGGCTGGAGCCAGCAGTCGGGATCGAACCGACGACCGACGGTTTACAAAACCGCGTCTGCAAGGCTAATTCTCAGCCGCCTATCACTTTTCTATCACTTTTCTTTGCCTTAAGCGGCGCTATTGTCGATATTCGAAGCATGGATCGTTCAGGTGGTCGGCAGCAAGAAAAACCAAAGAAGAAGCGGCAAAAGACAGCGCCGTGGGATTGCGAAGGAATCCGCATCCGCCCAATCGAGAACCGGAGTGGAAGATACTCCTACCGGGTCGAAGTGCCCGAATCGGTCACTGGCAAACGCATCCTGAAGCAGTTCAAAACCACGGAGGAAGCCGAAGCGTATGCCGGGCAAATGGTGGTGAAGCGGAAAAACAGTGGTCTCAGCGCGTTCACACTTACGGACTCCCAGCGCAGCGATGCCCACGACGCCCTCAAGCTTCTCAGCGACTCGCAATGCGAAGTGAATTTGAAACAGTTGGCCGAGTTCTTCATCAAGCACGCACGCCCCGCGGCCGGAGACATCACGGTGAGCGAGCTCAGCGAGAGGTATCGGCAAGCCAAAGAACGCAAAGGGCTGCGCCCGCGTTCGCTCTCCGATTTGAAGTACCGGCTGGGTGTGTTCGGCCTGACTTTCGGCTCGCGGCTGATGAAAGAAATTCAGGCTGCGGAAATCGAGGAGTGGTTGTTCGTTGACCCAACTTCATCAAGCCAGACCCGCCGAAATTTCCGCACCGTCCTGATGGGTTTCTTCAAATACGCGGTGACGCAAAAGTATCTGGCGACGAATCCGCTCCTGGCAGTCACCAACCCGGTGGTCGAGGACGCACAACCGGGAATTCTGACAGTCAAGCAATCGTGGGCTCTGCTCAACACGGCGATGGAGATGCCCGAACTGGAATTGTTGCCGTACGTCGCGCTGGGGCTGTTCTGCGGGGTGCGGTCCGATGAACTCGCCAGGCTGGACTGGAATGCCGTGGATCTCGAAGCCGGGCACGTCACCATCGGCCCCAAGATCGCCAAGAAGCGGCGCATCCGCATCATCGACATCCCGGAGTGTTGTCGAGCCTGGCTGCTGGCCAGCGGGACGAAACAACAGGGCGGAGTTCGCCCGCTTGCCTTCCAAAAGCGGTGGAAGATTCTGCTGGCGGCAGCGGACCGCTATGAGGTGGACGCCAAAGGTAATCAAGTAGAGTCCGTGAAGCCACACGGGTTGGTGCCGTGGCCGGCGAACGCTCTGCGTCACAGCGCGGCCAGCTACCACTACACGATGCATAGCGATGCCGCCAAGACGTGCGCGATGCTGGGTCAGAAGGACGACACCGTCCTGTTCGACCACTACCGCTCACTCGTCAAATCGACCGACGCCAAGAAGTTCTACGAACTCACTCCGCCGCGATCGGCGCCATCGGAAAAGATAGTGGCCCTCCATGCGGTCCGATGAAGGAAACGCACGGAACTGGCGAGCCGAAGCATGAGCCGTTAGATCACAGGTTTGCCGTAAGGCGCCGTGCATCAATGCATTAGGATGAAAGGGAATATAAAGTCGTGGCTGTCCGCCTATCCTTGACGAAAGCTTTGAGCAGAGCGAGTTTGTGAAACGCGGGTTACTCAGCCGGGAGTTGTCGTCAGACAAAACAGCCGGGCGTCGAGAATCCAACCTGGAGCAGCAAAGCTCAGGATGCCGGAGTGGCGGTAGCGAGCGCCACGCGCGGTTCGGAAGCATGGAAGTGTTAGTGTCTATCTCGCGCCAGTTGGTAAGTTAGTTGGCGTCTCGGTTGGCGAGACCGGAAAGGAATAGATGGGAGCTTCGGTCAAGACCGTGCCCCCTACCCTCCCACTGCCGTCGGAAACGACGGCTTCCAAGCGGCGAGATCCGTCGACCACTCTGGTCGAGGGTCTTGCAAGCGGCCAAGAAGCCGCGATGCGGAGCCAGGTTCTTCAGCGAGAAGGCACCGCTCCTCGTAGGCAAATGGCCGCAAACCCCCAAGAAGCAGTACATGGAGAGATCAGACCCCTCGTCACCGGGTTCGGTGATGACAGAGGCGATTCGTGTGAATCCGCCTTTGATTATGTCCCTGAAAGAGGCCGCGGCCTTCATCGGTGTGTCGGTGCGCAAACTGCGCACCGACTTGAAGGCACGTCGCATCCCGTACGTCCGCCTCGGCGGAAAAATTCTGCTTAGACGGATGGCCGTTGAAGCAGCATTGCAGAAACTCGAAGTTAAGTCCGTATGATTGATAGCAGTAATTTTGTTCCGCAAGAAGCGGTGATGCCTTTGGACCCATTTATGGTCACGCGAAGGCAACTCAACGAGAAGTTCGCGTCCCACAGGTTGGTGACGCGAATGATTGCAGCGGGCTGGATCACGGTGGTCCGCCCTGGAAAACCCGGCCGTGAAACACTCTACGATTTCGCCTCGGCGAAGCTCGCGTGGAACCGCATCCGGGCGGGCGAAGAACCGGGCGGCTCGGGCGCCAGCGAGCAGAAAGGAGATTAAATCCGGGTCGATGCGACCGGGCGACGGAAGGAGCCGTCATCCCGTCGCCTTTCAAAACCAAGAAGCCAAGAATACAAATGAGTTACTTAAAAATCCCGCCGCCAATGAGCCTTCTAGATCGAGCTCTCGCCGACGTGGACATCTTTCAAATCTGGGTCCATCTGGGACTCCGCGGAAAACCGGCCAGGAGTTGCAAAAGCCCCTTCCGGCAGGATCGAAACCCCAGTTTCTCGATCTACGAAAACCGATGCCTCTGGCGCGACCACGGCACTGGCGAAGGCGGCGATGTCATAGCCTTCATCGCCAAAGCAAAAGGCACTTCGAGGTCTGATGCCTGTCGGTGGCTGATTGACTACCATCTCGTGCGCCCAGCGGATCCCCAACAGAGTCTGGAGGCTCTCACGCAGTCCCAGGCGACTAAGGAGTTGGGCAGGAAGCCCACGCTGCCGCCACAGCGGGCCTGCACTCCGGATGAATGCCGAGCCATCGCAGAGTCCCGCGGGGTCGATGTGGAAGCCGTCTTGCTGGCCATGTGCAAGGGATGCCTGACGGTCTGCGACATTGAGGGTCACCCAGCATGGGTCATAACGGACAGCCGGGGGTTCAACGCCCAGGCACGTCGCATCGACGGGAGACGCTGGCCCGCCGGCGGAAAGGTCAAAGGGTTCCGCGATAATGTTTCGAAGTGGCCCATCGGAATCCAGGAAGCCCAAGAGTTCGACGCAATTGTGCTTGTGGAGGGAACCCCGGACTTTCTGGCGGCCTACCACTTCCTCCGCCGCGAGGGAAGGGTCGACCAGGTCGCGCCGGTCTGCCTCACGGGAGCCTCGATGGAGATCCACCCGGAGGCGCTGCCAGGATTCCGGGGCAAAACGACCCGCATCATGGCCCACAATGACCCGGCAGGGCAACGAGCAGCCGAACGCTGGACCAGACAGCTCCAGGGTGTCGCGCATCGCATTGAGGTGTTCGACCTCAAGGGACTCGTGTGCGCCGACGGCAGGCCCGTCAAGGACTTGAACGACCTCTGCCTCGTGGACCCCGCGTGCCCGGACCCGCGGCTGACGGCCGTGACGAAATTTTGACGCACGTAAGCATTCACCAGCGCGCCGGGGCAGTCCTCATTACTGCCCCGGCGTTTTGCTGTACCGACTTGGAACAGGCGAACCTATGTGGGCGGGCGGTATCGATGGCACGAACTCAAGCGCGGAGCCTGGAGCCCGATGAATTTGGGTCATGAGTGCAAAGCACAGACCTCGCGCGGCCCTAAAAAAGGGGACCCAGAACACCGTCAAAAGCAGTTCAATCTCCGCAGGAGCGCTACCGGGTGGGCGCTCCATCGGGGATCCCCAGGCGGCATTCGACGGAGCGGACCACGTGATCGACCCAAGCGCCACCGAATTGATGGGCGATGACGAAATCATGATCGGATTCGATACCGAGTACGTGCAAGAAATTCCGTCGGAACTCACGTCGGGCGATTTCAAGCAGCTTGATGCGTTCCTTGCTCGGTTGAAAACCGCGAGCGACCCCGTGTCGGAATATCTGAGAGACCAGCTTCGTTCAGAGGTGCGCGGCGCATTAGACACGCTTCCACCCGGTTCCGAGCCGGCCCCCAAGGGGGTTCACCGGCAGATCTTGGAGGCGCTCGGTAATATCATCAATGGCGAGTCGATCTACGAGTCGGAGAGGTTTGCAAATGTGGACCTCCAGAAATCGACCGCACGGCTGCTCGACCTGAAGCCTGAAGGGCCGAGCCTGGTTCGGCTGAACCGGTCGCTGCTTGAAGCTGCCTACCCGGAGGAAATCCGCCCCTATCAAGCGAAGCGGAACCAAATCCTCTCATATCAGTATTGTGCCATTGACCGACGCGGACGGGCTTGGAAGCAGTTGATTGCGCCACCTGCGGGCGAGCGCATCACGCTCCGAAACTTTCTCAAGCAGGCGGTCCAGGTCGGGCTGGAGCGGCAATACATCGATGAGTGGCCGAAAGTTATTCATCTGATCGGGCATTTCACGATGGCGGACATCCCGGGGTTCAAAGATTTCTCGGGGGTCAAAACACAATTCGACGCGCTGAGGCGCACTTTTGTGACGTTGGAAAAACCCTTCATCGGGAAACTCGCTTTCACAAAGGGGCACTGCCACTCGGTGAAGGTCTTCTTGCGAGATACCATGCTGCTGGCCCCGCAGGGGGAGCAATCCTTGAAGAAACTCGGAAAGTTGGTCGAGCTTGACAAGGAGCCACTTGATACCAAGTGGATTGAAAACATGGACCTCTTGCGGCGTGACGACCCCGCAAAGTTTGAGCAGTACGCGTTGCGGGACGCCGAGGTCTGCGTTGCTTACGCGCTGAGGATGTTGCAACTGCGTTACCGCATCTGCCCTGACCACAATCAACAAGTCAGCCAGGTCGCACTCCCATCAGACGAAGACAAGAAGCCGAAGATCAAAAAGGTGCCGACCACGCTTTCGGCCATTGGGCTTAGTTATCTTCAGCATCTCTGGAAATGGGGAGATCGCAAATTCGATCGATTGCGGCTCATGGGGCTCGAAGAGAAAACCGAGCGTACTTGGCACCCCGCGGAGGAGCGCATCATCCCAGAACAGGTCGAGGTCCCGATACCAACCAGGTATTTCCAAGAACTGTTGGCCACCGAGTGTTATCATGGCGGCCGGAATGAACAGTACCTCTTCGGTGCCGGGCAACGTGGCACCTGGATCGATTTTGATCTTCGCGGTGCGTACCCGACCGCCATGTCGCTGATCGGCCGTCCGAAATGGAACGAGATCGAAATCGCCAAGGAATTGGAGCGTTACCAGCCGGATACGCTAGGATTCGCGCACGTCAGCTTCCAGTTCCCCGCAGGCACCCGATTCCCCTGCCTGCCGATCAGGACCGCCTTCGGCTTGATCTTTCCCCTTGAGGGTGAAACGTGTTGCTGCGCCCCTGAGATTTTCCTGGCGAGGCAGATGGGAGCTGAAGTCAAAATCACCTACGGGGCGATCCTGCCGGTCGATGACAGGGCCCGCCCGTTTGAGGAGTTCATCGTGAACTGTACAGAACGACGGAACGAGGCAAAGCAAGCCGGGAGCCGTATCGAAGAATTACTTTGGAAGGAGATGTTGAACTCCACGTACGGCAAGACCGCACAGGGACTTCGACAGAAGCGTTGTTTCGATACCCGAACCGGTGAACATGCCCCCCTCCCCGCGAGCCCGATCACCAACCCGTTCATGGCAGCATTCGTTACGTCGTTCATCCGCGCCGCGCTGGGCGAGATTCTCTGGAAACTGCCAGCAACCGTCCACGTGTGTAGCGCAACCACCGACGGTTTTCTTTCGACCGCCACGCAGGCCCAGGCTGAGGCTGCCGTGGACGGACCCGTCTGCACGCTATTCAGTGCCGCGCGAAATCTGATTTGCGGAGATCCGCGAGTGCTTGACCAGAAGTGCAAAATAGCGAGACCGCTGGGCTGGCGGACGCGCGGACAGGCAACCCTTGAATTCATTGAGGGCGAAGAAAAATTTGCACTTGCCAAAGCTGGGTTGAAGCCCGGCCTCGATGCCGACGTTGCGGACGACAAGCGCAGGGTTGAGGAGAATAAGTGGATCATCGAGTCCTTCCTGGAGCGGACTGAAAAGTCCTTCTACCAGAAAAAAGTCAGTCGAAGTTTCAGAGAAGTCTACGATACGGATGCGGACTGGATGATCGAGGAGCGCGAAAGCGCGCTATCGATGGAGTTCGATTGGAAACGAAAACCCGTTAACGCGATGATGCGACCGAACCATGATGTTGAACACTTGGCGTTCGAGACGCTGCCGTGGACAACCGCCGCCGAGCACGCGGAGTGTCGTGAGCGATGGGAGGCTTACAACAAGTACTCGCGGAAGGTGCTGAAGCAGGTTGAGGATCTCAAGGCATTTCAGCGGTACGAGAGAAAAGATCGGAGCAGGCCGGAACTGAACGGCAAGGGCGGAGTATTGGGGTATGCGATTCGGATGTTGCTGAAAGCCTACAAAGCGTCGCGCTGCGGGCTCAGTAAGGAACATTTTTCGTACGGAGATCTGGCGCTAAGACTCAGCAAGCCCGGGAGCACCATCACGGAAGACCAGGTGAAGCGAGCGAAGGCAGATAAATTCGAGGCGCACAAAGTTCCCCGGGATCCTGACGTGATGGAGTTCTTCGATCATGTGAAACTCCTGGTACCCGGGTTCGATCCGTCAGAATTGCTGGAAGCTCCGGAAGCAACGGCTTTCGCGCCCAACGAATTGACTTTCCCGAAGCAAGTGGCGTAATGTTGGAGTCGGCATCGGGGTTGGAACGAAGCCGCCAAGACCCGGCTGGATCAGTCGAAACTGGTGGTTTCCAAGGCTCTCGCGTGTGTGGGCTCGAAGCGCAAAGGACCGGGGCGCGCCGCGCGAGGGTGGAGGTTTCGATTCGTTTGAAATGCTTTCAGATCCTTTCAGCAGGGAATGGTGTAATTGGTCCATTGGGGAACCCCAATACCTCGACCGCACCGCCCGCTGATCCGGGCGCCTCCCGGGCTGTCGCTTGCCGATCTCCTCATCGGCCTGGCCGACCCCGGCTTGGCTCGTGGCACGATCGTCGTGAGGGCTCCTTTCAGCCTCCAGGGCCGCCAGACGAGCAGACGATCGCGGTCCCTCAGCCCCGCCAGAACGGCGCCCTAGTCCGACGCCGAGAACGCCAGACGACAGGCCCTGCGTCATAAACTGTCAGCGCCAAATCGTCCCCGGCGGTTCGAGCTGGCGTCAACTTCACTTACCCCGACCTCCAGATCCTCAACCTCGGCCACAACCCGTGCTCCATCTGCCGCTGGCCCGTCCCGATTCCAGCGCCTCGCGAGATCGCGCCGGGGCGATGCCTGGAACTCGCCCCCGGGCCGGGCTCCGATGCATCTGGCCGACGGTAGGGACTCCGACGAGTCCATCCTGCCATCCGTCGTCCGGAGTCATGCCGCGCCATGACGTGCTCGATCGCGGGAGGTCCTCGAATCGACAACCCGGGCTTGTACTCCGCCGTCGCCCCTGATATGCTGGACCCGCGTGAACAATCGTCTCGCCATGTGCCTCGTCGGTCCCTTGCAGCTCGTCCTGTAGGAACTCAAGCCTCAACCCCGCCTCTGGGACGAGCTGATAGCCCAGCTTCGACACTTGCCGGAGTTCGGCGAAGCCAGCGAGCAGTCCATCCTCCTTCGGTCGCGGATCCTCCACAGGTTCACACCCGCCACCGCTTGCCCTCCTTTTCCAGGCGCTCCGGGATCCTTGACGGCCCAATGGGCCGTCATCGTGACGGTCTCCGGCCAGGAATGCCTCGGCCTGCTCGGGACGCAATTCCATGACGGCGACCACGAATATGAATGGCCAACCGATTTACCCCTGGCGCAGCTCGACCCCTTCATGCCCCTGGTGGACGATCTCGAAGCCTTCTTGGGACGCCTGCATGTGGCACTGAGTGCATTGGCATCCCACCGAGAGGTGCCCGGCAATCCACCGGTGCTCAGTCTCGAAAGCATCGGGGTGGCGGCCAACTAGTCGCCGCATGACGGCCGGGCCGCCATGGCATCTCGGAAACATGCGTCTGGGCACCGAGGCCCACCGGGTCGCCGCCTGCACGCCGCCATGCAACCGTCCCCGCAGATCCTCGCAGGTAAAACTTTTCCACCCCTTTTCGTCATTCAGGCTTGTACACACCAAACCCGGTTGTAAAATACTGAGATGACTATGAAACATTCGCTGTCTCTTACGGGCCCCGTAGTTCGCGGGTATAACTGGCTAAACCTGCCATCGACCAGACAACCCGGAGGGCATATCGCGGAGGTCGAGCGCCGCGTCTGCGGCATGCCGGAATTCCGGGCCCAGCAGGAAAACCACTTCGTGTTCGAGGGCCCGGCACGTCGACTCTCCGGAACCATCTGGGACGCCGACCTGGATGAAGCCGAAAAGCAAAGTGACGTGATCACCAACTGGGTGCTCGTCGCTTCGCCCGAACCGGAGGGCAAGTGCTTTTACGCAGCCTGGCTTGAGGCCCACACAGGAATCCGTCGCCTCGACTGGCCGACCGACCGACCCCCGACGGCTGTGGAGCAGTTGAGGCCAACGATATTGGAAATGAACGTGTTTATGGGCCGACTTCACAACCGGCTCAAGGCGCCCCTGCGATCGGTAGCCGAATTGGATCGCCGCACATGGGAGCCACTGTTCCGCCGGGCCTCACGTTCCTGAATTGATGAACGAATCCCTGCACAGCCCATCGGGCGCATGACCGGCCTGACGGGTGAGATCACCAACGCCTTTAACCATGCCCTCAAGTTCAATCACTGATAGCATTTGGCCTCGACTCAATGCCTGCCCTGACCAGTTTCTTGTCCATCGAGACCACCCGATAGTTCCCGAGCTCTACAGGCCGCCCGACAAATCCGCGTGGGAGCGCCTCTATGAACAATACCCCCGATTGTCTGTCGTGCGTCACGAGCAAGCCGTCACGTTCCACATCTCCACTCACGACATCGAGACTGTGACGGCCCACGTCCAGGAGTTTGTCGAGCGATTGGAGTCTGTCTTGAAGCTGCCCACGCCTTACCTTACGACGGAACCCTGCCATGATGCCCCGTGACGCTTTCCCCCTTGGCTCAATTCCGCAACCCCTGCGCGGCATGGCGCTCACGTTTTCTCATCGCTACGTGGTGCCTCCCAGCCATGCCGTCATGGCCATGCTGGGAGCCATCGGCGCTGCCGTGGGAAATCAAATCGAGTTCGAGCCCTGGCCCGGCCAGCGGGTTCACTCATGCATCAACGTCTTGTTCGCCAGCCAGGCATATCAAGCGGCCGTCGACGCCGTCTGGGCACCGTTGTTGTCGGCCCAGCGGGCTCAGGTCAAAGGCCTCGTGCTTGATGCTGAATCGCTAGACCGCGAGGCCGAGAGGCTCACGCGGGAACGGGACCAGTACGTCGAACGCATCCCATCCCAGTCACTTGACCTTCGGTACTTCGATGAGCGCCTGGCCGACCTCCAGCTGGCCCGCTGCCCTGTCGTCACGATTGACCCGGCCGGCATCGAGGCCACAGGCCATACGGCCGTCCTGCTTAGCCCGGGAGGCGCCGCGCTCGCGATTGACCGTTGGGTCAGTGAGGCCGGCGCCCGGGAGCGAGACCTTCTTGTCGCCGGCTGGAATCAACGTGCGGATTCTCGCACCTGCCAGACGCCATCGGGGTCTGTGTCGGTCACGATGGTGGCCAGCCCCGATGATGCCAACAGACTTCTGACTGACCGGTGGGCCGCGAGGTCTGGGCTCGCCGGCACGTTCCTGGTCGTGCGAGACGACGAGGCTGCTGCCCCCGTCGAATCCGCGGCAAGCGGTGCCGACCAGTGGGCCGACTGGCTCCGGCGATTATTCCACTGGCGCCACGCGGGCAACACCATGATGTGCCACCCGGCTCCGGAAGCCCGACGGAACTTGGACGAACTCGCGCTGGAACTCGTCTCGCTCGCCGGGCCTGAGCCTCATCGCAACCTCGGGTCATGGCACCAGCAGGCCCTGCGCTTGACCCTGCTGCTGCATCTCGGCACCGGTAATCTTCAACCCTCGGTCGCGCCTGAGACCGTGCGGGCTGCCGTGGCCCTGACCAGGTGGTTGGTAGGTCAGCAGGCAGACCTGTTGGCAGAGCCAGCCGACGCCAAGGCGGATCGTCTGGAGGGATTCGTGCGCAGCTTGGTCCCGACCGCTGGCGCCTGGATGACCGTGACCCAGTCCTACGACGCCTTCGCCCAGCAGTGCCGACAGCTCGGCATCGTCACTCCTTCCCGGAAGGATTACACGGGCCGCGTCACGGACCTGGTCGAACAGATTCATGGTTTCCGGCTGCGGAAGGACGTCCCGGGACTCAACGGCAAACATCAGGCTGGGTGGTGCGGACTTGGGTTCCAAAAGTTAGGCGTTCCCGTGATGTCTCCAAACACCCAAATCCGTCGTTCCGAGCTTTCCGAGCTTTCCGACTCGGCCGAGCGAGCCGAGGGCGAGGCTGCCCAAATCGAATTCTTGATATGAACCCTGAATCCACCCCGGTCGACCAGGTCGTCGGCGCCACCGCCGACTCAACCGAAGCTCCAGCCCTTGATGCTGCCTCGCCGACAACCAGCGACGCCGTCGTGCCGGCCCCGGCGCCCGCACCGGTCCGTCCACCCGGCGGCACGTTGCGGCTTACGTTCCAAATTCGGCTGGAGGACACGAACGAGGTCTTGCTCGACCTTGATGACTCGGTGGACTTCAGGCACGGCGCCTACGCGCGGTCGATCGCGATCGTGGGCGACCAAGTCCGAAAGGTCTTCGAAGCCATCGTGGCCGAGCCCCTGCTGACTACGGTGAATCAGTATGTCCGGCTGAAGCTGGATGCTGGGCAGGCGAGCCCCGCGGCCGAGAACCCGGACGTAGCTCCATTCCCGAAGGTTCCATCGCCGAATGGGACCGAAGCGGGACAACGGATCACAATTCCCAATCGGGAGTCTATGCAACGAGATCGAAATGGAGGTTGCCAACCACCAAGTAACCCTCGATGAGGCAGGTTGAATCTCGACCATAGAGCTAAGGCGTCACGGCATCGGCACGCTTTGCCCTTCGGGATTACGGAGAAGCTTGGAGCAGAATCCGGCCACTGAGGTTGGTATCGAGAAAGAAGCCCGAACCGTGGTTCATATTCTGCAACACCGCCCCCTTGAACAACACCCGCTTGACCGTTCCTGTCTCGATGAAAGTGCCGTTGAACACTCCCGACGCGAGCGTGAACGTAAGTGTGAGCTTGTTCGGACTCGCGTTCGTCACCCTGCTGCCGCGTCCAAGAATTACAGCGTTGGTTAGCGGCTCCAGACGAGTGGCTCCGTCGAAAACGACGGTGCCGTTGGTAATGCTCAGGATGCGGTTGGTCGCTCCAATCGGAGCGAGATACCGCGAACCAACGACCAAGTTCGTTGTGTCCAAGCCGTTCGTGTAGAACTTCGAGGCAGGCAGCGGGGGTTTGAACCAATTCAGCGCGCCGGTGAGTCTGTTCGTCTCAACCGGGTCGAAAGACAGCCAACTGATCACTGCTCCTTTTGCGGTGTAAAGCGATGCGAACAACGGCCACCGGCCATCTTTCGAGGTGGGGACGCTTTGCACGAGCTTCGTGCCTTCCGCCAGCGCGCCGCTGAATGTGACCTTTCCATTTCTATCGACTTTCGCTGTGCCGAAGCCATCGCCAGCCGGTTCGTTCGTCGCACCCTCATGCCCCGCGATGACCAGCGTGTATTTGCCCGCCTGCCATGCCGGATTCGTGATGGCGTTGAGTTGCGCGCGGTCGCCTGCCAGCGTGGCCTGCCAGTTTGGCCCGTTGACCGTGCCGCTGACCGCGTTCAAGGCCTGCATGTCGAGCGTCCACGCCAGGCCGAGGACGTTCGTCCCGTTCCGCACAATAGCGTTCGTGGCCGTGCCGTCAGGGTCGAACCGCCCGGTGATTGGATAGGTCTTGCCGCCGGACCGCAGCGACCCCGAGTAGGTGCCTTTGTCCGTCACGACCAATCTGAAGAAACCTGAACTGTGAAAACGGACGGCATCAGGCTCATGGAACAAACCATTGTAGGAGCCTTTGGTCAGGCTCACCCGGCTGAAATAGAAGTTCCGCGTGCTGTTCGTGGAGACGTTGCCCGCGAGGTCGAAACACCGAACTTGGACAGTGTTTGTGCCAGGAACCAGTTCCAAGGGGGCGGTCCAAGTCGTGGTCCCGCTGGCCGTTTGCGGTTGGTTGGTTCCCAATTGATACTCCACGCGGGCCACGCCCCGGTCGTCGCTGGCCGTCCCGGAAAGCGTTATCTGGTCATTCGTGAAACGCGCGTTGGCGGGAGGCCCTGTGATGTTCACGAACGGCCTGGTGGTGTCGCCAGCCTGAGTCACGATAAATGTGGAACCCGCGACGCTGACAGTCCCAGTGCGTGTCATGGAGTCCGCGTTCGCCTCCAG
>Ga0134127_10000196_pt1 | contig 71919 bp, 71 predicted proteins | sample KB31753_FD_96459 | JGI IMG/M metagenome (GOLD analysis project Ga0134127, IMG submission 96459) | Terrestrial soil microbial communities with excess Nitrogen fertilizer from Kellogg Biological Station, Michigan, USA - KB3-175-3 | ecosystem: Environmental > Terrestrial > Soil > Unclassified ... | reverse complement strand
TTGCAGTTCGTTTTTAATATTCATATATTGAGATGTGAGATGTGAGATATGAGATTTGAGACATATCTCCGTCTTTTATCGTAAATTGTTATCAACCGTCAGATATAAATTTAAAAAGTTTGAGATATGACATTTGAGACATATCCCAGTCTTTTATCGTAAATTGTTATTAACCGCGAGACATAAGTTTAAAAATGCGATACAAGGCTTCTCATATCTCACATCTCAATTCTCATATCTGAAATCGCTTATATCGAAAAGTCGGGTGTTAGAGACTTTCGCTTATCTTTCCTGAACGCCAAAGGCGGGTCAAGTAGAATGTAGCACCTTGTAAGCACAGGTTGCCAAGACTTCGCAGGGTCTAATCCCTCCGTCTTTCTCTATAAGCGATGCAAAGATGCGTAATTATGTTATCATATACAAGAGCCGGGAGTCAAGAATCAAGAGCCAGGAATGAAGAACCAAGAGCCGAGAATCAAGACCGGGATCTATATAATAAAAAAGCCGTCCGCTGATGCAGACGGCTTTGATATGAGTTATAGTTCTTAGTTTCTCCGGCCAAAAACGCGCAAGAGCATCAGGAACAGGTTGATAAAATCAAGATAAAGGGTTAATCCGCCCATTAAAGCCATCTTAGCTGCAGGGGCCTCGCCGTACACCAAACCCGCGCCGATATTTTTTAACCGCTGTACATCGTAAGCTGTTAAACCCACAAAAACGGCAACACCGATATAGCTGATAAGCAGGTCTAAGCCTGAGCTATGCAAGAACATATTTACCAGGCTTGCAACCACGATCCCGATCAGGAACATGATTAGTATCGAACCGAATTTTGTAAGATCCTGCTTAGTGGTATACCCCGCGATCGCCATGATACCAAATACCACCGAAGTAGTTAAAAACACACCCAAAACCGATGATGAGGTAAATTGCTGTAAGATAAAGCTGAAGCTGATACCGGTAACAGCCGCGTAGGCCATAAATAATAGTGCAAGAACAGGGTAAGAAATACGATTGAGGCCAAAACGAATAAGCAATACAAATGCAAGCGGCGAGAGCATAACCAGAAAGGCAAGTCCGTTGGGCTGTTGAGTATTCGCATCTACCAATGTATTACGCAGCCCGTCAGTGGTTGCAAAACCATAGGCGCACAATGCTGATATACCCAGCGCAGCGAACATCCATAAAAACACGTTAGCTATAAATTTGCGCGATGCATCGGCATCGTCTAATTGTATTACGTTTTTGTAAACGTAGTCGGGATTATTATTTTCCATTTTTTGTTTAAAGATTTATTATACAAATTTAACGATAGATGTGAGATTTGAGATACGGGAAGCGAGATTTTTTACATTCGGCAGATAAGTTAAAGATATATAAGGATTGTGCTTGCTAATTTAATCTCCTGATCAGCTGCTCCTCTACTTTTTTGAATACCTGCAGGGGTTTTAACGTGCGCCAGCTTAGATCGTCCAATGCCCCGCCAAAGTTGATATAGTAATCGATGTTGTTGCGTTTAAACTCCTCGATCACATGATCGCGGAAATTGACCCCCGCTATCCAGCCATCCTCCACATCCTGGAACCATTCCTCATAATAGCAATCGTCGGAGGAGTGAAAATTGAGCACGTTTTCGCCGATCAAAATAAAATGATTGATGCCGTTGTCCATCATCAGCTCAATGATCTCGCGCTTTAACAACATAATGTCATTATTGATCGCGTCGTTCCACTCGCCTATGAATTCTATAATGGCATAGGAACGCTCATAATCAACAAACAGCACTTTCATGTATAAGGTGTTCGATCCGAATGAATCCCATTGGGGATGAAGAAGGTAATTATATACCTGCTTGTCAAATTCGAACTCGTTGTATTGCGTAGCATAAAACGGGGAAAATTCATCCTCCGATGCTACGTAATCATCGCGCCATTTGTAATATGGTTCTATCTCGTGCATACAGCCCCCTCTAAATCTGCCTGTCCGGCAGGCAGGTCTCCTCCGCCAGCTGGCGGAGAGACTTTTTTGTTGTTCAATTATTTTGCCAATGTATGTGCTTCCACCGCTTTTCGTACACTCCCGAATTTTTCAAGCAAACCGGCCGCCGTGTGCTGGTCGAGCCCGGTCTCGTTCATCACCATGCGGGTGCCCCTGCTAACCAGCTTATTATTAGTGAGTTGCATATCCACCATTTTATTGCCTTTTACCCGGCCAATGCGGATCATGACGCTGGTGCTCAGCATATTTAAAACCAGCTTTTGCGCGGTGCCCGCCTTCATGCGGGTTGAGCCTGTCAAAAATTCAGGCCCGGTGATCACTTCGACCGGAAATTTCGCTTCCGCCGCAACGGGGCTCCCGCTGTTGCAAACAATGCAGCCGGTTACTATTTTATGCTCGTTGGCAGCCTTTAAACCGCCGATCACATAGGGCGTGGTACCCGACGCGGCGACGCCTACCAGCACATCCTTATCGTTAATGTTAAATTCCGACAGGTCCTTCCATGCCTGCTCTGTATCGTCCTCGGCAAACTCAACCGCTTTACGAATGGCGCCGTCGCCACCAGCAATGATGCCTACCACCCTATCAAACGGCACGCCGAACGTGGGCGGACATTCGGAAGCGTCGACTACGCCTAATCGTCCGCTGGTGCCCGCGCCGATGTAAAACAACCGGCCGCCTCGCTTCATTTTTTCGGCCGTTACCGTTGCAAGGGCCTCAATTTGAGGCAGGGCCAGTTCTACAGCCCCCGGAACCGTGTGATCCAATTTATTGATATGCCGGAGGATCTCGGCTACAGACATGTTTTCAAGATCATCGTAATATGAATCCTGTTCGGTTATACTTTCCATCGGGCTGACAACAAATTTTTTTCGCAAAATTCGATAAAAATGTTGAGTATCCGACAACCGATGCCCTATGAAAATGTGACAAATAAATTTCAAATCAGGGTGATTTAACCCTTTTTCTGTATAAACAAATGAGTAGATTTGTGCTATAAAACCCTATGAAAAAGGTTACCGGCGTAATTTTCAGATCGTTGATCCTGCTGTTGCTGGGAATAGCCATCGGCATGCTTATCAGCGATGACTTTACCGGCCGGAACATGGGTTTGTCTTTATCCGGGAACAACAAGATATCGAAGGTTTTAACGCTGGTAAAACATAACTACGTCGATTCGGTGAACGAGGACAGCGTGGAGGGCATTGCAGTTAATACCCTGCTGCAAAACCTCGATCCCCATTCGGTTTATTTACCCCCGAAGCAAGCCCAAACCATTAACGAGCGCCTGGAAGGTGGTTTTAACGGTGTGGGGTTAACTTACCAGCTGCTTCGCGATACGCTTTTTATAACGCAGGTATATCCCGGCGGACCGGCAGAAAAAGCCGGGTTGACCGCAGGCGACCGGATCATTAATGTTAATGGCAAAAAGTTTTCGGGCACCAATCTTACCGATACGCGTGTGAATAGTATCCTGAGAGGTGATAAGGACACCGAGATATCGCTTGGTGTATACCGTGAAAATAGCATGGTATTAAAACCTTACATCCTGAAGCGCAGCTATGTAAACCTAAGCAGCCTGGACGCCGATTATATGGTTTCGCCGGGCGTTGGGTATATCAAGATAAGCAAATTCGCTTTAACGACCGATGCCGATTTCAGGGAGGCGCTGGCGCGATTAAAAGCAAAGGGCTTAAAAAAGCTGGTGCTTGACATCAGGGAAAACGGCGGCGGCTATTTAAATGCCGCTACGGCGCTTGCCAATGAATTTTTGCCGAAAGACCACCTGATCGTTTATACGAAAGGGCTTCATGAGGAACGCAGGGATTATTTTTCGACCGACTCGGGTGTTTTTAAAGACGGTGAGCTTGCCGTGATGATCGATGAATATTCGGCATCGGCAAGCGAAATACTGGCCGGAGCGTTACAAGACCTGGACCGCGCGGTAATTGTAGGGCGGCGGTCGTTTGGAAAAGGGCTGGTACAACAGCAATTTCCTTTCGCCGATGGCTCCGCTGTTAATTTAACGATAGCGCGGTATTATACGCCGTCGGGCAGGTCGATCCAGAAATCATATAAAAACGGATTGAAGGATTATCACAACGAAATAGCGCAGCGGATGCGCAAGGGCGAATTCTTTTCGGAAGAGCGCAATTTAGACGACAGTATTTTCCTTAAGCCCTCACCCTACCGCACCGCCAAAGGCCGCAAGGTATTTAGCGGCGGCGGCATTATGCCTGACATATTTGTGCCTGCCGATACCAACGAAAACACAGAACTGGTGGAGGAGCTGACGGGGCAGCAATTATTTACCGCGTATACCATTGATAAGCTTCAGCCTGTTTTAGCCAAATATGCTTCTGCGGACGACTTTGTAAAGCATTATACTGTAAATGACAATGAGTTCGACCGGTTTATCGCCTATGCTTCGGGCACCATAAAAGAAATGGATTCGCACGAGCTGCTGGCCTCCCGACAAACCATAAAAACTGCTTTGAAAGCCTTTGCCGCGCGTTTTAAATGGGGCGATAATGCTTATTTTGAAACGGTAAACAGCGACGACCCGACCTTTAAGAAGGCGGTGGAAGCCGTGAACTGATTTCTTCTTTGTCATTGCGATCCGCCGGATGGCGGAGAAGCAATCGCACGCTTGCAGGCGGTCATGCACAGTTCGCGATTGCTTCGTTCCTCGCAATGACACGCGGGGTTACTTCTGCCTGAACCACACCTGTACGGGCGCGCCTGAAAATTCAAAGTTTTCCCTGATCTTATTTTCAACAAACCGGTAATAAGGTTCTTTTATATACTGCGGCAGGTTGCAGAAAAAGGCGAACATCGGCGATGTGCCGGCGATCTGGGTAATGTATTTGATCTTTACATATTTGCCCTTTATCGACGGTGGCGGGTAGCTTTCAATAATAGGCAGCAGCACCTCGTTTAATTTTGAGGTCGGCACCCTGCGCGACCGGTTTTGGTAAACGGCATTGGCGGTATCGATCACTTTTAAGACCCTCTGCTTTTCGGTAACGGACGTAAATACAATCGGCACATCGGTAAACGGGGCTATCTTATCGCGTATCTGCTCTTCAAAAACTTTGATGGTTTTGTTGTTCTTTTCGATCAGGTCCCACTTATTGACTACGATAACGATGCCTTTTTTATTCTTTTCGGCGAGATGAAAAATATTGATGTCCTGCGATTCAATGCCTTCAACGGCATCGATCATCAGGATCACCACGTCGGCCTCCTCGAGCGCTTTGATGGTACGCATTACCGAGTAAAATTCGATATTTTCCTTAACCTTTGTTTTTTTCCGCAGGCCGGCGGTATCGATCAGCATAAAATTATGACCGTACTGGTTATAGTGGATATGAATGGAATCGCGGGTGGTGCCGGCTATGGGCGTTACGATATTGCGCTCCTTCCCTATCAATGAATTGATAATAGAAGACTTGCCCACATTCGGGCGCCCTACAATGGCGTATTTAGGTAAGGTATTTTCCTCCAGCGGCTCATCGTCAAAGTGTTTTACCAGCTCGTCCAGCAATTCACCTGTTCCGGAGCCGGTCATGGACGAGATATTATACAACTCGCCGAGGCCCAGGCTATAAAACACCATCGAATCGGCCAATAGCGACGTATTATCCATCTTGTTCACCACCACAAAAACGGGCTTGCTGCTTTTGCGCAGCAGCGACGCAATATCGTCGTCCAGGTCGGTAATGCCGGTGGTTACGTCGACCATAAATAAAATGACGGTAGCTTCCTCGATGGCGATGATCACCTGCTCGCGTATGGCGGCCTCAAAGATATCCTCGGAGTTGGCTACATAACCGCCGGTGTCGATCACGGTAAACTGCCGGCCGATCCATTCGGAAACGCCGTAATGCCTGTCGCGGGTTACACCGCTCACGTCATCCACAATCGCCTTGCGGGTTTCGGTTAAGCGGTTATATAATGTCGATTTGCCTACGTTGGGCCTGCCCACTATGGCTACTATGTTACTCATTTTGATTTAAGATTTAAGGTTTACGACTTCAGATTAAGCTACCTCGCACCCTCATGCCAATTTACAAACCCGATCAGCATCATTCTAAAATCGTAATTCGTAAATCGTAATTTGTTAACTATTCGTACCCAAATTTTTTCAGGTAATTTTTTTTGCTGCGCCAATCGGGGATCACCTTTACAAACGTTTCCAGGAAGATCTTGCGCTGAAAGAATTCTTCCATATCCCGGCGGGCGTAAGTACCCACTATCTTTAGCATCTCGCCGTTTTTGCCGATGATGATGTTTTTCTGCGAATCGCGCTCCACAATGATCTCGGCGCTGATGCGGTATAATTTTTCGCCCTCTACAAACGCCGTTACAATTACCTCGGTGCTGTAAGGGATCTCCTTTTTATATTGCTTAAAAACCTGCGCCCGTATCATTTCCGAGGCAAAGAAGCGGTCGTTGCGGTCGGTCAGCGCGTCCTTTTCGTAATAGGCCGGGTGCTCGGGCAAATGATCGATCACAAAGTCCATCACCGCCTTTATATTATGCTCGTGCAGGGCAGATATGGCAAAAACGGCCTTTGGATTCAGTTTCTCCTGCCAGTACTCCACCTTTTTCTTTACCGTCTCCTCCTCCGACTGGTCGATCTTATTGATCAGCACCGCCAGCGGGGCTGATGAGCCTTCCAGCTTTTTCAGCACGTCGGCCTCATCGTATTCCTCGTAAATATCGGTCACCAATAATATCAGGTCGGCGTCCTCTATCGAGCCGTCCACCTGGTGCATCATACTCTCGTGCAGGGCGTAATGCGGCTTGATAATGCCGGGCGTATCGGAAAAAACGATTTGGTAATCTTCGGTGTTTACAATACCAAGGATGCGGTGACGTGTGGTTTGCGCCTTGGGCGTGATGATGGACATCTTTTCGCCGACCAGGGCATTCATCAGGGTTGATTTACCTGCGTTGGGCTTACCAATAATACTCACAAAACCGGCCCGATGGCTCATAAAAATAAATAAAATATAATTTGGAGTGCAAAGAAACGAATTATATCTTTGCAGTCCAATTAAAAGAGATCGCAAATCGCATTTTTGATAGTTGGAAACCCCTTTCCGGTGTTATGGCCGGATCGTAAAATAATAACAATAGTGCGGGATGGAGCAGTTGGTAGCTCGTCGGGCTCATAACCCGAAGGTCGTAGGTTCGAGTCCTGCTCCCGCTACAGAGCGAGACAAAGCGGAATATTCAAGTTGTAAAACTGGTATTCCGCTTTTTTGTTGGAGTATAGTTTGCTTTAAATGAGCAACATACGCAAAGACAGAATTTATGCGACTGGTTCGACACTTATCTGTTTCACGATCATATACAATCCCCTCGGGGAACAGTAAAAATTGCAATCTTTGCTTAGTATAATAATCAGCAGAAAGCCACTTTTTAGGCAGATTTATAGCGAAATTAACTACTAAGTTGATACATTCTTCGAGGTTCGACACCTTGTTTGTTGCCTTTAACAATTGCTGTTCGATTTCTTTCTTTTCCTCGGTGTATTTCGCTATGTATTTGTTATAAAGTTCGGCGTTTATCTCTTCATCAATGAACCGTTCTTCCAGGCGAATAACCTTTTTCTTGATGTCAGCATAGTTTTCTTGTAAGCCAATACGGACATCTTCATGACCTTTAGAATATTGATTAAATGTCGCGATGGTTTGTTGTTTAATCAGATTAAGCATATCAGAACCAACATCTAATCTGAACCATTCTAATACTTCTGCAAAGCGTTGATTTAGTATATTGGCATTGCGGTTTGTGCCACAGCCAATGGTACAGCACTTGTAATAATAGATGTTCTTTTTCTGAACGATATAGCCTCGTAAAGCTTTGCCGCATTTCTCGCAGAGAAGGAAGCGTTTTAGCGGTATCTTTTCATTTTCTTCTTTAATAACATACCCGTGGTTATTTTGGGCTAATATGCCATTCACTTGCAGGAACAATTCTTTCGGGATAAGTGGCTCATGGTTTCCTTTAACCATAGCCCCTTCTAACATATTATGAGCAATCAGGCCGCAATAAAATGGGTTACGCAGAATCGCCCCAATCCTTTGTCTGCATAGCTTTATGCCTTTTAGGGCAAGCCTTTCGCGGATCACGTCAAACGAAAGGCATTGTTCAACTTTCCAATAGAATGCATCCCGCAATAACTTGCCTTTCTGATTAATGACGATTTTACGTTTGCCATTGATATTAACGCAGTCATAGCCGAGCGGCGGCCTCATGGGCCAGTCGCCCCGCAGAAGCATCTCCTTTATGCCGGCCATGCATTTTTGCTTGCGGAGTTGATTATCAAATTCTCCGAAAAGAAACAATAGTTTCTGTTGCATTTGCCCGGAAGGATTAGAAGTGTCTATCGGTTGAGTTACCGACACTATTTCAATGCCGAGTTTTCTTAGTTCTCCGCTCAACCATATGGAGTTATCGTTTCGGCTGAAGCGCTCTAAGCTAGAAACAATTATATACGAAATACGCTCTCGGGATTTCTTAACATACGATAGCATAGCCTGAAACTCTTTGCGCTCGTCAGTACTAGCAGATTCATACGTACTTCCAAAGGTCGCCAATATACTATATCCGTATTTTTCGGCATGGTGGTTGCACGCTTTGCGTTGCGTAGCGAGACTAAGGTTTTGGGATTGCTCCTTGGTGGAAACACGCGTATAGATTACGCAATTGGTGCCTTTGACGGCAGTCGATTGTTTACCTTTTGCAAACGTATCGAATAGTGTGATTTCATTCATAACTGACGATAATTCAGTGGTTTATTTGAATGTAATTTAAGAAATTTTTATCATTTGTTCATAGCTTTATTAGTTCTTTTTTAAGAAAAATTTAAGATTTTTTCATGTTATCTGTATAGCAATCATATACGATTTTGGTAAACGATTTCAGGGTATCGATCACTTCCAAAGCCTGGCTTTCCGTTAGATGTGAAAATTCCGGACACCCTTTTACTTCCTCGACTGTCAGATCGTGGTGTCGGGTAAAATCCAAATCAGCGGCATCGTCCATTGTCGTACTTTAATAATCCATATCGTCCCAATCTTTATCAAGATCACTTTCAAGGCTAATGTCATTCTCCCGCATTTCCTCAAATTCTCTAAGAGTTTCATAGAGGTTGTCATATTCAATGATTTCATCCATTTCGATTTCTTCATTAGTCGCAAATTCTTCGCTTTCAAGTTCGTGGGTAAGAGGTTCGTTTATATCTTCATTCACTATCAAAGTTTTTGTACCGTCCAATTCCTCAAAGCGTAGTAATCTTTCAGATGCGCGAGCCGACGATATTTCGAACTCACGCAGACGTTCTAATTGGGCAAGGATACTTTTACCGGGCTTGTTTTGTTGCTCTCGATCTTCACCTAAGAGTTGTGTTTTTTCAAGTGTGCGATTTTTCATCTTCGTAAATTTAAAATGCGTTATTCGTCAGATTTCAAATACAACAAAAGCATATTCTCCGCTTGGCTTGCGAGTTCGCATACCTGTCCGGCCGATAACGACTGATTGCTAGTCGCTATAGCGATCCGGCTTATGAATTGAAGTATCTTTAATAATCTGTCTTTGTATGGTATGTAGTGCTTGATTAAAGTTGACGCAAGTATGGCACTCCTACTGAATGTAGTAGGTAATAATTCTAATTCCATAGCTTTTATTTTGATTGCCTCATATTGTTTCAGTGTCACTTCAATACGGATTTCTTTGCGGGGCCTACTTATTTTCTTCCATTGCTGTTTGTATTTCCGCCGGTATTCCTGTTTGGCAAAAGCTATATCATCTTCTGATCCGCGCAAGGCGCCGGATTGAAGAAGATATTCGTACAGGTTGCGGCTACGGATTTTCATATCAGGGCATTATGTCTACAGGACCATCAGGGATATCGCCGTGCAATGGGATTGGAGGAATCTGAGTGTATTTCCTATACTTGTAAGACTTGTAATACGGTGAAGTCCGCCCCTTTATCAATGGCTTGTTTCCTGACAAGATGAGAGTGCGGTTTTCAGGCAATTGCCGGATTTCATCAATGGTCATGAGAGGCTTCACTCTTTCAATCCCTTTATCATCCTTGTAGATGCATTTCCCACTCAATGTCTCGATTTCCCGCAAGGTCTCTATATCGGTGTTTCCAGGAAGAAATATTTTAGTTACGCAATTTGAAATGATGTTATCAGCCTCATCTTTGTACATTGTTTTAAGCTGACCAGGGCTTTGTACACAGATTAAATTGCCGACACGGTGTTTTCGGCAATTCGCTAGTGCAAGCGGCAACAACGGCACGTAGGTGCTGCTGGCCTCCTCAAGTATAATAAAAAGGTCAAGCTCGTTCTTTTCCGGTAGGCGCTGTAGAAGATGACCGTACAATTGTTCAAAAAAGATTCCGTTAAGAACGCTCACATATTTTTGATCGCTTATACTACTGTGAAGAAAAATAATTGTTGGCTTTTCCCTTAGCTCATTAAAATTAATGGTGTTGAACGAAGTCGTCTTAGCAATTTCCGGGTCTTCAAAGAGCTGCAATGCCGCCTTCGCGGAAGCTATAATATTTTGAAGTGTCTTATCAGGAATGGAAATTAATGCCTTATAGTCAAGAATAAGTTTTTCGTCGTTTGTTTTGGCTATCCAGGCATCTACTTTTTTGGGATTGGCAGCGAAATTGTTCAAGATAAAAAGAACATTGGCCATATTGCGGAATTGTTCCGGCTGATACAAAACCAAGCGAATAAAAACTTGAAGAAGTGTCTTGACTGAAAGGGACCAAAATGGATCGGAGTTGCCTTTGTCTAGGCCTGCGGTTAATAAATGAGCGACTCTATTTATGTCATTTACTTTCTTAATTAGGGAAAGAATATCAAAGCCGGAACTTATCGTACTATCAGACCAATTAAGCGTTAAAATCCTGAAAAACTGTGACAGATACCCGCTGGCTAAATGATAAATTTCCTTTGACGGATCGTTAATTATTAAACTGACCCCTTTTAGGCTAAATACAGACTTCAATAAAATTTTTGTTGTCTTTCCGCTTCCGGGTTGGCCTGTTACCAACACATTTTCAAATGATTTTTTTCTAGTCAGTTTTCGATGTTTAGAATATAAGAATCCTTTGTTATTTCTTGAACCTATCGAAGATTCAGGCCCGAATTCTGCATTGAAACCTTTTTTCTTTTCAAAGGCGTCCACAATTGAATTGCAGATGTCACCTAAGAGTGCAAGCAAATATCCCGCTGCCTTGCTCAAATCTGATAGTACTTCTTTCATTTCTATTAGTTTTATTCGAAACCCTTTTTTATGTATTTGATTACGGTGAGTAAAAACTCTAACACGTACTCTATGAAGCTTAAAGCCACATAGAGTATGAATTTTAGAATTCCGACGATTACCTTCATTGATTATAGGCTCAGTGCGTTCTCGATTCGGACCGTTGCCCCTTTTGATTCAAGCCATCGCTTGTAAAAGTTTGCAATGGTCATGTAGTTGTTATTGGCCTCGTATGACTCTGGGTCGTACATGAACCATACATGAATGCCTGATAGCTTACCGAGTACAACATTCTTTTCAAGTTTCCGCCGGATTACTTCGGGATGGGCCTGTAATAATAGAAATGTTGCAGGATCATAAAATGAAACATCCGAGTTCTCGTATAGGTCGCTGTAGATGATAATTTGTTTCCGGACGGCGATAGAACTCGCAAGTAGGTTCAGGTGTTTAGCCATTGCCCTATAGATGATGGAATGGTCAAGGGTTCCCGAAGCCGGAATGTCCTGCAACGCCTTGCGCAGTTTATGTTTGAAGCGCTCAACTTCTGCAATCCGCATCGTTGTATTGCCATATAGTCGGTCTGCTTTGGCAAGGGTGAACAATTGTACGGTGTTGATGTCCTTGTCTGTTACCGTAGTTACTTTTACACGTATTCCTTGCCAGGCATCTTGTTTAAGGCCCAGTTGAGTAAATATTTCGTCGAATTGAGGCCTGACTTTCAGCGGATCGCTCTTGTCGTAAAGGATGATCATTTCCTTGTCATCTCTTGCGGGTTCAGTACTGCAAGCCGTGTATAGGCAGGCTATCAGTAAGATTGCGCGGGTGTCGTTCATTATTTTTTTCATGATTTTATTGTTTAAAATGTTGGGAAATAGGTTTCAAAGCCGCATTTCGTAGGAGTATTGAAGCAGTCTGGCACCCCATTGTCAGGACGATGCATCAGATTATGCCGCTTCCAAACCGCTACGCAACGATTATAATGGTTGATTATCATTGCCTCTTGTTTCGAGCCGTACTCGAGGATAGAGGCGCTCATATTTCTGACGATTCCGTTTTCCTGCTGTATTACCTCAATTTCTTTCTCGATTCGGATTATTTCCAGTTGGTTGGCCTTCTGCTGATATTTCGCACGAAGCACCCGCCACAGTTCGGCGCGCTCCTGGCGGGTCGGCATATAGAATATGCACACGGCCACAGCTATGGAAAACATGAACATCGAGGTGATAACAAACGGCATCGGGCTGAAATGAATATTGATATTGTCCACCGCGTTGTTGTTGGTAGAGCTGGAGAGATACTCGGCCCTAACGGTCGCCATATAGTAGAACACGGTTGTTATGCCGGAATACAGGAAGATAGACATGCACCATCTCTGCCATTTCTTAGGAAAGCTTCCTATGATTTTCGGCGTGATGTGCGCATAGAGGGCAAGCCCTACTGAAAATAGCAGGCCAATGAATATTGCGACAATGAAGCTGTATCCGTATTCTTCGTATACAGGAATGGTTTGGGAACCATCCACCAATGAGATAACCGCGACTGCAAACAGGGCAAACAGGAAACGTCGGAAGCTTGTGGCGGTGGTCGTATTCTGATACGAAGAATCAATCTGAATTTTGCGTTCCTTGGCTTTTGCCAATTTGTTGCGGTGCTCACGGAGGCGTTGCTCTGTAATCTTGCCATGCTCGGTTACTTCATAGGCCGTCGTTTTTGGATGAAGAAACGAGCCTAATTCACTAATTAATGGCTGGTGGCTTAGGTAATGTTCTTCGATGTATGAGTCAAGGTTGTCCCCGGAGGGCCGGGGCAGGTTCTTTAATCCCATGTTTTCTGCATGGTTTTTCACTTGTTCTTCTAATTTAGAGAACGATGTTTTCAGATGTGCTTCCCAAGCAGGGTTTGAGTAGCGCTCAATTGCGGTTGTTTTCATGTTTTTAGTTTTTAGTTTTTAGTTTTTAGTGGTTTGGTGTTGTTTTGATTCGTTTGGTGAGGCCATGAGCTTGTGATTGAAATAGAGCTTAAAGGGTAAATCGTGTTCTTGTAGTTCATCGCTTGAAATAGCGTTGAGGAACTCGGCAATAGCTACTTGCTTGTTTGCTGTTGGTAATGAGGTACGGTTTGGTTTTGATAGCTTTTTCATTTTTTTTGTTTTTAATTTTGATGATTTGTTAATACATTGATTTTGAATTACATTTAGTTGAACTTTCGAGGTAAAGCTCGTCCTGAACCGAATTCACTAAGGCGACCAAAAACAGCTTAAAAACAGATTATTCCTCGATTAAAATAATTTCAAGAAAATGAAATTTGACAGTCTGGAAGATAAAAAACAGCTTGCGGCACGAGTTTTACACGCATACTTCCTTGTTACTGGAAAGTATCTTCATTTGAGTGGCGATGCAGAAAATCGAAATTATGATTTGTTAACAGAGGTCATTCAAGAAACAAATAGGCTTCCAAATAGAAAAGCAATCCCAGGTATTTATGCATTGGTAGATTTTTTTTTTACAGACAAGAAATTGGGGATTCGCCCGAAAACCGCGGAATTATTTGAAGAGTTTATTAAAAATGCAGAACTTATAAGTTTGCAAAGGAATAAAGTCGCCCAAAATCAATCGGGAACTCAGGCGATGAACAATGACGACTTTTCCGGTGCCGACCTTATTAACCGTGATTTTATGATTAGGATAATCAGGGAAAGCCAATGTGAACCAAAAGATTTTTATTTGAAAAAAGACAACTATGGTTGTCAATGGTACGGCACATTTAAAGGTTGGGACTCTAAAGCACCTCATTATGGTGAAGTAAAAGACGCGGTTATAAAATCATTTGACACAAACAACCCTGCTTCTAACATTGCTGCGGTGTTATATGGTGACAGTGGAGATGGCAAGTCAACGTTTTTAAGAAGATTGGCCTTCGAGTGCATTGGCTGCAAATTCAGTACGTTTTGGCTAACAAATCTCAATACTTTTATCAACAACATTGAAACCATTAAACGCTCTACTTCAAAGAGTTATTTATTGGTAATCGAAGACTGGAAGGGGTTAGTAGGAGAATCAGGTATTGGCCCGTCTTTCATATTTGAAATTACTAAACTGAAAAATGTCAGATTAGTAATTGCGGATGAAAGTATAGGAGATCAACCGTATTTCGATTATTTTAACCAGAGGGACGCGATTTACATCACATCGGTTATATTTATTTTGGACGTTTTAGATAAAGTATTTGACCGTATTCCCGAATGGTCTCCTTTTATGCCTTGTTCACCACACGAACGTTTTTATTCTTTGAGAACAATCTCAACTGCATTGTTTGCAATCCACAATGCATGGGAGAAAGAAACAAAAACAAATAACACTGAGTCAAAAGGTGCGGAAGTACAGTTTTTAAAGATAACAAAGCATAAACTTGAATTAATAGACGGAGCTTACCCCGGAATTGCTAAGGCGTTAATTTACTGGTGCCACATTTATCGAGAATTCGGTGATTCTGTACTAATGACATGGAATGCTCTTTTTAAATTAGCAAGCCTTTACGCGCCCGGCCAAGAATCTCGAAAATTGCCAGTTGCCTATGATTCAAATGACGAAATATTTCATTTACTTCTTAAATTTATTAGGTTGAAACGTTTGGTTTACCCAAAATATATCAATGAACACCTGATTTATTTTAACCACGATCTAATTATTGAAGAGGCTTTTACTAAAGTCAATTTCAAGGGGCTGCGGAAATATGATGAAAGTGTAATTTCAGAAATGATCAATTTTTTTCTTTCGCTAAGTGATTTAGACAGTATAGAATTTGGCATCGGCGCCTTGATTGAGATAGCTTACCGCCAAAAATACAAGAACGATATAAACGTGAAATTTGCTGAAGGTAGAACAGTTAGTCGATTTATAAGAGAGCACTACGCAATTAGGTTAAGAAACCGTTGTTATCATATCGATATGACACTTAGATGGGCATATGATGCAGCGTCCCAAGGTTTGGAATCAGTGGACCGTTGGCAAGGAATTCTGAATCGATTGGTGCTTGAATACTTTTCCCTTGAACTTGACAGGCAAGATATGATGGCAGTTCTTAAAACATTAATCCATGAGGGTTGCCTCGATAAACATGTAGCCCTTGCCTATAACACATCTTCAAAGGGTTGGATACCGTTTCGATACTGCATGAGCCGAATTTTCCACGAAAATGCCAGTGGTATTGACAAAAATTATTATTATGATACAATGTCTATTAAACCGTGGGGTAGAAAATTCAAAACAAGTCGTTGGGTTTCCAGAAATAAAAAGGCACTAAAAAGCCTATTCATTTCCGGTAACTCAATGACCGAAAATGAAAACTCTAACCTTAAAAATTAAGGATGTTAAAGCCCTTAATGACATCCAAAAAGCTCTTTCAGCAAACAAACAATTGTCTGATAAGGAACGTAACACACTGGCTGATTTCTTGCTTCAACTTCCTGCTACAACCGACCTTTTAGAAGAGAAAATCGAATTTGACGATTCTTTTGAAATCAGAGTATTGGATACCGGCAAGATTGCAGGAGTACTTGAACAATATCAGAATTTATTCGATATTGAACTTGGCGAATGGTACAGCACCTCCTGTCGAATCATTGACAAGGACAACATCAAACATCTGAGACAAGGCGTTGTGCTTAATGTATGGTTTGCACCATCAATCTCATATAACGAAAGTACTGATGTTCCGTTTGAGATTTATTTAAAGGACGATGGTTCAGCAACATTTCACCTACCTACTTTGGAAGATGCCGAACAATATCCCGAATTGTACCAATTCAAAGGAACATGGAAAGAAGCGTATTTGCTCATGGTAAGCACCATTCAGAAAGGCTGGCCGATGGAAGAATTTCCGGAGGAACTTCAAAAGTTCTTGCCTCTCAAATGATAGAGGCGAAATTAACAAAGCACCGATAGCATAAAGCTGTCGGGCTTTTTTTATGCCAATCTGACCTATCTACCTAACTGGCACATGCATTGACCATCCGCTGATATGGCTATCGTCAAAATCCTTTCCCGACATAACCCCTCATATGCCTCTCTCGTCAATTACATATTGCAAGAGGGCAAGAACGACAAGCCGGAAACCTTCAGTCATAACCTGCGTTCAGATACCATTTCAGGTTACACCAAAGAATTTATAGAAAACGAATCATACCGGGTGCAATCTCGCTCCGACCAGGTGTACCTGTTCCATGAGATTATTTCTTTCAACGGCGCCGAGAACAATATTAGTCCCGAGATCATGCAGGATATTGCCACCGAATATGTGCGCTTGCGAGGGCACGAAGGTGTGATGTTGGGTGCCGTACATCGGGACAAAAACCATACGCACTTGCATTTTTGTGTATCTGCATTACAGTTTCGCACCGGAACTTCGTTCCGTTTATCCAAAAATGAATTGCGGGAATTGAAAGTCTCTTTGCAGGAATACCATAAGGCGAAGTATCCAGAAATCTCAAAGAGCTTCCCGGAACATGGTGGAGGAAAAGCGTATCAAGGGAATGGGCAATGGTATGCTTTGCAGAGAGAGCAAAGAAACCTACTAAAGGAGCAAATCAATGACAAAGTGCGAAGCTGTTTTGAGAGGGCGGCTTCGCAGAAACAATTCTTAGAATTGCTCCGTGAGGAGGGTTTACACCATTATGAACGCGGTGGCAAGCCGTATGGTATTGAATATGAAGATACCAAGTTCCGTTTTTCTGGCCTATTGGAAGCGGAGCAATTCGAATCTTTGCCCATTGATTCGAAAGAAGAAGACAAGGCATTGGACGAAATCCGTGCCGTCCGGCAAGAGCGGGAGGAAAAGGATTTAGAGGAGTACCGGAAAGGCGACTTGGATTACGATGTGGATGAATATCAATAATACTGCAGTAGCAAGATAGCGTGTCCCTCCGTAGACAGTAGTCTTAACGTTCGGTTCACGCGATCTTGCGGAGGCAATCTGCCCCCGTACCCCTGAAATACCAATATAGCATACTTCGTTGCGTTCGATTTTTTATAGCTTTTTATATGGGTTGCCCTACCCGAATAGGCTCTGTCTCTTTACTGATAACTGATGCCGGTTTGCTATTTCTGTATCTGCGAAATCTTTGGATTTCGCATACTGTTGCCGGGAATACTCTATTATGTCATTAGTGTACGATATAGATATTTTAGGCAGCGATGCGGTGTCCGCGCTAAAAGGTGCGGATGTTGTGCCATCAATCATTAGTTTTATATACATAGCATAGCGAGGGAGATTTACCAAATCTCTAGTGTTGAAGATTGGGGCAAATTCCTGCTCTAATACCCGAGCATCAGCGGCACCAATGCGAAAGGAAATGAGTGTGCCGACATTGCCAAAGATCGCGGCGCGGATTGGTTCACTCAATTGCTCAATGTACTGGTGAGCCAGGAAAAGAGATAAACCGTACTTACGTGCCTCAGCAAGTATGTCTGCAAAGGATAGTGTTATAAACGAGTGCATTTCATCGATGAACAAAAAGAAGGGTGTCCGGGTATCAATGGGCTGTTTGGTTCTACCTAAGGCGGCCGTTTGAAATTGAGTAATAAACAGCGATCCTAACAATTGAGTGCAGTCCTCTCCTAATATGCCTTTCGACAGGTTGGCGATGAATATTTTTTTGGTATTCATAACGTCGGCAAAATTGAAGGAAGATGAATGCTGACCAAAAATGCTACGCAATATAGGATGTGTTTGAAAGAGTCCTACCTTGTTAATGATTGGAGCAATTGCTTCGGCTCTGAAATGGGGTGACATTCCATAAAATTCTTTATACCAGAAGTTAGCAAGGGCTTTATCAGTTACATATCGCAATACTTCATTTCTGAAGTCTGCATCGGTAAGCAAAGGTTCAATGTCTAACAGGCTAGCTTTGGGATACTGCAACAAGGTAAGTACTGAGTTTCGGAGTATATGCTCTAAACGAGGGCCCCATGATTCGGCCCACACCTTTTTGAATGTCCCGATGATGTTTGACGCTACAATATGTTGAGATTCTTCATCGACATTATGTAAGGGATTAAATGCCATGGGGAATTGGGCGTCGGCACAATTAAAATAAATAACGTCTTTAATCCGCTTCTTTGGAATGTAATTTAATATGACTTCCGCTATATCTCCGTGAGGGTCAATAATTCCTAAGCCGCTGTCATTATTAATATCTGAAATGGCAAGGTTAAAGTAACAGGGTGCTTTTTCCTGACCCTGTTTTTCCAATACAATAAATATGCCCGCCACGGTCGTTTTCTTTGATTCCAAAACGGACATGCTTGTTTTGGTAATTGGTTATGCCGATATAAGTAATTTTATTCATACCTATAGTTTAATCATTGTTAAGAGAACTGTAAGACAGGGTATTATGCTATCTTTGATCTTCAAGGCATTATCCATACCAGCGAATTGGTGTATACTGTATACCTAACCTAAACATATGAGAATCGCTAGATTAAGAATTTATGGTTTCAGAGGCATTAAGCAAGCTGACATACGGCTTGATAAAACCACGGTTCTAATTGGAGCAAATAATGTTGGCAAAACAACGATAATTGAAGCGTTAGCTTTGGTTTTAGGCAGAGACGGGATGGTACGAAACCTGACAGAACACGATTTTTTCGGCTCTGACCCTAAACAAGCAGATAGAATAAAAATTATTGCTACCATAGTTGGTTTTACGACAACAGACCACGACAGATTACCCGATTGGTTTGGTGCAAAAAGAGGTGTACCAAAATGGTATAACCCTGAAACCAACACCGATACCTCGACTCGTGCTGACCCTCCTTATATTCTTGCTTGTGAAATTGCATTTCAAGCAAGGTTTGATTACGAGACTTTAGAAGTTGAAACTTGCAGATATTTCTTTGATGATGTCTCACTTGACGACGTGTTTCTTGATGATATTGTGACCCCGATCAGCACGTTGTTATTACGTGAGATCGGATTCTTTCTTATTCCCGCAAATAGATCGTGGGACAGGATGATGTCTTTTGGCTCTGAATTGTTTCGTCGAGTTATTAATTCGGGTTCAGGGTTACCAGCAGAGAGTATTTTAATCGAGCGTGATAGACTACGAAATCCGGAAAAACCTCTAGAAACCGATAACAACTTAAAACCTATAATAGATGAGGTCAACGACGAAATTTCAGCGCTGTTTGGTAAATCAAGTGATCTAAAATTAAGGGTAACTTCTACGGATAGTTCCAGTGTTTTAGAAAGTGTTGTGCCTCATTTCCTAAATGAAAATGGCACGATAATACCATCTAAACGACAAGGTAGTGGATTAATCTCTCTGCAAAGTCTTTTTTTGCTTTTGCATTTTGGAAAGCAGCGGCTAGAGCAAGGAAAGGGTTTTTGTTTTGCGCTTGAAGAACCTGAACTACATCTTCCTCCGGCGATTCAGCGAAGGGTCCTGCGTAGGTTGAAAGCATTATCAACCCAAGTTATAGTTTCAACTCATTCATCATTGATTGCCGGATTCTGCGAACCAACAGAATTGTTTGTTGTAAATAATAAAGCTGGGTCTCTTACAGCAATTCCGTTATTGAAGCAACCATTAGACAGTACAGCCCCAAATGCTATTCGCACACTTTTGCAAATTAGGCGAGTTGAAGTTGTGACGGCATTAATGGCTGAAATTGTAATTGTGCCTGAAGGACTTCTTGACTATGAATGGCTATATCTTTTATTACGAGTTATAGAACTCCAGGCCGAACCAATTCCAGGAAGTTCTTTAGCTTCTACCACAATTGGTATAATTCCAACTCAAAATGGTGCTGTTTGCATTACGTCTGATCTAGTTAAAGAAATTCATCCGAGAGTAATTGCTTTAGTTGACGGAGATAACGCAGGGAAAGGATATGTGAAAACGCTTATTAAAAACCCCGACCAGGTAGTTTTAAAATGGCCAGATGATTGGACAATTGAAGATGTTGTCGGATGGATTATGGAACCCTGCCAAGCCGTTGTTTTAAAATTCCTTACCGACGAACTATCTGTAACGGTTTCTGATTTGAAACAACTAATAGGCCATTTGAAAGATGATGATAAAAAAAATGCAAATCATTTCAAAGGCGACCGCTTAATTTATGAAAATCTAGCTCGGATTATCAGCGATAATCCTGATTCTATAAATCGCATACTTATTCTATTTGACGGATTCGCTGGATTGGAGAAAGAGGAAAACAACACAATGTTTATCCGTACAGATGGCACTAACGTTTTCACTTTAAATTTATGAGTATTCATGCTTATAGCGGTGCAGCTGGTTGTGGAAAAACATATTCTGTTTTTCAAAGGTTACAGTCGGAACTTGAACAAAACCCCCTGAAACCGCATCAGCGTGTCCTTGCTATTACGTTTATGCATGGTGCGCGGTATCGCCTAAGCGAACAATTAGCAAGACTTGAAATACTTGGTAAACGTTATGAAGCTTCTACTCTAGATAGTTTTGCATGGACTATTTGTCGTCGTTGGACTTCCCGGGTTATTGAATTAGGAATGCCTACTCCAATGATTACAGATTTTGAACAAATAGCCACCACCGCCGCGAAATTGGTTTCGGATGCCGATATACGCACTTGGATTACATCATCTTATCCGATTATTCTTGTTGATGAAGCCCAGGATCTAGAGATAAGTCGTTTACAGATAATAGAAGAACTGATGAAGTGCTGTTGTGTCCTATTCGCATTCGATGAGTTTCAATGTCTTAACAACATAAATCGACCCGTCGCAGTTACGCAATGGATTGCTAACAAATGTACGCCCACTATGCTGTTGCAGAATATGAGAACAAATAACCCCCATTTGCTTGAGGCAGCGTTGCAAGTAAGAAATGGCGAACCAATTACCGTTGATGATGCTACTTTTAGAATTAAAGTTGCAAGCCACAGAAGAGGAGTAAAACCAATGTTGGCCGCAGCGAATATCGCATTTCAATTTTACAAAGATGGGAACTTTGCTATATTGACTCCAGCAAAAGAAAGTTCTAAATATGTACTCGACATTATAAATATTCTTCAGACTGAAAGTGTCACAAAAAAAAATTTGGGACCTTTTAAAATTCTTTGGGAGGATACGAACAATAAACAATATGAGCCGATCCGAAAGATCATACGCACCGATAAAGAGTATCAAATCTCATCTATAGAAAATTTATTTGCCTCTTTTGGTGATTTACCAGTTATTGATTTGACAATTGCCACAATAAAAAGAACACGAGCAACCAGTGGTATATCAAGTCTATTGGGAAGCAAAATATTAGCAATTCTGGATAGGCATATTCATACACATAAACAACACTTCAGACCCAAAACTGCCTCTAAAGCAGCAATGACAATTCACCAAGCAAAAAACCGGGAATTTGATAATGTGGTAATTATTTGGCCATTTCAGATTCCGACTGATAACGATTCTCGTCGCCGGTTAATTTATAACGCAATTACCCGCGCTAAAAAAACTTGTTTAATAATTGTTCAAAGTGACTCCTTAATAAAAGAAGCCCCTTTTATTTAGTAACCACTCAATTCATATTATTTAAAGGGTGTTTAGTCATTTGCGCCCTTAAATGTTCAGCACTAGCTGCTAAGTAGATCGTAGTTGTTTTAATGTCGCTATGACCCATCATTTTAGACAGACTAAAAATATCACAGCCACCCTCAAGCATGAGTGTGGCAAAAGTATGGCGTAGTTTATGTACAGTGAAGACTGTGCCGGATGATTCTCGGACCTGTTCTACCAATTTCTTTAAGCCATTTACGGTAAACCCAACATTGCCACGTAGAGACGAGAAAAATTCAGGGTTGGTTTTATTTAATCTTTTCCTTTCATCGACGTATTTCCTTAAGCTTTGAGCCAGGACATAGCTTATTGGAATTATCCTATCCTTTGAACCTTTGCCTTGTCGTACAAACAATGTCAAATTCTCTATATCTATGTCTGCGAATTTCAAGTTTAATAGTTCCTGCTTCCTTAGGCCAGCAAATATAAAAATTGAGAATATAGCGTGATTCCGATATCGTAAAAACTTATATTCATAGGGATAGTTATACACCACTTCCAACAGGCGCAGCGTAGTTTGTTTCGTAAGCTTTGAAGGTAATTTTTTCTCTCGTTTAGGTATTTCAATTTCAAGGATTGGATTTTTCTCCATATATCCTTGTTTGATGCACCAGCGAAAAAACACCAATAGCGACTTGTGATAGACAAGAAAGGTGTTAACCGACCAATTCCTTTGGGTTCTCCCAAAATAAAATAACTCCCGGACATTTTCGTCGGAGACCTGGTTAAGTTCTGTTATCTGTGCAAACTTTTTAAAGGCACCTATAACATACCTATATCGTCTTACTGTATCTTTTGAATAGCCCTTAATAGAAACTGAATAATCACAGAACCTTTCTAAAAGGATTTGTAGATCCATTTTGTTGGATCGTGCACAGAATATTCATTTTCATTGATTTTAAAAGCCTAGGACCTGTTTCGACAATTTATCCTCACGGCCTGTTTACCCAGGGAACTGGCCGTTCAAATTGGTCTATTTCCTAAATTGACTTTTAAATATCAACGTTTGTGCTCCCGGTAGGAATCGAACCTACGACCATCTCCTTAAAAGATATTTGGGAGGGGTGATTTTTAAAAGAAAGCTTTTGGAATAAGGGCGAAATTGAATTTATGGCGGTAAAACAAGTAATTCTTTACGACCTGTTTTACAGTCCAGGAAGGCTTCAAAACAAATATTTTGCGCTCGATATTTTACTTAATAAAATCTTTAGCGACAACTCTATTATGACAGATTTCTCTAAAATTCAAAATCATAATTTGCCAACATCAACTGCTAAGTCTTCGGAGACGATAGAGCGTGTATAACGTTCAGTCATGCTCAAACTTCTATGACCTAGAAGTTTTTGTATCTTAACAACACCCACATCCTTTATAGCAAGATTGGTTGCAAACGTGTGCCTAAAGCGATGAAGATGGAACCTAACGCCTGAGAACTTATTCATTCGTTTCTCCCAATGTTTCAATCCATGAGTGGTTAGTCTCGCGTCACCCTTGTTAGTGGAAACAAGAAGATATTCTGTTTTGAAGTTACACCTGTTGCGTTCAGCAACATAATGCCGAAGATGCATTTGTAACGTAGGGTGTATGGGCAACGTACGTGTCCTGCCTGATTTTGAAGTTTCGGCCCTAATAGTTAACTGACTTTTCGCCAAATCCATATCCTTGACTTGAAGTCCGATCAGTTCACCTCGTCTTAATCCAGTATACAATAGCAGGCTAATGATTGCGATGTCCCTTCGCATGGCAAGGGGGTTGGCGGTTCTCAATACTACCGCAGAAATAATTTTATCAACTTCTTCATCATTTAAAGCTTTAGAATCTTCGTAGCGCGGTTCCGGCGGTTTTTTAATCCCTCGCATGGGACTTTTTTCAATATATCCCTTGTGGTATAGCCACTCAAAAAAAGAATTTAGCTTGCTCCAATAGGTTTTGATCGTAGAGTTTTTTACGCCAAGCTTAGGCGTGTTTCTTCCGACAATGCGTTTGCGGGTTTGCAGCCGTTTGAAAAACTCCGTTACCATTGCTGGCGTTAGGTGTTGAACCGTCGTTACTTCCTCCATTATATTTGAAAATAAATAGAAAACAGCATGATATCCCCGGGTTGTGGCCGGGCGCAACCCGGATGAAAATTGACACTCCTTCAGGTATTCTTCAAACAGTTTTTTCAGGTCATATTCAGGTGTTGTTTTGTTTTTATAAGTCATCAGATTGACTGATGCTGCGGACGCAATTTTCAGTCAATTACATTCTAGTGAATCGTTTAGGAAATGATAAGGGAGGGCAAAAGGTATGCAATAGCATTTCACCCTACCTTACCGTTCACTATCCTATTTCCTACACTTGAGTATGGAAATATGTCGGTTTCCTTTAGAATAATTTTATCTATTGCTATGTACACTTAAAAATAATGGTGGCAAATTGCCACCATTCGCAGGATACATTCATGTACTTGCAGTTGCCTTTTTAAAAGTTGAATGCGGAATTATTATCGAATCGACTCGATTATATAATAACGTTTCGACGATACTGTAAAGGCAACATATTATCAATTAGCTCTTTGACACAAAGAATAAAGAATAATGAAAAACGATTATAGTGCTGAAGAAATTCGGCTAGCGAATGAGTTAGCCGAAACGTTAAAAGACAGAGACGCATTGCCATATTATCTGCAACTCACACGGGAATATCATGAGAACCATTTGCGTAAGATATTGGCAAAAGTCATGTCGATTGAAGAAACTCACATACGCAAGACTCGGGGAGCGTTGTTCACCTTTTTGGTCAACCAAAAGCATGGAGGATATAACTCTCGGTCTTAGTTTCAGCACTCGTATGTTAGGTCTTGCCGTATTCGAGGGAAACACCTTGATGGACTATTTTTTAAAGCTTCACAAAGCGAAATGGTCAGGCGACAAAAACGAATTGATTCTGGCTAGTATTGCTTCGAGCATGTCGCATTATGCCATTGCAAAAATTATCGTGCTATTGCCTGCCGATCATTGCCAAACGGAGGATTTCAGAAAATTGCAAAGTGCTATTGAGTCCTTTGCTCTTGAGAAAGGTATCAAAACCATCTTCTATCAAGCGAAAGATGTTTACTATGCATTCGGGAGTCCAGTAAAAAGAACCCGCAATGCATTAATGAAACGTTTAGTCAGCTTTTATCCCGAGTTGGAAAAATACCATGACCGGGAACTGACGAACAAGAATAAGTATTACGTAAAGCTCTTTGAAGCGGTAGCGGTCGGTGCATATCATTGGTTACAACAGAATCAGAAATAAAAAAAGCAGGGCTAACACCCTGCTTTTTTGCATTACCCCCTACCTTATCGGATGCCTGAAAGCCGCTATACTTTAAAGAAATAAGTTCTTTAAAAATTAAAACTATCCCCATGAACACACAAACACAATCGCTTGATGTATTCAGCATCATCACCAACCGCATTATTGAACAGTTAGAACAGCAGGTTATTCCCTGGAGAAAACCCTGGGCAGAAGCCGGCCATCCTCAAAACATGTTTTCAAAACGACACTATACCGGGATTAACACCTGGCTCCTTGGCTCGCTCGGCTATGCCCAAAACTATTTCTTGACATGGAAGCAGCTCAAGGCTGTTGGGGCCAGTGTCAAAAAGGGCGAAAAAGGCACGATGGTCGTCTTTTGGAAACGCCTGCCGCAAGACGACGCGAAAGAAAAGGAAGAACCCAACAGGGCAAAAGCAGTCCTACGGTATTACTTTGTTTTTAACATTGCCCAAATTGACCATTTGCCGGAAGTACTATCAATTCCGTATCCGCCGAATACTATTAACCAATTAAGCAGCTGTGATGAGATCATTGAGACCATGCCTAATTGCCCGGCAATCAAGCACGGTAAACACGCAGCATATTATGATGTGCTCAAGGATTATATCAATATGCCTAAGCAAAGCACATTTACTAGTGTCGAAAGCTATTACAGTACGTTATTTCACGAACTGGTACATAGTACCGGGCACCAGTCGCGGCTAAACCGCAAAGAGATTGTAGAGCCAAGTAAATTTGGTTCTGAAAAGTATGGTATTGAAGAACTCACCGCAGAAATTGGCGCAGCTTATTTGACGTCAGTTGCGGGTATTATCAACAACGAATTTGACAACAGTGTAGCCTATATCAAAGGCTGGATTGATCAATTGCGGAGTGATAAGCGGATAATCGTGTATGCCAGCGGGCAGGCTCAAAAAGCAACCGACTATATTTTAAAAGTGCAGTCGTATGCAAAAGCTGATGAGCAGGTAGTCGAAGAATTAGAGACCCAGTAATGGGTCTTTTATTATTAACGTAGATATATTATATAAATGTTAATCTATTAATTATATTTACTGTATAAACCACTGACTGTGAATTTTTTAACTGGCATAAATCAAATAAAAGTTCCTCCTCAAGTGGAAATATTTTGTAGAAATTTAAGTAAAGATGAGCTCTTTGCAACTATAGACTTAATTTTTGATTATAGACCTATTAGTAAAACAAAGATTAAAAAAAACTTGTCAAGCGCAAAGGCAATAGTCATATCAAAGATTAATGATACAATAATTGGAACAGCAACCCTTAAAATATCCAATGATATATATTCAGACAACGCATTTTTAAAAGCTGAATCCGACTTTGATTTCAATGATTTTTCCCTTGAATTGGGATATATGGTCGTTTCGCCCAATTTTCGAAAGCTTGGGATTGCTTCTAAGATGGTCAGTTTATTATGCTCCAATTTTGAAGATCAAAATATTTTTGCGGTGACTAATGTTGATAATAAAGGGTCAATCGACCTAAAGCTAAAGATAGGTTTTGAACCTACAGGAAAGGAATTTAAAGATCGCAAAAGTCAAAACTTTTTGAGGCTGTTTATTAAAAGAAAAATCCGCTAAGGTGAAAGAAAAGATAAGCCCAACTTTATTGGCCATAGCTACCGTCACTCGACAAATTGCTCAAGAGCTGATGGATACGAATTTAATAATTCAATGGATTTCAACTGTTCTTTCTTGCTTTGCTTTTTTTTATAATGAAAAAGTAGCATGGATATTAGTGTCTATAGGGTTTATAAGCAAGCTAATTTCTTTTGCGATTAACATAAGAAGCCAACGATACCATCATATATCGCGAGAGGCTCAAAGGTTGGCGTTACTCGAAGATGCTTACGGTAAAATCCTAGATAATTTCCAAGTGGTCGAGTTAAGACGTAAAATTGACGCTAACATTTACAACAAGGCAAAGAGCGAATCTTATATTCAACCCTATTATTCAAGTGCGTCAAAAAAAGGAAATTTGAGGCTTAAAGAAAATATTCAACAAAGTACCTTTTGGAGCAAAAATTTACTCGAGATTTATTCAAAGAAAATATTTTTCAAATTTCTTCTGTCTCTAGGTATTCTCGGGCTGTTAACTTACGTATTACTTGTTACGCGTTCAAGTAATAGTACAGGAGTATTTAATCCTTATTTATTATCCTTAGGTTCCTTGACATTTTTCTTGGGGTTAGTTGATTATTTTCATATTTGGTTCGCCAGCACATCTGCAGTTAAATTATTTGACGAAGTCGACCATAGACTGGAAAATATAAATATTGAGAAGATTGAAGTTCTACTTGCAAATTTCGCTGACTATGGAATAGCCAGTATATCTGCCCCACCTATTCCATTCAAGTTATACAAAAAGAACCATATGCGACTAAAGGAACTTTGGGACGAACGTATTGAAAAACTTGAACAGGACAAAATTGTACTTCCTATTTCAGAGCGCCCTGCCATAGAACTAAATGATGATATTATTCCAAATTGGATACAAAAGGAACAATTTTTAGCGCTACTTTTTTCGGTTTCTGGAGAACTTTCAAATCGCGCCGGTAATTATAAAATAAATAAAATAATTACCACTAAAATTCACAGTTTAAGTGGAGTTCCGGTTTTCGATGTTCAGCTACTAAGTAGTAACATGGTTTTTCGACATTTAATTTTGAGACTTCACGATAAGCCTGAAGAAGCAAAAAAAGAATTGCAAATAATAAAAAAAATAAGTGATGAAAGTGTTGACCTTGTTTCTTATACCCCACTTGAAGAACCGTTTATTTCACAAGGAGCCCTTTTTTATTATCATGCCAATATTCAAACGCACGATCAGCTATTCCACATTCACGACTTTATAATGACGTTTATTAATAGCGACGCCACTGATTTCGATAATTATTTTAACAAGATGTTTTTGGGGTTTAAAACCATCTCAATAGTATTCGAAAAGATAACGGAAAATTATTCACCCATACCCCTTTCTTCTGCGATCGACAAAATATATAAGATATTGCCACCTTACTTTATTATTGATGCGAGGAATGATGTTTCTAAAGTAGGAGATAACACACTCATCATATCTACAGATGGGATTTATCCGATAAAAGACGATGTTATTTTTTCATCCCCATTTAATCCTCAATCAGGTAATTGGTTTAATATTGAATTCAACATAATTTCCACGGAAAATTATAATGATGGTGCTGTCGGAGTAAATATTAAACTAGACAATAAAGATTGTAAAATTCTAATAGATGAGCCAAGCTTCAACAAACTGATGTTTGAAAAAAAGAATCAAATCTCACTAATTTTTATGCCAAAAAAGTCTGTGCAAACATTAACTCACTTTTTAACTGCGGAATATGGTTTTTCTCTTCCGAATTTTAATCCTTTTAATACGATTGAAAATCTCCATAACAATCAGCCTAAAACTGGATTATATTATGCATTCAGACATAGAGATTTACATTGCAAAAATTGCCTCACTTCACGGTCGAATTTTAAAGTATTAGATGTTGCTGACTCGGGCGAATCGATGATTTGCTCGGATATTGCTCGTCTTGAGATATCTTTACTTTCATATTTAATAAAGGAGTTAGAGTTAGATCAGATAGAAGTGGAAAATATATTGACACAAATTGAAAATCATGTAATAATCGAAGAAATTTCACAACGGTCTGGAATTATTGCTAAACTGATAAAGTCAATCCGTAATTGCTTTTATCACCAATTTAAGGTAAATCCAAGTGAGTTGGACATCGACTTATGCTATTACCTTGAACTATGTCAGCAACTTAATTATTCCATTTTGTCACCGATGAAATTATGTAGGGGTACTATAGACGTTGTCACATATTGGAATGGAAAAATAAATAAACATTTAACTTGAATTATGGACACTAACCTGGATGCAATTACAAAATTCGCCAAAGATACTTTTGGCGAATCAACACAAAAAAAATATTGGGAACATACAAAAAGAGTATTGGCCTATTCAAAGTTGATAGGTTTACAGGAGAATGCTAACATGAGTATTTTATTGCCGGCAGCTTTACTTCATGATGTAGGTATGACAATTGATTCGAGCTTTGCCGGCCATGTAATAAAATCTAAAATGTTAGCAAATGAAATATTAACGATTAATGGATATAATAAATCAGATATTGAATTAATCTTAAAAATTATTGGCTCCCATCATCCTATTCCTGGGTCAGACCTCAAGACGATAGAAGAACAAATTCTATATGATGCGGACAACATGGAGATTATAGGTGTATTAGGAACATTGAGATGGTTCGGCCATTTTCCAGAAACTCTCGAGAAGTTGGAATCATCTTCAGACCTTTTTCTGAACATGGTTTATAAGTGTATTGAATCAAGAGGGTCGCTTTTTTATACCAAAACAGCGCAACATTTAGCCAATAACACCGTTGATTCCACCATTAAATACCATGAAAAGTTAAAATCTCAAATAAAACAATTTGCAGATAACACTGATAATATTTTTCCAATATCTTTTTAATATTATGAATTTGTTCCGCAATAGGAAAATTATCATCGGGTTAGTTGGTTATAGATGTTGTGGCAAAAGCACATTAAGAGGAATTCTTACGGAATTGAATTATATTGTTTTCAATACAAATTCCGTTAAAACGGGCGACCCTGACGCAAATCAAATTTCTATTGATGAAATATTAAGTAGATATGGGAAAAACGAATCTTATTTTTTGTATCTAAAAAATGAGTTAGAACTATTCGTTGCAAACAATTCAGGACCCATTTTTATAGATAGCTTTAAAGTCCCAAATGATGTGGAGGTAGTTAAAAAAATGTTCCCCCAATACGAAGTTGAAGTTTGGTATTTACATACCTCAAATCAAACACGTTTAAAGCGTTATATAAATAGAGATGTCAATTCGAATATTCGTGTGCAAGATTTAAATGAGCATGACGTTGCACTTGAAAGGAATGGTATTTGGGCTTTAATAAAATTAGCAAAGGAAGTGATTAATATGGAGGTTAAATTTCCGCAAATAAAAGAGCAAGTTTTAAGCATCATTTTAAGGAAGGATGAGCCTTCGTAAATTTTTTAGCGAAAGGGAATAAGGCATGGTTCTCTCCCAAACTCCACAAAAAGTAATGCCAGGTTAAGATCAACTATTTTAGCCCTTTTCAAGTACAAAAATAGTTGACTGCCTGTTTCCGCTATCGCGGGCCAAACCTGGCATACGTTTTTGTCGGAGTAAGGTCGTTCACCATAAAAGCTCTCTTTGTCTGCGACTAATCTTCACGTCCGTTCAGACCAGTCTTAGCCAACCGCTTTTTGTGTTTGGCTCGCCTGCTCTCTCGCAACGGGCTGCACAACGGCATCGCGTTTAATGCCAACACGCTGACCTGACCCACTGCATTAAACACTGATGCCGTTGTTTGTGTAAGACATTCTATACAGCCGCTTTCGCTTTCTCTGTATAGACCCGTTGCTCAGCTCGCACCACTTCCGCTCTGCTCCAGTGGTTCGGACGGCTCGCAATTGTTTAGAGCAGTAAAAGAAGAAATGCCATACCGTAGAATACATATTGCTATATTCCGCCGATCCAGGAGGTCGCGATCATTTTCAAACAAGAGAGTTTTCTTTATTTTTTGCCTTTAGCATGCACGTGCGGCCGTTATATCTACTCGCACTCTCGACGCCAATACGGCTTCTCCGGTCTGGTGGTAAAACTTTTACGCTGGTCGTGAAATTGCTTGATCACCCGCTTGGCGTTCGCCATATTCTCCTTATACCTATCCAGCTCCGCCCACAACATATCCAGTTGTTTTCGGATACTCTCTAATCTGATTACTTGCTCTTTATTTAGTACCATCTCAACAGGATGTGATATATTCCTGAGCCTCACGAATCTTTTTCCGAATAACGCTCTCGTGAATTCGGGACGGCAGGATTGTCTTAATGACAGACACTTTTTCAGAATAAGTAGCTAACGAATGTCCACATGATGAGATAAAGATACCTACAACAGATTGCATATCAGCCAGATGCTGCAGATTTAGTTACCGTTGCATAACATACGTGGCTCTATTATTGTACTACATTGATTTTCAGATATTAATATTCCGACATGAGCAAGTTATTGATGATTGACGACAACCCGCTAGAGCATTTTATAATGCAGAAGATGCTAAACCGCTACGACCTCTTCAAAGACGCCGTACATTACTATGACGGCAGGGAGGTTCTCCGGTTATTGAAGAAACAAAACGACTTGCCCGACTTGATCTTCCTCGACCTGAATATGCCCTGCTTGAGCGGATTGGACTTTCTCAAGCAGTTTGACACGTTGTATCCTTCCTTTAAAAATCCCATTAGCATCTATATCTTTTCCTCCTCGGCCAATTATACAGATAGATCGCGGACGATGGCCTATCCCTTCGTCAAAGGGTTCTATGCCAAACCGATGAAAAGGGAACAACTGGAATTGCTATATATGGTGTACCGGAATATCGACCTTATCGCCGGATAACCAATTATATTGGCCTGTACTGCTTGCCGTGCCGCAATAGCGTTATTGCGGAGAGGCCTATAACATTTTTCAAAGCAGCGGCAGGCCATACAGAATAGACGGTGTTAATTTCGGGTTAGGAGCAGAAAAGTTAGTAATATTGCACCGCACTACTGACCTCTTATGAAACCGTCCAAGCCCTATTCGATACACATTACCCATCATTTTCCTGTCCCGGCCACAGTACTCTTTGACGCCTGGCTCACGGCCGACATCGCCAAGCAATGGTTATTCAAAACCGACACCAATACTATCATCAAGGTTACCATTGAACCGATGAAATACGGCATGTTTTCCGTACTGAGCCGCAACAACGACCGTACCTCCATTATGTTTAGCGGTGCCTATCTTGAAGTCGACCGCCCCCGCCACCTTTTGTTCACCCTGCGGGCATCAAGAGGGTTTTCGCATGTCATGTATATTGCCGTCGCCATTGAGGCCCGAGGAGACGGGTGTGAATTCACCCTCACCCAAACAGGCGATTCGCCTTTTGTGACGGAAGCGACCTGGCGCATGATGTTCCAGCATCTCCATTCCGTATTCAACGACAGTGAGCATTGACAATATTAGTGGTTACTTTTTTCGGTATCATTTTGTTTTATGAGGATAACTTTTTCCCGCTCTGCGGCCAGTAGGCGTTCATATAGGGCAATTATTTATTAACGAGTTCGGCGCAATAGGATGCCGGATCAGGAGCGTCAATAGGCGATACTGTTTCTTTCAGATGCTCTAAGAAGGCATGTTCATTATAATTTGTAATCGCCATAGACGGAACGTTCAAGGCTTTTGCCATGCGCTCAATGGTATGTTCGTTTAAGTGTTCTGTCTGCTCAATTTTCGATACCGTTTGTTGACTTATTTTTAGCATGACTGCGAGCGTTTCCTGTTTGATACCGAGCAACTCTCTGATTTTGCCAATGTTTCTTCCGCAATGCATATCGAATGAATTTTCGATAAACATAGAATTCTATCAAAAGAAAAACTATAACTGTAGGTTGTAAATTATAATGAGAGGTTGTTGAAAATTTTGTGTTTAGTATATTTGCAACTTATTCATGGCACGGACCCTTCCGTGCACATTGTGATAAGGTTTAGGTATAAGCCCCCAAACAGCGAGTGTAAGGGGGCTTGTTTGTTATAAAAGCGAGTTTTTAACTCGTGAAAACGCTATGTTTACACACGCTATCTACGGATGGTTCGAGGCCGATACAAACCCGCCCATTTGGGCGGGTTTTTTAGTACTTGGAGCGTTTTTTGATTATCTAACAATGGTTTACATAGTATGTAAATCGTTGTTAAAATGAAAGATAAACCTGAACTGAAAGAAGTAATAGAAGGATTAGTTTGTCCCACTCATAAAGAGCATCCCGACATAGAAATCCAGCCCGACGGTGGCCTAAAAATACACTGTTGCTGTGTCCATTTTAAAGTACAGTGTACCTATATTTTAAAAAAGATGCTGACTGAACGTAAATAAAAAAATCGAAACAACCACCGTCACTTATCTGTTACATAGGTCGTTAAGGTAATTATTTGATTTATAATCATCGCTGAATATGAGCAAGATGCGAATTGAGTGCCTGGTGTGCGGTTCGACTTATGATCTGACCTCCCGGCGCATTGAGCGGATTGAAAAGGGGTATATCGCTTGCTACGTTTGCAATAACAATTTATTCGAGTATGACGGCTGCATATCATACTATCCAATCCTGGTACATAAAAAGGAAGATCATTTAATCCCCAATTTTCCGTTCGGCAACTTGTCCACGGAACAGACGTCCGAGAATGCAGAGTGATGTATTCGCTTGTCGTAACTCGGCTAATACTAATAACATTCTCGTGTTGTAGTATTCCAAAACTTCAAAAAATCACCTCTTTAAAAGTGCTTTGTTTTTAAAATAATAATATTCTACTTTAGCCGTCCCTATTTAAACTACCCTGACGCGGAATGCAAACCGCATTATACCTGCCATTCGATAGGTATTTTTTATTAACTTTAAGACGTACACGTATGAGCCGACCGGTAAAAACGCATGAAGAAGAAGTAGAATTCATTCGCAGATTTGGTGAAATTATCCAAAACAATAATAGCTTAAAGGACAAATATGTCATCTCCTTTGCCAATATTGCGGGGGTTAGTCAATTCTTTATTACCGATCAGGCGGGCCGAAATTTGGATGTGATAAAACTCATGTCGAGACAGGAGTACAGCCAATATATTGATTTGTTAAATTGGTGGAAGCGGTAAATGGTGTTAGTCCATCCGAACTGATTCGATCAAAACACTGACCGATGTATTAGGCCTGTAGAGGTGATACTTTAAACTTATTCTTTGTGTTTATAAATCGACTTTTTAAAACTCAAGATAAACAGCCAGAATTCGTCCATCGGTTGACGAATATCGTGAAGGGTAATGACAGTCTAAGAAATAGATTTATCGTTTCCTTTGAACAATATGGTACATTCACCGCCATTTCTTTCACTGACCTTAAAGGCAAGGCATTTGATATAATCTCACTCATGTCAACTCGGGAGTATACTAAGTATATCGATTTGATGCGCTGGTGGATGCAATAGTCAGCAATTTCATTGATTATATTCTGCCCCTATTGTTAGATTTTCATGCCGCCGAACTCTAATATTAAAATGTTCGCCCCTGGCGTCCACCAGATTTAATACCACATATTCGGAGTTCCAATCACCAATTTCATATATTACTAGAGGCTTGGGATGCGATTGCACGATAGACGGATCGGTATTCAGCAATATTTTGGATGAACAACCGGATATGAAAATGAGAAAAAGAAGGGCTATCTTTTTCATAATGTACCAAATCGTTATAAAGGTATACATTCAAGTATTATGCTCGCTAATTGATAGGTGATAATAGTGGTTATTTATATTCGACAAAAACAAAAGAAAAACCATCAAATCTATCCGGCGTAAAGACACTATATAATCAGCTAATCATATCCGTTCTTACCGAAGTACTAGGTTTGGTATAACTCGAAATATTATATTAAATTTATTGTTCGGTATTCCTTAAGACAATATAAAATGATCCAGCCAACTGAGTTTTATTCTGCGTACTTAAGTAATCATTTTAAAATCAAATCACGCATAGCAGCACACTTTTTGAGTTTAGATAAAGCGCAAATTGACAATTTCTGTAGGCAGATTGCACTTGACGTCAATGATATAGAGTTCCTAAAAACAGTAAAAATCGATGTTATTCAAGGGTTTTATCAATCAGTAGAATCCTTGTTTGGCTTGATGCTCAGTTTAGAGAAAATAGAATCAACGACACTAATACCAGATTACTTGGTGTCTCAAAATATTACTGAATTACATAAATATATCACTTCATTTAAAAACTTTGATCATTGTTACAATTACCTAAAAACCACCGTCGACGCATCTGGAAAATCTACTCCAAAATATCAATGGCTATTTTATTTAATCACGGTTCTTGCAACGGTGGGAGAAAATAAGCTTATTGAAAGAATGTACTCTGAAAATAACATTAAAGGCATTGCCTTTTTATTAAATAAAATAGCACAAGAATTTAATAAAGAAGCTCATAACTCTATCAAACATGGCCTGCGATGTGTATTAATAGAAAAGTTCAATATTGACTTTACGTTTCCGGAGAATGTTGATATATCCGAAGTACCGGAAGAGCTTAAGAGTTTCAGGGGGGAGCATGATGTCTTAATGTATTACGCTAAAAGTGCGAAAGGCAATAAAGAGGCTACGATCGTAGTTGTGCCTTTGGATGTAAAGTATATAATCTATTTGGAGAACGCGATAAACAAACTGATATTTAACCTGATAGATCACCGCCAAATTATTTTTACTCAACAAAAGCCACAAAACTTCACAGCCCACTTTTTTAACTACGAGGAATTGGAAAAAGTTGAATTCCCTGTAAATGCCAACTTCGAATCAATGCGGATGGGCGCTCCGTTGTGATTCAGAATTAACTAACCGATAAATATAAATTACTAGCATGGTTACAATATTATCCCTTTCGATTTCAATTATTGCATTAATTATTTCAGGGCTAACGTTTTACTATTCTCGACTGCAATCCGGAAAGGTTAAGATGACGCGGCCAACAACAATTTTCTTTGGGCCGGACGGCTTAAAAATGGAGTACTTTGAAAAAAAGAAAATTTACATACGAACACTTCTTTATAGCACTTCGGATAGAGGGCAATATATCCAAAACATGTATGTCCGTCTGAAACGCGGCGATGCAATCCAGCATTTTAATGTGTGGGTGTATGGCGATGGAACGTTAGCGCGAGGAAGCGGATTGTACGTTGATAAATCCGGGATAACCAGTAGTCATCATTTCCTTCTTCCTAAGAATGGAGCCATATTCGATTTTTTGCCTGGCGACTATAATATTCAAGTGTTCGTGGAAATTGTAAACAAGAAGCCGTACAAGATATTTGAACAAACGCTAACAATTACGGCCCTTCAATATGCTGAGGTAATTGATAGCAGAAGCGGCCTTTATTATGATTGGGCACCCGATGGAGAAAGTTATCACCCTCATTTAGCCGGTATACTTACAAAGGATAAACCTATAAATTTCGTATCTTAAATCACAGAAGATAATCGAAGGCATAAATTTTTATAGTTTAATTTGCCTATTAAAGCTACATAAAGGATTAGCATATGCGCTTTGCAATTATAAACGGTGAACGGGTTGAAGCCGCGCCCCAGTTAATAGGGTTTTGTCCAGGCTGTAACTTGCCTGTCATTGCTAGGTGTGGAACGCAAAGAATACATCATTGGGCACATAGAAACAATCTGTCCTGCGATAGCTGGTGGGAACCGGAGACCGAATGGCACCGTTTATGGAAAAGTAACTTCCCTGACGAATGGCAGGAAATAATACTGCGAGATGAGATGACCGGTGAACGACATATTGCTGATATTCGCACCGGTCACGGTTTGGTAATTGAATTCCAACACTCTCACATCACCCCGCAGGAGCGAATTTCGCGCGAAAGCTTTTATAAAAATATGGTTTGGCTAGTGGATGGTACTCGGCTAAAGCGGGAGCACCAACGATTCCTTAGTGATAAAGACTATTTTTTTCAAATGAGCTACGGTAGTTTTCTTGTTGGAAGCCCCCAGAGAAGCTTGCCGACGGCGTGGCTCAGCAGCCCAATACCTGTAATTTTCGATTATAGAAGCAATAAATCCGGCTACGGATCAGCAGATGTCGAGAACTATGTTTATTGTTTATTTCCCGTTAGGATTGGTACTTCCGCGCTCTTGGAAAAAATATCAATAAAAGCTTTCGTTGATGATGCCATTAATGGTGCGTCAACATTGCGCATTCGCAGTTTTATGAGAGATAAAAACCAATTTGTAAGAGAGTTGCAACATCAAATAACGATGCTGCAAAAATTTCAGGCGCGTTCGGCCAGCGCAAATTTCAGTAGGCCTGCGACCTATAAGAAGCGTGGCCGATTCTAATACATCCACGATATATTTTATTGATTACTTTGCATATTTCATTTTCTAAATTTGATTAATGAGAACCTACGAACACAAGGATATCAGTTACCCGGAGGTCGAGATCGAGCTACTGAATAATATAGACAAAAACTTTGCTGAAAAATTAAAAGGGATAATTGCGAACTTAAAAGAAGATGGTGCTTGTGTTTACAATGCCAATTTTACGGCTAAAGCTGTTGGTGGCGATTGTGTGGAAGGCTTTGTGATATGCCAAGGCAATGCATATCCAGGGGCGATCAGGCATTGCTGGAACAAAATAGGAGACGATCATTTTGATTTAACAAAGGAGTTCGTCTGGGCGAAAACTAGGCCATCGGCAACATTTTATTATTTTCCATTGGAGATTTTCGAACCCGGTGTGTATGCTGGCGACTATACTTTCAGATCGAAAGCTGTTGAAATCGCTAAAGGTGTTGATGAATCTGTTAATACCGAAGCAAAAGCTATGGGTAGCTACAACTATATAAATTTTGTTTATGTGGACTGAAATTAAATACTGATATTATAATCGGAACAGCATTAGCGGAGTAGCGGATGAGACAATGCGCTACAACGTGAAAATTCCATTTAAAATTACTGGATTCATCTTTAACGCATTTACAATTATATGAATCCTGATCTTATGACAACCTGCCCCTAACTTCTCGGCTTCCGGTATATTAAGGGTAATGTTCTTACCTCTAACAAAACCGCATGCAAGCATCGGTTTCGTTTCTGATTCAAAACTAGGTTCATTTTTTTCGGCTATACCACCCCAGTTCGCTTAAAAATCCAATTAAAGCGCCTTCAACACAATTGATCGCATTCATAAACAAATCCATATTGCCATGACTACTCTCCTTTCGTACAAAACGCTTGTAGTCGGGGTGTTCTACGTAGCGTCGATGAATACTCTCCATATCTCCAAGTCTGTCCACCGTTTGTTTTATAAGCAGCTTTTGGCCGGCATCATCGGTGACAAGTTCATTTAAACGTAATATTGATGCTCTCGCTAGGTCTGAAATTCGCCACATTACATACCCATCGTCAGCCCTAATTTCTTCAATAAGTCTCACATTTTTTAGTAACTCTTCTAAAATAATTTCGTTTTCCATATTCTGAAGTGACACGAATTAGATAGTGAATTTCAAGATTCGTTATCGCACGTACAATATACTAATTATCACAATGTCATTACTTATTTGTGTTTTTAGATTTGTTAACCCTCTGCCAACATTCTTCGAATGCATATCAAATCATCTAAAAAGCGATCTATCCGATGCTATCTATTTAATGAGACATTTTTAAGAAGGTTTTTAGCAAAAACAGCCAGAAAAACCATCAAAGCTATCCGGCTTGCTCAATCCCATCAAAAGCCCCGCAAGGAACTACGGCATAAACGCGCCATCTTTCGCACTATCTATTTATTCCGTTCCTCCTTGCAGGGCTTTCCCGCGCCGTCTGATATAGATTTCTTTTTCCTTTTTGTTTTTTTGAGAATGTATATACCTACCGCTTTATAGGAGTTTGTTCCAATAATTCACAAACATTCATTTCCAAAAATTCTGCAATTGCAAACAATTCGGGTAAGGTCGGCTGACTGAAATTGGTACACCACTTTGAAACTGTTTGCACACTCACGTTTAAATGTTCTGCCAGGGCTTTATTCTTGACCCGTTTTAGTGCAAGAAATGCCTTTATACGGTTGTAAACGCGCTTTTCCTTTTCCATCTAGTAAAGATAGATAAGTTAGAAATTGCGAATTTTGACGAAAATACACGGTGAATTTAATAAATGAAAATATAAGGATATTTTTATCTTTTACATTTCATTTATTTCCTTTACATTTAATCATTATTTTTTTTAATTTATTTCCCCACATTTTAATAAATGCTACGTATGGGGGATAAATTAACTATACAGGTATTTGATCAATACGAATCTGAATAGTTTGCCAATTATGAAAAAGCCTTTCACAGCAACCCTTCTAAGCATTCTCGCTCTGTTCATTCTTACTGGCTGTTCAAAAAAGCCTCTTGCACCTGCTCCTACCCCAACGATTTCAACTCCAACAGTCACGACTACCTCTGCATCCGCTATATCAAGAAACGAAGCTACACTCGGGGGAGCAATTTCGGCTAATGGCGGTGTGTCCATAACTGCAATTGGCATTTGCTACAACACGAGTCCGAGCCCAACTATTGCTAATACCACCATAGCCGGAACCGCCGGAGTAGAATCGTTTTTAGTGGCCGTCAACAACTTAACTCCCAATACCAAGTACTATGTTCGAGCCTATGCTACCAATTCAGCCGGAACTGCCTATGGAAATGAAATTAATTTCACTACCAATCCGATCACTACTCCCACAGTAACGACAGGAAAGATCGTCACAACTACAACTCCATTCGCTACGACTACGAGCGGCCAATGCACGGACGATGGTGGAAGCGCAATCATAGCACGAGGGATGTGTTGGAGTTCCGCACACGTCCCGACAATAGTAGATAGCAAGACAGCCGATGGTGCAGGGATTGGAAATTTCAACAGCTCGATCACTGGCTTAAAGGGTAACACAACGTATTATCTAAGAGCGTACGCGAGCAATAGTATTGGAACGATGTATGGCGATACCGTTACTATCGCGACCGATGTTGAGGGGAATGTATATAATTCCGTAAAAATCGGTACCCAAACTTGGATGTTAGAAAATCTTAAAGTATCAAAATATAATGACGGAGAATCGATTCCGTATGTGACCGACCCCTTACAGTGGGATAACGGGTTTGTCTTAACTACTCCACAGTTTTGTTGGTATAATAATGATATTAACAACAAAAATATATATGGCGGTATTTATAATTGGCTTACGGTAAGTAGCGGAAAACTAGCACCGCCCGGATGGCACGTTCCTTCACATTCAGAATTTGGTGTTTTAATCAAATACTTAGACCCTGCTACAACCTACAAACAATCCTTGGGCGATACTGCGAACGCCTTTATGTATTATGGAAGTTCTGTAGCCGGTGGGCTACTGAAAGAACAGGGTTTAACGCATTGGCTATCTCCGAATACAGGTGCTACCAATCAAAGCGGATTTACAGCTTTTGGTGGTGGAGAGCGAAGTAACTTTTCCACTTTTGGTTTGCTTGCTGGTCACGATTATTATCTCGGCTTTTTCGGGGGATGGTGGAGTTCCACTAACTTTATCCCAGGACATTCTCAAGGCCTAAGTTTTAGATTACTGCTTGATAGTAATGATTCAACGATTAATGACAGCCCAGACGGAACAGCAAACGGTTATTCTGTAAGATGTATTAAAGATTAACGATTAGATGCTTGAATGCAGACAACGTTGGTTATCCTAAATGTTGTTCCGCCATTGCCTCCCACTTTTCACTCGGAACGTTTACATTTTCATAGTTCCCATCTTGTCGTCGGCACCATTTTTAAACATCGCTTCGCTGTTTAATAGATATGCGCCATTTGATACCACGACATCGCCCGCATTTAAACCGGAAATAACCGGTAGGTACGTTTGATTTCCCGAACCTATCATGATAAGTTTAGAAGAAAAGCTACCATCCGCGTTTCTGACCCATACCTTGCTTCCGCGACCATCTGTTAAAACGGCGGAAGCCGGAACGGCTAAAGCATAACCAGTACCATTTGCAATGGTGACATACGCCAACATTCCCGGCTTTATTAATCCCGATGGATTGGGAATACCAACCCTGACCAGGTTAACTTTTGAGGCGGGAGATAATTCAGGATTGGCAAACTCTACTTTGCCGGTGATCCGTTGTTCGCCAAGATCTGGAAACGACACGTTCACCAAAGTGTTTTCTCTATAGTTCACGGCTTCGCCCGCATAAACCTGTGCCTCTACCCATAAACTATTCAGACCCTGTGTTTTCAGGATAGGCATTCCTTCTGTAACATAATCGCCTTCATGAACGGCTATTTCACTGACCGTTCCATTAACCTTACTTAGCAAAGTCGCAGTGGCAGATACTTTTCCTGATACCGCCAAGCCTTTAATCTGCGCGGGTGATAAACCCCGTAACTGCAACTTGTTTTCAGCAGCCCTTATCAATTGCCGATAATCAATATCGGGGTTATGCAAAACTTTTTGCTGTTGCCGCGCCAGCAGGTATTCTTTTTCGGCTTCCTGTAAATCTTCGCTGTAAATGGAATAAACGGGTTCGCCAACTGAAATTTGTTCGCCTAGTGTTCTTATAAATAATCGCTGTATGCGTCCTGCTATCCTTGCGCTTATCTCCTCTGCATTGCTTTCGTTGGCCGTTACCATCCCGGTTACCGTTTTTTCACTTCCGGTATTTTCTTCACGAACCGTATCCGTTTTTATGCCTGCAAGCTTGATTTGTGTTGGCGTAAGCCTTATCTTCCCGATAGCGGCATCAAGACGCCCTGTAAGTTCGACCTTGATCAATTTCATTCCGCAGATTGGACAATTGCCTGGATGGTCTTCGTGTATCTGCGGGTGCATTGAACAGGTATAATATGATTTATCTCGTATGGCGATGGCTGTAGTTTGCGTTTTTTGCTTGCAAGCTGAAAACCAAAGGGTAAGCAGCAATGCAGCGAATGTTATCTTATTCATGACCGTTTGTTTTAATAAAGCTTTCGCTATCTGTTAAATATTGAGCGTTTGAAGCGAGGCTATCGGTTAGCGCCAATCCCTTTGTTACCTGTACTTCATTGCCGTTCATCATGCCAGTGCTTACCTCATGAGCATGAAAAAGGGAACCTTGTTTGAGCCATACTATTCGGGTTCGGCCCAAATCAACCACTGCTGATCGTGGTATCCACAGTCCGCTTTTTGTTCCCGTCCGTATCTCCGCGTTAATGAGGCTGTTCACCTTAAGGTCGTGATTCATATTATTGATATACACGCGGATACTTGTGGTTTTATCTCCATTCTCCAATACAGGTTCAATGAAGTTCACCTTTCCGTCTATTATTTTCCCCGGTATGTCCGGCAACGTAATCTTCACCGGCTGGTTTAACCTTATGGCTGAAATTGCAGACGGGTCTATTTTGATCACCGCCCATAACATATGCGGATCGACAACATTAAATAATGTTTGCCCCTTTTGGACAAACATGCCTTCTTTGACTGCAAGCGGAAGGTTGTTAGAAAAGTTTGAAGCGACTTCTGTTGCCGCGCCTTCCATTTGGCTATGCGGCATATCATGCACATGCCCATCATAGGGACTGTAAACAGGCAAGCTGTAAAATGCTTTTCCTGTTTTTACCACTCGATTAATTTGCTCATAAGTCATACCCAATAATGCCAATTTCTGAGTGGCGGCATTGATCAAGCCGGTTTCCTGCGGTGAGTTTTTTACCAGGTAGATCAAGTCCAGTTGAGCGGTAACCATGTCGGGACTATAGACGTCAAAAATTCGTTCGCCTCTATGTATCTCCTGGAAAGCGTATTTGATATACAACTTCTCGATCCGGCCTGAGAACCGTGAAGCGATATTGTTGAAGGTGCGTGCATCAAAGTCGAGATAACCATTAGCCGAAATGCTTATTGGTATTTCTTTGTTCTCGGGTGTAATGGCATTTACAGATGATATAACGGTCGAGTTAACCGGCTGTAAAACGGTATTTAAACTGATGCCCGACTCCTGGCTGGCCTGGCCTGATTTTTTAACGAGGGTCATGCCGCATATCGGGCAGCTGCCCGGATGATCTTCCTCGATTTGCGGATGCATTGGACAGGTGTACTTAACAGCGTTACTTGCCTGAATTTTAACCGTCGCGGGCTTGTGATTTGTGCAGGCGGCTTCACCAAGTATGACTAAAAGAAGCACCAAGATAATCTTAATATTTTTCATTTTCTTTTTCATAAGATACCTGTAGCGTTAGTAAATCCTGTAAACGGTCCAGCGCTTCCATTCGTGCCGTTTGCAGGTCTTTAATCCCGTTCAATACAGACGGAAGATCGCCGGTATTCTGGTCATACGCCAACAGGGCTGTTTTGTAACTATTTTGCAAAGCCGGTATGATGTCTTGATTATAGTTTTTCAACTGCTTCTTTTTGCTTTCCATATCAACCCTTAATCCGGCAAGTTGCCCCGCAGCCTGGTTTAACATGTCCAATTTCTTTTGCTGTAATTCCTCGACCTCGTATCGGATGCCTTTCAGGTTGGCCTTGTATTCCTTAGAAGCCCAGGGCACGATGGGTATGGTGACGGAAGCCATTAAAACATATTGGTTCGGGAAGCCGCCATAGCTGATCATGTGTGCCGCCTGTAAGCCAAAATCAGGTTTTCGTTTGCTGTATTCCATTTCGGCATTTAAATGCTGCAGGTCAATATTTCGGCTAATTCCCTTTATATCACTTCGTGTGTTTGCAAGGCTGGCGGTATCTGTTATAGCGGTTTGATAATCTTTCAAAGTGATGTTCGTATCAACAATAAATGTGGTCTGTTTGTTCCGGTTCATCAGCGTGTTGAGCATGATGTTTTTTTGGCTGATGTCATTATCCAATTGCTCAATGGTGTTGTCCAGTTGATAGAGTTCGGCTTTTGCTTTGTAGATGTTGCTAAGCTTTTCCTTGCCATAGGTTAACCTGATGTTGGCATCTTTCAGCATATACTCTAATAAGCTTTTTGTATTTTGAAGTAAGGCCCGTTTTTTCTCCAACACCACCCGCTCATAGTAATATTGCTTTGCCTGGGCAATCAGTTGATTTTTCAGGTAGTTCTTATCCTCGGCGGTGACTTTGGATAACCCTCTCATATAATCCTCCTTTGCCCGCAGTTTCGCGGTATTGGTAAACATTTGCTCAGCCTGTATCATAAACGAGCCGCCGTTTGGATTAAGCTGATAAGGCGTTTGGTACTGCCCCGCGCTGATCTTTGGGGCATCAAGACTTTTTGCACCGCTTGCGTATGCATCCTGCGCGCTGATCTTTGCATCATAAGCCCGTAAACCGGGGTTCGCGGTAACGCGAGCTATAACGCTGTCTAAGGACAGACGCTGCGCGCTTGTATAAGTTGCAGCGCACATCAGGGCGGTTAATATAATCTGATATTTTTTCATTATTCTTTTACCTCCAATACTTCGAGTTTGTCGTATTTTTTCAGTTCGTATTCCTTCACCATTAAAAAGATCAGCGGCGTTACCAGTAAGATATGCGTGGAAGAAGTTAATACGCCGCCGATCATCGGCAGCACAATGGGGAGCATCACATCACTGCCGGTTCCCGTTGCCCATAGCACCGGCACTAATCCGAACAAGGCCACACAAACAGTCATCAGTTTTGGCCGCAAACGCTTTACCGCGCCGTTCATCACATAGGTGCGTAGATCTTCCCTGGTGATGGTTGCTTTGGAATTGCCCTTTAAGGCAACGAGTTGCTGCATGGCATCATTGAGATAGATCACCATCACAATGCCGGTTTCCACGGCAATACCAAACAATGCGATAAAACCTACAGCAACCGCAACGGATAAATGCACCCCAAAAAAATACACCATATATGCCCCGCCGATCAATGCGAACGGGATAGAAATGAGGCTGAAAAACGCCTCCCGGATAGAATGAAAAGCAAAATACAGGCACATAAATATGATGATCAGCACAATTGGCAGGATCAGTTTTAAAGTATGCTGGGCGCGGATCAGGTTTTCGTACTGGCCGCTCCATTCGACGTAATAGCCTTTTGGCAGCGTCTTTACCATTGTGTTCAACCTTTCCTGCGCTTCCTGAACAGTGCTGCCCAAATCCCGGTCACGCACGTTGAACAAAACTGTCCCGCGCAATAGCGCATTTTCAGATTGAATCATAGCAGGCCCATCGTTGATCTTGACATCCGCAATAGATGAAAGCGGGACGGGTCCGTTGGATGGGGTTTGAACCAGTGTGCGTTTGATCGCGTCAAGGTTACTCCGGTAATCCTGCGCAAACCGGACGTTAACGCTAAACCGCCTGCGCCCTTCGATAGTTGAGGTCAGGTTCATTCCGCCTAACGCGCTTTCCACCACTTCGTTCACGTCATCCACGCTTAAGCCGTATCGTGCGATGGCATCCTTATTTACCTGTATATCCAGGTATTTGCCCCCGGTGATCGGATCGACATATAAATCTTTAACCCCTGCGATACCCTGCAATGCCTGTTTCATTTGGTTTGAAAGGGCGTAGATCGTGTCCAGGTTTTGTCCATAAACTTTTAAACCCACATCGGTACGAATACCTGTAGAAAGCATATTAATGCGGTTGATAATGGGCTGCGTCCAGCCGTTTACTACGCCGGGTATTTGCAGCTTGGCGTTCAGTTCATTAATGATATCTTCTTTTTTCAAGCCCTTCCGCCATTCGCTTGATGGCTTTAAAAGAATGATGGTTTCCACCATACTTATAGGCGAATTATCGGTAGCGGTATTCGCCCGTCCTGCTTTTCCCAATACATTGGCAACTTCCGGTACACTTTTAATAATCCTGTCCTGTACCTGTAACAGTTGTTTGGCTTCTGAATTTGAAATGTCGGGCATGGTGACGGGCATAAACAGGATAGAACCCTCATCCAGCGGCGGCATAAACTCACTGCCTAAGCTTAATAAAAGCGGGATGCTGACCAATAAAGCAATGATGTTAATGCCGATAGTCGTTTTGCGCCAGGTTATGCACCAGTCGAGTATAGGACGGTAAATTTTTTCAAGCCCGCGGTTTAAAGGATTATGGTCATCCGTGCGCAGTTTCCCTTTGAGGAAAAACGAGATAAGCACCGGCGCCAGCGTTACCGCAAGAATCGCGTCAATGGCAAGGATAAAGGTTTTTGTCCAAGCGAGGGGACCAAATAATTTGCCTTCCTGTCCTTCCAGTAAAAAGACCGGCAGGAAAGACGCCACGATAATGAGGGTCGAAAAGAATACGCCGCGTCCAACCTGTTTACAGGAGGCTTCTATAATTTTAATTCGTTCGGCTGCGGTCATGATCTTTCTTTTTGTTGTGCAATGGATAAGTTCCGGTGCGAATTTTCTACCATCACGATCCCGTTATCCACGATGACGCCAATGGCTAACGCAATACCCGTTAAAGACATAATATTGGAACTAATGCCAAAGGCGTTGAGCAGGATAAAACTGGCGGCTATGGTAATAGGAATTTGAATAATAATACTTAGTGCGCTTCGCCAGCTGAACAGGAACAGGATAACGATAATAGACACTGTGATCATTTCTTCAATGAGCGTGCGTTTGACGGAACTAACCGCATTTTCGATCAGCTCGCTGCGGTCATAAGCGATGTTGAATTTCACACCCGCCGGCAGTCCTTTTTGAATATCAGCCATTTTATTCTTAACCGCGTGGATCACTATGTCGGCGTTTTCGCCGTATCGCATCACTATGATCCCGCCCACCGCTTCGCCTGTACCATTCCGGTCGAAAATGCCCAATCGTTCATCGCCACCCATTTGTACCGTAGCAACATCCTTTATCGTTACCGGTATAGTATTGATTACGCCAATCGGAATATTTTCGACATCCGTTAAGTTTTTGATATAACCCAAGCCACGAACGATATACCCGGTGCCATTCATTTCAAACTTACGCCCGCCGACATCATTGTTGTTGCTTTTAACCGCCTTCAAAACTTGTGATAACGAAATATTGTAGTAATTAAGCTTGTGCGGATCAACCGTGATCTGGTACTGTTTTTCAAACCCACCGAATGAAGCCACCTCGCTTACGCCGGGAACGGTTTGAAGCCCCAATTTGATGTACCAGTCCTGTAAAGCGCGTTGTTCGCCCAAATCAATTCCTTTTGCTTCGAGCGTGTACCACAAAATATGGCCTACGCCTGTACCGTCGGGCCCCAGGGTTGGTGTAATTCCCTGCGGCAATAAGCGCTGTGCATAATTGAGCCTTTCCAGTACCCGGCTCCGCGCCCAATACACATCGGCTTTATCGTCAAAAACAATATAAACAAAGCTCATCCCGAACATCGAAGTGGCCCGGATGGCCCTAACTTTAGGGATGCCCTGAAGGTTGCTAACCAGCGGGTACGTGACCTGATCTTCCATGATCTGCGGGCTGCGCCCCTGCCATTCGGTAAATACGATCACTTGGTTATCCGACAAGTCAGGAATGGCGTCAATGGGGTTTTGTTTTACCGAATATGCACCCCATCCAAAAAGAGCGACTGCGACAAGCAAAACAATATACCTGTTTTTTAAAGACAGGGAAATAAGTTGATTGATCATTTTAATGGTGTTTATAAGCCCGCCCGCCGATTAGCTGACGGGCTTAATGGTTACATTTTCGTGGTCGTTTTCTTTTTCAGATCGCTTTTTTTAACGAGCGTCATCCCGCATTTCGGGCATTTGCCGGGTTTGTAGCTCACCACATCCGTGTGCATTGGGCAGGTGTACACAACCTTAGCTGTCTTTGATTTTTTTGATGTATCGGAAACGGCATTAACACGATGAACACCGGCAGCAAATAAAGTTGTTATAGAAATTAGGATGGCAGCTGCCATCAGCATTACTTTTTTCATGAGTAATTAAAATTAAAAATGATAAATAGCACCGGCAACAGCCTTATGCGTTATTAATTAAATTAAGACGATGGATTGCAATGAATGGAACAGCCGAATACAGGAAGTATGGCTGAGAAAAGAACAGATCAGATTCTGTAAGTACAATTAAGGATGTAGATGGATATATCCGAATGCCCCGGCGGAGCATTGCCCATGTAAACCATTTCAGTGTGTAAGCCGGCTATGGCTTCACTATCCAGGCTAATAAAAGACGGAAGTATCGCAGGAGCGGTTGTATTCAAAGAAAGTACTGCCGCATGAACATGGCTATCCTTTACCTTGAAGCATTGTTTCTCATTTTTGCAGCAATTATTCTTATTTGCAGATTGCTTGCAAGTATTATCGGGTGCGCCGTAAAGAAACGTAACTGACATGAGTTTGCCGCAGCAATAAAAACGGTTTACCCCTAACCCAAGACAGGATAACAGGTAAATCGACGTTAATAATCTGAGCGCGGTGCGTTTCATTAATCGAAGGTAATAAAATTTTACGTTTACTAGGGTATCGTTTATGATGTTGTTTTTTTAGCCAAAACAGGTAGTGTCTTTTAGGGCTTGTTGATCCTTTACGATTTCATAGTTAAAACGAAGCGGCATTGGTTTATAAGTTGATTAGATTTTTTTAAATTTAATCTTGTTATCCTGCTCCCATACGCAAAGAATTTTGTTGTCGGCCAATACAAGCGATTTGAGAAAATCACCTTTGCCTATGGTGGTCTCGTTTTTATTTTTCAGCCTGATAACTTTAACGGTATCTGCATTCTGAAAGGCGAATAACGTGTTAGGGCCGCTTCCTGAAATAGAACAGTTTCTTCCTTTCCCCATATTCACTTCAGACTGACCAGGCAGGCAAAAATACACCATTCCCTTTCGTTGCCAGGTGGTACGGATGACATTTGACGCATCTATAGCGATGCCGCCTCCATCCATTGGGCATCCATTCAGTTTCCAGGTATCGAATCCTATTTTTTGAGCCGGTGAAAATGAATGACCGGCATCCAAAGATTTGGTCAGGTACAGGTCTCTTGAACCATTTAACCAGTTCCTGAACATAATAACCACTTCTGAACCGTGAACTGCAATATTGGGTTTGCAGCATCCGCACACGAGGTTATCCGGTGAGCGGTAAACTAAACGGTTTTTGGACCAATGAGCTGTTCTATTCGTCAGGGAAGAAAAGTAAATGTTATTACCACCACCTGCCCTGGTATCCAGCCAAACCGCATAAAAGTTATCCTTTTTATCAGCCGCAAGACCCATTAATCCCTCCGGAGCCGATCCCTTAAGGTCATTTACTACCCCCATGCTTTCCCATCGGCCGGATGAGTGTTTAAGTTTATACCAATGGATATTACCGGTTTTGTCCTGGGCGGTAATAACGGAATAATTGTCAGAGCTTGCCAATTGCGGGCCACGCGACATTCCCAAATGCATTTTAGGCAAGGCGGCCACAGACACGGGGTCCGAAAAAGTAAGGCCATGATTCATTGAGGCTGCACAAAATATTTTGTCTTCACGACCGAATACTACCCTGATAATTCCTCGATTATCCGCAGCGATTTGTGGTTGATTGCCTTCTGCAATGGTTTTTTCTCGTGATATCGACGACGGGGATTGCGTCAGCAAAGAGGGTATGCACCACAAGATAGCTAAGAAAGTGTTTTTCATGCGGTAAAATTACCAATCATTTCATGCTTTTTCGTCCCCAATAAAAATACGCAATGGATACAGGTATGAAAAAGAGATTTAAGCAAGCTTGATAGTTCCATTTTAAGCCCTCATGGGCCATTTGCATTTTGGCCGAATGTGCCTTGGGTATCCAGTGCAATGCCGCAAACGAATAATCCAAAAATAACGACGTAAGGAAAATACTTACGACCAGTATAGCCAATAAATACCACATGGTTCTGTTGCCGTAATATTTCCGAAATACCATCAGCATCGGAATAGTGACCAGGTCAGAAAGTATAAACGCGATCACGCCGCCAAAGGAAATACCGCCCTGCCACAATACGGCAGCCATAACGATGTTACCTACAGAACAAACAAAAGCGAATATGGCAATCAGTATTCCAACTATAGCGTTCCAGCTTAACACGACGAAATGCGGCAGTAAACTGTTGCCGGTCAGGAACAAATCTTTCCAAAATACATCGGGAACCAATACCATTAAAATTGATGCTACTATAAGTCCGATCAGGATATCCTTACCGACCATCGTGACGTCCATATAAAAATGACCGCTCGCCGTTTTCAACTTCTCTAAAAAGGCTGAACTGTTATGTCGATGGTGTTCATTGTTCATCTTCATATCATCATGACAGCAGGATTTTTCCTGGCCATGATGTGCATGAGGATCATTCGATGATTGATTTTCGGATGCTTCAATATGTTCCTGTGCCTCTTGCTTTACTTTTGTAGGGAAGAAGCGACTGACCAATATCGCCGAAACGACAATAAAAAACAGGCCGCCGATGACCTCGCCGCCAAAAAAGGCCCAGCCCAAAAGGGACACGATCACGATAAATATTTCAAACACCAGGTTGGTACTTGCGACCATAAAAACTACCGCGTTTGACCATGTCGCGCCCTTTATCTTCAACGTTCTTGCCATCGACGCAGCTGCATAAGAACAGGAAGATGATATTGCGCCGAACAGGGTTGAAAGGCTGATCGCAGTTATTGAATTTTCGCCTAATTTAGATGATATGCTTTCCGTTGAAACAAAGGTCCGAATCAGCGATGATAGGATAAAACCAAGGGCCAATCCCCAATAAATATCCCAAACCATATAGGCCAGTTGGGATAAGATATTTGTGATCACGTTCATGATGAATCATTTAATGTTATACAAATTTATAGCAATACGGATTTTAAATTTACCTTTTAAGCACGTGATTTACAGGTTATGATACAAAAAAGCCGCAGTCTGGCCGTTTACCGTTTAGCTGATTTGCCCATGCGTTTATTTTATCTTTTTGCATCTTTGTTAGCACCTTAAAACTACGGTGCCTTTTTTCGTACTTAAATTATTTAGACCTTCACGTAATAAAGATCGTAAATCTGTATGAAACAAAATAAAAAAGCGCATTGGGAACAAGTTTATCAAACTAAAAATGCTGATCAGGTAAGCTGGACGCAAGATGTTCCGGAAATTTCGCTGAATTTTATACGCAGTTTTAACCTGTCAAAAAATGCCAAGATTATTGACATTGGCGGCGGCGGCAGCAACCTGGTGGATTTCCTATTGCAGGAGGAATTTACAGATATTACTGTTTTGGATATATCAGAAGCCGCGCTTGAAAAATCCCAAAACCGTCTTGGCGAAAAAGGAAAACGCGTTAAATGGATCGTTTCAGATATCATTGGTTTTGAACCGAATGAAAAGTATGACCTCTGGCATGATCGCGCCACTTTTCATTTTTTAACCGGCAACCAGGAAATAACCAACTACTTGAACATAGCCGGCAAGGCGGTAGCTCATTATATGGTAATTGGCAGCTTTTCCGAAACCGGCCCGGAACAATGCAGCGGATTACCTGTCAGGCAATATTCAGAGCGCCAGCTGCAAAATGAACTAAGGAAAGATTTTAAGAAATTAAGATGCATACACACGGATCATATTACTCCATTTCACACCATCCAAAATTTTTTGTTTTGTAGCTTTAAAAAACGCGACAATTGAATTCCGCAATGCCCGATTAAGTAGTTTCGTTCAGAAGGCCGAGACCCTTTTGCCAGCGAGAAAGACCGGCTCCAACGGCGGCAGCTACGATCAATTCAAAAGCAGCTTTTTCGCTTCCTGCTTTTTGGGCAACTTTGCCTACTTGGCTATCTGTAATTTTATAGGCCGCCTCGCCAATTTGCACGGCCAATTCATCATAAGCTCTATCTGCTACGGCGGGGCCGCCCGATGCCCGCTTTGCCATTGCCTGGCGAAGCAGAGCGTCGATCTTTCCGGGTCCTTCGAGAATACGTTTGCGTAAAGCTTCGGCCAGCGTCCGATGGTCCGGGTGTCCGTGCATTTTGCTTTTGCCAAATACGTAACCCTGCTTCAGCATTCTTTCAGCCCCCTTGGCTGAATCCTCTTCATTAAGCATTGCGAAATTTAGGGTATCCGCTAGGCGGACGGTAATGCCGAACACGGTTGCAACTGCCATCGCATCTTCGGCTTCTTGCTCTGTTATCCCGTTATTCGATAAAGTACGGACGTGTTCCGCGGTGAGTTCATTGGGCGTTTTGCTAAATATTTCAAGAAAGCTAAGGATGGTATGCAGCTTTGAAGATAGTTCAGCCTTATTGAAATCGTCAAGCGTTGCATTTACCAATGTTTTATCCATAGCTAACGAGGCGATAGCGCTATGGGCTTGAACACAAAAAGAGCATGCGTTCCATTTGGCAGTCATGGCTGCAAAAAGTTCCCGCTCTCCTACCGACCAGCTACTCTCTCCGCGCATGGCAGCCTGTGTCCAGGCAGTCATAGGCTTCCCGTAAAAATCCTCGTGGTACATCACGATCCGCGCCGGGTCGGGCAGCCGCATTCCTGAGACCATTGAAATGAACCTGAATAAAAGAGCCTGGAAAAATCCATCCCCTTTTTCTACCTGTTGAAGACGCATACGAATATTTATTAGTACCCAAATTTGAAAATCAAATTTACTGCGAACCAAAGGTAAATTTTTTACAGGTTTGAAAATTGTAAAAATCGGAAGTATTAATCTTGTAGAAGGTGTTATATAGGCGCCACCCTTACCCAATTTTTAAAATGTATTAAATCTTCCAAAAACTTCGAGATTTGTCCTGCTACCGCTACCTCTTCAAAATGAAAGCCTTAGGTCAGAAGATTTGAGCTTTTTTTGTTTTAGAGCAGTTGGTAGGTCGCGGTGCTATAACCCGAGTACGTAAGTTCGTCCCGTAGCTATCGGGACCTGCTCCCGCTTCTGAAAAAGCCTCGAGTGAAAACTCGCGGCTTTTTTTGGGGGCGATAATGCGACGATACTATCAAGCGTAAGTTGAATTATTTATCTTTAACCTATGAAGAAAGCCGCTGCCATTATCCTGTTGTATCTTGCCTCGCAAGCCGTATTCGCACAAACTAAACGAACCGATAGCCTTAAACATTTACTGGCGTTTTGCCGGGAGGATACCACTCGTGTTATACTTTTAAATAAAATCGGCAATGAGTTTCTGCACACCAATTTGGACAGCGCTATTTCATATCAAAAGCGGGGACTCGAACTTGCGGGAAAAATTCACTACTACAAGGCTAAAGCCTGGTGCGAGCGGAGCCTGGGAGACGCTGCCGCATCCCACGGCAATTATGCAAATGCCCTGACCTGGTTATTAAGTGCACTGAAACAGGATGAAGCTTTAAACAACGCAGTTGGCATTGCAGATGATTTGAACGCCATTACGTATTTTTATTATCAGCAAGGTGATATAGAAGAGAGCCTTGCTTATGGAATGAAAGCCTATAAGGCAGCGACACCGTTGAGGAACGGCGCTTTTATAATAGCTGTCACCAATCTGGGATGGACTTATTGCTATCTAAACAAACCGGACTCTGCCTTGACTTGTTTTCTTATCGCATACCATGCATCCATAAAAAATAACTCTAAAACTGTGGTAGAAATAAATGACGGCCTCGGTATTGCTTACGGCATGTTGGGGAAATACGACTTATCCATTTCCTTTTACAATAAAGGCATAGGTGTTAACGATAGTGACCAAACCAACCTGTCGTTTTTTTACCGGTATGAAAGCAAAATGTATAAGCAAAAGGGAGACAGTGATTCCTGCCTGCGTTTCGCCCAAAGAGCGTTAACGGCGGCCAATAGATCAAATAATAGTAAGGAGAAGTTAGAATCTTACCGATTATTGGCAAAATTGTATACCGGCATAAATGCTCACACGGCCGTTGAGTATTATACCAGGGAAAGCATTTTGAGTGATAGCGTTAACAGCGCCGAAAAAAATAAGGAAGTTGAAAACTTAAATTTCAACGAACATGAACGCCAACAACAGCTTATTGAAGATGCGCGAAAAGCCGAAGAAACGAGAAAAGAGAACCTACAGCTATTGGCGATAGCCTTGTTTATCCCTTTTTTCTTTTTAAGCATTTTATGGCTTAGCCGTACCAGAACGCACCGCCGTGTAATTGAGTTTATGAGTGTTTTAAGCCTACTGTTGGCATTTGAGTTTGTCACGCTGCTGATTCACCCATGGATAGAGCGGCTAACAAACAATACACCCGTGCTGGAGTTATTGATCCTGGTTATACTGGCGGCGGTGTTAGTCCCGCTGCATCATAACTCAACCCATTGGCTAAAAGAAAAACTTGTACATGGCTTTAGCAGAGAGAAACAGGACGAAAGTAGTGAGCCAACAACTGAAACCTGAGCAATACAGGAGCGGCTTGGAAAAAGATGCGTACCTCAGTTGGATAGAGTATCCGCCTTTAAAGTAATAGATTTTTGGTTGGAATCCAAACGGGATCGCTATAGTGTATGAACTTTATAGAGTTAGAACCAGTTAATTATTGCAGCCAGCACCTTGATATTTTCGCCTAAGCGGTTCGATTTTAGTCCGATTGGGGCTACCTTTTCAAAATGAAAGCCTTAAGACGAAAGATTTGAGGCTTTTTTTGTTTTATAATACTTTCGTCCTGCAGATTGCAAATCTGCGTATATTTAAGTCCGGGATGGAACATCCGGACTAACGGGGTAGCTTAATAAGGCACTGGATAACTATTTTGAAAATCAATTTGTTATCTGCAACTTTAAGTCATTCAATAACTTAAACAGATCATATGAGCCGTATATTTTTCCTCACTTGCATAGCATCAATTTTATCATTCTCATCTGTAGCGCAGGATAAAAAGGTCGGGCATTTATTGGATGGCACCTCGATAGATTACGTTTACGAAAGTTTAGGTGGTGTACACGTCGACTTTTCAAACGGGCAATTTAAATGGCATTGGGCATCGGGAAACACAGGGAGTGCGCCTTATCAGGCAAGAAAACTAGGCGACAAAATGTATATGGTAAATTTTAAAGTGGCAGGGAGTTCAAATTTTGTGACCATCGTCTTTAATTTCGATAAAAAAATATTCTACACCTCCGCACTGCTCAATCCTAAAACGAAAACAGAACAATCTATATTTGAAACAGGGGTTATTAAGCAAGCGATGTTAAAGAAAAATTGACAGAATGATAGCCGTCGGGCTCATATCCGCTGGTAAGCGGATGTAGGTTCGTCCCGATAGCTATCGGGACCTGCTCCCGCTACCTCTTCAAAATGAAAGCCTTAGGTCAGAAGATTTGAGCTTTTTTTGTTTCCCACCCTTTTAGTCTGGCACACTCAATTGATCTGCGGTTAAGTGTTGACGGTTAACCGGGCAGGGAGCAAATCACTTAAATTGCTAAGTTGATAATTTTTTAAGCCGCTTGCTTTTTTAAAATCTTCGTCTTATATTAGCGATAGGAATCGAGCGGCCCCAGTTGTGAGTGACTGAAACGCGAGGCTAATTCAAATACTGACAAGCCTACAGCAAACTTTTGTTAAACCCGCTGGCATAGGTTGTCTTTAAACACTCTCGGCAACGATTTAAGTCCAGCTTTTAACATGAGATTGCCATGGAGCAAATTACTAAACTATGCGCGGATTCTCTGCGCTCATTTTCTCAAAACAAATTCGGCATTCAAATAAAGTCGTCACATGCACATGAGCTTGTGGCTGCTTATATGGGCTATTCGTCCCGCGCGGCTTTATTGGCCGACTCTAAATGCCCCATTACTAATTTAAGACAGGCCGACATTCTCGTTCTAACGCCTACAGCACCGATTAAAGCACGGCGCGCCGAACTTAAAGGGCTTCCGGAAAATTTGCCTGACGATATTGCGGAAGGGGTCTACCTACCGCTCTATGACGAAAAATGGATTTTACACAAAATATGGCCAACGTTGGAAGAATTGGGGAAAGGCCTTGCTGACCAACATTTGAAGTCGAAACCCGCTTACTTTAGAGACCAGAGGGTTCAGCGGCAGGGCGTTAAGTTAGAATTTCATAATGACGAATTGGCAATAGTAGTTTTCCGCGAATATGTTTCGCCGAGTCTTAAGCTATCATTAATGAGGAATGTGACGCGAGGCGTTGTTGACGTATTCTACCTTAAGCGGATGGCGTGCCATATCGGTTATGTGTTGTCAAATCATAATACAACTGACGCCGAAACCTTAGATGCGGCGATAAAGCAAATGGCAAAGGTTTTCCAACAGCTATCGACCCCCTTACACTACAGCAAGCGAATTTTTCAAGGCCGCTAAGTCCTCCAAAAAGTTCGAGATTTGTCCTGTTCCCTCTACCTTTTAAAGAGTCAAAAGTCTCAAGTCGAAAGTCTTGAGACTTTTTTTGTTTTAAATCAGATAAGCGTGGACGCTTATCTGGGCATGATTATAAAAGATGGCTATAGGATACGGAAAAATTATTGTACGTGCATTTGAAGGGTATTACGACGACTTACTAAGTGAAATCAGTTCTAATTATTCGTTGTTTATTTCTGACAAGCGTATTAACGCACTTACCCCAAGTGGTGATAACGTTATTATGGAAAGCTCTGAAATAAAAAGAATTTTGATTGAAAGTAAAATAGTAAATTTTAAAATCGTGAATAACTTCCAAAGTCAGATCACAGTATCAATAGAATTGATAGATAACTGCCTGATAAACGAAAATTATTCAATGGATGAACTACTGGCTGACGGCGAAGAAGACGATCTTTTATATTTTCTAAAACAGAGATTTGATCGCTTATTAGACAATAGGAAAGCCATTGCATTTATTTTTGATCAACAAGGTTATAGTGAAGATTATATATTGATTCCGCCCCATAATTGGAGAGATACCAACGATTGCTGGCGTAAATTAATGGGCGGATAGTGGTAGTTACATAATTGTGGATGATGTTGCTGCAATCAACAATTGAATGCACGTCATTCAAAAAGTTCAAGATTTATTCTGCTCCCGCTACCTTTTAAGGAGTCAAAAGTCTCAAGTCGAAAGTCTTGAGGCTTTTTTCGTTTTATAATACTTTAGCCTTGCAGAATGCAAGTCTGTGTATATTTAAGTCCGGGATGGAACTTCCGGACTAACGGGGTAGCTTAATAAGGCACTGAATAAGTATTTTGAAAATCAATTTGTTATCTGCAACTTTAAGTCATTCAATAACTTAACAGATCATATGAGCCGTATATTTTTCTTCACTTGCATAGCATCAATTTTATCATTCTCATCTGTCGCGCAGGATAAAAAAGTTAGGCATCTATTGGATGGAACCTCGGTAGATTACGTTTACGAAAGTTTAGGTGGTGTACACGTCGACTTTTCAAACGGGCAATTTAAATGGCATTGGGCATCGGGAAACATAGGGAGTGCGCCTTACCAAGCAAGAAAAATTGGCGACAAAATATACATGTTAAACTTTAAGGTGGCAGGCAGTTCAACTTTTGTGACCATCGTCTTTAATTTCGATAAAAAAGTATTCTACACCTCCGCGCTGTTAAATCCTAAAACCAAAACGGAACAATCACTATTTGAAAGAGGGGTTATTAAGCGTTTGACGTTAAAGGAAAATTGACAGAATGGTAGCTCGTCGGGCTCATATCCGCTGGTAAGCGGACGTAGGTTTCCCGCACGTGCGGGACTCCCGCTACCTTTTCAAAATGAAAGCCTTAAGTCGAAAGATTTGAGGTTTTTTTGTCTTAAATGTTTTTGACCAATAGCTTACCATAATACTTATTTATTACTTGAAGAATCTTTTTTTTTAGATTTTCCTGATGCGTCCTTTGTAAAGTTTTTCATCTGTTCTTCCTGGTGAATAGAATCGAGGCGCGATATTTCTGCATGGCGCCTTTCATTAATATTGACCTGCATTGAACCTTGTTTTGTAGATTTTCCCGAAGCATCCTTCGAAAAATTTTTCATTTGCTCTGCCTGGTGAATAGAATCGAGGCGTGATATTTCGGCATCGCGCCTTTCATTAATATTGACCTGCTTAAAATCTTTTCTGAGGTAAATATCAGCAGCCAACAATATCAATAATAATAATAGAACGACGGTAGTGACAACTAAACCGAGGTGTGTTTTCAGTTGCTCCTCTTTGTGGTTGCTTTTTATTTCGGAATCAAAAACATAACCGGATTTGGAAAGCGTTTTGATGAGGGTTTTTTGCTGGTCATCCAATATCTTGCGCAGAAATGAAACAGCCTGATTTAGCCCCTCGTTCCCTCCCGGGTAATCGTTCCAGATCTCGCTTATAATATGTTCCCTCCTTAGGAGTTGTCCTCTTTGTTTGACAAATAGGCAAAGCAGTTTCATCAGCCGGGGCTCGAGCCTGTTCGTTGCTTTCGTTTTACGGTCAAGCACTTCGTTTTTATCGATGTCAACCACGAAGCGGCCATTGATTATAAATACGAAATTATCCATAAACATTAAAAATAACGTAAATCTAAAGCTTTCCAAAGGTTTTCCAAAGATTTCTAAAGGTGCACGTGTATATACATATCATAACTTCGCAGGAAATTTATTCGACATGAAAAGATTGTTTAAAGTCATCATTTTGTTTATAAGTGCTATGAGTAGCTTCGCGGCAAATGCTCAGGTACCGGCGGCGCGGTTAGATAGTTTTTTTAATTCGCTGGTTAAGTACAAACAGCTCAACGGGACCGTGCTTGTCGCCGAAAACGGACGCGTGATATTAGACAAGTCATCGGGCTTCGCTAATTTTAAAGATAGTGTTCTGAATACCGATAAAACTGAATTTACGCTAGCATCGGTATCCAAGGTGTTTACATCGGCCGCTATATTGCAGCTTCGGGATAGAGGGAAATTGAAATTGAGTGATGCGGTTGTAAAATATATACCGGACTTCCCTTATGCCGATATAACCATCAGGAATTTGTTATCTCATACCTCCGGACTGCCGGATTATCAGTTGTATGAGGATCAAATGAATAAAAACCCGACCAAGATATTTGACAATTCGGACATCTTGCCTTCATTGAAACAGTGGAAGAAACCGTTGGCCTTTAAGCCGGGCGAACGGTGGCAGTATTCGAACACCAATTTTTGTTTGCTTGCTCTGTTGGTACAAAAAGTTTCGGGAATGCCCTTTCAGCAATATATCCGGAAGTACATTTTTATACGCGCCAAAATGAACGGCAGCTACTTTGCTGCAGACCCGGCGTTTATCCATGATAGAAACCGGGCTATTAACTACGAATATCCTTTTCTTTATTCCGATAAAATGCAAAATGTTGACAGTTTGAAAAAATACCACTGGCGAACATATGGTGCAAGCGGATTTGTTGGGCAGGGAAATATTATTACAACATCAATTGATTTGTTGAAGTTTGACCAGGCGCTTTACACTGGCAAGCTCTTAAACCCTTCAACCCTAAAAGAGGCCTTTACACCTACACGGTTAAATAACGGAGAATTCGCCAATGCGGACATTGGGATCGGTAAAGCATCGTATGGACTTGGTTGGTTTATTATGGCCGACACTACTGCCGGAAAAATCGTTTGGCATACCGGCGGTCAGCCCGGAGCGTTGAGCATTTTTATAAGGAACATCACAAAAAAACAAACTGTTATAATGTTCGACAATACATTTAATAAAAGTCTCTATGGTAACGGTGTTAATATAATGGCTATTCTAAATGATAACCCTACTGTTATCCGCAAAGAGTCTGTGACACGGGAATACGGTCAGGCATTGGTCCACCAGGGCGTTGACGTGGGTTTTTGTAAATTTCAAAGTTTAAAGGGTGACTCCGCGCACTATTACCTGAGTGAAAATGATATGAACGAATTGGGCCTGCAGCTACTTTACGCTGCATCTTTTGACAATCATAATCAGTTGTCGCTTGAAGTACTGAAACTTAATACTTTGCTGTTCCCGTCCAGTTTTAATACTTATGACAGCTACGGCGAGGCATTGGCAAAAAATGGCAAAAAGCAGGAAGCTGTTTTTATGTATAAAAAGTCGCTTGAATTGAACCCTAAAAATGAAGGTGGGGAACAAGCATTAAAACAACTCACATCAAACAAGAGAATCGAATGAGATCTCTGCTAAGCGGTAAATCAAATTAAAGTAGTTAAAAGAGGGAAAGGTTTTAAGTCCTCCAAAAGTTCGAGATTTGACCTGTTCCCGCTACCTGGTTAAGTCAGAAGTCTTTAGATGAAAGTCTAAAGACTTTTTTCGTTTGCATCAGACAAGCGCGGACGCTTATCTGGGCGTGAGAAATAACTACCGAGCTAATCAATTTTTATCACTTTCGGGATGGCTATTTATTGTATTCAACTAAATTCTCGTTTGCTCTTAAATCACGTATTTGTGTCACCGGTAATGTAAAAGAAAACTCGGACCCGGAACCGTCGCTTTCGACAGCGATTGTGCCGCCATGCCTTTTGATGATTTCCGCCGATATAAACAGCCCCAATCCTAACCCGGAGAATTTGCGGGACGACTCATTGACGCGATAAAAGCGATCAAACACATATTGTTGCTCATCAGGCGGAATACCAATCCCAAAATCCCGAACCGATATTTTAACCTCATGATTTGTCACCACGCTTTTGACTAAAACCTCAGATGCATTGGGCGAGTATTTAATCGCGTTTGCCAGAAAGTTACTTAGTACCTGCTCCAAGCGGTTTTTTTCACCGTTAACAATTACATGACTAACATTTTGCAGCACAATGTGGTGTGTCGAAGTTGTTAATTGTGTTTGCCCCACAACCTCTTCCAGTAATTCCGCTAAATTGATATCGGAAAATTGATACACCATTTTACCTGCTTGTATTTTGGTGACATCAAGCAGGTCATCGACCAAATCGGTTATTTTTTTTATTTGCCTGTTGGCTTTATCAATAAAATCGCCCGCGCTTGCTACCGCCGTAGAAGGGACCATCTTTTGGAGAATTTGAAGGTACGCCTTCATGGTTGTGATCGGGGTTTTCAATTCATGACTGGCTACGTTCATAAACTCGTCCTTCTTTTTCATCAGGTCCTCAATGGCTTGTTTATCTTTTTCTTTTTGAATAAGGGCATCCTTTAAATGTACGCGCATTACGTCAATCGTCGCAGCCAGTTTTTCTGCTTTTGCTACAGCTTTTTCTGCAAATTCAACCTTGGTTTTGGCGGAGGATTGTATAGATTCCTGGGTAAACAGGCTTATTAAAAGAGGCGAAATCACTTGCAATGGAGCAACCTCATGCAGGGATGGTGTACCACCCAGTAAGATAATTACAGAATTTTCCGGCCCCGAGAGGCCAATTGCCGGTACGATTGTATCAGGTTCCGGAAACGGCAAATGACCCGAATAACAACCGTCATCAGGGCAAGCGTTAATAAATGCCTGCCATGCCCTGCCATCCGGCAAAGTTTGCGGAAATCCCTGAGCCGGCAATAAAACGCCTATCTCCTGATCGACAATAAATACGAACAGATAACTACAGCCAAAGTACGCCGCTAATTTTTTAGCTGCCTCAAACCGATTATCCCGGTCACTTAAGCCAGCAATCAACTTTAATAGCATTTATTCGGGAATTACGCACACCACTGCGGTACAATTTTGAAACCCGCTAAACTGGCCTGTAACACGCGCAACCTGGCCGTACGTGTTGCATCCGGCATAATTTACTCCATCTAACGTCTCAGTAACCTTATCAAGCTCAAAGTCAAATTCTTTACCCATTCTAAGCCGGGTGGCTACACAATCGAAAAATAGGGCAACATTTGGCTTATGATTGCCCAACTGCTTAATGGCGCCTATAGCCGCCGTCATGGCAGCCTGTTTTGAGCAGTCATTGTCAGTCGCCATAAAGTTTACATAGGTTCCGGTAGGAATATCGCTCGCCATTGCGATCGAGCCATCAGGCAAAACGCCCAGCGGAACCCTTAATTTATGGTCTCCTGCGATTTCAATTCCCAGGATATTATGAAGAAAGAAAGGAATGGGATTGTTAGTATCAAATTCCTGTCCTGTGGCGGCAGCGTATTCAACAAATAATTCCACAGCCGGCCGCGCATTTAAACTTATGAGTTTCATGCCATCAGTTTCTGTAACGCGCATCCTTTCGCCCGCAGGTTTCCAGCCATGCGCAGCTCCAACGCCTATCGGCTTATTTGACAAAATTTCCAATAATACGACAGCGTCTGTATATGCTTCGGTATCAAAAAATACGTGCGTTTTTTGGAAATTCGCGTTATCCCCGGCACCGCCGCCAAAAAACTGGTATTTACCCATTGTCTTTTCAGTAAGCTGCTCTATCATTTCGTCGGTATATCCCGACAAGGCATCAGCAAATATCATCGCCGAATAATATTGGTATTGATATTCGTGAACCGGCGAAAGAACATTAAATAATTCGTCGGCCACCTTTTCACGACTTTCCTGTATACCTTGCGCAATACCTGCAGTGAAGTTTAACTCGTCGGAATATATGGCGACGGCACATGCAGAGTCTGTTCCAAAGTCGCCGGAGGTAAATTCGCCGGCTGACGAGCTGCCCACCAGTATCCCCGGACTGCACGTTTCTTTTATCGACCTTAGTAATGCCGTGTAATCATATACAGATGAAGCAAAAACTATTACCACATCCGGTTTCTTGTCAGATAATTTTTCGACTATTTTTTGCCCGAGCTCCCGGCCCGCTAATTGTCCGTCGCTTAAAACGGTAAATACTACTGCTGATTGGGTCATAGGTTATTTTAGAGATTTATTCTATAACACCATAACCGGTAAATTGATTGAAAATTCTTATCTTTTTAAGTATTAGTAAAAAACCAGGCGGCTAAATACTATATTTTAGGATGTGCGCGATTAACTCGGCATTGAAAGTGTGTCAAGGATCAACCACTGATCGAACATCAAAAAAAAAGTACAAGATGTCTTGTTCCCTCCCTTTAAGAAGAAAGCCTAAAGCGAAAAGCTGAAGGCTTTTTTTGTTTATAGGGGTTGGTAGCTCGCCCGGCTCATATCCGCTGGTAAGCGGACCGCACGTGCGGGACTCCCACTACCTTTTAAAAGGAGAAAGCCTAAAGCGAAAAGCTGAAGGCTTTTTTTGTTTTAAGACCTTTTGCAGATATAAATCTGCAAAAATTAGAGTCCGGATAGCATATCCGGACTAACGGAGTAATTTATTAGTTTTGATAAAGGATTATATCCTTGCCTAACACCTGATTAAAATGCCGACAGAAAAAAAAACTTCAATACTTGACGTAGGGGCTTCAAAATTTACGGAAACCTTCGCTGAAAATTCGGCCAAGAATCTTTTTGAACTTGTTTCTTCACTGGTATCCGCTTACAGCAAAAAGGTTGTTGACAAAGTCAAAATACAAACGGCTCTGAACGCGTACAAAACGCATTACCAACGGCGTTACGGAGAAATAAAGGTGCTGACAATGGCTGCACCAATTCCTTTAGATCATATCTATACCAAGGTGCGACTGATCGAGGCGCATGTTTACGCTCGCGATTTTGATTTTATTAGGAACGAGGAGAATTTTAGGCGACGTGTGAGACATACAACCTTTTCAAATAGAATTTCCGACGCGTTTGAGGTCGTAAATAAATACGCAAAATTGAATGTGCTTGGCGCACCCGGCTCGGGAAAATCGACGCTGCTCAAAAAAATAGGACTCTCTATCTTAACAGACGAAAATACCATTGCAGGGGATAATGTTCATGTTTCACTACCTATTTTAATAGAACTTAAAAGATTCCGTGAGGGATTGATCGATCTAAAATCGGAGATACAGAGAGAAATCGAAAACGCCGGCTTCCCTGAAAGCCCGGAATTTGTTGAACATGCGCTGAAGTCGGGCAAGCTGTTGATATTGCTGGATGGGCTTGATGAGGTTCCGAAATCCATGTTGGAGGGGGCTATAACAGCGATTCGTGATTTTTCGGACAAATACCCCACAAACCGTTTTATTTCCTCTTGTCGTACAGCTTTTTACAAAAATTTTCTTCAAGGGTTTGCAGATATAGAAATTGCAGATTTTGACGACGATCAGGTTAAAACTTTCGCCGGTAACTGGTTCCGCGAAGAACTGGACATTTTAAGTGAAACTTATCTGCATTTTACAAGCTTGTTGTTCAACCCCGCTAACGCGGCAACACTTGAACTGGCGCGGACGCCTTTATTGCTCACTTTCCTGTGTCTTTCTTATGATGAAGGCCAACAATTACCGATTAACCGAAGCAGCTTATATCGCAGAGCTTTGTCTATTTTATTAGAACGATGGGCAGCCGAAAAGCGAATTCACAACGAGGACATTTATCAGAACCTTAATTCCGATATAGAAATCGAAATGCTCGCAGAAATAGCTGCCTATTTTTATCAAAAAGAGCAGACGATGTTTTATGCAGATGAACTGAAAGAGCAAATCGGTTTGTTTCTAGAAAATACGCTTGATATCCGCCTGCCGCCGATCACCAGAATATTGGAGGCCATAGAAGTTCAGCAAGGTTTGTTTGTCCAGCGGGCCACCGAAATTTATTCCTTTTCGCACCTGACGATTCAGGAATATTTGACCGCATTTTATTATTACTCAGCTGCGAAGATGCCGCAGTTTATTAGTTCACATGTATTTGATGAGAAATGGCGCGAAGTGTTTCTCTTGCAGGCAGGTATGTCGCGTTCGGAAGATATGCTCAAATTGATGATCGACTACCTCAAGCGTTATTCCCAAGAGCAGCCGGTACTTCGGGAAGCGATAAATTGGGTAAACCGAATTCTAAAAACGGACAATTCGGAAGAAGGCGCGTGTAAACGCGTCGTATTGCTCGGTTTTCTATTAGCTTACCGACGGGACCGCGGCGCTGAATTTGCCAGCAGCCACAGCATGTTGGTTAATTATACACCGGGGCTCGGGCAATTATTATCACCCAATATTTTTAATCAGTTTGAATTTCCGGACCACGTCGGCAGAAGAAGCGGGCCAAAAATTATTGATATGTTAGTGGAGCTCACAGGAAGACGTGTTAACAAAGCTAAGTTGGGCCGGGAAATTGAGGCGTTAATCCCGGAACGGCCGCTGAGTGCCATGGCGCCAGGTTCACGCTATACCTTCAATAAGCAGATATTACTGATCATTTACCGGGTTTTCAACGTACCGACCACTTTTCATAACTTGAGGACAAATAAATATGCTCCGATCAATAGTTATTTTACAGGACTTCGTATGCTAGTAGAATGCAGACACTCTGCACTTAGGGTTTCGCCTGCAACATGGGCGGAAATATTAAATACGATTGTCAAGTAAGCTGTCTATGCGCTATAGATAATAAGCAAAAGACTGTGGCGGCAATAATTGAAAATCTGCTTTCAAGCACTTGGGATTGGGGTACATTACAGTATTTTTGATGACTATCGCATAACCGTCAACTTTTTCCTCGAAATAGCTAAAGAAAAAATCTTCTGTTATCCCTGAATGTTTTTTGGTGAGTTCCCAAAGTTCATTTTTCTCACATTTCAGTATTTCATCAAATTCAAATTCACCGATGACCTGTTGAACAGGTGAAGATGCATAGACTATAATTTTTTTGACGTTAGGATTCTTAAAAATTGCTTTTCTGAATTCGAAGCGTTTTGTCCCGTTAAAGATTTTAAATGCAAATTCCGGTTTTATAGATAAGACAACATTCATTAGCTTCTGGAGTATTTTACAATATTATCAAAATTTTCCTGACTGATCCGGGAAAAACCACGGGGTACGCTGTCAACGCCTGCAATTACCTCGTTATCAATCAACCATTTTAAGTTTGGTCTCCTTTTAAACGAACCGACGTATAGAAAGTTCACAATAAAGGGCGGATTGTTCCGGATATAGTTCCAGTGTTGAACTAGTTCCTCGTCGGTAAAGACACTTCGCTTACGACACAATCGAATAAATGTCTGCACATCGGGTATATCAGTAATCACCGACTCTATCACCCCTACAGTCGTTGCAACCCCGGCATGGTAACCGCCTGTTCGGTAAAATACTACGCGGTCGCCGGGCTGTAGATTACGCTCATGCGAACGGGAAATATACACCTTGCTGATCGCGTTCCGATGAGGCTCATTCTCTACGAAATCCTTCGGGCTCTCGGTGCGAAGAATAGAGTCCGGGAATAATTCCGTATGATACTCCGGCTTAATCGGGACGATGAAAATATTGGTTTCGGGCGACACAAAAGGATAGCCTAACTTCGGATGTGCAGGATCAACTTTAGCGAACTTGCCGAATAGCTTGACATAGACGCTCTCTGCACCATTTCCCGAAGTTTTCTCACCCCAATAATTGAAGCCATAATCCTCCAGCAACGAGATAAGTCGCTCATGTTCGGCTGTCTTACTAAAAATAGTCACGTAAATCTCGTCCACTTTATTTATCAGTGCGTTATCAAAAATGATCTTCAAAAACCGCTCACCAATTTTGTATCCATTGGCCGTTACCTTCAAGGTTCCGACCTTCAACCGCTTTTTCTTCGAAAAAGGCGGTGCTATATCTGCGTAATTTTCTTCAGCACCTTCGGCCTTTATATACAAAAAAGCACTTAGTACCTGGTCCTGATAGCAGACATAGGAAATCTCATCCGACTTTTTTGCAAACCAGGCATCGAATTCGGCATAATCGCCGCGGAAAGAGTCGAAAAATGGGTCTTTCAAGTTTACTTCGCCGAAATATTGCTTTTTGACCGCAAGAACTTTATAGTCGACCAGTCCGGGATTTTCAGCGGCAACTTTTTCCAAATACTCATCGATCTTAAACACCTTAGCGCCAATATTCAAAAGGCTGGCCTTTGTATGAATATTTTTATCTTCGGATATCATGAAATCGACGCGTCCGCAGAACACTTCATTGAGCAGCACGGTATCAATCCGGTCATTGTCTGTTTTATCAATCTTCTCAGCAACGTTTTTGACTTCTGGTGACAATGGCGCCACTGTCTTCAACTCGTTGTAGTTGCCGATCTTTATGGTCATGCGTTTGACAGCTTGTGCATCGTGAAATTTGGCTAGTTCGCCAACGGTTGCCGGATGAATACATTTGTCAATTTTGAGCCGGTCCAGCCAATTGAATAGAAAGCCGATATCTTCGTTTTGCAAACGCTCTGCTTCCCTGTGAATAATAATGTTGGTGTCAAGTAAGGCTCTCATGAATTTGGGCAATTAAGCCGTTTAGTGAACTGGTGTTTTTTTGAAAACGATATATGGGTATATCCAGGGTGGATGCCACTTCTTCTGCATAAGCAATCTCCTTTTCTTGCAGGGTCAAAAGCGCCGCCTCCTCGTAGGCGCGGTCATCCCGTTTTTCCAACGCGGCTTGAATATCGGAAATAATGCCGGTTACCAATACAAGGCATATAGGATTTATTTGTTTAAAGGTAGTTATCGGTACCGGAATAACTTCGCCGTCCTGATTAAAAAGACAGAAGTGGCCGTCAAGAATGTACCGTTTCCCGGGTTCAACGGTTGCCTTTAAGCCATCCAACAATCGTTTCTGTGTATCAGGTATGTCTAATACCTTTTTATTTTTGACATCCGCATTGATATCGTTCCATTTGAGGACATCGCTGGCCGAAAGGTAACCGATCGAAAGTGTAGCGACCACTTCCCGGCAGAGCGTGCTTTTTCCCACACCATGAATACCGCCCGCAAAGATAATTTGCTTCATAATTTAGACAAGATTTGTTAAATGTATATACTTTAAAAAAGTGAAAGCTTACAGCGAAAAGCTGAGGCTTTTTGTTTGAGCCTCACCCTAAGTCCCTTCCAAAGGAGAGAGACTGAAGAATTTTTTTTTAAGCGTGGATGTTTAACCAGGCGGGGGATTGATGTTCCAAAGTGATTATTTCAAAGTGTGACATTCGTCCTATCGTTGCCCATAAATTAGCTAATAAGCCATAACGGGGTGCCGCCCAGACCATCCGTTTGTGTAAAATTCGGGTCGAAATATCGGTCCTGGTTATCCGGCGTAACCGTATTCAGCTTAACCTGTTCCCGCTGTAACAACTGGTACCCCCGTGTAGCTACCCCTACCTCAACGTTATCAGCGCACCAGTAATGCTTGAAGGAAAGATCATTATACAATTGAGCTGCGCTAAGCACGATGCCATAACCTACATACAGCCCCGGCACGTAACCACCAGCGTTTACTGCTTTATACCATTCCTGGCAATAAGCGATCACGTCCGCCGCTGCGGTACCCTGCGCCACCACTTCCAGGTCGCACCATATATTAATCCCGTGTGGCAGCCCTACGCCGTTGGCGTAAGTCACCGCGTATGCCCCATCACTCGCTCCCAAATCGCCGGTCGGCGCCCAACCCTCGTTCCGCGTATGTTGTACCGCCATCAAAGCCAGACCCGCATTAAGGATCGCTGTCCCCTCTGCAAATGTCAAATTGGTATGCGTCGTAGCCGCCAAAGCCGCTGTTCTGGGCACATACCGGATACAAAAATCATAACCCGCAGTTTTAAAATCCTGTGCCTGCTGTGCGGTTAAGATATAATCGCAATCAAATCCGCGTAGGCCGGCGCTTGCTTGTTGAACATTTCCTTGAAGTAATGGCATAATAAAAGATTTAATGGTAAAACTTTTTTTGATGTTTAAGGGGCAGTTGTGCGGGGGCATTGTCCAATAACCGGTTGATGGCTTTTAGCGTAGTTCGCTGCCTGAGACCGGGTTTTTTAGCAAATGTTTCCATTAATATAGAGGCCGAAAGGCTATACCGTAAAAATAGGGCTGATAATACAATGGATACCTCCAGGGCGGGGTTATTGATCATGAGGACAAGGTTTAGGTATAGAACCGATGTTATATGGTTTAAAAATAAAGAATAATATTTTTAAATTCCTAATCATCAGAAAATAAGCTATATCCTTTGTCTTGTTCCCTCTGCCTTTTAAGGAGAAAGCCTAACCTGCCTACCGGCAGGCAGGAGCGAAAAGCTGACGGCTTTTTTTAATGACAACTCACAATTGATGGTTAAGCGTGGGATGTTATCTTACACAACGAATTGCTACCTGATCAGTGTTATATAGCCTGACTCAACGATCTTGGTGTTGTCAAAACCGTTTTTGCCATTAAAGATCCAGTAATAGGTACCAACGGGCAAGGGCTTGCCCCGGTATGTGCCGTCCCATTTCTTTTTGGAGGACGTTGTTTCAAATACCAGCCCTCCGTACCGATTGTATATACGTAGCGATTGAAATTGCCCAAATCCCGTAATAGTTAGCGAAAAATAGTCATTTATCCCGTCGTTATTGGGGGTAAAGGTATTAACAGCGCCCACTACCGGCGGCAGGGGCGGGTTTACAACCACCGTTACCGGTTGAACATTTGTACAGCCGGCAGCACTGGTAGCTTGTATATAATAAGTGCCGCTATGCGCGATATGCTGGTAACCGGCAACGGGGGTTTTTAACAGGCTATCTGTAAAATATTTATAAGTATAGGTTGGGTTATGGTTGAAAGTTTGCGAAATATCGACAGTTGCCGGGTAATAAACCGGCAACGGGTTAGCAACCGTTAGTTGTGCGTCGATCTGGGCCACGGTTACAGGGCTTATATTGGTACAGCCGTCGGGGGTGACCGCCTTGATATAATAAGTAGCGTCGGCCGAAATATTTCCGGGCTGATCCAGATAATTTAAGCCGGATGCATCCTTCCAGTAGCTTAACGCCAGGTTGGGGCTGCTTCCCGCCGTCACTGACGCTGCCGTGAGATCGGCGCCCGTCCCGGCGCAGCGATAAATAGTATCTGCAACTTTGAAAACCAGGTTTGCATCTATCTTATTCACAACGGTCGCCAGGGTATCGACACAGCCCGAGCCATCAAAGGGATATAAAACCACGTTGTATTTTGTGCCGTCGGGCGGCGGCGGCGAGATGGGTAACACTTGCTTATCGGATAGTTGCTTTGAAAAATCTGCATTGAACCACGCATAGCCGCCAAAACCGCCGCCGGGCGCCGTAAGGTTTATAAAGCTTTGGTTAGCACAGTACGAGTTGCCGGTAACCGGCGTGCCGCAGTTTTCATCGACATCGATATAGGCATAGCCAAAATGCTGGCCCAGGCCGCAATCATTCGTGGTAAATTCCAGGCGTATTTGCCTGCCGGCCAAATTGACCAGGTTGACAGTTGCAGGCGCCCAATCCTTATAATATACTTTAGGATAAAAGTTAGAGTCGTAGCCCATTGATAAGCGCGATAGCTTAAATCCGGGCAGGCTATCGGCCGCAATAAAATCAAACGATGCACAGGGGATATAGTGATTGGCAGCTATATCAAAAGTTTTAACCGTAAACCGGGGTTGTATAATAGGATTATGAGGCGGGTCCTGTAGTACAACTGCGTAGTAAAAAACCAGGTTGTATTGATTTGCCCCGGCCGGTACCGTAAATGTATAGGACATCCTTTCTGCCTTAGCGCCAGCCTGCTGATTTCCGAGCCGTACAGAATATTTGCCACCGTAGGGGCACAACACAGGAAAATTGCCAAATGTATCGCGCTTGGAAAAGATATTATTGGGGTACAGGGTTTGCCTGTCGGGAACAGGAGCAGTACGGGTGAGCGTAAGTACCCCGCTGACGTCGAAATGCCCGGTGTCGCAAGACCAGCCGGTAAAGTCGCCCCGCTCAAAGCCGATGTTAGGCGGCGGACAATTACCTGACTGGGCGCTGGTTTTTAACACATAGCAAAGTAAAATGAATGCCAGGAAAAAAGTTTTCATCGCAATACAAATGTATAACATTCACATCTGTATTGAGATTGCTTTAACGCCCTCCTTTATCGTTCCAAAGCTCGGAATTTGTCCTGTTCCCTCTGCCCTTTAAATGAGAAAGCTTAACCTGCCTGCCGGCAGGCAGGAGCGAAAAGCTGAAGGCTTAGCTTGCTAATTTTATGGTTTACACTGTAAAATGTTAACTATTTGATTATCAATTAGTTAGTTCAAAATAGGTCGAAAAAGTGTAAACCTTTGTAAACCTTGTTTAGTGTTCACCCCTGTTCGCCCCATCCCGATGCGAACGGCGAACGGTATATGGCGGTGGCCCGATACCTAGTGAAAATGAAGCCCTTAAGCCGAAAGGCGGAGGTCAACCTATTTTTTGCCGCTGTTTGGAAAATTGACGCCCGGCCCGAAATAGCAGTCATTCTCGGTGATCTTGCCGTCCCTGAACTTGAAATATTCGGTATTGCGGAACACGCGACCGTCATTGGTATAGCCGTTGTAGGTCACGAAGGCATCATCGTTCCCCATGATCACTTTTTCGAGGTCGAACCTTTTGGTGTTTTGGGAGTTCGGCCAGCATTTACGATGATAGGTTTCGAGGTTAATAGGTTTATCAACCGGGCTGCTGAAACGGAACCCGGGGCTTAAAACAGATCTTAATAAATTCCAGTCCTTGAGCTCATAAGCACGGTAATAGCTGCGAAGCAGCTTTTGATTATTGGATTGGCTGAAGCCGCTGTTTACGAGCGCTATAAGCCCTATTATCATTAATAGCTTTTTCATAATCACCAAGTTAGCTATTTATAATAATATAGCGCGTTGTTTTAAGCCTTATGGCGAAAAAAAATATAAAGTTCAAAAATGTTGCTTCGCGCCATTGCACCTTATATTTTTGGCTGATAACCAGTGATCGCATAGTTAGCATCATGGCGGCTAAAGGCGAGGGCCTAAAAGAAGGTATCGAACCAAAGAACCAAATAAATATAAACAGTATGAGAAAAATAATTTCATTTATGCACCTGTCGCTCGACGGTTTTGCAGCAGGGCCCAACGGAGAAATGAACTGGATAAAGGTTGATGAGGAAATTTTTGACCATGTGGGTAAGCGGATAAGCGAAAGCGATACGGCCTTATATGGACGGGTAACTTATGAGATGATGGAAAGTTACTGGCCTACAGCAGGAGACAGTCCCACAGCGAGCAGGCACGACATTGAACATTCAAGGTGGTATAACCAGGCTCAGAAAATTGTTTTATCGAAAACAATG
>Ga0134127_10000195_pt1 | contig 71981 bp, 63 predicted proteins | sample KB31753_FD_96459 | JGI IMG/M metagenome (GOLD analysis project Ga0134127, IMG submission 96459) | Terrestrial soil microbial communities with excess Nitrogen fertilizer from Kellogg Biological Station, Michigan, USA - KB3-175-3 | ecosystem: Environmental > Terrestrial > Soil > Unclassified ... | reverse complement strand
GGCCGATCCGGCCCAGCGGCGTTTGCGCCTCGACCTGCTTGCGCATGTCGCTCTGGGCGATGCCTGCGGCGTGAACCCCTTCCGTTTCCACCATGCCAGGGTTGACGGCGTTGACGCGGATGCCCCGCGGACCGAGTTCCTTGGCAAGCGAGCGTGTGATCGAATCGACCGCGCCTTTGGTGCCGCTGTAGACCGCGGCGGCAGGGACGCCGAGCGTGCTGACGACCGAACTGACGTTGACGATGCTTCCGCCTTTGGGATTGAACTGCCTCACGGCCGCCTGGGTGGCGAGGAGCAATCCCAGCACGTTCAGATTGAACTGTCTGTGGAAGTGCTCTTCCGTGATGTCCTCAAGAGGCGAGAATTCGTAGATGCCCGCGTTGTTCACGAGAATGTCGACTTGGCCGAACGCCTTCTTCGTTTCAGCGAAGAGCTGGTCGATCTCCGCCTTCTTCGAGAGGTTGGCTTTGACGGCAATCGCCTTGCCGCCATTGTCGGTGATGTTGCCGACCACGCGCGCGGCTTCGTCCTTGCTTGAGGAATAGTTCACGACCACCGTGGCCCCTTCGTCGGCCAGGGTTTTGGCGATTGCGGCGCCGATACCTTTGGAAGCGCCGGTGACCACTGCTACTTTGCCTGCGAGTTTTTTCGTGCTCATGAATTTCGATGGGTTGATGTTGATGTTACTAGTTTAGTTCAAATCGAACAGGAGCGCCTGGGCCGGTGCGTTGGCGCTCAGAGTCAGCATCGTTTCTGCGCTCATCGCGGCGCCATCGCCAGCATTCAGTTTTCGGCCGTTCACGGTCAATTCACCTTCAGCCACTTGCAGCCAGGCGTGGCGGCCCGGTTGCAAAGTGTGAGTCGCAGCCGTACCGGCGCCGAGCCGCACCAGCCAAAGGTCCGCATCCTGGTGGATGGAAACGGAGCCGTCACGACCGCCGCGTGAAGCCACCAGGCTGAGACCCTGCTGGGTGTGGCCATTGCCGAGCGAACGTTCGGCGTAAGTCGGTTTCACGCCCTTGCGCTCGGGCTGGATCCAGATTTGCAGGAAATGCACCGGTTCGACTGGCGAGTAATTGAACTCGCTGTGCTCGATGCCCGTGCCGGCGCTGATGCGTTGCACGTCGCCGGCCTTGAGAACAGCCTCGTGCCCCATGCTGTCGCGATGCTGAAGCGCCCCGCTGAGGATGTAAGTAATAATCTCCATGTCCCGGTGCGGATGCGTGCCGAAGCCGCCGCCGCCCGCCACGGTGTCGTCGTTAATGACGCGCAGACTGCGGAAGCCCATCCAGTGCGGGTCATAATAGTCCGCGAAGGAAAAGCTGTGGTGCGTGTCCAGCCAGCCGTGATTGGCGTGGCCCCGTTCGTTGGCTCGTCGAATCGTAATCATATCTGACGAGCCTTATGGCTTGCGGCGTGCCAAAGGGCACGGGAACAGTCGATTTGAACGATCTGGCTTTAAGTCAATGGGTTGCACGCTGATTGCGGTGCTTGGGGTTCGTTGGAAGAGGCAACGCATTTGCGTGTTTCACCATTTATGCGTTGTCAGGCAACGCATCGGAGTTGCTAAGCAATGCCTCCCATGTTAGGAGGTTCTTCATGAGCACAGCCGCCCCACCGCGACCTGAAAAGCCGCCTCCGGACCCTGGAGATCCCGCCGCGTTGCTGGCGCGCACCCAGGATATGAGCCGCCGGCTCCAGGAGCGGGAGGAGTTCTATCGTTCGATTCTCGAAAGCCTCGGCGAGGGAATCATCATCACCGACCGCGAGAGCCGGATACTCTACGCCAATTCGTGCATCGAGCGCCTGACCGGACGCACGCGCACCGATCTCATCGGTGCCGTCAGTTACGAATTGCTCTCGCCGCCCAATGAATGGCCCGCGATGCGGCGCCGGCTCAAGGAGCGGCTCACCGGCAAGGAGGAGACGTACGAATTGGAACAAATCCGCAAAGACGGGGAGCGGCATTGGGTGTCCGTGCGCGCGATGCCCTATCGCAACGCCCGAGGCGACATCGTCGGGACGATTGGCCTGGTCTCGTGCATCAAGGAGCGGAAGACGCTGGAGTATGAGAACGAGTATTTGCAGGAGGAACTACGGGGCAATTACAGCGCGATCCTCGGTGACAGTCCGGCGCTCAAGAAAGTGCTCGCGCAAATCGAGATGGTCGCGCCCGCGAACGCCAACGTGCTCATCCTCGGCGAGTCGGGCACCGGCAAGGAGTTGGTCGCCCGCGCCATTCATGACCGCAGCCCGCGCAAGGATGCAGCGTTGGTGCGCGTGAACTGCGCTTCGGTGCCTCGCGAATTGTTCGAAAGCGAATTCTTCGGCCACGTGCGCGGCGCCTTCACTGGCGCGGTGAAGGATCGGGTGGGGCGGTTCGAACTGGCCCACGGCGGCACGCTGTTCCTGGACGAAATTGGCGAGGTGCCGCTTGAACTGCAGAGCAAGCTGCTGCGCGTGTTGCAGGAAGGCCAGTTCGAGAAACTGGGCGAGGATCGCACACGCACGGTGGACGTTCGCATCATCGCCGCCACGAACCGCGACCTCGAAGCGGAGGTCAAGACGGGGCGCTTTCGCGAGGATCTCTACTACCGCCTGAGTGTTTTCCCCATCGAGTTGCCTCCGCTGCGCGAGCGCATCGAGGACATCCCTGCTCTCGCGCAGCATTTCCTCCTGCAATCCGCGCGCAAGTTTGGGGTCACTGTCCCGCGTCTTGCCCCTGCGCAGATTAAGGAACTTCAGTCCTATGATTGGCCCGGCAACGTGCGTGAGCTTCAGAACGCCATTGAGCGCGCGGTCATCCGCTCTCGCAATGGCCGGTTGGATCTGGGCCTGCGTCCGTCAGGCGCCGCGGGTTCCTCCCGGGCGCCGCGCAAGGCCGATTCGACGCCCGGGGCCGAACCTGCATCGCTGCACGATCTCAAGCAGCAGGAGCGCGCTCTCATTCTTGATGCCCTGACCAAAACCCACGGCAAGATTTACGGCCCGGACGGCGCTGCCGCGCTGCTCGGCCTCAAGCCCACGACGCTCTCCTCGAAAGTCCATCGCATGGGCCTTAAGAAACGCGCCGCGTAGTGGCAAGCGCGCGTTGCATCCATCTCGCTCCGCGCGACGGGTCTGTCACAGCGGCGCGCCCGGAGCGAGCGCGCCACCAATTATCCGATGCTAAAGAGCAAGGAATCCTTGGCCGTTTGACCGGAATTCAGTAGAAACCGGCGGGCATGAATGGCACGCCAGCACCACCATCGCGCGTGAACTATTGGGACACGCGCGGGCGGTGGATTGTTTTCGTGTTAGCGGCTTCTTCCATCGCCTGTCTGTTGGCCGACTTCTACGGCGTCTGTCCGATGCGTCTCTTCACGCCGTTCATATTCCTGCCGGCGTTGATAGCCCTCCTGGCGTTTGCCGTTTTGGACCGCGTGCGCGGCGATCGCCGACTCTGGCGCGCGGTGTGGATTGGGCTCGTGGCGGGCCTGCTGGCAGCGGTCGCCTACGATGTGTTCCGGCTCCCGTTCGTGTTCGCGAAGGAATGGGGCATCGACTCGGTGGTGCCGCCGCTGAGGTTGTTCAAGGTGTTCCCGCGTTTCGGCGCGATGGTCCTGGGCGAACCCATCGAGCAGCCAGAATACTCAACAGCCGCGCACGTCATCGGCTGGATTTATCATTTCAGCAACGGCGCGACTTTCGGCGTGATGTATCTGGCCATCGTGGGCGACAGCCGGCGGCGGCACTGGAGTTGGGCGGTGCTGTTCGCGCTCGGCCTGGAGTTGGGGATGTTGCTCACGCCCTATCCGGGCGCCTTCAATATCGTGTTGACGACGCGCTTTGTCTTCGTGACGGTCGCGGCCCACGCCGTGTTTGGCATCGGCCTGGGAATTTCCGCGCGCTGGCTGGCGACGCGTCCCGGGTCCGCGCCACGATTGCCGGTTGCCGCGCAAGGTTGAAGGGTTCACAAATCGTACTCTGAGTGAGTTTGGTGCCTGTCGTTACCGAAACTTCGGCAGCAGTCTTCCGGTTCGGGTCCGGTACTGCTCATACTCACTGCCGAACTCCTGCAGCATCATCCGCTCTTCCTTGCCCACGCGTTGAAAGTAGAGAATCGCAAACGGAACCAGCCCGGAGAACCCCGCCACGTAGTTCGGCAAAATCATTGCCTGCGCAAGGACCAGCAGCCAGAGCGACGCATACATTGGATGCCGGATGCGCGCGTAAATCCCGGCCGTGATCAGCGTGTGCCCTTCGCGGATTTCCAGGATGGGAGACCAGTTCGCCCCGAGATCCTTGTGCGACTTCCAAAACAACCAATCCCCGGCGGCCAGAATGACGACGCCTATGACGCCGATCCACAGCGGGATGAGATAATCGGCGAACGACAGCAAGCGGGTGAACATGTAAAGCAGTGGGACCAGAAAACCGCCTATGCCCACCGTGAAGAACAGTGAAGTGTCGAGCCCCGTGGTTTGATTGGAACGAACACGGATTTGCTGGCGTACTTTGATGTGCCGGGCGCGAATGGCGAAATTGGCAATCCAATACCCGACACCGTAGATGATCTTGGCGACGAGCGGCTCCATTTGCGTCTCGCCGCAGGATTAGCCTGCATCTCTCCCCGTGATATGCATCCCGAAGCGCATAGTGAGAAAGGGCGGCTAAAGCTCTCGCACGTAGAGATTCATGAATTCCACCGCGCCGCCGGCGTCGCGCAGGCCGTATGCGCCGCGCGCGGGCGTGTTCGCGGGGAGGGTGACGCGTTGTGTCTCCTTGTCGTTGCGCTTTACGATAACTTCGCGGCCTTTGACGGTGATAACGAATCGCTGAGAGTTGCCCGCCGTCGCGCCTTCCAACACCACTTCCGCGCCGCGGCATTGCATCGAAGGTGTCACGAATTTCTTGTCACCTGCCGGCTTCGCGGGCCGGCAATCCAGAACGACTTCAGCGTCGCCGAATTCCGCGTCGGTCCAAAGGGTCGCGCCCGCGGTCGGTTCGCCTTCCCGGAGCACAAGCCGTTCGCCTGCCACGCGCCAGCGAGAGACCGTCGTGGCGTTCGTTTTCCAGCCGCGCAAATCGAGCCCGGTAAACATCGGCCGCCAGCCTTGATCCAATGGCGCGGTCAGTTCCGGCGGCGCGCCGCTCGAGGGAAGTTCCTTGATGCGGACATTGCGGAACTCGACCGGGGCCCCTTCCGACTCCAACGCCAGATACCCCTTTCGGTAATTGCAATCCTCGCCGCCCGACACTTCCTTGCCGTTGACGTGCAACCGGAGCACGCCGTTGCTGGCGACGATGCGGTAGTGGTTCCATTCCGGCGTCCCTTTGCTCCGTTCCTCGGAGGGAAAGCTGCGGTCGCCTTTGTGCCGACCGAACGGTTTCATCGACGCGCCGTGGATGGGGAAGACGTCGCCGTGCGTGGTGAACCAGTCGGACTTCCTGCCGGTTTCCTTTTCGTATTGCTCGGCGTAACCGTGGTCGAGCACCTGCACCTCGATGCCGCGCAGGAACGGCACGCCCGGCGCAGCGATGGGCGTGCCCCAGATGAACACGCCGGAATTGCCACCGCTGCTCAAATGCCGCCACTCGACTTCGAGGATGAAGTTCTCGTACTGCCGCGTGGTGCGCAACGCGCCGGTCGGCCGGCCTGTGCAATGAATAAGACCCTCGCGCACGCTCCAGGTCTCCGGCGCGCAATTGGCATTCACCCAGCCCGTCAAATCGCGACCGTTGAAGAGAGGAACAAAACCATCCTCGTCAGCAGCCAACGCCGAGGTCGCCGCCGCAATCAGGAGAACAAGGGAAAATCGTTTCATGCGGCGAGACAGCGTGCAGGAGATACCGAACAAATGCACGCCGGAAGAAGATGAGAAGTTTGTTCGGGGGCCGCAGCCAGTTCTTGCAAGGGACGGCTGGCCCACGGTCTCACCCCTCACCCCGGCCCTCTCCCCTTTGAGGGGAGAGGGAGTCGCGATGCACGCCGCGCTACAATGGGTCAGCGTTCAGCCGCGCACGGTACGTTTGCGCCATTGAGCGCACCCGGTAGCAAGCGCGGAGAATGCTTCTGTCATAGTTTGGACGTCCGTCGCGCTCCCTCTCCCCTTAACGGGGAGAGGGCCGGGGTGAGGGGTGAGAACTCCCATTGTTGGCCCTTTGCCTCACCGCTGACTGCGCAGCAGTCAGCGGGCAAGGCCGCCCAACGCCAGAACTGCCGCTTCACGGACGTGACGTTCGGTCTGATCTGTACGTGTGTCGCGAAGGTGAGCGTAAATTCGAGTTGCTTGGGTCTTCTGGTTCGCTGCGGTGAGTTTCTCGGCGAGCAACAGGCAGGATTTCGTTGCCTCGGTTCGTTCCCAACCACCGGCACTGTCAGCAAACTTGAGGATCGCATCGGTTGAACTGGCGTCGCCGAGGTTTGCAAGCGCCCACGCGGCGATGCGGCGGATGTCGCGGTTTTCGTCCGTCAGGGCCCTCTTGAATGCGGTGGACGACGACTTGTCCTGCAGGACTCCCAGGGCCTGAAGAATGGTCACGTAGCTCCTGCCCCTGGAAGTCTTCAACGCGTCGCGGAATTGGGAAGCCACGCCGTCGCGGAGGGTCAGCAGCGCCTGCGCGGCATCCTCGCACAGCTCGGCATCGAGCAGTTGCTTGCCCAGCGCGTCCACGGATTCCTCGCCGCCGAGGACTCGCAGTTCGCGAATGAGAACCGCCTTCACCGCCTTGGAGGGTTTGTCGCTGCCAAGCTGCGCGGCAATCGTCCTGGCGAGCAGCCGGCGCTCGTTTTCCTGTCCGTCGCGGCCGGCGAAAATGACCAGGCCGTGGAGGACGTAGGTAGGCTTGTAGTTCTTGTAGTCGGCGTCGCTCGGTTCGCGCACCAGCTCAAGCAAGTCCACGATGCTGTCGCGCCCGCCCGCCAGAATCGTGGCGAAGATTTTCTCCGCGGCGCCAGGGTCGGGTCCGGTGAACTTGCTCGCTGCGCCCAAGCGATCGGGGTTGGGTTTGGGTTTGTCGGAAGCGTCGGGTTGGGCCTGTTGCTTCGCTTCTTCCGCTTTGGCCTGAATGTCCCTGTCCGTCTCGGGCATTTGCTCGGCCAATACAGCAACGTTTGGTTTTGTGGAAGCCATATCAGTTTTCCCTCAAGCTCATAAGTGCCACGGCGCGCGCATGGGTTGGTTGACCAATCGGTTCGCTTCGTCGTCGCCGACGATGACTTCCTTGACGGGATCGAATCGAATCTTGCGTCCGACGCGGATGGCGATGTTGGCCAGGTGCAGAATCGTCACGGTGCGATAAGCCGCCTCTGCATTGCCGCCGGCCGGCTTGCGTGCCTTGACCGCCTCCGCGAATGTGCGCAGCGGTTCCGGGTCGGGCATCGCCTCAACCTTTTTCCGGCTCTCTTCGTCCAGGTCGCTCAGGCTGACGCCGCGGGATCGTTTGCGGTCGTAAGGCTTGCCCCATTCGCCGCTGTCGAAGACGAGCGTGAAGCCGTCCGCGTAACGGAGTTCCACCCACCCCCACATGCCGCAGGCTTCCGGGTGTGCCGGCGGGGCGTAGGGTTCGATTTCGACCGGGGCCGTGTCGTCCTTGCCGTAGGTCCACGTAAGCGGATCGAGGTAGTGCTGGCCCATGTCGCAAAGCCCGCCGCCTTCATAATCCCAATAGCCGCGGTGCGTGCCGCCATGGCGGTGCGGATGATACGGCTTCATCGGCGAGGGACCCACATAGAGGTCCCAATCCAGATTCGCCGGCACGGGCTGCGGCTTCGCGTTCACCAGGCCACTCCATTCCTTGACCTTCAACCCGCCGGGTTTAATGACGACCGCCTCGCAAGGCTTGAGGAACCCGCTCTTCATGATTTTGCGAGTGAGGACGTTTTTCGGGTCGCGGCTGGCGCCGAAGCGGCCAAAGGTGCCGATTTGGAACACGCGCCCGTAACGCTTCGAGGCGTCGGCCACAGCGCGTCCCTCGGCGATAAAGCGCGTCATCGGCTTTTCGCAGAGCACGTCCTTGCCGGCTTCCATCGCGGCGATGGAAATCAGCGCGTGCCAATGTGGCGGCGTGGCGATGGCCACCACGTCGATGTCCTTCCGCTCCAGCACACGGCGGAAGTCGGTGTAAATCTTCTTGTTGTCCGCGCGATCGAGCCATTTCACGTCGCATTCGGCGAGCTTCGCCACGCCGGCGCCGAGGGCCTTGAAGCTATTGACGATCTGGCTGAAGGTGCCCGGTCCCTGGCCGCCCACGCCGATGAGCGCGCCGCCGAGCGTTTCGCTGGGCGGCGTTTCGGGCGCGCCCAGAACATGACGCGGCACGATGGAGATTGTGGCCAATGCAGCAGCGGAACCGGTGAGAAAATGGCGACGCGTGATCGCCTTGAGGCGCTTTTTCATGGACTTCAATGCTCAGACGTGAAGATGGGGGTCACTATTCGTCCAGAGCGGATCTTCTCGGTCACCAGTCGGTAACGGAATGCTGTTGAAAGTTCGCTTGTGCTGAACCTTTGGATGGGCTTGCGGACGCGGAGCGTTCGCGCGGAGGCGATCCGCCGACTGATTTTCTTAAGGTTCAGGTCGGCTGCTCCTCCCGGAGGGAGAATCGACAATAGCCCGGCAGTTCACTGCCGGGTGCAAGGTCGCGTCTGCACAAGTCCCGAAGGGACGGCTGAATCCCGCGGCGTGAGATCGGCTCAGCCGTCCCTTTCGGGACTTAACCATTTACTTAACCGAACCCGGCAGTGAACTGGCGGGCCATTTTCAAATCTCCCTTCGGGAGATACCAGCCGGAGGCTTACCTTCCTGGTTTCCCAGCGAACTGGAAAGTGCTTGCCCTGTCTAGGATTGAGCAATCCGATAGAGCCATGCAAGCTCGCCAGGCCTCGGGCAACTGAGCCCCGCGCCCCCTAATCCCGATGCGATCAATACCAAACCTTCGCTGGTGGATTGCCGGACTGCTGGCGTTGGCTACGGCGCTGAACTATCTGGATCGGCAGAGCTTCCCGGTCGTGGTCGGCGAGATTCGGAAGGAGATTCCCATTTCCGACAAGGATTACGGCCGGCTTTCGTCGTTGTTCCTGCTGGCTTACGCCATCATGTACGCGGGAGGTGGACGCATCATGGACTGGCTGGGAACGCGACTGGGCTACGCGGTAATGATCGTCTGGTGGTCGGCGGCGAACTTTCTCACCGGCACCGTTTCTTCGGTGCTGGGTCTGGGTGTGTTTCGTTTCCTCCTCGGCATGGGCGAGGGCGGTGGTTTTCCGGGTTCAGGCAAGACAGTGGCGGAATGGTTCCCAGCCCGGGAGCGGGCAATGGCGTTTGGACTCTTCAACACCGGGGCCAGCCTCGGGGCAGTGGTTGCCCCGCCGCTGATGGCATTCATCGCGGACAAGCTCGGCTGGCGCTGGGTCTTCTTCATCACCGGCGCCATTGGATTCCTCTGGGCGTGGATTTGGCTGAGGCTATACCGGCCGCCCGCCACGAACCGATTCATTACACCGGAGGAAAAAGCGTTCATCGCGGCTTCGATGAGCCACGCGGCGCCGGCGAGCGAGTTGAATCCCGCCGCGCCTGGCAAAGCCGTGGACAACCCGGCCTCGCGCCGGATTCCATGGCTCAAGCTCTTCACGTTTCGCCAGGTTCTGGGCCTCATGACGGCCAAGTTTCTCACGGATGCGGCGTGGTACTTCTTCATCTTTTGGCTGCCCAAATACCTCGGCGACGTGCGGCATCTTGCCATCAAGGATATTGGTTACTTCGCCTGGATTCCTTACGCTTTTGCCGGGTTAGGGAGCCTGTTGGGCGGAGGCATCAGCAGTTTCCTGCTGCGCCGCCAACTCAGCTTGAGTTTGTCGCGCAAGATCGCACTTGGAATTGGCGCCTCGCTGTTGCCGGGTTCGTTGTTTATCGCCAGCGCGCCTTTAAGTATTGCGATTGTCTTCTTCAGCCTCGCGATGTTCGCGCATCAATTCTGGTCCGCCAATGTCCAGACGTTGCCGGCGGATCTCTTCCCTTCAACGGTCGTCGGGTCGGTGGAAGGGCTGCTCGGATCGGCGGGGGCGTTTGGCGGGATGCTCTTTGCGGAGGTGGTCGGCCGGCTGGTTGGGCACCACGGCTATGGCCCCGCGTTTGCGATCGCAGGCGTGCTGCATCCCCTGGCGTTCTTCGTGATCTTGGTCACCGTTAGACGAGTCGAGCCGATCAAAGTCAACTGTTTGCAGCGGCGTCTCGTGAGAGCGCCGCAAACTTGAATCTACGATTACGGCACTCTCACGAGATGCCGCTACAAACCTCACTTTCCCGATTTGGTGGAGGACTCGGCGAACAGTTGATGTGTCGTCCATCCGCCTCCGAGGGCTTTGATGAGTTGGACGGACGCCGCCAGGCGCTGGCCGGCGAGTTGGGCGCGACTGCGCTCGGCCTGGAGCGCCTCGCGATTTGCGTCCACGACTTCGAGGTAACTCACGATGCCGGCGCGGAAACGGTCTCCGGCCAATTGGGCGGCACGACGGGCGTTGGTCACGGCGCGGTTCTGAGCTGTGAACTGTTCACCCAGGTGATGGATGCCCGCGAGACTGTTCTCGACGTCGCCGAACGCGATCAGAATCCGCTGCCGATACAGGGCGATGGCTTCGTCGTGGGCGGACTTCGAACGGTTGTAGCCGGCGACATTCCGGCCACCGGCAAAGAGCGGAAGCGACAGGCTCGGGCCGAGGGACCAAACGCGGCCTTCCCAATTGAAGAGATTGTCGACGTCGGCGCTGACGTACCCACCCGAGCCGGTGAGGCGCAACACGGGGAAGAACGCGGCCTTCGCGACCCCGATGCGTGCGTTCGCCGCGGCGAGTTGGCGCTCGGCTTCCGCGACATCCGGCCGGCGTTCGAGCAGGTCCGCGGGCAGGCCGGCGGGAATGGCCGGCGGCGCGGGATTCCATTGTGCGGCCTCGGCGCCCGTGACGGCGGCCAGTTTGAAGGTGGCGGGGCTCTCTCCGACGAGGATGGCCAGCCCGTTCTCCAGTTCCGCGCGGCGTTTGGCGAGCGAAGCGGCTTCGGCTTCGGTGGACGCCAGTTCCGTTTCGGCGCGAGCCACGTCGAGTTCGTTCCCGATTCCGCCTTCGAAACGGCTTCGCACCAGCTGGACTTGTTCTTTGCGCAGATTGACCGTGCCGGTGACCGTGGCGATTTCCGCATCGAGCGCGCGCAGGGCGAAATAATTCTGCGCGACGTCCGAGTGCAACGTCAGGAGCACGCCATGAAACGAGGCGAGTGAAGCTTGCGCCTCGGCGCGGGCACCTTCGAAGCTGCGGCGGACGCGGCCCCACAAATCAATTTCGTAACTCAGATCAAGAGGCGCACGGAACGTGCTGGCGGTCAAATCGCCAAAGTTGGGAACCTGGTTGGGCGAATAACGCTGGCGGGTCCAACTTGGATTCGCGTCGAGCGTCGGAAACAATTCGCTTCGGGCGACGCGTGCGGTGGCACGGGCCTGTTCGACGCGCGCGACGGCGGCCTTCAAATCCTGGTTGGCGGCTTCCGCCTGGCGCTGGAGGTCGTTCAGCGTTTGGTCGCTGAAGACTTCCCACCAGGTGCCCTTCGGCACGTCGTCCAGAGGCTGGCCTTCCTTCCATGCACCGAGCGTTTCGCTCTTGTAGTGCGCGGGCGCGGCGTTCTCAGGTTGTTTGTAATCCGGTCCGATGGCGCAACCGGCACCGAGCGCCAGCGCGGCGACCAACGCGGGGATCGAGTGAGCAGCAATTGTGTTCATGGCGCCGGACGTTCGAAAGTGTGGTTGGGCAGGTAAAGGCGACGAAGCCGATGGCGAACGACGAGTTCGCCGCGCGGTGCGGGATGGCCGCCGTTGCCGAGCAGGAACTTCGCAAAGGAGACGGTTACGCTCGTGAGCCGGTTGCCGCTGAAGCGGTCGCCATCGTTCGAACGAATGGGTTTTGTCCAGGCACTCGCTTCGTCCGACGGCGCGAAGGCAATATCGAGTTTTATGATCGGATTCATGGTCTGCACTCCGTTTCTCAAGCATGGGCCGGGGCGGCGCCTTCAGCAGGAGGGCCGCCCTGCGAAGCTTCTGTATTGGTCGTCGGAGCCAGCGCGTGCTTGCGGCCCAGCTTCATCAGCACAACGTAAAAGATCGGCGTGAGAAACAATCCGAAGACGGTAACGCCAATCATTCCGCTGAACACCGCAGTGCCCATCGCGCGGCGCATCTCGGCGCCGGCGCCCGTGGAGATGACCAGTGGGAACACACCGGCGATGAAGGCAATCGAAGTCATCAGGATCGGCCGCAGGCGCAGGCGGCACGCTTCGAGCGCCGCCTCGACGATGGACTTGCCTTCGTCCTGTTTGTATTTGGCGAACTCAACGATGAGGATCGCGTTCTTGCAGGCCAGGCCGATCAACACGATGAAACCGATTTGCGTGAAGATGTTGTTGTCGCCGTGCGAGAGCCAGACTCCCCCAATGGCGAAGAGCAGACACAATGGCACGACGAGGATGATCGCCAGCGGCAACCGGAAGCTTTCATACAGCGCCGCCAGCACGAGGAAGACCAGCAGGATGCAGAGCGGGAAAATCACGTAGGCCGTGTTGCCCGCGAGGATTTTCTGATACGTCAGGTCGGTCCATTCGAACTGAATGCCTTGCGGGAGCGTCTCGCCGGCAAGTTTGGCGATGAGCGCCTCGGCTTGTCCGGAACTGAAGCCGGGCGCGGGCGCGCCATTGAGATCGGCGCTGGGATACCCATTGTAGTGCATTACCCTGTCCGGACCATGGGTTTCCCTGACCTTCACCAACGCGCCCAGCGACACCATCTCGCCGCTGGCATTGCGCGTCTTGAGCCGCGTGAGGTCCTCGGGGCGGTCGCGAAACGGCTTGTCCGCCTGGGCGATGACCTGATACGTGCGGCCAAAGCGATTGAAATCGTTCACGTAAAGCGAGCCGAGATAGACCTGCATCGTCTCGAACACATTGGCCAGCGGCACGCCCTGCGACTTGGCTTTCACGCGATCGATGTCGGCATCGAGTTGCGGCACGTTGATTTGGAAGCTGGTAAACACGCGCGTCAGGCCGGGCGTCTGCCACGCCTTGCCAATCAACTCCTGCGACGCGGCGTAAAGTTGTTCGTAGCCGAGATCGGCCCGGTCCTGGACGTGCAGCTTGAATCCGTCGATCGTCCCAAGGCCGTTGACCGGCGGCGGAGGGAAAATCGCGACGAAGGCGTCCTGAATCTGGCTGAATTCGCCATTGAGTTGTTCCGCGATGGCCGGGCCGCTGAGGTTCGGAGCGTGGCGTTGGTCGAACGACTTGAGGCCAACGAACACGATCCCGGAATTGGGGCTGACGGTGAAGCCGTTGATCGAGAGCCCCGGGAACGTGATCGCATCGGCCACGCCGGGGTGCTTGAGCGCGAGTTCGGACATCTTCCGCATCACGGCGTCCGTTCGGTCGAGCGACGCGGCGTCGGGCAGTTGAGCGAAGGCCACGAGGTACTGTTTGTCCTGCGTGGGGACGAAGCCCGTGGGCACTTTCTGGAAGGTGAACCAGGTCAGGCCGATCAACGCCGCGTACACCACGAGGGCGACGGCGCTTTTGCGGATGACGCCCGACACGCCCAGCGAATACTTGTGCGAGGCCCATTCAAAGAACCGGTTGAATGGCCGGAACAGCCAGCCAAACAAACGATCGATTCCGCGCGAGAACGCGTCCTTCCTCGTGCCATGCGGTTGGAGCAGAACGGCCGCCAGTGCCGGGCTGAGCGTGAGCGAATTGAACGCGGAGATCACGGTCGAGATGGCGATCGTGATGGCGAATTGCTTGTAGAATTGCCCGCTCAAGCCGCTGATGAACGCCGTCGGCACGAACACCGCGCAGAGCACCAGCGCGATGGCAATGATGGGGCCGGTGACTTCCTCCATCGCGACGCGCGTGGCGTCGAGGGGTTTCAAGCCGCGGGCGATGTTGCGTTCGACGTTTTCCACCACGACGATGGCGTGATCCACGACGATGCCGATGGCCAGGACCAGACCGAAGAGCGACAGGTTGTTGATCGAGAATCCCAGCGCGTGCATCACCGCGAACGTGCCGACCAGCGACACGGGCACCGCCGCCAGCGGGATGATCGAAGCGCGCCAGGTTTGCAGGAACAACACGACGACCACGACGACGAGGCCGATGGCTTCCAGGAGCGTCGTTACCACCGCTCGAATGGAGCCACGCACAAAGACGGTCGGGTCATAGACCACGGCGTAGTCCACGCCGGGCGGGAACTTCTTCTTCAACTCGACCATTTTCTCGCGGACGTTTTTCGACAGTTCGAGGGCATTCGAGCCGGGCAGTTGGAAGATGGGGATTGCCGCGGCGGCCTTGTTGTTGAGCAGACTGCGCAGAAAGTACTCCGAAGCGCCCAACTCGACGCGCGCGACGTCCCGGAGACGAGTGGTTTCACCGTTGGGGCCAGTCTTGATGATGATGTCCGAGAACTCCTCCTCGGTCACGAGGCGGCCCTTGGCATTGATGCTCAGTTCGAAGGCCTGGTCCTTCGTCGGTTGCGCTCCGATCGAGCCCGCGGCGACCTGGACGTTCTGTTCGCGAATCGCATTGACGACGTCGCCGGCAGTCAAGTTGCGGGAGGCGACCTTGTTCGGGTCGAGCCAGACGCGCATCGAGTAATCGCCGGAGCCGAAGACCTGGATTTGCCCGACGCCTTGAATGCGGGCCAGTTCGTCCCGCACTTGAAGCACGGCGTAGTTGCGGAGGTAAAGATCGTCGTAGCGGCCGTCAGGCGAGAACAAGTGCACAACCATCGTGAGGTCCGGAGAGGATTTCAAAGTGGTCACCCCCAACCGGCGGACTTCCTCGGGCAACTTGGGCAACGCCTGGTTCACGAGGTTTTGAACCTGCACCTGGGCGATATCGACGTCGGTCCCGAGTTTGAAGGTGATCGTCAGGGTCATCACGCCGTCGGCCGTGGATTGAGAGAACATGTAGAGGCTGTTCTCGATGCCGTTGATGGCTTGCTCCAGCGGCGAGGCGACGGTCTCGGCGATGGTCTTCGGATTGGCGCCGGGATAGACGGCGCGCACGACGACCGTCGGCGGCACGACTTCCGGGTATTCGCTGATGGGCAGGCGCCCGAGCGAGATCGCGCCGACAATGAAAATGATCAGGGAGAGAACGCCGGCAAAAATCGGCCGCTGGATGAAGAAGTGCGAGAATTTCATAACGGGTTCCTTCGAATGGGTTGGAGCGGCTTCGAAGCCTAGATGCGTTCCTCCTCCAGGTCGTACACGTCGAACCAGCAATACACGACGCGGTTGCGCGGAATGAACTTCGGGATGTAGTCCTCCATGTATTCCTGGAGCTTCAATGGCATCTCGCTCAGGCGCGTGTCCCGGAGCTTGTTGTTCCAGACGACGATTTCGGAACGCGGGCGCTTTTTGGCGTGTTCGCCAATCCACGCTGCGATTTCGTCATCGGTGGCGCCAGTGGCGGTCAACGCCTCGAAGTCGCGGAAGTCGATCTCCGCAAACTCCAGCCACTGTTTGTCCAGCGGACAATTGGCGTGATATTCCCCTTGCCAGCCGACGAGGTTGGCACGGCATTTGTCCAAGGCGCGCGCTGCAACCACGTAGCCGGCAAGCAATTCGCGCGGGCTGCGCGGATACTGTTTGCCGTCCCGCAAATCCCGGGCCAGCAATTTCACTTTCTCGAGATCTCGTTTCATACCCTTGTCCCGTGTGTCCTTTGTTACCGTTTCGCGAGTGCTGAGTTCTCGGTTGTCGCCACGACTTCCTGCGGAGTCACGGCCATCCCCGGCCTCACTCGTTGCAAGCCGTTGACCACGATCTGTTCGCCCGCTTCCAAACCCGCGCGCACGATCCGCTTTCCTTGAATCGCCGGCCCAAGCTGCACCGGCCGATAGGCCACGGTGTTGGTTTCCGTGAGTGTCAGCACAAATTTCTGCGCCTGATCGGTGCCGATGGCGCGTTCCTCGACCAGCAGCGCGGCATACTCTTCGCTGGCGGGAACACGGATGCGCGCGAACAGACCCGGCACGATGCGACCCTCGGAATTGGGGAAGACCGCCCGCAGCAGGATGCTGCCCGTCTGGGGATCGAGCCGATTGTCGAACGATTCGATATAGCCCGCGTGCGGGAATCCTTCCTCATCCGCAAGTTGAAGCTGAACGGGGATGCGCCCATTGCCGCTGCCGGCAATTCGCTTGCCGCGCAGCAGCGTGTTGAATTTCAGGAGCGAGTTCTCGTCCACATCGGCGTTAACGAATACGGGATCGACGGACACGAGAGTCGTCAGCAACGTGGCGTTGGCCGCCACCCCGCTGACATAATTGCCCACTGTCACACGTTCGCGGCTGGCCCGTCCGTCAATGGGCGCACGGACCTCGGTGTATTCCAGGTCCAACTTCGCCGAGTCGTGGGCCGCCTCGGCGGCCAGCACCCCCGCTCGGGCCTCATGAAAACGGGCCTGGCGTGCCTCGGCTTCCTCGGTGGAAATGGCGTTGTTGGCCAGGAGCTGCGCCGTGCGGCCCGCTTCACGCTCGGCATTTTGCAACCGCACCTTGGCCCGCTCCCATTCGGCGTTCGTGCGGTCGAACTCGGCCTTGTGCCAGCGCGGATCAATCACGAACAGGACGTCGCCCTTCTTGACGAGTTCCCCGGATTGAAAGCGCACCTCCTGGATGTAGCCGGAAACTCGCGGGCGCACTTCGACCGTTTCCACCGGCACGGTCCTTCCAGTGAATTCGTCCCACTCAACGATTTCGCGCCGTTCAACCGGTGCGACCGTGACGGTCGGCGCGGTCTGACTCGGTGGCGCGGCTTGCCGGCCGCAACCGACAAGCAGCAAGACAAGCAAGGCGGCCGCGAGCAGAGTTAGGAAACGGGGACCAATGCGAACAGATTCGTTTTGGAACATACGTATCAGGGATTAATTGTTATCGAGTTGGCGGACTCAGGCCGCGAACGCCTGGATCGGCCCATTGTGCCGGACGAAGTTTTGGCGTTCATACCAGGAAGCGACCCTGGCTGCTTTCTCCTGGGCCAGGAGCGGGAAGACCAATTCCGGAAATCCAGTCTCCAAAGCCAAGGCTTCCGCCTCGTTTAGCGCCAGGTGCAGGAGCCGGGGACTTTGCCTGGCGAGCGCGGTGAACTCGCGCTCGACCGCCGCGCGCGCGGCAGCCATGGCGTCGGCCGCCTTGGTGGATTGGGAAAGGTTGGGGAAAGCCGAGTCGGCTTTGCCAGTCGGGAGAGAAATTGTGAATCGCATACGTGTGAGTAGTTGTCCGTTTAGTCAAGTTCAGGTGCAAAAAAAACCAACTCATGCGGGCACGGCGACTGGCTCTTTGGCCCCCAGCAGTTCCAGGGCGCCGCGTGCCGAAGCGCGCAGAATCTCAAGGTCGTTCTCAATTCGAGCCTGGGTCATCAGGCCTTGGAAGTAAGCAAAGAGCATCCGGGCCTTGTCGACCGCGTCCGGCGCATGGATGAGCCCTGCGGCGTGCGCATCGCGGATCACGGACTCCAGATACTTCCGCTTCTGTTCGAGAATCTGGCGGACCAACTTCTGGAGCTTATCCTCCTGCGTGCTGACTTCAGCACCCAGGCAGAACAGCGGGCAACCCAGCACAGAGCCGCATTTGGCGCGCATTTCGGCCTGGAGCTGATACCCGTAGTCGCAATACTTTTTCAGACGTTCCAGCGGAGGAATCGTGGGAGAAAACAACGAATCCAGCTCCAACCGCCGCCGCTGCCAGTCTTCATCCAGGGCCTCAGCGGCCAGGTCTGCCTTGGATTCGAAGAAGTAGTAAAAGCTCCCTTTCTTGACTGCCGCCCGCTCGCAAATCTGGTCGATCGTTGTGGCGCCGTAGGAGCCCGTCCAAATCAACTCACGGACGGCTTCCATCAATCTTTCTTTGGCATCGCTGACACGGCCCATAAACTTTTTTCGCTTTCTTGTCGCCAACCAGTTATCGGCTGCGACACTGGATTTATGGACTATGTTTACTAGTCAGTCAACTATTTTTCGGAAATACTTTTCAACCGGCTACCGAAGTCCACAGAATCAAGATGTTGCTTCTAGACTGCGGTCAACTATGGGTGGTCAACTATGGGTGCTCACAGGCATGGGCGGTTGGACAGTCCCTCGTGCGACGCTTCTCTCGAACAACGTGGCCCAGCCGCTGTCAAATGTGGTGCCTTGCGCCGATGGCTAGGCGGGAAAAGCCGGGCTCGCGACTTGGTCAAAGTCAGTAAGGCCGAGTCAGGGTGAGTCAAGCGTAGCCAAACCAAGTCAACCCGCGCACATTCCGAATGTCCTTCAAAATTAAGTAGTTACGAATGTTAAATGATTCTAATTTGGTGATTGGTTTGTTTCATGTAAAGTAATGCAGCTTGCTGCTACCAGCCACTTCCTTCTGCTTAGGCAGTAACCTTGCCCTGCTTCGTTGACCCACGACGGCTCGGGCGCATCTCTCGACACTGCCCCCGTTCGCTGTGGGCGGACTGCCTCTCCTCCCTCCGAGGGAGGAGAGGGCCGGGGAGAGAAGGGCCATTAGAAGCGGGAGACAGCCCCTCTCCCCGGCCCTCTCCCCGCTCCTCCGTCGCGGGAAGAGGGAGTAGTCGGGGAGTGTCAAGATGCGCCACGACGGCTCGACGACCCCTTATCCTCCTTCCCATCCTGCCGAAAATGCCTTATACAAACCCGCCCCAAGCGGTGTCTATGGGGTGAAACGTGATGATGTCGCACTGGTGCCAGAGCCTCTACGAGTCACACGCGGCGCAGATTCTTCTGTACGGCCGCGCCCTCGGGCTTGGCCACAGCGAGGCTGAGGACGTCTTGCAAGAGACGTTCGTGGCCCTGTTGGAACGGGAGGAGACGCCGGAGCAGCCGTTGCACTATTGTCTGCGCAGCTTTCGCAACCGCGCGTTGAACTACAAGCGCAGCCTCTGGCGCCGCTTGACCCGCGAGCTGGAATCGATGCGCTGGTTCGAACGGGCCGACGGCGAATCGCCCCAGGAACGGGCCGCGATGCGCTGCCTGGCGAGGCTGCCGGCCGAACAGCGCGAAGTCATTGTCCTGAAACTTTGGCATGAGCATACGTTTGAAGAAATTGGCGAATTGCTCGACCTGTCGCCCAATACGGCGGCGGGCCGCTATCGCTACGGGCTGCAGAAACTGCGGGCCTGCTTGACTGGAGATGAATATGAACAACTGGAACGAACTGGAGAATCAACTGCGTTCGTGGAAGCCGCGAGACCCGTCGGAGAAAGTTAAGGAACGGCTGTTTGGAAACGCCGCAGGCGGCGCCGTTGCCGAGGTGGATCCTCGGCATCCGGCCTGGCACTGGCTGGCGCCGGCGATGGCGGTGTTCCTGTTCGGCATGTTCGTCATGGGCCGGCAACCCGGCGGGCTGGGGTCGCCGGGCAATGTGCTGGCGCAGTTCATGATGTCGGAGTCGGACCGCGTTTCTCACTCCGCCAACAACTCTGTTCAGGTGATGACTTTTGATTCGACAAACGGCAGCCATTCTCTGACAACAGCCCCTCCCGTCTCCTGGACCAACCAGTTGATCCAGTAGCGATTGTGAAGCGACCGTGTGGCAGAGCCTGTCGGTGCGAAGGTTTGCCGGCTGTGTGTCCGTCCTCACCAACTTGAAATCCGAATCCGCGAAGAGTTTGAATGGGAGGAAATCCCGCATCCGGACTTCCGAGTCCAATCCTGAATTTGCATGAGCAACGGTAAATCGAAAAATCTGCCCGGCAAAAACATGCCGGCCAAAGGCCCGTCGTTGCCGGCGAGCAAGCCGGCGGACACGAGGCCGGCGGCCACGCCTGCTGGCAAACCTGCGACTTCGGCCGCCCAATCGGCATCCACTGCCAAAACCACTGTCCCCGCGCAGCCCGTAGCTCCGGTCCACGTGGCTCCGCTCTATCGGCGCATCGACTGGATGAGTTTCATCGTGACGTTCGTGGTCGTCCTCGCGGGTTACCTTTGGACTTTGGCCCCGGATCTCACGCTCGAGGACTGCGGGGAATTGGCTACCGGCTCGTACTATGCTGGCGTGCCCCATCCGCCCGGTTACCCGGTCTGGACGGTGTATAGCTGGATCTTCACGTGGTTGGTGCCGATTGGGAACATCGCCTATCGCGTGGCGATTTCGTCGGCGTTCGCGGGGGCGCTGGCCTGCGGTTTGGTGGCGCTGATGGTGTCGCGCGGTTCCAGCATGATCATGGAGGGCATCGCGGAGTTGCGAAATATCGAGAAGCGATTCGAGAACGCGCTCTGCCTGGTGTGCGGCTTCGTCGCGGGAGTCGTCATTGGATTCAACGGCTTCATGTGGAGCCAGGCCGTCATCGTGGAGGTCTACACGCTGAGCGCGCTGTCGATGACCGGAGTGTTGGCGTGCATGCTGCGCTGGATCTACGCGCCGCACCAGCGGCGCTACCTCTACATGGCCTTTTTCTGGTTCGGGATCTGTTTCAACAACCACCAGTCGCTGATCGTGATTGTCCTGGGGATGGAAATCTCGGTGTACTTCGCGGCGCCGCGGCTGGCGCGGAACCTCTTCTTTTGGAATACCGTTTGTTACCTCGGCGGCTTGTTCCTCATGGGCCAGGACATGGTGTCGACCCTCAGCGAGAACCCTCCCCTGCAGCTCATTTATCACCTCATTGGCATCGGTTCGTTCATCCTCTGGGTCAGTCTGCTGGTGAGCACGCGCATCACCGGCATGGAATTCCTGCGGGACTTTCTGATTGTGGTGACGGTGGCCTACCTGGGTTTGCTCTTCCTCTGCGTTACGAACTTCGTAACGTCCTTCGAGTACAGGCGGGGCTTGTTTGTCGCCTTCAACATGCTTGGGTTGGGGCTCCTCGGCGTAACAGGCTGGATCATCACAAGGACCTGGACGTTGCCCCGGGAATGGCTGCCCGCGCTGGGCTGTGGCGGGGCCTTTGCGTTTGGGGCGGCATTCTACGTCTTCATGCCCCTGGCATCGATGAGCAATCCGCCGTTGAACTGGGGCTACGCGCGCACCGTTCAAGGCTTCTTCCACGCGTTCACTCGCGGCCAATACGAGCGCATTCACCCAACGACTGAGGTGGGCCGTTACATCGACCAGGTGCAGCTTTACGTCGGTGGCGCGTTCGAGGAGATGAACTTCGTCTACGTGCTCATCGGCCTGGTGCCGCTGTTTTTCGTGCGCAAGATGCAGGCGCGGGAGCGGGCGTGGATCTTCGGCCTGGCCGCGACTTACGTCACGTTGAGCGCGCTGCTGCTCTGGCTGCTTAACCCGGCGCCCGACCGGCAGAGCCGCGACCTGAACCGGGTGTTCTTCACCGCCTCGCACTTCATCATCGCGATGGGGTTTGGCTACGGGTTGGCCATTCTTGGGGGCTACTTGTCCCTGCACTACCAACGGTTCCGGCACTTCTGTCTCATAGGCAGCCTTGGCGCGGCGTTGGTTGCGCTGTTCATGCTCGCGGTGCGATTCAGCGGCGTGTCCCTTTACCAATCGCTCGTGCTGGATCTGGACTCGAGCTACAACCCGATCGTTCGCTTCACAGCGGTGTTCAGCCTGTGTCTGGCGCTGGCCGCGGTGGCGATGTTCTTTCTTTGCCGCACGCAACTCCCACGCATCGCTTTCCTGGCCGTGCTGTGGGTGCTTCCAGCGTGGTCCGTTCTCTCGCACTGGTACGACAACGAGCAGCGCGGGCACTACTTTGGGTACTGGTTCGGCCATGACATGTTCACGCCGCCATTCTACGACCCGCAGACGAAGCAACTGAGCTACGACCCCAAGCGCCGGCAGGAACTCCTTGCTTCGCCCGATACGGCCCGGAGCGTTTACCCTGAGATGGACCGGGACACTGTTCTTTACGGCGGTACCGACCCGGGCCGCTTCAATCCGACCTACATGATCTTCTGCGAGAGTTTCATCCCGCCCAGCAAACGCAATCCTCAAGACCCCCAGTTCGATCGCCGCGACGTGTACCTCATCACGCAGAACGCGCTGGCTGACGGGACTTATCTCAACTACATCCGCGCTCAATTCAACCGCACTGCCCAGGTCGATCCGCCCTTCTTCTCCGAACTGTTCCGCGGCCCGAAGGAGACCAGCAACCTGCTCGAGACGCCTAACCACACGAACATCATCGCGCGCATGATGCGCCCGCTCGATCACTTCTTCCTCGATCTGGGTTACAACATCGAGGAAAGCCGTCGCACCAAGACTTCGTTCTTTACGGAGAAGGATTTTACCAACCTGCCGGGGTTGACGGGCAAACTAAAGGCCGCGAGCGATCCCGTTTCGAAGTTTCTTTTCGAGAACCTCTCGAAGGAGACCCAGCAATTGCTGACCTCCGGCAATGAATCCAGCCTGCGGGCCGCCCTGGCCACGGACCTTTCCCACCTGATCCGGCGCGACCTGGACGCCTGGAAGGAACTGGCCACGCTGCAGGACCAGAAGGTGGGCCTCACCAACGCCATCGCCGGAGCCAAGGCAGAGTTGGCCGGCGCGCCCAACGGCGACAACGCCGAGAAGTTGAAATCCAGGATCGCAAAGTGGGAGAGTACTCTTGCGCCGATCGACAAGGAGATCGCCAAATTCGAAGCCATCCCGTCGCTCTACGAATCGAACCGCTTTGCCGGCGTCCAACTCACCGCTCGCACCAAGCGGTTCATTAAGGAAAATCCCCGCAGCCACACCCGAATCCGCCTCAACCGCATCCTCCTCGAAGAAGCCTATCCCAACGAGCTGGCCAGGAGCCCCGGCGGCGTTTATCCCGACATCGAGATCCTCAGTGCGTCCAATGATGATTCCCAGCGTTGTTTCCAGGAATACCTTGCGGACGCCCAGAAACGGCTCGACCACGACCGCCGTTATCCCAACGAGCCGCGGCAACTCAGGCCCGGCGAAGACGTGCAGATAAAGGACAACAAAGTCCAGGTCTCAGGCCAAGTCGCCGTCATGGCCATCAATGGCCTGCTGACCAAGGTCATCTTCGACAAAAACCCCGACCACGAGTTTTACGTCGAGGAGAGCTTCCCGCTCGACTGGATGTACCCGCACCTGTCGCCCTTCGGCATCATCATGAAGATCAACCGCAAAGAGTTGCCGGAGATCACCGAGGACATGGTGTATCGCGACCATGAATTCTGGAGCCAGTTTTCCACGCGGCTAATCGGGAACTGGATCGAGTACGACACACCCGTCGCCAAGATTTGTGAGTTCGCAGACGAGGCCTACTACAAGCACCGGGTGCCGCAGAAGTTCACTGGCGATCGTCGATTCCTGCGCGATAGCGACGGCCAGAAGGCCTTCTCCAAGCTGCGCAGCTCGATCGCCGGGGTCTACAACTGGCGCATCGCCAACGCCAAGACCCCGCAGGAACAGCAGCGGATGATCCGGGAAGCCGACTTCGCCTTCAAGCAGGCTTACGCCTTCTGCCCGTACAGCCCGGAAGCCATTTTCCGGTACGTGAACCTCCTCGTTCAACTCCAGCGTTATCAAGACGCATTGCTCATCGCCAACACGTCCTTCAAGCTCGATCCATTCAACGCCCAGATCGAAAACCTGATCGTGGAGTTGACCCGCATCCAGGGTCAGGTGACGCGCGCCAGCCTCCAGCAGCCGGCGGCACCCGCCGTGCCTCAGGAGCAGATCAATGCCCTCGATGCGCAGTTCAAGGCCCAGCCCGACAACCTCGAAACGGGCATGCGACTGGCCACCCTCTGCCTCCAGGCGCAGCAATTCCCGAAGGCTGTCGACGCCCTCGACCGGGTGCTTACGAACCCCGCGGCGGACGCCAACATGATGACCATCGCCGCCAATTACTACGCCCAGATGGGCGCGGTGGCCAAGACGGAGAACGCCCTGCAATTGTTGGTGAAGAAAATCCCTGACAATCCCGAGGGCCGATTCGACCTGGCGGCCGTGTTGGCGTACCAAAACAAGTCCACGCAAGCGCTGGAAGCGCTCTCCAACGCCCTTCAACAAAACGCCGCCCGCCTCTCGCGCGACGCCGCCGCGCCGAACCTTTACCCCACCGCCACGACCGATTCCCGCCTGGCCTCGCTGCGCGGCCTGCCTGAGTTCCAACGGCTCATGGAGGCCTTCAAGCCCAAGTGACCGTGGAACGTAAACGGTAAGAGTTAACCGGGTAACCGCGTCCGTCAGCTCTCACGTTTCACGTTTCACGTTTTACGTTTCACGCTTCCCGTACTCCTCATTGCCATCCCGGCGATCGTTGTATATTTTGCGGCGCTCTGAACGATTCGGAACGATGTCCAGAAAACACATAGACAAGAAAGGCCCGGACGCCGCACCGGCGAGCCCTGGCGGCCAGGCCGAAGCGCTCCCGATGAGCGACGCGCCTCCGGCTTCCATCGCCGGGGAGTCAATCGACCCACTCAAGGCGGCCACTGCCAAAGCCGCTGAGAATTGGGACAAATTCCTCCGGGCGACGGCGGACTTCGAGAACTACAAGAAGCGCGTTGCCCGCGAGAAGCAGGAGGCAGTTGCCTACGCCAATGTTTCGCTGCTCCAGAAACTCCTCCCGGTATTCGACAATTTCGAGATGGCTCTGGCGGCCTCAGGCAATGCGCCCAACGGCGCCGCGCAATCCCTGCAGGCGGGCGTGGCGATGATTGCCTCGCAGCTTCGTGGCGTTCTCGCCGAGGCGGGCCTCGAGGAAATCGACGCTGCCGGCAAGCCCTTCGATCCGAACTTCCACGAGGCCGTGGCCCAGCAGGAATCCGTTGACGTGCCTGAAGGCCAGGTGATCCAGCAACTGCGCAAGGGCTACAAACTGCGCGACCGCTTGCTCCGCCCCGCCAGCGTGATCGTTGCCCGCAAGCCTTCTGTGGAACCTGGACCGCCCGCCACGCCTCCGAGCGCGTAAATCGTAATCGTAAATTTCCAGCGATGGCCAAGCGCGATTATTACGAGATCCTGGAGGTTTCCCGTACTGCGTCCGAGGAGGAGATTAAAAAGGGGTACCGCAAGCAGGCCCTCAAATTTCACCCGGACAAAAACCCCGGGGACAAACATGCCGAGGAAAAGTTCAAGGAAGTCGGCGAGGCCTACGAGGTCCTGAGCGACCCGCAACGGCGAGCCGCCTACGACCAATACGGCCATGACGCCTTCGACCCCCGACGACGTGCGGCCGGTGGCGGGCGGGGAGGGTTTCACGATCCATTCGACGTCTTCCGAGAAACCTTCGGCGGCGGCACCGTCGAGGATCTCTTCGAGCAGTTTTTCGGCGGAGGCGGGCGGCGCGATCCCACGGGTCCGCAGCGCGGCGCCGACTTGCGCTACGATTTGCAAATCGAGTTCGAGGAGGCCGCACGCGGCTGCGAGAAGGAAATCACTGTTCGCAAGCTCGAATCATGCGACCACTGTCACGGCTCCGGCGCAGAAGCGGGCGCCACTCACAAGACCTGCTCGGCCTGCGGAGGGCGCGGCCAGGTCGTCACGTCCCGAGGCATCTTCAGCATCGCGCAGACGTGCCCTCGCTGCGAGGGGGCCGGCCGCGTGCTCGACAAGCCGTGCCGCAAGTGCTGCGGCAGCGGCCGCGCCGAGAAGTCCTCGACCATCAAGCTGCGCATTCCGCCCGGGGTCGACACCGGCGCGCGCCTGCGCTCGACGGGCAACGGCGAGGCCGGTTTGCGGGGCGGCCCGCAGGGGGATTTGTTCGTCATCCTGCACGTCAAGCCGCACCCGATTTTCCATCGCGAGGGAGACGACCTGCTGTACGAACTGCCCGTGAGCTTCGTTCAGGCTGCGCTCGGAGCGGGACTCGAAGTGCCTTCGCTGGAGGGTCACGTCACGTTACGCATCCCGCCAGGCACACAGACGGGCACGCTGTTTCGCGTGAAAGGCAAAGGGGTGAAGAATGTGCAGGGTTACGGCTGGGGCGATCTGCATGTCCGCGTGACGGTCGAAGTTCCCGCGCATCTCAACAGCGCCCAGAAAGCGAAGCTCCAGGAATTCGCCTCCCTTTGTGACGAGAAAGTGAACCCAGGGGTGAAGAGCTTTTTTGAGAAGGCGAAGGAGTTCTTTAAGTAACGTTGAATCGTTGAATCGTTGAATCGTTTTGGTGGGCGCCACGTTTCGGCAATTCAACGTTTTAACGATTTAACGATTTAGCGTTTTCCCACAATGCACCGCTTCTTCATCCCCCCCGCCCAGTGCCACGGGCCGCTACTGACGCTCACCGGCCGCGAGGCGCAGCACGCCCTTCGCGTGTTGCGCTTGCGCCGTGGCGATGAAGCGATCGTCCTCGATGGCGCGGGCCGCGAGTTCACTTGCGGCGTCGCGGACACCGGGCGCGACCTGCTGACGCTGGCAGTGAAGTCGCAACGCACGTTGCCCCGCCCGCCCTGTCAGTTGACACTCCTTCAGGCGCTGCCAAAGGGGAAACTCCTCAATTCGATCATCGAGAAAGCCACCGAGTTGGGAGCTGCGCGTGTCGTCCCTTTGCTCACCGAGCGCGTCGTGGTTCAACTCGACGACGAGCGAGCCGAATCGCGCCGCGAGCACTGGCAACAGGTAGCCATCGAGGCGATGAAACAGTGCGGCGCCTTGTGGCTCCCGAGCGTGGAAGCGGCCGCGACGCCCGCCGCGTTTCTCTCCCGGGCCGAGCCAGTTGAGTTGCCACTCATCGCATCGCTTCAACCCGGTAGCCGGCATCCCCGTGAGCAATTCGACCAATTCCGCCGGGGTCACGGCCGGCTGCCGGCCAGCGTCTGCGTCTGGGTCGGACCAGAAGGTGACTTTACGCCGGAGGAAGTCGCAGCCATCACGAAATCGGGCGCTCTACCCATCACGCTCGGGCCCCTCGTACTGCGCGTGGACACCGCGGCCGTCTATTGCCTTTCGGTTCTGAGTTACGAATTGCAGAGGTCCCCGACGTTGTAGCCGCGGAGGCGGACACTCGCACGCCCTGCGATTCGCATCCTCACGGCAGCTACTCGCAGTGTTCAGCGTGACTGGATGAGCACGTGGAACGCGCGGCCAAGGTGGTCAGGGTGGGTGAGGGTTTGAAACTGGCGGGCCTGCGCGGGCGTCCACGTTTCGGCGGCCTGTGCCGCGAGCCGGGTTAGAAACTGGGGTTGCGTGAAAAGTCCTTCGGTGCGCAGGCCTGCCCGTTCACCGGCGAGTTGAAGCTGCGTAAAATTCACGTGCGCGGTGATGTCTTGCTCCCCGGGATTGTCGAGCACGCCGGCTTGGACACGGTGTTGGGCGTAGGCGCGCAGCGTGCCACCCGCGCGAGCAGGTTCGAGACGCTCGATGGCTCGCAGCCCGTAGTCGATTGTCAGTAACCTGCCTGCTCGCATCGTGTGGGCCGCTTCGGTCCACCATCTTCCGGCGGCGGGCGACACTTCGAGTGCAAAACCGTCAGGCAACACCGCCAGCAGTTCATCCGGCAACTCGAATCCGGCGCTCGCCAACTCCGCGGTCCAATCGACTTCGGATTCCATGGATCGCCAGACAAACCGCTCTTCGTCCAGCCCCACTCCCCACTCCCGCCATCCTCGCCTCGCGGCGTCCCACACGAGCCGATGCACGAGGAAAGCGTCCAGCAGTTCGTTCGAGAAAATCACGCCGTGCACGCCTTTTGGCGGCAACACTTGGAAGCCGGCAAACCATTCCACCCGCGGGGCAAAACTTTCCAGCTTTAGCCTTTGCCAATCCTGCCGATTCAAAGATGGCTCGATGATCCAATAGCGGAGTCGAGCGAAGAGCTGCGGCCGGTGTGCGGCCAGCCAGCTCAAGATATCATGAGCCAGTTGACCGTCATGTGCGCCGGCTTCGGCCAGTTGCAGGGGCCCCGCACTGAGTGCTTCCAGCCAATCGGCGAACTGTCGGGCGAGCAATTCGCCGAACAGGGGGCCGACGCTCACGCTCGTGTAGAAGTCACCGGTCCGGCCCATCTGCCCTGTCTGCCTCTCGTAGTATCCAATTTTGGGACAGTACAGCGCGACCTCCATGAATCGGGCGAAGGAGATCACCCCGGCCTGTTCCACTTCCTGACGCAGGATTGTCGCGACACGAGTCACTTCGTGATGTGGGCCGAACGGATCGGCAACGCTCTTGCTCACCCAGAAACCTTGTATGGCTAAAATCGACGCGTTCTTCAACCTCATGTTTGAGCAGAAGGCCTCGGACCTTCATCTGTCCACGGGCAACCCGCCGATCCTTCGAATCCACGGCGAACTCCAGCGGGTCGATTTCCCGCCGTTGGAGAACGACGCGCTCAAGGCCATGCTTTACGAGATCGCCCCCGAGTACAAGATCAAAGTGTTCGAGGAAACCGGGGACGTCGATTTCGGCTATGAGATCCCCGGCGTCTCACGGTTCCGCGCCAACTTTTTCAATCAGAAACACGGCATTGGCGCGGTCTTCCGGCAGATTCCGAGCAAGGTCCTCTCCTTCGAGGATTTCGAAAAAATGGAGGCGCCCCTGCCGGCGGTGCTCAAGAAATTTTCCATGCTCCATAAGGGCCTGGTGCTGGTGACCGGTCCGACCGGTTCCGGCAAATCCACCACGCTCGCGGCGATGGTCGATTACGCCAACAAGAACCGCCGCGACCACATCATCACCGTCGAGGACCCGATTGAGTTCGTGCACGAAAGCAAGAACTGCCTCGTCAATCACCGCGAAGTCGGGGTCCACACGCAGAGTTTCGCCTCCGCGTTGCGCGGCGCGTTGCGCGAAGACCCGGACATCGTCCTGGTCGGTGAAATGCGCGATCTCGAAACCATCGAACTGGCCATCACGGCGGCCAGCACGGGCCACCTGGTCTTCGGCACGCTGCATACCCAGAGCGCCGCCAAGACCGTGGACCGCATCATCGACGTGTTCCCAAGCGAACAGCAGAACAAGATCCGCGCGACCCTTTCCGAAGCCCTCAAGGGCGTCGTGGCGCAAAACCTCTTCCGGCGCGTGGACAAGAAGGGCCGTTGCGCGGCCCTGGAAATCCTGGTCTTCACGACGGCGGTGGCCAACCTCGTGCGTGAAGGCAAGACGCACCAAATCCCCGGCATGATCCAGGTCGGCAAGAAGATGGGCAACACGCCGTTGGACGACTCGATCATGGACCACCTGAAGATGAAGCGCGTGGCTCCCGAGGAAGCCTACGACAAGTGTATCGACAAGAAAAAATTCCGGCCGTTCCTCGCGGCCCCGCCGCTGGATGATGAAATCTAACGCACAAGTTGAGAGAACGCTCGAGTTGACCCACAGGAGTCTTGGGACTCCGACGCTCGGCCTGCAGTGCTCTCAATCCTCAACTCAAGCCCGCTAACTCACGATGCGCCGCAACGAATTAGACTACATCCTGGGCACCATGCTCGACACCCACAAGGACGTCTCGGACCTTGTTCTCACAGTCGACAAGCCGCTGCAGGTCGAGGCGTCCGGCGAGCTCATCCCGGTGGCCGTTAGCCCCAGCATCGAGAAGCTGACGCCGTTTCAAACCGAGACGATTGCGATGAACCTCATCGGGAACAGCCACCGGCTGTCCGAGGATCTGCTGCGCACCGGTTCGTGCGACTGCTCCTACTCGCTGGGCGAGCGGGCGCGATTCCGCGTGAATGTCTTTGCCCAGCGCGGCTGCTACTCGGTGATCCTGCGCAAATTGAACGCGCAAGTCCCCAAACTCGAGGAACTGAACATGCCGGAGGTCATTCTCCAATCCGCCAAGGAGAAGACCGGTCTGGTGCTGGTGACCGGCGCCACGGGTTCCGGCAAGTCAACGACGCTGGCCGCGGTGATCGACGAAATCAACTCCCGAAAGTCGATTCACATCGTCACGCTGGAAGATCCCATCGAGTTCATTTACACGCAAAAGATGGCGACCATCAACCAGCGCGAGCTGGGCACGGACTACGACTCCTTCCCGACCGGTCTGCGCGCCGCACTGCGCCAGGCGCCCAAAGTCATTCTGGTCGGTGAAATGCGTGACCGCGCCACGGTCGAGATTGCCCTCAGCGCCGCCGAGACGGGCCACCTCGTCTTCAGCACACTCCACACGATCGACGCGGGCCAGACCATCAACCGTATCCTGGGCATGTTCGAGACCGAGGAACAGGAACAGGTCCGCTATCGTTTGTCGGACACGCTCCGGTGGGTGGTCAGCCAGCGCCTGGCGCCACGAATCGGCGGGGGCCGCTATCCGGTCGTCGAAATCATGGGCGCCAACCTGCGCACCAAGGAGAGCATCGTCCAGGGCGAGAGCGAAGGGAAAAGCTTCTACGAGATCATCGAAGCCAGCCAGACCTTCGGCTGGCGCACCTTTGACTTCTCGGTGTTGGACGCCTTCAGCAAGGGCATCATCACCGAGGAAACCGCGCTGATGTATTGCAGCAAGCGGGGCGTTGTCACGCGCGGCATCGATCTGCTGAAGAAGTCCCGTGGCGACGATGTGTCCAACATCAGTGAGTTGCGCATGACGCCGATGCCCACACTGCCTCGCACCGCTCCTGCCCCCGCCCCGAGACCCGGCGGCGCGCCCCCGCCGCCTCCGCCGCCCCGTGCCCCGCTGACCCTCAAAGTGAAGTAACGCCATGTCCGTCGAACTTGAATTCCTGACAGCGTCCGACAAGCCCGCCTTGCTCGGCCTGAGCACCCCTGAATTGCAAGATACCGCGAAGACCGCGCTCGATCAGCTCGGCTTCAAGGTCCATACCGCCGTGAACCACGGCGAATTCCTGCACAAGTTCGCCCAAGTCCCCTATCAGATTGTCATCCTGGAAGAACTGTTCTCCGCCAACACTCCCGAGGAGAACGAGAGCCTTGCCGTCCTTCAGCGCATGCCGATGAACCTGCGGCGCCACGCGGTGTTTGTCCTCTTCGGCTTCAACCTGGCAACGTTCAACCCGATGCAGGCCTACCAGCAAGGCGTCCACGCCGTGGTGAACCCGTCGGAGATGTTCCTCCTCATCCAGCTCATCCAAAAAGCGATCGCGGACAACGACATGTTCCTCCACACGTTCCGCGAAGTGCAACGGCGGCTGGCGTAGTTTCAGTAATCAGTAATCAGGTTCAGTATTCAGTAATCCCGCCCGCCGGGAGCACGCGCCGATACAGTTAGGCAATCGTGTTTGCATGAGCTCAGAGGCAGCTCCAGCCGGATAGTCATTCACATGTCGGATGAAGCGAACACGGTACTGTTATCCCATGACACTCCTTGGAGTAGCGGCCTTCGGCGTTTTCCTGGCTAGCATTCTGAGACCTCGCAGCGGTTTTGAGCTCTCGTTCCTCGGGTATACAAATGATTCGCTCGGATTTCGGCAGCATTGGTATCAAGTCATGGATACTGGCCCGTCGAGCATGGCAGTATTCGGGATAACGAACCGCACAAAACGCCAGACCCTCTACAGCTACGGCTACGCGGAAGTTCGGACACCGGCGGGCTGGGCTCGCGATACCAATCAGATACCATTTCCAAACGGACCTGGCTTCAATCTGCTGAAACCAGGGGAAGGTGCCACGCTGCTTGTTCCCACTCCTCCCGGCACAGGAGTCTGGCGATACACCGCTAAAGAATTTGTTCCGATGGTGAGTCGGTACCGCTGGAAAGTCGCTGATGCGGCGAAACGAGTTGGCATTCATATCGGCGACCGCACGAACGATATTACGAGCGTTGAGATTTGGCGATGACAGTCGCCCAAGAATTCACGGCACTATGAACCTCAGTTCCACCCTGCGAACTCTTGCACTGCTTTTGCTTGTGTTGTTGTCCTGCGGTTGCACCGAAACTTGTCACGAAGGCTGGCCTGGATGCCAAGGCTCGCGAAAGACTCACATTTACGTTTCCAGACCAGACGTACTATGTCGGCAGTGACAGCGGATACGACTACTTCGTTATTCGTCGCGGTCTGGGTGGATCGACCCATCGTTATCGTATTCTTCAGTCCGAGGACTCGGTCACGAACCGATTCAGCATCACAAAGGATGAAGCCCGCTGGCGTGCCTACGGCATCACTGGCATCGTCGTCACCAACAGTAGGTTGCCGCCCCACAATGACTCACCCTTCCGTTGATGACTGGATACTGAACACTGAATACTGATTACTGACTACTGCTCTCCTCTCCGCTACAACCAGCGGCGGTGAAACGTGTCGACGTCGCGCTGGTGGAGCGGGGCCTCTGTGAGAGCCGCGAAAAGGCCCGCCGCGCCGTGCTGGCCGGAATCGTGCGCATCAATCAGCAACCGGCCCGCAAACCCAGCGACACGGTGCGCGACACGGACGCATTGGCGCTCGAACGCGGCGACCCGTTCGTCAGCCGCGGCGGACAAAAACTGGAGCACGCCCTCAATCATTTCGAACTCAACGTCCACGGGGTCACCGCCATCGATCTCGGCGCGTCGACAGGTGGGTTCACCGATTGTCTCCTTCGCCACGGCGCCAAGCGAGTCTACGCCGTCGACGTCGGCCAGGGCCAGCTGGCCTGGAAGCTCCGGAACGATTCCCGCGTGGTCGTCATGGAAAAGACCAATGCCCGCGACCTGACGCCTTCCCGATTCCCGCCGCCCTTCGCGCCGGTGGACCTCGTCGTCATCGACTGTTCCTTCATCTCGCTGCGCAAGATTCTCCCGCGCGCAGTTGCCTTGTTGCGGCCCGGCGGTAATATCGCCGCGTTGATCAAACCTCAGTTCGAAGCCGGAAAAGCCGAAGCCGACAAAGGCGCGGGCGTCATCACCGACCCAGGCGTGCATGCCCGGGTGTTGAACGAACTCGAATCTTTCGCCGCCGGCCTGCCTGGCATGCGTTGGCTCGGCGTCACCGAGTCTCCGTTGCTCGGCCCTGCGGGCAACAAGGAATTCCTCGTGCTGCTTGAAAAGGCTGGTTAAATCGATCCGGCGCATCGGACTGGTGGCCAACTCGGACAAGCCGGCCAGCCGCGTCCTGGTCCGCAAGGCTGCCTCGCTCATCGGCGCCAGCGGTCGTGCCGTGATGACGGATGCCGCCACGGCTCATCTTGCCGGATTGCGCCTCCCGCCCTGTCCCGACGCCGCGACGCTGACCCGCCAGGTGGATCTGCTCATGGTTTTCGGCGGCGATGGCACCTTCCTTCGCGTCGCCCGCGAAACGGCCGGTTCGCCCACCCCCATCGTCGGCATCAATGTCGGCGCGCTCGGGTTCCTGACCGACGTTCAGGCCCACCAATTGCCGCTCGCCCTCAAACAAATCTGGGCCGGCCAAACCAAGCTGGAGTCCCGTCCCCTGATCGAGGCCAGCGGCCGCGCGCGCGGCGAACCCATCCAGGAGACGGCCCTGAATGACTTCGTAATCAGCCGCGGCGCAGCGCCTCGTTTGATCGAACTCGAGGTCAGCGTCGATGGGGAAGTCCTGACTCGCTACCGTTGCGACGGTTTGATCGTCGCCACGCCCACCGGTTCGACCGCTTACTCGCTGTCGGCGGGCGGAGCGGTCGTGAGCCCGACGGCCGATGTCTTCACGCTCACTCCCATCTGCCCGCACGCCCTCTCGAATCGTTCGGTGATCGTGGGGCTGGACTCCACAGTGCGCGTCAAAGTCCTCAGCCATCGCGTCGAAACGATCCTGACCGCCGACGGCCAGAAGATGATCCCCATGGCCACGGGCGACGTCGTCACCATCCGGCGCAGCCGCCGCGCCATCCGGCTAATGCACCTGGCGGGCAGCTCGTTTTTCGAAACGTTGCGCCGCAAACTGAACTGGAGCGGGTCGAATGTATGAAAATATTCAGTCATCAGTGAAACAGATTGGGCTTCCACTGAATTTCTGAATATGGGAACTGAATACTGATCACTGATTACCCGGTAACAAATGGTTCGCCTGAAAGACATCGCTGCCCGCGCCGGCGTCTCGATCATGACCGTGTCGAAGGCCCTGCGCGATGAGCCGGACATCTCGGCGGCCACGAAGGCGCGCTTGCGTGCGCTGGCGGACGAGATGGGTTACACGCCGGACTCATTGGCCCAGGGGTTGCGCAGCCGGCGCAGCAAGTTGTTCGGCCTGGTCATCTCAGCCGTCACGAATCCGGTCTACGCCCGGGTCATGATGGCCATCGAGGAACAAACGCATGAACTGGGGTACGGCATCCTCTTTGGCCAGTCGCTCAACATCCCGGAGCGCGAGGAATCGGTCATCCGCAACTTGTTGTCTCGCCGGATTGACGGCCTCTTTGTCACGCCCGTCTACCGGTTGGAACCGCTCGCGCCCATATACGAGGAACTCGCCAAACGCGGCACGCCCGTGGTCGTGCTGGGCCATCGCGCCCCGTTTTGCGAAAACTTCGTCAACGTCGAAACGGATGATGTCGCCGCCAGTTTCGCCGCGACACAGCACCTCCTGGAACTGGGCCACCGCCGGATTGCGTTCTTTGCAGGCCCGCCTGTCGCGCCGTCCGCCCAGGAACGCCTCGAGGGTTACCGGCGCGCACTGCGTGGAGCCAATATTGAGATCGATGACCGGCTGATCTTCTCCGCCGGCGCGACGATTGAAGAAGGCGAAAAGGCCGCGCTCCAGATGCTCAACGAGTCGCCCGGCGCCACAGCCGTACAGGCCGCCAACGACCTCGTCGCCATTGGCGCGGCGACCGTGTTTTTGGGCCAGGGTCTCCAGATTCCGCGGGATCTGTCCCTCGTCGGGTTCGGGAACGTGCTCGTCTCCGAACACTTTCGTGTGCCGCTTACCACGATTCGCCAGCCCAAGTTCCGTCTCGGCGCTGCCGCGATGGAACTCATGCTCAAACTGCTCCGCGGCGAACCCGCCGCAACCAAGCGACTGCCGGCTGAAATCATCGTCCGGCAGAGCAGCGGTCCGGCTCCAGTGCCAGGTCCTGACTGAGCCCGCGGTTCATCACTCAACTTGCTTAGACTGGTTGCCAAAAGTCATTTCCGAAATGGTGGGCGGCGCCCTGCTGGGCGTCGCGGCAAACCGGCAGGTTTGCCGCCGCCAGCTCAATGACCATGCCGACTCCCAGGCGTAGCGCAGATTTTCAATCTGCTGTATCGCAGGTTTTCAGCCTGCGGACGCCAGCTATTCCTAAGCGCGTTCGAAGTGGGGACGGCCTGCCGATTGAAAATCGGCGATACAGCAGAGTGCAACTCTGCGCTACTTTGGTTGCGGTTGCGCCGCCTTGCGAGAATTCTGCAGTGACTTGTATCCTGCATCCCCGACTAACTCTACGCTCATGAAGCTCGGCATCATCAACAGCGCCTTCCAGCAAGTCGGCATCGACACGGCCACTGGCCTCAAGCATATCTCCCGCATCGGGTTCGATTGCGTGGACATTTTCACCGAGGCGACAACCCTGTCACGCAAGGAAACCAGCCTCGTCGCTCGCACCGCGGAGCGCCTTGGATTACCCATCATCTCGCTGCCGGTCGTGGCCGTCGGCCTCGTGGACTTTAACGAGCCTGTCCGCGAGTTCCACGTCGAGCGCTGCAAGAAGTTCGTCGACCTGGCGAAGACCTGGGGCGCGCGGAACATCCTGCTCGTGCTCGGGGAATACATCTGGCAGCGCGAAGTCATTCCTCCCGCGGAGCAATGGCGGTGGGGCCTCGAGACGTGCCGAGAGTTGGGCGATTACGCCGACCGGAAGGGCATTGATATCGCCTTGGAACTGGAACCCTTTCGCTTGAGCCTTCTCAACAGCGTGGATGCCATGGTGCGTTTCGTCGATGAATGCGGCCACCCGCGCGTCCGCGCCAACATTGACATCAGTCATCTCGTGCTCTCGGACACGAGCCCGGCGGACGTGCACAAGCTCCGTGACCGCGCCATCCACGTGCACCTGAGCGATTGCGACGGCAAGGTCCATGGCGATCTGCCCCCGGGCCGGGGCGTAGTGAAGTTTGCGCCCTACCTTCAGGCGATCAAGGAACTCAAGATTGACGGCGTCGTTTCCATCGAACTCGAATACGCGCCTGATCCAAAGCGCATCGTCGAATGGGTGGAGGAAGCGTATCGCGAGACGGCGAAGTTGATGACGGCTGCGGGGTTGAGGGATTATTGAGGGATTATTGAGGGATTAGAGTGATTGCCAAAAGTCATTTCCGAAATGGTGGGCGGCGCCCTGCTGGGCGCCGTGGCAAACCGGCAGGTTTGCCCCACCATTTCGGAAATGACTTTTGGCAACCAGTCTAGGCAACACGGAACGCGCACCACGCGGCAGGTCAACGCTTCGACGCTGCTCGCACAAAACTACTTCGTCATTGCCGGCCGTGGGCGCGGCTTGTGCAGAGCCAGGACATCGGTCTGATGGCGATAGCCCGCTTTGTTGCCGTGCGGACCGGTGCGGGCGAACATCGGGCTGTTCAATCGATCCGATGCTTTTCCCGTGCGCACTTCCTCCAGGAGGTCCGCCACACTGGTCAGAACGCGAGTAGGTTGGTAAACGTAGTCGCCCACGTTCTCGAGTTGCGTGGAACCGCTCAAGACGAGGAATGCCTGCATGCCGGCTTCAATCGCGCCGCGAATGTCCGTCTCCATGGTGTCGCCGATCATCACCACCTGCTCCGGTTGGTTGAGCGCGAGCTCCGCCAGCTTGCGGCGGGCGCGATGGAACATGTAACCGTTGGGCTTGCCAAGGTAGTAAGCGCGGCGCCCGGTGCTTGCCTCCAGGAACGCCGCGGTGGCACCGGCGCCGGGCCGGGTCTTTTCGCTGGAGACAGGACACCAGTTGTCCGGGTTGGTGGCGAGCAGGCGGGCGCCGCGTTCGACGCACTCGTGCGCTTTGGCCAGCCGTTCCATCGTGGCTGCGCCTTCGCCCACGATGACGTAGCGCGGCTGGATGCCGTCACTGGCGATCTTTCGTTCATGCAACGCCGTGAGCAATCCACCCTCGCCGATGACAAAGACGGTACAGCCGGGATCGGTTTCGCTGAGGAAATCCGCTGTGTTGAGGGCTGAAGTGTAAAAGTGTTTTGCAGACAGACCCTGAATGCCGAGGTGTTTGAGACGCACGGCGAGATCTTCGGGCGTGGGTGCGGAGTTGTTGGTGAGAAAAAGAAACGGAGCGCCGCTCGCGAGCAGGGCGTGCACAAAATCCGCCGCCCCGGGAATGAGCTGGTTTTCCCGGTAGATGACGCCGTCCATGTCAATGAGGTAGCCGGTTTTCATAACATCAAAAATCGGCCCATCCATGCCACGCGTGGTGGAACTGTTTGGGGGTTGGCCGCTGGGTTTTCGCGGCGCTCATAAATCAGCACGAAACGTGCCGGTTGGATTTCGAGAGCATTGCAGAGGGAAAGACCGAGCATGGAGCGTAAAGACTGGTCCAAATTAGCCACCGTGTGAAAATAGAAACAGGCGCAACGAGGCGAAGCACCCGCGTGCCACGTAGGCATACGTACCCGGGACGGCGAGGTTGAATGGACCAGTGGGGTTAGACTGGTTGCCAAAAGTCATTTCCGAAATGGTGGGGCAAACCTGCCGGTTTGCCGCGGCGCCCAGCAGGGCGCCGCCCACCATTTCGGAAATGACTTTTGGCAATCACTCTAAAGCCCGTTGAAGGCCTGGCGAACCTCCTCCGCTTTAACGCTTCAACGAAGCCTCACTTCGTCAGCGCCCTTACGTACCGCTGCACCCGCCGCGCCTCGTCCGTCATTTCAAGATGGCCGTAGGTGCTGACCAGGTTGTGGCACATGCGCAGCAGAATCCGTCGCGATCTGACGGGCGAAAGCTGGTTCTCGCCGTAGCTGAGGTGGGTTTGGAGCAAGTGCTTGACGCAGTCGGCCTTCGAGAGGAACGCTCCGCGGCGGAAGCAGTCTATGAAAACCTCCTGCTTGCTGCCCTGGTAGCGGCAGATGAAATGGCCCGGCAGCCCGATGCCCGCCACCGGAAGGCGCAATCGGCGGGCGAGAAACAGGTAGATGGCGCACAGGCCGATGGGATTGCCCAAGCGCTTGTCGACGATGCGGTTGAGGTAACACGCATCCGGCTCGAAGGCGTATTGCTCATTTCCCTTGAAGCACAGTTCATCGAAGAGGAACCGGTTGAGGAGGGTCAGCACGGTCTCGGTGCCGGTAGCGGACTCGATGCGAGAACGAACTTCGTCGGCCCAGGTATCGAACAAGGCGCGGTAAGCGTCCAGGTTCGCGTCCGGGTAGCGGGTCTGGGCCAGAAGGCCCGTGGCTTCTTCCAGGTCGAGGTCTTCCCCGTTCCGATTGCAGAACTCGAGAAAGCGCTGGTCGCTCGCGCGCCGGGCTTGGTGGACGACGATTTCGACGGCGCGCCGTCGCAGCATGGGGTCACTGCTCAGCGTATAGGGTCGGAGCCATTGGCTGGCCGTGGGGCCAAAGGCCAGCAGCTTGGACCGTACAATCGCGTAGACCGCCGGGTCGTCGTCCGCCAGCAGACTAATCAGTGCTGCCCGCTGCTTTTCGGGCAGAGCAGGTTGGGCTGCGATGGTTTCGAGCGCCGGCATACTCCAGACAGACAGGGAAAGGGTGGCAAAAATTCAGCGAGATTTCAATGCGAATTTGCGAATTTGCCACAAGGGCGAACTCGGGACTCGGGACTCGGAACTCGGAAACCAGGCGGACGCCATCACCCCGGGTTATCGGACTTGGGCCGGGGCGTTGGGTCCGACGTGCCTTTCGCCGTTTCGGCCTGGGACGGCGACGATTCAGCGTCCTTCTCGAGGTTGGCCAGCGTCTGCTTGATCAAGGTTTCCTGCTCCGAGCGCAGCCGTTTCCGCACCGCCCGCATATCCAGCAGCGCTATGCCAATCGCCCCAAAAGTCAGCAGGAAACAAATCCCCCAATAAATCAGGAACCATAGTCCTTGCAGGTGCGGCTTGAGCACTGTTTGCCCCCAGATCAGCATACCGCCCGCCAACGCCAGGCAAAGCAGGCCCAGCCAGCGGCGAAGGGCGTCGGCAGGCGTTGGCATGAATCGGAAGGTATCGTGTCCCGGCACCGCGCGACAATCCAAACTCGAAGGCCGCCCGGCCTCTTGCAATCCAGCGGAAGGCGCGTCGTGGAGGGAGGAATCATCACGCATCAGAAATTGGACCATCTCGCTCGTTTCGGCTCACGCGTTTCCCGAACACAGGCCGGACTGCGCGAATTCCTCTCGTAAGAAACCCATCGACTCCCCGCAGGGTTGTCTCCAAACTAAGTGCGAAACGGAGCTCTTGTATGCAACTCGCCACGCAACTTGCCCTCTTCCTCGACAACAAACCCGGCACTTTGGCCCGCGTCTGCGATGCGCTGAGTGCCGCCAAGATCAATATTTACGCCATCTCGACCAGCGACACGCTCGACCACAGCGTCGTCCGCCTCGTCGTCAGCCATCCGCGGAAGGCGCTGGTTCTGTTCGAGGACCATGGGGCGCTGGTGATTGAGAACGAGGTGTTGATGCTCAGCGGTGACAACAAGCCCGGCTCCTTGTCTCGCATTTGCAACCGGCTGGCGGACGCCGGCGTGAACATCGAATACGCCTACTGCGCCACGCCGCCCGACGCCCGCAAGGGGTTGCTCATCCTCCGGGTCTCCAACGCGAAGAAGGCGATGAAAGTGTTGAACAGCTGAGGGGTGACGGGCCTTGTACGGACCCTAAAATACGGGCTTCTCCATTGACACCGCGCGGAGCTTCGGACTTACTACGCGCTCGATCGCGCGAGTAGTAAAGCAGCTCTCGTTATGGACCCAGCTATGAGCACAAACAACTCAGTCAAGAACGTCCTCAACTCGGACGTTGAAATCAAAGGCAACCTGAAGTTCGCCGGCGAACTCACTTTCGAAGGCAAACTCGAAGGGGAAATCAATGCCGACGGCACCCTTCACCTTGGCGACTCGGCGGTCGTCACTGGCAATGTCAACGTCGGCACAGTCATCGTTCGCGGCAAGATGAACGGCAACATCGTCGCCAAGGACAAAATCGAAATCAAAGCCAAGACCGAGCTGTTCGGCGACATCCGCGGCGCCAAGCTGGTCATCGAGGAAGGCGTCACTTTCGTCGGCAAGACCGAGATTAACCCCAACAAGGTCGCTCCGTCGGCCTCGACCACGACACGCACGGCTTCCCAGCCGCCTCAGGCCCCCGCGCTCACCGACGCCCAACGCCACGACCAGGCCGCAAAACTCGCCGTGCGCTGAGCACGGTCGGCGGCGGGGCGCGCCTGAATCGCAGCCATGAAGCCGCAAAGAGTTTCCGTCGTCTGCCCTCGCTGCGGCCACGCCCAGCAGGAACCCGTGGCGGCTTACTCCAGTCGTTGCCGGAAGTGCGGCGAGCATTTCCGGCTGGAGGATGTCTTGCGTCCAGGCGCCCGGCCTACCGGGGGTGCACGCCCCCGGCCTTCCGGTCCAGCCGCACCTTCCCGTGATCTCCGGCACGTCTCCTGTTTCCAGTGCGAAACCGAGTTGGAGGTGGCCCCCTCCGCACAGTCCACGATGTGCAAGCGATGCAGCTGCCACATCGACCTGCGCGATTACGAATTCACCAGCACGGTCTCGAAGAACTTCAAGTCCAAGGGCCGCTGCGTGCTCCATGAGGGCGGCTGCCTGCTCAACACCGACTCCATGTTCGGGCATGCGATCATCAAGGGCAAAGTCATCGGTCGTATCGCCGCGGACACGCTGGAACTCCACCGAACCGCCGAAATCAAAGGCGGCTTCAAGGCCGGTACGCTCATCATCCCGGCCGACACCGTTTTTCGGTGGCGCGATCCCGTGACGGTGAAATCAGCGGACGTCGCGGGCGAACTCGTTGCCAACCTGCAGGCCAATGGAGTCGTCAAGGTCCGTGCCACGGGCCGCCTTTTCGGCAATATCGTGAGCGGCGGACTGGAAGTCGAAAACGGCGCCGTCATCGTCGGCTCGATGAAGATTGGCGTGGAGGAGGAACCGGTCGCGGCGCCCGCGCCCACGGCGCGAATCGTCCCCCTGCCTTTGCCGAAGCCGGCGATGGCCATGCCGGGACGGTGAGCGGGAGCACCGAGCTCCTGCTCGGCTCGTTGGACTCATCAGGTTCGCGCCGAGCGGGAGCTCGGCGCTCCTATCGCGGTTCATGGTCCCAATGCGTCGAAAATCGGAGGCCCATCTTGAGAGCGTCTGCCAAGGTCATTTCCGATTGGTGGGGCTGCGCTGCCGCGCAGCCTCACACGACCGGCAGGTCGTGCTCCCACCAATCGGAAATGACTTTGGCAGACGCTCTAATCCAATCAGTTCCTCTGAACGCTGATTACGGATTACTGGCCTACTCTCCTTCCCTCAGTTTCTGTTCCGCCAGCGCGATAAGGTCGTGGTTGGATTGCGCATCGGGCTGGAGAGCGAGCGCCTGGCGCGCCGCCTCGATCGCCGATTTCCACTTCTCCAGTTGTGCCGCGCACAACGCCATTCCGTTCCAGGCCCCGAAGTGGTTCGGTTTCATTTCGACGACGAGTTTGCAGGCCTGGTAGCTGAGCCGTGCGTTTCCCAACAAGTAAAGCACCGTCGCCCGCTTGTTGTGCGCTTCGGCCCAGCGCGGATATTCCTTGGCGAGTTCGACGAAGATTTCAAGCGCCCCTTCGAGTTGCCCACCGTTCATGAGTTGCACGCCTTCGTCGATGCGTTGCCGCGCTGCCGGGCCTTCCTCATTGAGCCAGCATTCCCAGAGACCTGCGGTGGCCAGTTTCGCGGTGACCTTGTCGTCAGAGCAAAGACACTCGGTGAGCAATTCCTCGGCACGAAGTTCGATCAACCGCTGCAGCGCCCGCTGGCGGGCCGGCAACGGACCCGCTTCGAGGGATCGCCGAAGACGGCGCAACTCGTCGTCGCCGTCACCCGGCGGCGGGCTGAATTCTTCGTTGAGACGAAACGCCACGGCGCAGCATAGATCACGGCCTCGTTCCTGTCGCGGGAAAGAAAACGGCTATCGCGCTTCGCACTCCTCAGCCCGGCTACCTTCTTGGCAGCCCCGCGGGCTGCCCAGAGTCGCTCTGCCGAAAACTCAAGGCGTCCAAATCTTCGGCTTCTCCATACCCGGAGCGATCACTCGGCGCGCCTTGACGGTGACAAATGGCGGCAGGAACCGGCAGCGATGGCCGAACGTGCCTGGCTCCGCCAACGGATCCTCGTGGCGCGGTTCGACGAGGTCTTCGATGACGAAGCCCGCGCGGCAGAGGCCGCCGAGCAATTCGCCCCAGCGATGAAGAAACTCGACCGTGCCGCCTTCGCGATGCTGAAGCCCGTCCATCGCCGGCGGCAGCGACTCCGTCCGATAATACGGCTCGAGGAGCGTGTAGCCGCGGGCCGAGGGCGTGGCCTCGCCCTGCAAGCTTGCCGGCTGTTTGTGCTGGCTGATGTAAAGCCCGCCAGCCGCGGTGACGCGGGCGACTTCGCGATAAACTGCGGCGAGATCCGGCACGTAACAAGTGCTCACCGGGTGAATCACGATTTCAAAGCTCGCGGAAGGCAGCATCGACAGCTCGTCCATCGAAGCCTCGACCGTGCGCAACTCGAGCCCGCGTGCTGCCGCCACGCGCCGATCCTGTTCCAGCATCGCAGGACTGAGGTCCACGACAGTAACTTCGGCGCCGGCTGCCGCGAGCAGCGGACCATGCTTGCCTCCACCCGCCGCGAGGCAAAGCACGCGCCTGCCGCGGACATTGCCGCCGAGCCATCCGCAATCATCGACAGCCGCGAGCGGATCAAGAAAGTCCTTCTCTGCCGCCGGCTCCGTGTGCCAGGCGCGGCGCTGCGCGCGCTCATCCCAGGCGCGGCGGTTTTGGTTGTGAGCAGGATGCAAGAGGGTGGAGTAATGGTGTGATGGTGTGATGGAGTGATGAGTGGGTCTCCGTCGGCGCAGTTCCAATACTCCACTACTCCATCACCGGCCGTCGCCCCACCGCCGTCCCGCCTACGCAAGGTTGTTCAACACCCCCGTGCTGTCCCCCACGCTGGCGCCCTTCACGCCCATGCGGTCGAGCATCGACACGAACAGGTTCGTCATCGGCGTTTCGCGCGGAAGGCGGATATGCCGGCCGGTGCTGATGGTGCCGCCGCCCTTGCCGGCAAGCACACACGGAAGGTTGTCATGGTTGTGCGCGTTGCCATCGCCCAGGCCGCTGCCGTAGACGACCATGCAGTTGTCGAGCAACGTGCCTTCGCCTTCCTTGACCGCTTTCAGCTTGTCGAGGAAATAGGCGAACTGCGTCGCGTGAAATCGATTGATCTTCGCGATCTTCGATTTCTTCGCCTCGTCACCACCGTGGTGCGACAGGTCATGGTGTCCCTCCGACACGCCGATGAATGGATAGGCGCGGTTGCTGCCATCGTGGGCCATGATGAACGTGCTGATGCGCGTGGTGTCCGTTTGAAGGGCCAACACCTGAAGGTCGAACATGAGGCGCATGTGCCCCTGATAGTCCTTCGGCACGCCGGTCGGACGCGAGTAATCGGGGAGCGTGGCCGCGAACTGGTTCGCCCGCTCGATGCGCTGCTCCAGTTCGCGCACGGCGTCCAGGTATTCGTCCAGCTTGCGCCGGTCCGTGTAGCCCAGGCTGGACTTGAGCCGGCGCGCGTCGTCGAGCGCGAAGTCGAGGACGCTCTGGCTATACAGGTCGCGCTTGGCGCGCGATTCGGTCATCTCGCCGGAAAGGCCGTTGCCGAACAGCCGGTCGAAGACCTGCCGCGGATCGACCTCCGGAGGCATCGGCGTCGATTCGCTCTTCCACGAAATATTGAAGGAATAGGCGCAACTGTAGCCGGAGTCACAGTTGCCCGCCAGCCGCGCCCGGTCGCAACCCAGCTCGAGCGACGGCAGCCGCGTCTGGTCGCCGATCTTTTGCGCGGCGACCTGATCCACGGAAATGCCGACCTTGATGTCCGCGCCAGCGGTCTTGCGGGCGTGGGCGCCAGTCAGGAACGTGGCCGAAGCGCGCGCGTGATCGCCTGCGCCGTCGCGATGCGCCCGGCCTTTGTCGTGGGCCAGGCCCGAGAAAACGTTCAAGTCTTGCTGGTGCGCCTTAAGCGGTTCGAGAATGAACGGAAGTTCGAAATCGGTGCCGGTCGCCTTGGGGGTCCAATCCGCCATGTTCGCGCCATTAGGCACGTAAACGAATGCCATGCGCCTGGGGAACGGCCCCGCGGCGGGTGACGTCGCGGCCGCCAGCGCGCGTGACGGCAGCATCGCATCCAGGGCGGGTAACGCGATGGCAGTGCCGAGCCCGCGAAGGAAGGCACGTCTGGGGATTTGCCACGATTTGGTCATAATCGAGTTCATTCCGGACTATCGGTTGACGAGCGTGGAGGGGTAACTCTTCAAAATCAACGCGCGATTCCGGGGAATCTCCCACCGGGCGGAGTCCGGAAGGAGCGCGATTCAATTCAATGCTCACGCTTTTTCGCTTCCTGTGCCGCCAGTCCGTGACTGTCGCGATTCGAGTCCTGTGCGCGAGCCACCTAACGCCCCAAGCGACCCGGCGCACGGGACGCAACGACTGCAGCCGCGACCGCCGGGTTAGAATGCAGCGCATGGTTAGCGCGCTTACTGTGACTGTGCAACATAGCGCGTGATGTCCTGAACGTAACCGCTCGGACTTTGAAAAAGGTAGAACTCGCAGATGAGAACCCAAAGCAAGAGGGGCAACCACCATAGCGAAACGCGACGCCGAACGACGCCAGCCACGATGCAGGCGGCCAACTGAATCCAGAGAAGCATGAGCACCATCGCGATGCCGACCTGCACCACAGCATCCGACTTGCGGAAGACGGTGTATGGCTCGTCCGAAGCTGCCTGGATGACGACGAAGAACGAAGCGACGCTCAACACGAGTGCTGATACCGCGAGAATCAGGTTGGCGTGGAGTGGTTTCATGGTGTGTCGAGCGGCCTAACGACCCAAGTTCAGCGACAGCGGCCACGAGGCGCGCCGATTGCAAACACAACGGCCCGCCGCCGTTGGCTGCGCATGGTTAGGCGACTTCATGAGAGACTTCAATGGGTTGGAGCCTCAGGCTCTTCAGAAACTCGATGAAGTGGTCTCGAAAGTCTTCGGGAAAATTCTGCTTCGAGGTCACCAATACCCTGTATCGCTCGGCGGTTCCCTTGATCGAGTGGCCGTCAGCCAAAGGGATCTCGAACAGGATTTTCGGTCCGCGTTCCTGCATGTCTCGAACTGCCATCCGAAGCGCGCCTTCAGAACCCTCGGTGGTGTTCTTGCGGAAAAAGTCACAAGACTCCCACAAATAATCGCGGCTGTGTTCGATGAGATTTGGAAATGCGCCACGCATACGGCATACGACCTGAATCGGATCAAAACAACCAACGCCGTCCGACAAATGATCAATCCGCGCGGTGATCGTGAATGTTTGTTCGGGGTTCATCGGTTCACTGGATTTCAGGGGAGATGCGCAGAGTCGCCCACGGTAACGCCACACGGCGGGGCCGTCGGCAGGGAGCGCCGACTTCCTGATCTGCTCTATTGTGCGTTTCCAAACCCGACGGCCACAGCGTGCCGTGATGCCAAGTCTCCGAGGACTCGCGTCAGTATAAGCGCGGCGACACCAAGCACTACGCAAACTTTTGCTCTCGTCAGTGCCGGCCAGTGGCTCGTCCGCACTCCCGCAACCGCAAACACCGGACCAACAATCAGACGATCCATGAGATTAACAAGGCGAAAGCCCCATGAAGACATTGCCCTGGTCGCTCTCGTGTTGGGGAACTGCTGATCCATGTGCGCCAGCGAACCTCCGAAGAGAGAAATGCCCCCAACAAGGCTGCAAAACATAGTCGCCAATATAAGGTAGATGCCCATGCCTAGAGAGAGCTTGGGCTTGAAAACGGCTTTGTCCAGAGAATATCAGGAGGCATTTAACTCGGAGGGACGGGTGCGTTAAAGCCCAAGGACAACTTTCAACTTTTCGAACACCACTTTCTGCGTCTCCGGCGAGAAGTGATTGTAGTCGTCCAGTTCATGGAATTCCAAGGCGCCGCGGCCATTCAGCAATTCGTAGACCTTGTTCGCCTCCTGCACGCAAGCCTTCACATCGGCCAGCGTGGATTGATAGTCGATCTTCGGGGCAAAAACCATCGCGCGGCGCGGGGCAATCAGCGCCAGCAGTTCGTGGTAGTCATAGGGAATGCGACTTTCGTGGCCGATGAACGCGGCCAACCGCGGCTGTAGCGGCATCCAGGTCGACCAGCGCGCATTGCCGCCCGTCCCCTTGTCGGCCGTGTCGAGCCGCATGGGTGTGAAACCGGCGACGCTGACCACGCCGGCCACGCGCTCGCCCAATGCGGCCGCGTGCAAAGCAATCATCCCGCCGGTCCCGTACCCCAGCAGCCAGATGCGCTTGGGGTCGATGAAGTCGATCTTCTCCAGCGCTTCGACAGCCGCCAGCGTGTCCTCGACCTGCTTGCCCAGCAACGACCAACGGGGGTAACGCAAATAGAAGTTTCGCACTTCCTCGAGTCGTGTTCCATTGCCGATTTGGTCGAAGGCGAACACCGCGCAACCCAGGCGCGCCAGGGCCAGATGCGGGTTCTCGCCCCGTTTGTAGCCCGCGCAGTAGCCGTGCGAGACGGAAATTGGATGAAGCCAGACGACGACCGGCAGTTTTTCCGCGCGACGGTCTGCGTTCGTGGGGAAGTAAAGATCGCCCGAGACGTAATTGCCGAAGTTCACGGAGCGCTTCGCGATCCCGGCCGGAACGGCGGCGCGCCCCAGTTGTGTCGCCCGCGGATTCGCCTCCGCGCCGTACGGGCCCGGTTCGCTGGGTGAAAAGGGTGGCGCCCGGCCCAGGCCCCAAAGCACGCGTTCGCGAACCGTGGGAAGCCGGTTGCGCCACGCCTCCGCCGACCCGATCTCCAAACCATCCGGCCCGCGCAACAGATTGCTGATGGAACCGGACTCGAATGCTTCGGGATCAATCTCTTCCTTGCTGACTTTGTGCCACGCCGCGAAGGTGGGGATCATCGCCACGTCTGGGAAGCTGAACGGGGCGCGCTTGAAAACGCTGTCGAGCCAATCCACGTAGGCTTCGATGTCTTCGGCGCGGGTCTCGTGGCCGCCGGTCCGGTAACGAAGGTTCAGTTCCTCCGGCCGTTCGAGCAATTCGTAGGCACGGCGGGCCGAATAATAAGTCTGTTCAACCGCCCAGAGGCTCTCGACGGCGTCGTTGAGCGCGGACGAAATCAGGCACGACCGCGGCGCGATGCAGGCGATGAGTTCGTTCTGATCGATCGGCAGCTTGTTTTCACGTCCGGCGAAAAAGCGCAATCGCGGATGCAGCCAGTCGGGGAACGCGCGGGTGATGTTCTCAATGCCCTCGCCAAATTGCGTCTCGCCGAACAGCCGATAGGAACACGCCCCACCGGCGCCCGAACTGCTGGAAATGACGGCCTTGATGCGCGAGTCGAACGCCGCCGCGATCAGCGAAGTCTTCCCGTTCCTCGAATGGCCGGCCAGGGCAATCCGCTCCTTGTCGACGTACTTCAGCGTGTGCAGGTAATCGACGCAGCGGCTGGCAGCCCAGGCGCGACGAGTCAGCTTCGTCCAGTCGGCCTCCGGCCAGAGCCCTTTCCAGGCTTCCGTGTCGTCTCGCGAGTCGGCGCCCGCGTAGACACAGCCGATATAGCCGCGGCTGACGGCGACGAGCGCCCACCGGCGATGGGTGTCTTGCGTGATGAAGACCGGCAACGGCGGCCTGGCGTCGGGGATAATGAGTTCGATGTGAAGCTTCGCGGCGCGGGCCGGACCGAATTCCAGGGTCATCTCATGAACGAGCGAACCGCCTTCGTTGCGCTCGCGGAAGTCGGCCACGTTCAGGTTCGTCGGCGAGACGGGCCACGAACCGGTCACGTAATGCTGAAACAGTGCGAGCAATTCCTCGCGGCGCTTCGGCCAATCCTTCCAATTCGCCTGCCGGCCGCTGGTGAAACGCAGCGGGTCGGGAAGGAAGGGCACACTGGGCAATTTGTCGAAGTCCGGCGGATGCGCGCCGGTCTTCTTCAGCCACTCCTCCCAGGGCTCGCTCTTCGGGAGGGTGTGGAGAATTTGGTCGAGCAGTTCCTTTTGCTTCCCCGAAGGCGGCGGCAGCGCGGGCGCGGCTGGTGTTTGGAGGACGAATGTGATCCAGGCAACGGCAAAGGCAAAGCGCGTCGTCATATCCCTCAGGTAACAAGGCAACGCATAGCCCGGCCGAGGTCGGTCAGCAATTGAATAATAAATGGCAGGGCCCGCCGCACGACCCATGAGCTTACTGCGACTCGCCGACGTTAGTAGGTGAACACCCCACAGACAAGCTGCGAGCAATTATTTATTTTGAGAATGCTTCCAATGAGAGTCGAGGTCGCGAAAGAAGCCGCGGCGAGTCAGGACAAACTCGATAGGCCCGGGAGCAATGTGTTGACTCTGCACGTGTCTTCTCAATACGATGCCTTGTCTTAGGAATTGGTTGATAGCCATCGCAGGACTGCGCAACAGCTACCGGTGCGTACACGCACTGAGCGAACCCTTACACATGGGTGCGACGAGCTTGAACGATTTTCCTGGCCGTGAGCGCAGTCCCTGGGCCTGTCAACACGGCAGAGAAGGTTTGAATACCAAAACTGAAAGGAGGTGAAAAACAATGAACGACCAAATTCAGCTAACCGTTGAAGAACTGGAAGAACGGATCGCACCGAGCGCACTCGGCAATCCGGGCAACAATAATCCGCCTCACAACAACACGAATAACCCCGGAAACGAAGGCACCGGCGGCCAGGTGTCTACAGGCAACTAAGTTCGTAGCCGTAGCCCTAATACGAATTCGCTGACTCAGTCCTCTTTCCGTCCGCGCGCAACTGAAGCGACGGTGCGAAAGAACAGAGAGCGAAGCGTAGGACGGATGAGGCGCAAATTGCCGGCCGGCTTATCTGTCCCAAACCCGCAGGCCGGTGAATCGGTAACAACAACTAGAACACGTATGAAAGACCAATTGGTACTCAATGTGGAAGAGCTGGAAGAGCGCATTGCTCCCGATAGCGTCAACGGTGTTCCGGGCGAAAGCAATGGAAACCCTGGCAACGAGGTCTCCAACGGCCACAAGCCGCAGCCTGGCAACAATACCGCGGACTCGCACGGAAACTAAACCGCTGGTTGCAAAGCGGCGGCTCCAGGTTCCGTTCCGACCTGGCAATCACTGTTGCCAAGTTCGGCGGGAATGAGGCGCTGGCGCGGATGCATGGACCGCTAGACGCCGGCCGGTTCATTCGTCTTAACCCTGAAGGCCGGCAAGACAACTAACCCATGAAAGTATGAAAGAAGAAGTCAAAGACCAAATCCAGTTGAAGGTTGAAGAACTCGAGGAGCGGATCGCGCCAAGTACCGTGGGCGCGCTGCACAACAACCCGAGCAATCCCAACAACAATAATAACCACAACGCGGTTCCCAACGGTGCGATTCCGGAAGGGCCAGCGGGCAACTAGAGTCCATGGCTCAAACTGCAGCCAGCAGGTCTTACGGCAACGCCACTGGGTTTGCCCAGCGGCCTGTCTCGTTCAGGACGTAAGCTGTGCACCAACCAACCAAAGCACGTGAAACAAATGAAAGAGCAGATTCAACTCAATGTAGAAGAACTGGAAGAGCGGATTGCCCCCAGCGTCCACGGGACCGGCGGTTACGACGGTCAGCCGGGCAATCAATCCTCCAGCCACGGCAACCCGTCCGGCAGCGCCAATCCCGAAGGATCGGCCAACCCTGAACACTAAATCCTGACCGGGCCAGTCACGCGAAGTGACCGGCCCGGCGGGTGACTCGGCCGCGCTGCCACAAGTTACCATGCACATGGCTCAACTCGCGGCGCGTGGCCGGGCCCTCAGAGCAGGCCGGTCTCGTAAAGAGGCCGGCCTGCCACCGCGAAGCTAACTTAGCCGATGTCCGCCGCGACCGTCAAATTGCGAACCGATTTACTCGTCAGCCGCCATGGCGAGGAGGACAAGTCGTTCTTCGTGTTTAAAGACCCGGCGTCGGAACGGTTCTTCCGCTTCGGCGAAACGGAGCATTTCATCACCGAACAACTCGATGGCGAGACCCCAGTCGAGACCGTGCGTCAGCGGGTCGAGGAACGCTTTGGCGCGACCCTCTCGGTGGAGGCCTTGCAGCAGTTTATCGAACGCCTCCGCGGCCTCGGATTGGTGACAGATGGGACGGCTGAACCCCGCCTCCAGCCGGCCCGCCGGCGCCGCCGCATCGCGGGCGACCTGTTCTATCTTCGCTTCAAGGCATTCGATCCCGACCGGCTCTTCGATCGGATGGAGCCCGCCGTGCGGTTTCTGTTCACGCCGTCGTTTCTCGCGATCTCCGCCGCGCTAATCTTTTGCGCGGTGGGAGTGACCATTGGGCATTGGGGCGACATGACGCGCGAACTCGGCGAACTGTTCCGGTTCGAGTCACTCGCGCTGGCGTGGGGGATTTGTTTCGTGGTGATCATCCTCCATGAATTCGCGCACGGACTGACCTGCAAACATTTCGGGGGCAAGGTGCGCGAAATCGGCTTCCTCCTGATTTATTTTCAGCCGGCCTTTTATTGCAACGTCAGTGATGCCTGGCTGTTCCCGAAGAAAGCGCACCGATTATGGGTAACCTTCGCAGGCGCCTATTTCGAGACCTTCCTCTGGGCGCTGGCCACGCTGTTCTGGCGGCTCACGGAACCCGACACGACCTTGAATTACCTGGCGATGGTCGTCGCGGCGACCTCCGCGCTCAAGTCGTTCTTCAACTTGAATCCACTCATCAAACTGGACGGCTATTACTTGCTGAGCGATTGGCTGGTTCTTCCCAACTTGCGTCGCAAGGCATTTACGTGGCTGCGAGGGCGCGTCAAAAGTCTGCTCACTTTCACGCGCCTGGCGCCAGATGGCCTGACCCCTCGGGAACGGCGCATCTTTCTCGTCTATGGTTTGCTGGCCGGGGCCTATTCGATTTGGCTCTTGAGTGTCGTGGCGTGGTACACGGGAAGTTTTCTGGTCGAGCGGTATCAGGCGTGGGGCTTCGCGTTCTTTTCGGTCCTTCTGTTCGGCATTTTCAGGAACCCCATACGCCGGACGGCCACCGAACTTACCAATGAATTGAGCCTGGCCCGGCAGCGAAGGGCCCGCACGCTGAAACGGCTGGCCAAAATCGTGGTTGTCCTTGGCGCCCTGGGCGCGGGACTTTGGTACTGGCGGCCGGAACTCAAGGTGGCAGGCTCCTTTACTCTGCTGCCCATTCGCAACGCCGAAGTACGAGCCGAAGTCGAAGGGAGCATTCAGTCGGTATACCACGATGAAGGCGAATCTGTCGCACAGGGGGAAATCATCGCGCGCCTGGCCGACCGTGATTTCCAGGCCGAACTGAGCAAAATCAAAGCCGAACAGGAGGAGAAACAGGCCCGGTTGAAGCTGCTCCGCGCCGGTCCGCGCGTCGAAGAAGTCGAACTGGCTAAAACCACGATCGCCAAGGCGGAAGAGCGCCTGAAGTTCTCGACGCAGCAACTGAACCGGGACGAGTCGCTGGTCAATCAACAACTCCTCGCCCGGCGAGACTTCGAGGCCACGGCTGAGCAGGTTTCCGTCCGTTCCAAGGAACTGCAGGAGTCCCGCGACCATCTGAAGGTGCTCCAGGCCGGCTGCCGGCCGGAGGAAATTGAGGCGCTGGGAGCCGAACTGCGCCGCCTGTGCGCCCAGCAATCCTTCCTGGAGACCCAACTCCAACTTGTCGCTCTGCGCAGTCCCATCGCCGGCGTCATCACGACCCGCAAGCTGCGCGAGAAAATCGGCCAGCACGTCAAGAAGGGCGACCTGCTCGCCGAAGTCCACGAGTTGAACACCGTCACCGCTGAAATTGCCGTGCCGGAAAAGGAAATCGCCGACGTAAGCATCGGCCAGCGCGTCGTCCTCAAAGCCCGCGCCCATCCGGGCGCCAGCTTCGAGGGCAAGGTGGTCGCCATCGCCCCGGTCGCCAGCAAGCCCGAAGATTCGCGCAACCAGCGCACCGTGCTCGTGATGACGCAGATCGACAACACCAGCGGCCTGCTCAAGCCTCAGATGAGCGGGATGGCCAAAATCTACTGCGGCGAGCGCCGCGCGCTGGAACTGGCCAGCCGCCGCATCGTCCGCTACCTGCGCGTCGAAGTCTGGTCCTGGTGGTAATCTGGCGGAGATCCAAAGGGTCACGGCCGACTTCGGGCTCGTACTGCTACTCCCAATAGAGTTTGCCAACGTCATTTCCGATTGGTGGGCTGCGCTGCCGCGCAGCCTCGCACGACCGGCAGGTCGTGCGCCACCAATCGGAAATGACTTTTGGCAACCAGGCTAATCTCAAGGGCAAGATGCTCGGTGGGGCGAGCGTCTCCGCGAGCCATCATCCGAAGTCGAGGGACACCGGCTCGCGAGGACGCTCGCCCCACCGAGCATCTTGAAACTGTGAGGGTGAGAACACCTTTGTTGGCCATTCCAAAACTGGGGTGCGCCCCCCGCGCGTTTACACCTCATTTCCTGCTGGCGCACCTTTCCGGATTCGGCTATGCCGATCCGCGCTCTCCATGGCTTGGCGCATCCATGAAAGCGTGCGGCGGGGTGAAGTCGACAACCGCCAGCGCGGGGTCGTACACGGGCGAATCTGGCTGGACGGCTATACCGAACCAGTCGAACTCGACCTGGCCGGCAACGCTTGTCCGGATTTGGCCGGGTGCCTGCTGACCTTCGAAAACCCCGGCAAGACGATCCCGATGCGCACGGACGCGCTGATGCACCCGGAACAACGAGGGACGATCGGCGATCTCACGGCGTCGCGGAAGGTCCGCGTGTTCGATATCCCCTTCGAGGAGGCTTACGAGAAGCTCAAACAGAAGGTTCCCGTGCCCGAACACATGGCCAACTGCCTTTACCTGGAATGGTTCAGCGAAGCCAATGGCCGGGTCGTCATCGAAAGCACCGATTACAAGCTGACCATTTCCGCCCCTGAATGGACCCTTTCGCCCGAGGAAGAGCTGCAACGCCAGCGCGACGCGGCTGCGGGCTTCAGCGGTTTCCTCGGCAAACTCAGTGAGGCGCTCGCCGCTCAAAAACACCAGCCGCCTGAGGACAAGGAGTGGGACGAGTTCGATTACGAGCAGTTCATGCGCGAGGGCGATGCGCGCACGGACAAATACATGGAACTGCTCGATAAATACATGGACCATCCCGATCGGGATCAAATCGTCGCGCGCGAAATGGGATGGACCTGCATCGAGGATGCCCTGGAGGAGGAGCCGGAAGAAGCCGACGCCGAGTTTCGTTCAACGGCCGACAAGGATTCCGACGAGCCAGCCAACCGCGCCTCCGATCGAGAGGAATGGGACGTGGACGAGATCAACCGCATCTGCGCCGAAACGGCCGAGGAACCGCTCCAGCCCGATCCGCTGACCGAAGGCGTGGACTGGATTCGCCGCGAGAACGGGGACATTACGCATCCGCTGTCGCTTCGCGCGTTCAACGCCAGCGTCACCCTTTCCCGCAAGTGCCGGCAACTCGGCAAGAGCAAGGCCGACGACGAGGATCTCTGCGCATTCCTCAGCGAGTTCCAGATCACGGGCGCCAAGCTCGCCGGGGCGCTCAATGGCCTGGCCTACGGGCGCGATTTGCGCGAGGGACCGTTCACGGTCGCCTACCTCAAGCGAGCGCTGGGCCACTTGCACGCGGCCCAGGCCGCGCTGGAACGCGTCACGCCCAAGAATCTTCTGCCTGAAGAAACCGTGACCGAAAATCGCGCGGAGCTGTTCGCGATCCGCGAGGAAATCCTCCGGCTCATGGACGAATTCCGCGGCCGCAACTCGTGAGCCTGTGTAGCTGCGACCGTGAGGTCGCGGGCAAACTTCAAGCGGGAGACGAACGACACCAAAGCAACCTCTGGACCAGTCTTGTCTCCCGCGACCTCACGGTCGCAGCTACCGGCGCCGCTTCAAAACAACACCGGCACGCCTTCTTCCAGGATTTTCACATGGTGCGACAGCTTCTGCTGGTGGGCCAGTTCGCGCAGCCAGCGGGGCGGCTCGTCGAGCGGTTCGAAGGAGAGCTTGAAGGTGCCGAAGTGCATCGGCACGAGCCACCGCGAGCCCAGATCGCGGAACGCCCGCAACGCTTCGTCCGGGCCCATGTGCACGTGGCGGAATGAATCCGGGAAATACGCCCCGATGGGCAGCAACGCGACCTCCGGCTGGAGATGCCGGCCAATTTCCTTGAAGCCGTCGAAGTAAGCGCTGTCGCCGGCGTGGTAGATGGTGCGGCCCTGGTGACGGAGCACGAATCCGCCGTAGCCCCGGTGGTCGTCGCGAATCGTTCGCGCGCCCCAATGCTTGCACGGCGTCAAGGTCACGCTCCAGTCAGCGTGTGAGAAACTCTCCCACTTTTGCAACTCGATGATGCGGGTGAAGCCGAGGTCGTGCGCCAGTTCGCCCACGCCCCAGGGCATGACGCCAATCTTGGGCGCGGGCAGTTTGCGCAGGGTCGGCTTGTGAAAATGATCGAAGTGCGCGTGTGTGAGCAGGACGAGGTCGATCGGCGGCAGGTCCTTCAGCCGCAGCCCGGCCCGCTTGAGCCGTTTGAGGAAAAACAGCCAGTTGGCGAAGTTCGGGTCGACGAGCACATTCAGGTCACTGAACTGAATGAGGAACGACGCGTGTCCGATCCACGTAATCGCCACGTGCCCCCGCGTGAGCTTGGGAAACACCGGCCGCCGGTGCTGGCCCGTGCGCGGTGTCAGCCATGCCTTCCAGACCATCTCGTAGAAAAACGTGCGCGGGTTGAAATGATTGCTCGGGGTCAGTTCCTTGAACGAGCGGGGCAGCCGCGGGCGCGGCCGCGAATGTTCCGGCGAATGATGAGAATCTTTTGTCATGCCGCTCTGAGCCGTCCCAGGATCATCCGCAGTTTGCGACTCGTCGGCAAATGATTTTGGATGGGACGAGGGGTGGCGAGCGTACTCGCGAGCCGCCGCACAACGTGGCCGGGCGAACGGCTCGCGAGGACGCTCGCCCCACCGGCTCAAACCAAAATATCGTGGATGACTTCGCCGTGCACGTCGGTCAGCCGGCGCTGGATGCCGTTGTGGTAGAACGTCAGTTGCTCGTGGTCGATCCCGAGCAGGTGGAGCACCGTCGCGAGGTAATCGTAGACCTGCGTTTTCTTTTCGGAAGCGAAGAAGCCGACTTCATCGGTCGCGCCGTGGGCGTAGCCGGGCTTCAAGCCGGCGCCGGCCATCCAGATGGTGAACCCCTGCGGATGATGGTCGCGCCCGGGAGCGCCAATCCCCTGCGTGATCGGCGTGCGGCCGAATTCCGTGGTCCAGAGCACCAACGTGTCGTCGAGCAAACCACGGGCCCGGAGATCCTTGAGCAGCGCGGCGACCGGTTGGTCCATGCTGGCGGCCTGCTTGAGATGATTCTCGCGAAGGTCCTCGTGGCCGTCCCAGTTGATGCGCGGCGAACCGAACGCCCCGCCGTGAAACAACTGCACGAACCGTACGCCCTTCTCCAGCAGTCTTCGGGCGAGCAGACAGTTCCGGCCGAAGCCAGCGGTCGCCGGCTTATCGAGCCCGTAAAGGCGCTGCGTGGCTTCGCCCTCCGCCTCGAAGCTGGCGACCTCAGGCACGCTCAACTGCATGCGGGCGGCTAGTTCATAGGACCGAAGCCGCGCGGCCAGCGCCGTGTCGGCTGGATTCTCATCGAGGAACTGCTGGTTCATGCTGGCCAGCAGCGCCGATTCGGCCTGGCGTCTGGCAGGCGAGACATGCTCCGGCGTGTTGAGGTCAGTGATGGGCTCGGCGCCTGGGCGAAGGGACACGCCCTGATGCACGGCCGGGAGGAATCCGCTGGTCCAGTTAATCGCGCCGCCGGCCGGGAGCTGGCGGGGGTCGGGGAGCACGACGTAGGCAGGGAGATCCTGGTTCTCCGAGCCCAACCCATACGACAGCCACGCGCCGAGACAGGGAAACCCGTTCATCGTGAAGCCCGTGTTCATGAAGAACGTGGCGGGCGTGTGGTTGGAACTCTTCGAGTACATTCCGTAGAGGAACGTCATCTCGTCAACGCAAGTCGCCAATTGCGGCAGGAGTTCGCTCATCCACAAACCACTCTGGCCATGCCGGCGGAAGGCGAACTGGCTCTTCATCAATCGGCCGGGCTTGCCAAAAAAAGTGTCGATCTTGCCCTTGTTTGTGAGCTCCTCCCCGTGGCGCTTTTCCAATTCGGGCTTGTAGTCGAACGTGTCGATGTGGCTGACGCCGCCAAGAGCGCAGATGTGGACGACCCTTTTCGCCTTTGCTGGAAAGCCGGTCGGCTTGGGCGCGTAAGGCGAGGCCGGCGCCTGCCTGGCCGCCTCGGCCGCCTGCGCCTCCCGCTGAAGCAGCCACGCCAGCGCGACGCCACTCAAGCCAGCGCCCGCTTCCCACAAGAAACGCCGGCGCGTAACATCTGGCGTGGTTTGTGGCGGTTGAGGCGACGAATTCATGCGGCCGACCGGTGCCGAAATCGGTAGGCCTAGTGATTGAACAGAAACTCTTTCGTGTTAATCAGCGCCCAAACAATGTCTTCGTAAGCAAGGCGGCGCCCGTTGACCGCGTTGCCCTTCTCGTCGCTGCTCTTCGAGGCGCCTTTCTCGATGTGCGCTTTGGCGACCTGAAGTTCGTCGGGCCGCGGGTCGCGCGAGTAGGCCCAGGAGTAGAGGTCGCGAAGTTTTTGATCGTCATTGCGGGCGGTGTCGCCGGACAGTTGCGCGGCGCGGCCTTTGTCCGCGGCGATCTTTTCCTGAATGTCCTTCGCGTTCAAAAGATGCAGGCTCTGGGCGAGGCTGGCGTCCTGGCTGCGTTCGCATTCGCAGGAACTGGAGCTGTCAGGACGGCCGAAGACCTGGAGGAAGTAACTGCTGGAGTTGTAGCTGTTGTCCGGCAGCGCGACGGCGCGCGTGCCAGCCGGCTGCCCTTCGAACCGCGTCTCGCTGCCCGTCACGGCGTTGACGGCGTCGAGGAGCACTTCGGCGGTCAGACGTTTGGGGTAGTAACGGGAGAAATTCTGCTTGTCGACGGAGTTGTACTTGTTGGGCGTCGCGCTGAGCTGGTAGGTCGACGAACGAGTGATGGCGCGGACGAGTCCCTTGAGGTCGTAGCCGGAATCAACAAAGTGCCGGGCCAGCGCATCGAGCAGCTCGGGGTTCGTCGGCGGATTAGTTTCTCGCATGTCATCCTCGGGCTCGACCAGACCGCGGTTGAAGAAGTGTTTCCAGTAACGGTTGGCCAGGGACCGGGCGAAGTAACGGTTGTCCTTGGCGGTCATCCAATCGACCAACGCCAGGCGCGGGTCGTCATCGGGGCTGAGTGAAGCCGGAGCGACACCCAGGCCCGCCGGTTTCACGGCTTGCTTGGTCTTCTTGTTGGTGGTTTCAGCGGCCCCGCGTTTGTGGAAGACGACTTCCTCGCCCATTTGCGAGCCGGGCTTGCGCCCGACGCGACTGAAGAAAGCGCCGAAGCTGTAGTAATCCTGCTGGCTCCATTTTTCGTAAGGGTGATGGTGGCATTGAGCGCACTGGAGTCGCTGGCCGAGGAAGAGCTGCGCGGTGTCCTCAAGCTGGTTTTGCAACTCGCGCTCCTGACGGTACCACGCGACGGGCGGGTTCTGCGCGATGTCGCCCGAGGCCGCCAGCACCTCGCGCACGAATTGGTCGTACGGCTTGTTGGCCACGAAGCTGTCGCGAATCCAGTCGTGGAACGCGTAAGTGCCGCGGGCGTGAGTCGCGTCGCCGCGCTTGTTGCGCAGCAGAGCGGCCCATTTGTTTGCGAAGTAATCCGCGTAGTCGGTGCTGTCGAGCAACCGGTCGATGAGTTGTTCGCGAGCCGCCTGACGGCGGGCGTCCTGTGTGAGTGGGGCAGGCGTCCCGCCTGTCTTCCCGGGCGTCTCGCCCGCGGTGGTCGTCGCGGGCGAGACGCCTGTGCCGACAGGCGAGGACGCCTGCCCCACTACCCCGGCTTCCGCGAGAAACCTGGTGGTCTCGTCGGGAGTCGGAAGCCGGCCGGCAATGTCCAGCGTGACGCGGCGGATGAACGTCGCGTCGTCGCACACCTCACTCGGGGGCATGCCGACGGCCTTCAGCTTACTGAAGACAACTTCGTCCACGAAATTGCGCGCCAGTGGCAACGACTCGACCGGGGCGCCCAAGGGAAGCGTCGCCCGGAACGTGGCGACCCTGGCCTGGTAACGGACCATGACCGCGACATCGCCTGGCTGGTTGAACAGGCGCACGTAGCCGCCTTCATCGGCGCGGGCCATGTCCTTGTCGTTCGGTTCGTAAAGGGCGCTGCGGGTCACATCTTCCTTCGAGCCGTCAGAGTAATGGGCCAGCACGACGAGTTGTTGCTCCGTGCCGAGGGCCATGGTGCGTTCCTTCGGGAACACCTCGATGCGGCTGACGGCAGGATCGTTGGTTTTGCCGTAGGTCATTCCCTGGGCAATCCAGCGAACGATGAGGCGGTAGTCGTCCGAATCGGGATCGAGCCGCTTGCCGCCGCCGTGCGGGAGCGTCGCCGAACCCTTCATCAAGAGCAGGCTGCGCTCGGGGGCCGCGGGGAAAAGCCGGCGCCCGCGTGCCTCCTTCACGAGATGTTCGTAATCCTCGGCCGGCTCGAATCCGAGGAGTGAAAGGCGAAAACCATTCTGGCCGGAGCTCTTGCCGTGGCAGCCGCCACCGTTGCAACCGGTCTTGGTGAAGATGGGAACAATCTGGTTTGCGAAGTTAATCGGTGAATGTTGTTTGACGTGCTCGACGGTGAGCGGGAGCGACGCGGCGACGCCATCGGACGTCTTCGCGGTAATCGTGGCTGTGCCATCCGCCAGCGGAGTGACCAGGCCATCGCGGCTGACCTTTGCAATGTTCGCGGGCGCGACTTCGTAAGAGACGCTGCGGGTCCAATCGCGCAACTTGCCGTTCGAGAGCTGCGCTGTGGCCAGCAGTTGTTGGCGAGCATCCGCGGTGCGAAGCCGGAGTGGGACGACATTGGTGGCGCCGTCGCCGGTGGCGAAGTGCAACACGAGCGAAACAGGCTTGGGGGGACTGTTCGGACTCTCCTCGGCTGCGGAGGCTGGAGCCAAACCCGCGAGCCCGAGCGCAACGGCGCAGAGTGCCCCGGCGAATCGGGCAGGCAAATTCGACGAAGTAACGAGTGGTCGCTTGTTCATTTCCATGCCAATGGCCATTGGATTCAGACGTAAGTGCCACGGTGAAAATTCTTTCGATTTTCGCCGCCCGGGTCGGGCACCCGTTTTCGGTCCCGAGCATAGCGGAAAGCGCCCTGCATTGGAAGCCCGTATCTCACCCGAGGTCGCGTGAGGTCCCAGCTGCAGGGGACAGCTGGCCCACGGTCTCACCCCTCACCCCCGCCCTCTCCCCTTTGAGGGGAGAGGGAGTCGCGATGCACCCCGCGCTACAATGGGTCAGCGTTCAGCCGCGCACGTTACGTTTGGGCCATTTGAGCGCACACGGCAACCAAGCGCGGAGAAATGCTTTCGTCATGCTTTGGATGGGCCGGCGCGTGATCGCAACCATGAACCTCCTGGTTCGTTACTGCTTTTATGCCGCGTTCCCGAAGGGTCGTCGGTCAAGGCGCGTCCGTTCGAGCGTGCGCCCCGTTGTGCGTCAGGCCACTTGACATCGATCCGCCCTGTCCCCATTTTCGGCGTTCCCGCGGAAGCACAGCGCCGCCGCGGCGAGTAACGCCTTTATGAGCGACAATCCTTTTGGTTCCCCCCAATCCTTCGACCTCGGCAACGGCCGACAGGGAAAGCTCTATTCCTTGCCCGCCCTCGAAAAGGCCGGCGTCGGACCCCTATCGACGCTGCCAGTCTCGATTCGGCTCGTCCTCGAATCCGTGTTGCGCAACTGCGACGGGCAAAAAGTGGCCGAGTCCAACGTCCGGGAGCTGGCAAACTGGAAGCCGGCCGAGCCGCGCCTGGCCGAAATTCCGTTCGTCGTCGCGCGCATTGTTCTCCAGGACTTCACGGGCGTGCCGCTGTTGGTGGATTTGGCGGCAATGCGCTCGACGGTCGCCCGGCTCGGCAAGAACCCCAAAATCATCGAGCCCCTCGTTCCCGTGGACCTGGTGGTCGACCATTCCGTGCAAGTCGACTTTGCCGGCTCGCCGCAAGCGTTTCAACGAAACCTGGAGATCGAGTTCGACCGCAACCGGGAACGCTACCAGTTTCTCAAGTGGGGCATGCAAGCCTTCGACACGTTCAAGGTCGTCCCGCCCGGCATCGGCATCGTCCACCAGGTGAACCTGGAATACCTCGCCAAGGGCGTCCTCTCCTCTCAACTCTCAACACAAGATGCCACTCAACTCTTTTACCCCGACACACTGGTCGGCACCGATTCGCACACGACGATGATCAACGGGCTGGGCATCGTTGGCTGGGGCGTGGGCGGCATCGAAGCCGAAGCGGGCATGCTGGGGCAACCGGTCTATTTCCTGACTCCGGATGTCGTGGGCGTACACCTCACCGGTGCGTTGCGCGAGGGAGTGACCGCGACGGACCTTGCGTTGACCCTCACCCAACTGCTCCGGAAGGCGAAGGTCGTCGGAAAGTTCGTCGAGTTCTTCGGGCCGGGTGCCGCGGCGCTGCCGGTGGTGGACCGCGCCACCATAGCGAACATGGCCCCCGAATACGGCGCGACGATGGGCTTCTTCCCGATCGACGCTGAGTGCGTGAATTACCTGCGCGCGACCGGACGCAGCGAGGAGCATTGCACGCTCTACGAGAATTACTACAAAGCGCAGGGCCTTTGGGGCATTCCGCAAAAGGGCCAGATCGAATACTCGCAACTCGTGGACCTCGACCTGGGCAGCGTGGTCCCTAGCGTCGCCGGCCCCAAGCGGCCCCAGGACCGCATCGAATTGCCGAAGCTTCAGCAGGAGTTCCTCGCCGCGTTCTCGCGTCCGCTCACCGAGAACGGCTTTGGCAAGGCGCCGGACGAGTTCGACTCCCGCGTGCGCGTCTCCAGCGATCATCATGGGCACGAAGTGGACCACTCCTACGGTCATCGCCGGCCCGTCGTCGAGCCGAGTGAAAGCGAAATGCGCGATCAACATCCGACGCCCGACTTGCCGCAGGAACTGCCGCTGTCGGCCTTCCCGAAGTTCAACACGACCATCGGGCACGGCAGCGTGCTCATTGCGGCCATCACGAGTTGCACCAATACCTCGAACCCTTCCGTCATGCTCGCCGCCGGTCTGCTCGCCCGAAAGGCCGTCGAGCGCGGATTGCGCGTGAACCCCGTCGTCAAGACCAGCCTGGCGCCCGGCAGCCGCGTGGTGAGCGACTATCTCCAAAAGACAGGTTTGCAACCTTATTTGGATCAACTCGGCTTCAGCCTCGTCGGCTACGGCTGCACGACGTGCATCGGCAACAGCGGGCCGCTCCACGCCGCGGTCGAGGAAGCCATCACCAGTCAGGACATCGTCGCCGCCGCCGTGCTGTCCGGAAATCGAAACTTCGAAGCGCGCGTGCACCAGAGCATTCGGGCCAACTTCCTCATGTCCCCGCCGCTGGTGGTCGCCTTCGCGTTGGCGGGCCGGGTCGACATCAACCTGGCGAAGGAACCGCTGGGCAAGGACAAGGAAGGCCGCGACGTGTTCCTCAAGGACCTCTGGCCCACGCTGGCCGAGGTGCGCGATGCGATGCAGGCCGCCCTCAAGCCCGAGGTCTTTCGCAAGCTTTACTCGAACTTCGCCGGCCAAAATCCCAAGTGGAACGAAATCCCGTCCAGCACAGGCGACGTCTACGAGTGGGACCGCGAGTCGACTTACATTCAGGAGCCCCCCTTCTTCGCCAATTTCTCGATGTTGCCCGGGACGATCGTGGAGATCCGGGGTGCCCGCGCGCTCGGCATCTTCGGCGATTCGGTCACGACCGACCACATTTCCCCGGCGGGCAGCATCAAGAAGAGTTCGCCGGCGGGCCGCTATCTCATCGAACACGGCGTGGGTGTTGAAGACTTCAACAGTTACGGCAGCCGGCGCGGCAACGACCGCGTGATGACCCGAGGCACCTTCGCCAACGTGCGGATTAAGAACCTGATGCTCGACGGCGAAGAAGGCGGCAACACGATTTACCAGGGCCCGCCCGCCGGCTCAGGGAACCCGCAACAGGCAACACGCGTCGGCGAGAAAATGTCCATTTACGACGCTGCCCAACTCTACAAATCCGACGGCGTCCCCCTCGTCGTCCTCGCCGGACAGGAATATGGGACCGGCTCCAGCCGCGATTGGGCCGCCAAGGGGACCAATCTGCTCGGCGTGAAGGCGGTCGTCGCGCGGAGCTTCGAACGGATCCATCGCTCGAACCTTGTCGGCATGGGCGTGCTGCCATTGCAATTCAAGGAAGGAGACAGCGCGCAAACCCTGAAGCTCGACGGCACGGAAACCTTCGACATCGCCGGCTTGAGTCCCGCGCTCAAGCCCCAGCAGGACCTCACCCTGCACATCACTCGCAAGGACGGAGCAAAGCAGCAACTCGCCGTGACCTGCCGCATCGACACGCCGATCGAAGTGGAATACTACCAGCATGGGGGGATTTTGCCCTACGTGTTGAGGCAGTTGATGGCGGCAAAGTGAAATTCCGAAGGGATTCCTCGGGCTCCCTGGGTTCGAGTGGGGCCGTCACGATGGGCGGCGCCGAATCCTACTGCGTCAATAGCTCCGTCCGGAGCGGCCTCTTTGTAGCACCAGCCCCAAGAAAAGCGCAAGCCCCGTAGGGGCGGCCTCTTTGTAGACCAAGCGTTTTTCAGTTTGCCCAAGCTCCGTCAGGAGCGACATCTTCCCGGCATGGCCAACACCTATTCGCAGATCTATGTTCACGTTATCTTCGCCGTCGAAGGCCGCCAGAATCTTATTCGCCCGGAGCACAATGACGAACTCCAGAAATACATCACCGGTATTGTATCAGGGCGGAAACAAAAGCTGATTGCGATCAACAACATGCCCGACCACCTTCACCTGCTCATTGGATTGCAGCCAGATCTACCGCTGTCGGATTTGGTTCGCGACATAAAGGCCGGTTCGTCGGGTTTCATCAAGCGCAAGAGATGGGTAGCCGGCCGGTTTTCGTGGCAGGAAGGCTTCGGCGCCTTCTCCTACTCCCGCTCGCAACTCGACAAGGTCATTGGATACATCCGGAACCAGCAGAAGCAGCATGCGAGGAAAACGTTTCGCCAGGAGTACGTAGAGTTGTTGGAAAAGTTCGAAATCGCCTACGACCCGCGATACATTTTCAAGACGCAAGAGGAATGACCGCACCAGCCCCGTCAGGGCGGCCTCTTTGTAGAACCACGCCCGTCACGGCATCCCAAACTCCGTCAGGAGCGGCATCGGCAACGAATCATTTCGAGCCATTTAGAATAACCCAGAGGCCGCCCCTACGGGGCTTGCGCTTTTCTTGCGGCTGGATGCTACAAAGAGATCGCTCCTGACGGAGCTTGGGAGCGTTTGACGAACGTGGTTGGATAAAGAGGCCGCCCCTGGTGGGGCTGCGCGACGACCCGGGGTGGCATCGTCGCACGCTCTCCTCAACCCCCGGCTAATTTCTGTCCTCCCTCCGGGATGAAGGCTGCGATCCGCGCCGGGGATGGTTGACGCTAATCCTATCCTATCGATCGAGATTACGCGATCGGCTTAACTTAACCGACCCTGGGTTGTGCGTTCTTGATCTCATTACAAATCGCTTCGAAACGATCGAATTACTCCTTCTGAAGCTTGCGCTGTGAAAGCGAAAAAGCTTCGTGGACGACGGGAAGCCGGAGCTGCTTTGCCAACCGCTTTGCGTCAGTCTGAAAGCTCGGATACATGTCCGGCGCATTTGCGAAGTCTCCCGCGTTGCGCATCATGTAATCTGCTATCCACAAGCAATACACAAGCCGCTCCCAGTCATTGAGACTGGCCTGACCAGATTCGACCTTCTTTTGGATGACCCGACCCCCGATTTCAACAACCCAACTCTGATTGGCCGTATGTTCGTTCATGCCGTGCTGGTTCAACGCCGATTTGCCGCGCGACCGGCAGGCACGATTGCCGCCTCCGCAACGTCCACTCGCGGGGCGCGATAGAAATACAAGCCGCCTGTCCGCGAAGCGCTGCTGGTGCCGCCCACCAGTAGCTGGCCGTCGGGGGAGAAATGCAGGGCGCGCAGCGCGCCGCCCAACCGGCGAATGGTGAGCAATTCCTGGCGCGTGGCCACGTTCCAGAGTTTCAGCGTGCTGTCTTCGCTGGCCGTCGCGAGGGTCTTTCCGTCGGGCGAGAAGGCGACGGACGACACGTCCTGCTTGTGGCCCGCACAGGCGCCCAGGGGCTGACCGGTGCGGGTGTTCCAAAGCCGGATGGTGTCGTCCTGATCGACCACGGCCAGCAATTGGCCGTCGCTGGAAAAAGCGGCGGGCGGCGGGGAAAATCCAAATGCCGCCGGTTCCTCCCATACAAGGTTCGCGCGCAGTGTCAGGGTCGCAGGGTCCCAAAGCTGCACCGCGTTCGTGGACCCGAAGGACGCCAGCGTCCGTCCGTCCGGTGAGTAGATCGCCCGATACACATCGGCCCTCCACGGAATGTTCGTACCGCTGGGCACGTCCCACTTGCGCAGGCTCCGATCGCGGCGGCGCACAATGAGTTGCTGGCCGTCCGGCGAAAGGGCGACCAATTCCACCGGGCCATCGGCGACTTTCAACGTGTTGGTCTCGCCGGTGGGCGTGTTCCAAAGCCGGATCGTGCCGTCTTCGCGCGCATAAGCCAGCGTGCGCAGGTCTTCACTGACAAAGGCCGACGCGGCAGGCCGAAACACGCGCCGGCCGCGCTCGCGCTCGGGCTGTTCGAGATGGAATTGTTCCTCCGGTTCACCGGTCGCCAGGTTCAAAAACACAACCGTGTTCTCACGGGTCAAGCCCGCGAGCGTCTGCCCGTTCCTCGAGAAACCCAGTGGCAGGCGGACATCGGCAAACGTGTCTTCCTTGGATGGGCGGCGCGTGGTCCACAACTTGATTTCCCCATCCTTGCCGCCGCTGATAAGCGTCTGGCCGTCCGGCGAAAACGCCAGGCTCCAGACCTCGTTCAAGTGACCTTGAAGCGTCGCGACCCGTTGCCGCGTGACGAAGTTCCAGAGGCGAATCGAATAGTCCATGCTCGCCGTGGCCAGGATTTGGCCATCGCGCGAGAAGGCCAGGCTGGTGATCGCGCCCGTGTGCTCGATGTGCTCGGGATCCGTGGGCATGACGGTTTCCTGGCCCGATTGCGTGTCCCAAATACTGAGGACGAACACGCCGCGCTCTGAGAGCGCATTCCGCGCGGCAACGAAAAACCTGCCGTCGGGAGAAAACGCAGTCGTCCGTTCGCCCTGGAAGGCCCGCCCGGCGCGCAGAAACAGGTTGGTGGAATCCGGCAGGACGACTTCGGCACCGCCCGCCAGCGGCCATAAAGTGAGGCCCGCGCGAGTCATGGTCGCCAATGTTCCGCCGTCAGGCGAAAAGGCGAGAGGACCCGACGCACCTGTCAACGCGCGCAACTCAGTCCACGTGGACGTGTCCCACACACGGATGATTTCGCGATTCATGCCCGGCATCCACCTCCCTCCTGCCGAAGCCGCAAGCCGCGAGCCGTCGGCGGACAACGCCAGAGGCCCCCCGTTTTCCGGCAGCGACTTTTCCTCCGCCCAATCGGCCGTGTTCCACACTCGAACGGTGGTCGGGCTGGCGGAGACGAGCCGGCCGCCGCCAGGAAAAAAGGCCATCGAGACGGCGCCCTTGGGGACACTGCCAACGGGTTGCTTTGTGCGGAGGTTCCAGACGTTGAACTTGCTCTCGCGCATTCCCAGGGCCACTCCCGCTGCCAGCAAATCGCCCCCTGGCGACACCGCGAGGGATTGGACCGGGCCTTCCTGCGTGGGAAACGCGATGTGCGCGTCGCCGCGGCTGATTTGCCAGAGATAACGCCACTCGAAGCCGCGCAAGTCCGGCTCGCCCGGCGCGGGCCGATGCTTGTCGAGCAACTGCACCGCGCGGCCGTAATTGCCGGCGTCGAGCGATTGCTTGGCCAGGTTGATGTCGGCGACGTATTCGTTCAGCCGCGCCGAAGTTTTTTCCTGCTCGGCCATTCGGCGCAACTGCGACTCCTGTGCCTGCGCGGCGTGGGCGTTGCCCTCCGCCTTCGTCGCGCGCACCGCCTGCCAGGTGCTGATGGTCACGCCGGCAATCAACGTGGCCGTGATGGCGATCAGCGCGGCGAAAGCGCGCCGATGGCGGGTGATCAGTTTCCGCAGGCGGTAGACGTTGCTCGGCGGGCGGGCGATCACCGGTTCCCCGTCCAGATAGTTCTGAACGTCCGTGGCCAGATCGTTGGCGGTGGCGTAACGGCGCGTCCGATCCTTCTCCAGGCATTTCATCGCGACCCAATCCAAATCCCCGCGCAGGAGGTGAATGAGTCTCGGCGCTTCGGATTGACGCTGGCTGGCCGTCGTCGTCAACTCCGAGTCCACCATCGTCGCGAGCCGCGTGGAAGGCCGGACCGGTTCCGTCTCGCGAATCGTGCGACGGCATTCATCGAGCCCGGCGCGCAGGAGCGTCTCGGCGTCGAATGGCGTCAGGCCAACAAGCAATTCGTAGAGCAGCACCCCGAGCGAATAGATGTCGCTGCGCGTGTCGATGTCCAGGTCGCTGAACTGGGCCTGCTCCGGACTCATGTAAGCCGGCGTGCCGATGAACGCCGTGAACTCGGTGAACAACGTCTTCTCGGTGAGTTTTTGCTCGGTAGCCTTGGCGATGCCGAAATCGATCACCTTGGGCATCGGCGTCCCGTCGTGCAGCGTCACCAGAATGTTCGACGGTTTGATGTCGCGGTGGATGATGCCCTTCTGGTGCGCGTGCTGAATCGCATGGCAGACGCGAATGAACAACTTCAGCCGAAGTTCGGTCGGCAGTTTGTTCTGATCGCAATACTCCGTGATGCGCACGCCGCGCACCAATTCCATGACGAAATAAGGCCGGCCGGTTTCCGTCGCGCTGGCGTCGAGCACCTTCGCGATGTTCGGGTGATCCATCATCGCCAGTGCCTGCCGTTCGGCTTCGAAGCGGGCAATGACGTTGCGCGTGTCCATGCCCAGCTTGATGACCTTGAGCGCCACGCGGCGGCGCACCGGCTTTTCCTGCTCGGCCATGTACACGACCCCACAGCCGCCTTCGCCGATTTTCTGGAGCAGCTTGTAAGGGCCGATGAGGTCACCGGGCTTCTCGGTCACCGTGGCGACGATAGCCGTGTCCCCTGCGCCACGGCTGGTGCGCGAGAGCAAAGCCGCGTCGGACAAGGCGGGCGTTTCGAGGAAGCTGCCGAGGGCATCGTGCTCGCGAAGCAGGTCTTCCACGCGCCGGCGCAACTCACTGTCCCCGCCGCACGCGGCGTCCAGAAAGGCGGCGCGCTCGACGAGCGGCTTCTCCAACGCGGCCACAAACAGCTCGCGCGGGCGGGCACCGGGGGTGAGTCGCTGTTCGGCAGGCATGCTTCTATTAGTTAAGCGCAAACAAACATGAAAGTCCGCCAATAATTGGCGTATCGCAGCAGTGCCCGTAGTTTCCAAGCCCTCAAAGGAGAACAACCATCGACACGCGGTTCTGTTGCGGATAAGGTTGGCCGAGCGAAATGCCAATGGAAGCCGACGCCTCGCTCGCATCTTCAAAGGAGAACTATGAACGAAAAAAAGAAAGAGCCCAATAATTCATCCTCCCCTGTCGCCGCCGCCGCCAAGTTCGTCCGGCTCACGACGGAACAGCAGCGGAAGGACTTCTACGCCTCCCTCAAGGGGCCCCAATGGTGGACCAACGGCGGGAAGAAGGACTCCGAGCGAGGTTGGATCCAGGTATTCGAGCTCTCCCATTGGAAATGTATCTACTGCGGGCACGATCTCGCAGCCAGCACCGACGCGCTCGCGGAGTCCACGGAGGAGCATCTGGTGCCGCGCTCGCTTCTCGAGCCCAACGGAGCCGAGCCGAACGTGGCACACAACATGGCTGCCTGCTGCGCGGGCTGCAACGCGCTGAAGGGCGAGTATGTTCCGTCACAGGACCATTCCTGCTGGAAGTCACGCCAGGCCTATGTAAAGGAATCCTTTCGCTTCATCTCCAGCCAGCGGCTGAAGAATTATCTCAAATACCGCAATCATGTTGAAAAGGTCCTGAGAGAAAGGGCGGGAGAATGACGCCAACAAATCAAAGCGCATGACCCATTATGTGGCATGAACGACGCGCTCCGTCCCGCTTGCAACCGGGGCAATGCACGGATGCGCGCCTTGCGCACCGCCGCAGCAGCCCCGTCAGGGGCGGCCTCGTTGTAGACCAAAGCGTTTTCGAGTTTGCCCAAGCTCCGTCAGGAGCGACATCGGGATAACGAATCGTTTCGAGCCATTCAGAATAACCAGAGGCCGCCCCTACGGGGCTTGCGCTTTTCTTGCGGCTGGATGCTACAAAGATGCCGCTCCTCACGGAGCTACAAACGCAGTCGGATCGGGGCGGTCCCATTGAATCGGACGCACTCCAATCCATCATGCAGACTTTTGTCCGCACGCACGTCTGAGCACGCGCAATACCTCGAGCGGGTCGCAACCGTACGTGCCGGAAGCCCACGCCGCGTTACATTCAACCACGGCCCAGCCGCAATTCTCGATGATGCCAACGTCAACCACCGCCGCGTCCGGCATGGACACCATGGGGTCAGCCATGAATTGCTGGCAGAATTGGATCGCGGCCCGCAGCTCCGGCTCGCGCTCAATCCACGTTCCGTCCTCGGCTTTTGCCAGCGCGCCGTCACGCCAATAAGCCGAAGCTGTTGCCACGGCTCGATCCACCACAAAGCAGCGATATTCGACGGTCCAATTGACGATGCCCTGAACGAGCACGGGCAAATCCTCCGGAAGCGGACCTGGTGCCGGCAATTCGTTTCCACTTTCGTACACGCGCGCCTCGAAGCATTTTGCATCGGCCGGTTTGATGAATGCGCGTTCCCGTAGGGTCCGGGCGTCCGCCAAGGTCGTCAGCCGAACCTCGCGGCCTCGCCGCTGCTGCGGCAGACGGGGCAACCAGTCCAGCGGCGGCTCGACGAGATGCAGGTTCAGCGTTTGGGCGACAAGGCTTGCAAACAAGGGTTCGCCGTATATCGCGACCTCCTGTGCCGAAACAGAAGGGACTTTCCACCCATGCACGCGAACCACATCCCAATTCGCAGCGATGCACGCTCGCCACAGCTTCTGCGCATCGTCGGTCTGACGCGCTGAGAGAAGGAGCGTGGGCATGAATACAGTTTGTCGACGAATCGCCTCAGTTCCACCGCACGGATGCCAACTGCTTCAAGCCCAGAGTGAGGCCGCAGCAGCCGGAGAATGGATTGATGGCCTGTGGTTTCTTCACTCCGCGGACTCTCCCGAAATGTCCTCCCCCGTCGAGGTTTTTTCGACCCTAAAATCCGATGCGACTGCATCAGTAGCTCCGTCAGGAGCGACATCTTTGTAGCATCCAGCCGCAAGAAATGCGCAAGCCCCGCAGTAGGGGGCCTCTGGTTATTCTGAATGGCTCGAAACGATTCGTTGCACCGATGTCGCCCCTGACGGAGCTTGGGCAAACTGAAACGCTTTGCATACAAATAGGCCGCCTCTGATGGGCTATTTCTTGCGTTTTCTGTGACTATTGGCGGCTGAAAAAGTCGCTTTTCGGAAAGATTTGGCTCGTTTCGCTCGTTTCGCTCGTTTGGGGCTAACACCTCCACGCCGTTTTGTGCATCGTCGTTGTCATGAGCAACAGTTGTTTGCACAGAGGCCTGAGACTCGTTCCGAGTTGGAGTTTCCGGTTTGGGGTCGCTGGACCCAGACAGCGGAGCGCGAAAAGTTTTGACCAACGATGGCACGGAGCAACCTCAACCGAGCGAGCCAGGGCGAATCAGGCTCAGTCAGGTCGAGTCAGGCTTGGTCAGGTCGAGACTCGCCCATTTCGTTTGTCATCTCAGTATGTCGACCGAATTAGTCGGGATTGCTCAGCCTGCGGCGGTGGGTTGTCGGGTTCAAGTGATGCGCAAGTCCCACGCACTCAGGCAAGTCAAGCTCAGTCAAGCCTTGTCCAACTCCATGAGCGGGCAGGCTCACGTGCTGATGATTCGCTCCAGTTGCGCGGCGTGGGTGTCGAGGCCGGCTTCGGTCCAGACAAGGTAGTGGGCGAGGTCCATCTTCTGTTGGATGGGCCATTGGGCGCCGAGGCGTTGGCGGATTTGCTCTTCGGTCCAACCGCGGGCGATGAGTCGTTGCCATTGGCTGGTGGCCGAACAAGCCACGCAGATGATGCTGTCGAATTGCGGCGCGGTGCCTGTTTCGTAGAGCAGCGGGATGATCACGACGCAGCGGGATCGTTGCTCGGACTTCCAGAGGGCGACGTGGGATTGCCACAGTTCGCGAATGCGTGGATGGACAATCGCTTCGAGGGTCTTGCGGCGCGGATCGTCGGCGAAGACGAGCCGGGCGAGCGCCTCGCGATCAAGGCGGCCATCGGCGCCGATGACGCCGGGGCCAAACGTGGACTCGATTTCGCGCAGCGCAGGCTGGCCGGGATCGACGACCTGGCGCGCCAGCGAGTCGGTGTCCACGACCGGGACAAGCCACTGTTGCAGCAGTTGCCCGGAGGTGCTTTTGCCCATGCCGATGCCGCCGGTAAGACCAATCACCTTCATGCGAGTTGCCCGCACTGTAGCGGGGCAGGCGCATGGGGCACGAAGAAAATTGGGTGCGCCCAGGAGCCGGGCGCATCCGGCAGTACCGACATCTGGAACTGGTTCATTGACCGCTCGTGGCGGCTTTGGTTGGCTTGGGCGAGCATGACCGTCAGTGTCTCGTTTTACTCCTACTTCAAGGACTTGACCGGCGCGACGCAAACCAGCGAGTCGCTGCCGGAGGGTTCGACGCTCGGCGCCTTGCACGACCGCCTGGCGGAACGTTTTCCGAAGCTGGCGGCGATGCGGAAGTCGACGCTGCTGGCGGTCGGCATCGAGTATCAATCCCGCGATTACGTGCTCCGGGACGGCGACACGGTGTCGCTGTTTCCGCCGGTGCAGGGAGGGTGAGGCGAAATGACGAATGACGAATGACGAATGACGCAGGTTGAACGTTGTTGATGAAACGGGAACTGACTCTGACGAAGCAGCCGATTGAAGAGGCGGCACTGCTGGCGAAACGCGCCATGAGCGCGGCTATGGGAGCGGCCGTTTACTTCGCGGGTGTCGTGCGGGGAAGCGAGGAGGGCGCCGTGATTCAAGCCATCGATTACGAGTCGTTCGAGAAGATGGTGCGGCACCAGTTCGAATTGATCTTTCAGGAGATCGAGAAGCGCTGGCCGATTGAGTCCGTACGGCTGGTTCATCGCCTCGGCGTGGTGAAGGTGGGCGAGCCCTCTCTTTGGGTGGAAATAGTCGCGCCTCATCGCGGCGAGGCCTTTGCCGCCTGCCAGTTTCTCATCGACGAGATGAAACGCACGGTTCCCATCTGGAAAAAGGCAATAAGGTAGGCCAACTATGGACTACCGACGCCAGGTCGCCGGCTGGCTTTACGGCAGCAGCGGCCACGTCTGGGCCGAGTTCCATCGGGAGGGCAAAGGTTGGCAGCAAGTGGACACGACAGGAGGGGGCAGGCTGCGCTGTGGCATTTATCACATCGCCTATTTCACTTCCGAAGATGGCGAGATGCCCATCCTTTATCTCGCAATGCCGAAGCTCGAATCGTTGCAAACGAAGTGACGGAACTTCGATGCCCAGGCGGCAACCCGTTTTTTGAAAGGGGCCAGCAATGGGTGTTCTCACCCCTCACCCCGGCCCTCTCCCCGTTAGTGGAGAGAATCCTCCGGACTTTGTGCGCGCATTGCGCCCCGTAACCTCACGAGAGCTCTTTTGGCCGGCTTGGACCACAAAAGGATGCCTGCCCTGATTTCCAATGACTTGCGAGTTTCCAAG
>Ga0134127_10000194_pt1 | contig 72019 bp, 65 predicted proteins | sample KB31753_FD_96459 | JGI IMG/M metagenome (GOLD analysis project Ga0134127, IMG submission 96459) | Terrestrial soil microbial communities with excess Nitrogen fertilizer from Kellogg Biological Station, Michigan, USA - KB3-175-3 | ecosystem: Environmental > Terrestrial > Soil > Unclassified ... | reverse complement strand
GCCCTCATCTAGCGGCGTGGAGGAATATGGCCCTGTCGATTGAAGAACGTTACGACGAAGTACGCCAGCTGATTCAGGTCGGCAAGGAAAAGGGATACCTCCTGTTCGACGAGGTCAACGAGATGCTGCCGTCGGAGATCACCTCCGCCGAGGATCTCGACGACCTGTTCAACGCGTTCTCGACGGCCGGCATCGAGGTCGTCGACTCCGACAAGGCGTACCGCGGCGACAAGGACTTCGATCGAGACGGTTCCGAGGAAGGCCCCGAGCTTGACCTGACGCCGGGCGCCCTCGACAAGACGAACGACCCCGTGCGCATGTACCTGCGCGAGATGGGCACGGTGCCGCTGCTCACGCGCGAGGGCGAGGTCGCCATCGCCAAGCGCATCGAGCGCGGCAAGCTGGCAGTCATCAAGTCGATCTCCCGCACGCCGACCATCGCCAAGCGCATCCTCGTCATCGGCGACCAGCTGCGCGCCGGCGAGCGCACCATCCGCGAGCTCGTGATCTTCAGCGACGAGGAGATCACCGACGAAGTGATCGAGGACCGCAAGACCGAGGTGCTCGAGCAGATCGCCGAGGTGCAGAAGGCGCGGCTCAACTACGTCAAGCTGGCCGAGAAGATGGACGGCATCTCGCGCACGCACGAGCGGAAGAAGTTCCGCCGCGCGCGGATCAAGGCGCTGCGCGCGCGCATCGAGGTGTCGCGCGCCATCCGCCGCATCGAGTTCACCGAGACGATGAAGCGGCGGCTCATCGACGAGGAGAAGGACGCGGTCGACGCGGTGCAGCGCGTGCAGCGCGACTACGACGCGGTCGAGCGCCAGATCAACCCGCGCGGGACGAAGGTCAAGGGCGCGCCGAAGCTGAAGGAAGAGGAGAAGAAGACCCTCCTGCGGAAGCAGAAGGACATCAAGGCGCAGGTCAAGGGGATGATCGACGACCTCGAGGAGACGCCCGAGCGCCTCCGCCGGACGATCGAGGTCATCCAGCGCGGCGAGGCGCAGGCCGAGCAGGCGAAGAAGGAGCTGGTCGAGGCCAACCTCCGTCTCGTCGTCTCGATCGCCAAGAAGTACACCAACCGCGGGCTGCAGTTCCTCGACCTGATCCAGGAGGGGAACATCGGCCTGATGAAGGCCGTAGACAAGTTCGAGTACCGCCGCGGCTACAAGTTCTCGACCTACGCCACGTGGTGGATCCGGCAGGCGATCACGCGCGCGATTGCCGACCAGGCGCGCACCATCCGCATCCCGGTGCACATGATCGAGACCATCAACAAGCTGATTCGCACCTCGCGCGCGCTGGTACAGGAGCTCGGGCGCGAGCCGACCTCGGAAGAGATCGCCAAGCGCATGGACATCCCGGTCGCCAAGGTCCGCAAGGTCCTCAAGAGCGCGCAGGAGCCGATCTCGCTCGAGACGCCCATCGGCGAGGAGGAAGATTCGCATCTCGGTGACTTCATCGAGGACCGCAACATCGTCTCGCCCGCCGAGGCGGTGATCAACCTGAACCTCAAGGAGCAGACCGAGTCGGTGCTCAAGACGCTCACGCCGCGCGAGGAGAAGGTGATCAAGATGCGGTTCGGCGTCGGCGACGGCAGCGAGCACACGCTCGAAGAGGTCGGCCAGAACTTCGCGGTCACGCGCGAACGCATCCGGCAGATCGAGGCGAAGGCGCTGCGCAAGCTGCGCCACCCGTCGCGGTCGCGGAAGCTGAAAGCGTTTTTGGAAGGGCGGACGTAGCTTTTCCATTGGCGCGAGCGAGGCGAGCGCACGGGCCCGTAGCTCAGCGGTTAGAGCGGCCGGCTCATAATCGGTTGGTCCCAGGTTCGAATCCTGGCGGGCCCACTTAGTCGAAGTTCAAAAGTGGAAGAAGTGGCACAGTGGAAAAAGTAAGTTTCGAAGTCCCGCCTGCGCACTTTGAACTTACTTCTTCCACTTTTCCACTTTTCCACTTTTCCACTTAAGCCGATGTCCCCCGACCTCGAGCACCTCATCGAACTCCAGAACCTCGAGACCGCGATCGAGGAGTCGCGGCGGCGCATCACCGCGCATCCGCAGCGAGTCGCCGACGCCGACGCGCGACTCGCGCACGCGCAGGAGGCGGTCGAGACCGCGAAGCAACGTCTCAAGGCCAGCCAGGAGTCGCGCCGCGAGCAGGAAAAGGAAGCGGCCGTCTACCAGGGCCGCCTGTCGAAGTTCAAGGATCAGCTCTCCGCGGTCAAGACCAACAAGGAATACCAGGCGATGCAGCACGAGATCGAGACCGCGCAGAAGGATCTCGGCGTCGTCGAAGAGCGGGTCATCGAGCGGATGGTCGAGGCCGACGCCCTGGCCGCGGAGGTCAAGAAGGCGGAACAGACGCTCGCGGCGCAGCAGAAGGAAGTGGACGCGGAGAAGAAAATGCTCGTCGAGGAGCTGACGACGGTCGAGGCTGCGCTGAAGGAAGCGACGGCGAGGCGCGCGTCGCGCATCGGGTCGCTCCCGCCCCAGCTCGTCGCGCTCTTCGAACAGGTATCGCGCGCCCGCAAGGGCCTGGCGATCACGACGGCGACGCGCGACGGCCTCTGCTCCGCCTGTCACGTGCGGCTGCGGCCGCAGGTCTTCCAGGAAATCCGGCGCAACGACCAGATCATCCAGTGCGCCAGCTGCAATCGCATCCTCTATTACGTCCCGCCGCCTGCCACCGCTGAACCCGCGGTCACCCACGCCTCGTGACCCTTCGAGAGCCCCAGGGTCATCCCGAACAACGTCGAGGGACCGCGTGAGGCAGCCATCCTTGTTCGGGGCTGCGGCGCGCGGCCAATCGGCGCGCGCCCACGTCGACGGCGGGTCGCGCGGCAATCCCGGCCCCGCCGGCTACGGCGTCCACATCGAGCAGGACGACGGCACCGTCGTCGAGCTGAAGGAAGCGCTCGGCCTGACAACGAACAACGTCGCGGAGTACAGCGGCTTGATCGCTGCGTTAAGATGGGCGGCCGCCCATGACATTTCGACGCTCCACGTGCGCGCCGACTCGGAGCTGCTCGTGAAGCAGATGCGCGGCGAATACCGCGTCAAGAGCCCGGGGCTGCAGCCGCTGTTCGAGCAGGCCCGCGCCCTCGCCCGCCAGGTTGGCAACGTGACGTTCGAGCACGTCCGCCGCGAGCTGAACAAGGACGCAGACCGCCTCGCCAACGAGGCAATGGACGAAGCGGCGGCGGGATGATTTCCCGCCTCGCGGTCGCCTCGCTCGTCATGGGACTGCTCTGCCCCGCGTCCGCGCGCGCGGAAGATCCGGAGCCGGTGACCATCCGCGCGTATCGCCTGGCGCAGCCGCTGGTCATCGACGGACGCCTCGACGAGGCGGTCTACCGCACCATCGCGCCGACGCCGCCGTTCCGGCAGCAGGAGCCGCAGGTGGGCGAGCTGGCGGCCGAGCAGACGGAGCTGTGGGTGCTCTTCGACGACCGCAACATCTACGTGTCCGCGCGCATGCACGACAGCGCACCCGACCGCATGGTTGCCGACGAGATGCGCCGCGACGGCAGCCTTTTTCAGAACGAACACCTCGCGGTCGTGTTCGATACGTTTCACGACCGCCAGACGGCGTTTTTCTTCCAGACCAACCCGCTGGGCGGGATTCGCGACGCGCTCATCCTCGACGAGAACAACACCAACTACGACTGGAACACCGTGTGGGACGTGAGGGTCCACCGCGACGAGACCGGCTGGTCTTCCGAGATGGTGATCCCGTTCAAGTCGCTCCGCTATCCGACGGGCAAGGAGCAGGTCTGGGGCTTCAACGCGCGCCGCTGGGAGCGCCGCGTGAACGAACATTCGCTGCTGTCGATTACGCCGCCGGGTACGCCGCCGAACAATTCGGTGCAGCGGCTCGCGAACGCGGCGACGCTGGTCGGCCTGGAAGTGCCGCCGCCCGCCCGCAATATCGAGCTGAAGCCCTACGGCGTCTCCAACCTCACGACCAACCGCGTCTCCACGCCGCCGGTGTCGAACAGGTTCGACCGCGACATCGGCATCGATGTGAAGTACGGCATCACGAGCAACGTGACGCTCGACCTGACGGTCAACACCGACTTCGCGCAGGTCGAGATCGACGAGCAGCAGGTGAACCTGACGAGGTTCAGCCTGTTCTTTCCCGAGAAGCGCGACTTCTTCCTCGAGGGCCAGGGCATCTTCGACTTCGCCAACGCCACCGGCGGCGGCTTTCGCGCGCCCGATTCGCCGATCATGTTCTTCTCGCGCCGCATCGGCCTCGACGGCGGCCAGCCGGTGCCGATCAAGGCCGGCGCGCGCCTGACGGGGCGGGTCGGAAAAACGTCGGTCGGCCTGCTCGAGATTCAAACGGACGAGGGTGCGGTGGACCCGGCGCGCGGGACGGCGCCGGCGCCCGCCGCCAACTTCCTGGTCGCGCGCGTCAAGCGCGACATCCTGCGGCGCAGCAACATCGGCGTCATCGCCACGCGCCGTTCGCCCCGCGCCGGGGCGTCGGGCTCGAACGCCGTGGCCGGCGTGGATACCAACTTCAACTTTTTCGAGAACGTGCAGGCAGGCTCCTATTACGCGCGGTCCGACACGCCGGGGCTGAACGGGGACGCCAGCAGCTACCGCGGCTACTTCCGCTACGTCCACGACCGCTATGGCCTGGAAACCGAGCGCATGAAGGTCGGCGATGCGTTCAACCCCGAAGTGGGATACGTGCCGCGGCTCGACGTGACGCGCACCGACGTGCTCGCACGCTTCAGCCCCCGCATCCGTACCGTGCGGAGCCTGCGCAAGCTCGAATGGAACGCCGAACTCGAGCGCTTCGACAACGGACGCCGCCAGCTCGAAACGCGCGTCGCATCGGGCACGTTCCGCGTCGAGTTCAACAGCAGCGACGTGCTCACCGCGACGTATCGCAACGATTACGAGTTCGTCACCGCGCCGTTCCGCGTCTCCGGTGGTCCCCAGCTGCCGATCGGCGTCTACGAGTTCAACGAGGGTGTCCTCCAGTTCAACGCCGGCGCGCAGCGCGCCGTCAGCGGCCGGTTCACGCTCACCGCGGGCGAATTCTATTCAGGGCAGCGGCGGCAATTCGAGTACAACGGCCGCGTCAAGGTGTCCAGCCGGCTCGCCTTCGAACCGCGCGTCCTCGCCAGCCGCATCAGCCTGGCCGAAGGAACTTTTACAACAAAGTTACTTGGCGCGCGCACGACCTACACGGTGACGCCGCGCATGTTCGTCAGCGGCCTCGTGCAGTACAACTCCAGCCTCAATACGTTGGAGTCGAACATCCGCTGGCGGTGGGAGTACAGGCCGGGCAGCGACGTCTTCATCGTCTACACTGACGGCCGCGACACGCTCGGTCCGCGGTCGGCCGTGCTCATGAACCGCGGCGTGGCGATCAAGGCCACGCGCCTCCTTCGCTTCTAGCTTCACCCCCGCATCGACGGAATCCGTAACGCTTACGCCTCGCGGCCGCGCGCGCGTGCGATTCACGTATGCAAGTTTCTCCAAAATGCATTGACACTCAGCAAGAGCCGCATACAACATGCGTTTTCCCAAACTCACGCTTGGTTCGCGCTGGCGCGCGTCATTCTTAGAAGGGCGAACTCTCGCGCTGCAATCAATCAGAGTGGGTGTGCGACGGGAGCACACCTCATCAACCGGAATATCGAGTGATAGGAGGAAGAGACATGAAGAGACTTGGAATATCGATGGCGGTTCTCGCCATTACTCTCGCCAGTTCGTCCCTGCAAGCCGAGGACGAGAAGGCACCGGCTAACATCACCGTGGCGTTCGGAGCCGGCCTCAATACGGCGCTGCCCGGCAACACGCCGAATCACCACATCATCCCGCAGGAGTTTACCGTTCGAATCACCAAGGCCAAGAAACTGGACGGAACGGTGGTGTTCGTCCCGGCCACGGTGAACTTCATTGTTTCCGGCTTCCACTGGCCGTGGGTGTACAACCCAGGGGTCACGCTGGCGCAGGTCAAGGCCAACGCCCCCACCGCTGGCACCTTTGTCAACTATGACGTCAACGTGTTTGCCAAGGGCGTCGATCCCGGCACGCCACCGACCTTCGCGAACGCATCCGTGAACCCTTCGGGCGTCTCGAACCGCACCGACTCCTTCGGCTTTTCAGTGCCGGGACGATACCTCGTCATCTGCAACGTGCGCGGCCACTTCGTTGACGGCATGTATGCATGGATCAACGTCGTCGACGACGACCGCGACGGCCACAGCGGTCACGGCGACGAAAACTGACCGAGCGACGCCAGTCGAAGAGAGACGTGTCGCCCTTCTCGTGAGCGGCGGCACGCCCTCCGCGTCCCCGGTCCTAGGGAATCGCCACTCGATGCGTGATCGGTCGGCACCGACGTGGCGTCGGTCACGTTCCGAGCTCACGACCGGTGTCATCTTGGCGTTTCGTATTGGGAATCTCTCCCGATAGGTAACGGTGCAGCTGCTGTGGCCCGGCCCCCCAGGACCCGCCCGCAGCGGCGCGCCACCGCGAACGTTCCCGCACACGTCACGACCCCGCACACCACGACGATCAGCGCCGGCGCCACGGGCGTCTGCAGGTTCCTGATCAACGCCGTCGCCACGAGCGGCGCGGTGCCGCCGAACGCCGTCTGGCTGATGTTCTGCACGACGGCGACGCCGCTGAAGCGGATGCGCGTCGGAAACAGGTCCGCGGTCACGAAGGCGAACGTGCCGTTCACGAACGCGCCGGCGAACGCCGCCAGCGTCATCAGCAGCAGGATGTTGACGCTGTGGGCGCTGAGGGCGGCGTAGAACGGATATGCCGCCAGCGCGAGCACGGCCGCCCCGATCCGCAGCAGCAGGTACGGCGGATAGCGGACCCCCATCCACCCTATCGCGACGATGAGCGCGGCGTGGAGGACGACGCCATAGGTCTGCGCGTAGACCGCCGTGGCCGCGTCGTACTTCGCAACGGTGGTCAGGTACGCGGGCATGTGCGCGAAGAACAGCCCCGCGAACACCGCGGTGACCGCCTGCGCCGCGATGCCGACGGCAATCTGCCCGGGATGCGTGCGCACGAGCTCGCCAATGGGTTCCTTCGATGCCGCGGCGAGCCGCTTCAGCTCGAGGAACTCCGGCGACTCTTCGAACGAGCGGCGCAGCCAGAAGCTTCCCAGCCCCAGCAGGCCGCCGATCACGAACGCGATGCGCCAGCCGTAGAGCGCGGCGTCGGCGGGCGTCAGCACGTTGCCGACCACCAGGGCGATTGTCGTGCCGAGCGCGACGCCGAGCGTCACGCAGCCGAAGACGACGCTGCAGACAAACGGCGCCATCGGCGGCGCGGACTCGACGACGTACGTGATGGCGCCGGGCAGCTCGCCGCCGAGACAGAAGCCCTGCGTCAGCCGCAGCAGGACGACAATGACGCTGGCGGCGATGCCCCACGCCGCGTAGGTCGGCACGAGGCCGATGCCGAGCGTCGCGGCGGAGGTGACGAAAATCGAGGCGAGAAAGACGCCGCGACGGCCGAACTTGTCGCCGAGGCGTCCGAGCACGAGGCCGCCGATCGGCCGCGCGAGGTAGCCGATGGCGAACGTGGTGAACGTCGCCATGAGCGAGACGAGCGGATCCTCGCTCGGGAAGAACGCGCGGCCGATCTGCGCCGCGAAGATGCCGAAGATGACGAAGTCGTAGTACTCGAGCGTGCCGCCGAGGCTGGCGAGCAGGATCATCCGCCACGCGCCGCGGGTCATCGCGTGCCCCGGGCGGTGTCGAGGGGCCATGCCGCGCATTCTCGCATGGCCCGCACGGCGTGCGGGCAGGAGACGCTGCCCTAGCGAGGCGAAGCCGCATCCGCCCAGAGGCTCGGCGGTCCGAGGCGGAGCCTCGCTAGTGGTAACGTGCACCTCCATGACGCGACTCAACTATCCCGGCGGACCGCTCCACGACGTCATGCGCGCGACCGCCGCGCGATTTCCCGATCGGCCGGCGATCACCTTCAGGGAGCAGTCGATCACGTTCGCGGAGTTCGACCGCGAGTCGAATCGCATGGCGAACGGGTTGGCGGCGCTCGGCCTCGCCTCTGGCGACCGCATGGCGCTCTACCTGCCGAACTGCCCGCAGTACGAGCTCGCCTTCTACGCCGCGAGCAAGCTCGGCGCGATCGCGTGCCCGATGAACCCGTCGTACCGCGAGCGCGAGGTGACGTACCAGGTGAACGACTCGGGCGCGACCGTGATGGTGACGCACGCGAGCCTGTGGCCCGTCATCGCCGCCTGCCGCGCGCAGCTGCCGACGCTCACGCGCGTCGTCGTGGTCGGTGGCGACGTTGACGGCGGCGCTCTGGCGATCGCGTGGGACGAGGTCGTCGAATCGTCGCCGGCCGGCGCGCCCGCAGTACGCGTGGAGCAGGGTCAGCTGGCGGCGCTTCCCTACTCCAGCGGCACCACCGGCATGCCGAAGGGCGTGATGCTCACGCACCGCATCCTGGCGTGCAACCAGCTGCAGTACCGCGAGGCGAGCGGCATCGGGCCGGCCGATGCGTATCCCATCTTTCTTCCGCTCTCGCACATCTACGGCGTCATGCTGATGAACGCCGCGCTCGGCGCGGGCGCGCATCAGATCCTGATGGAGCGCTTCGACCTGGACGCGCTGCTGCAGGTGATCGCAAAGCACCAGGTGACCGTGCTGCACCTCGTGCCGCCCGTCCTGCTGGCGCTGGCGAACGCGCCCGGGCTCGATGCCGCGCAGTTCCGCACGGTGCGCTACGCGCTCTCGGCGGCGGCCCCGCTGGCGCCGGACGTCGCGCGGCGCGTGCAGGATCGACTCGGGCTGCGCGTGCTCCAGGCGTACGGCCTCACGGAGACGGGACCGGCGTCGCATCACTCGCCTCTCGATGCGGATCGCATTCGCCTCGACAGCGTCGGCGTCATCATGGCCGACACCGAGCACCGTGTCGTCGACCTGGAAACGGGGCGGCGGGTGCTCGGGCCCGGCGAGACGGGCGAGATCACCATTCGCGGTCCGCAGGTGATGCAGGGCTACTGGAAGGCGCCGGAGGAAACGGCGCGCGCGCTGCGCGACGGCTGGCTGTACACCGGCGACATCGGATCGATCGACGCCGGCGGCTACACCTACCTCGTCGATCGGAAGAAGGAGATGATCAAGTGCCGGGCGTTCAGCGTCGCGCCCGCTGAGCTCGAAGCAGCGCTGCTCGAACATCCCGACATCGCCGACTGCGGGGTCGTCGGCGTTCCCGACGCGGAGGCCGGCGAGGTGCCGCACGCTTTTGTCGTCCCGCGAAAGGGATGTACGCTGGGTGACGCGGCGCTGACGGACTATTTCTCCAGGCGCCTTGCCGGCTACAAGATGATCCGGAAGTGGCACGTGACCGATGCCATTCCGCGCACGCCGTCCGGCAAGATCCTGCGCCGCATGCTCAAGGAGAGGCTCACGACATGAACGACGTGTTGATTCTCGGCGGCGCGCGGACGCCGATGACGGAGTACGTGGGCGCGCTGAAGGACGTGTCGGCGATCGAGCTCGGCGCCATCGCCGCCCGCGGCGCACTGCAGAAAACCGGCGTCAAGCCGGAGTGGGTCGACCACGTGGTGTTCGACAACGTGCTGCAGACGAGCGCGGATGCGATCTACGGCGCGCGCCACGTGGCGCTCAAGGCCTGCGTGCCCGTCGAGGTGCCGGCGCTGACGGTCAACCGGCTGTGCGGCTCGGGCATCCAGGCTGCCGTGAGCGGCGCCCATCACATCCTCGCCGGCGAGGCGGACGTCGTGCTGACGGGCGGCATCGAGAACATGAGCCAGGCGCCGCACGTCATCCGCGGCCTGCGCGCGGGCCTGAAGCTCGGCCAGGGCGCGCTCGAGGATTCACTCTTCGAGGGGCTGCGCGACACGATGTGCGGCCTGTTCATGGCGGAGACCGCCGAGAAGTGCGCGGCCAACTACTCGATCTCGCGCGACGAGCAGGATCAGTACGCGATGCGCAGCCAGAAGGCCGCGGACGAAGCGTGGAAGCAGGGGCGGTTCGCCGAAGAGGTGGTGCCCGTCGAGATCAAGACGCGGCGCGGAACGACCGTCGTCGACCGCGACGATCACATGCGGCCCGACACCACGATCGAGGCGCTCGGCAAGCTGCCGACGGCGTTCTCGAAGCAGGGTACCGTCACCGCCGGAAACGCGAGCGGGATCGTCGACGGTGGCGCGGCGGTCGTGCTCGCATCGGAAGCGGGTGCGAAGGCGCGCGGCGTGTCGCCGATCGCGCGGCTGACCGGCTGGGCAACCGTCGGCGTCGATCCGAGCATCATGGGCATGGGGCCGGCGCCGGCCATCCGCAAGCTGCTCGAGAAGAAGAAGCTGACGCTCGCCGACATCGATCTGTTCGAGATCAACGAGGCATTCGCGGCGCAGTACCTCGCGGTCGAAAAGGAGCTGGCGCTGGACCGCGGCAAGGTGAACGTCAACGGCGGGGCGATTGCACTGGGGCATCCGCTCGGCGCGACCGGTGCGCGGCTGCTGCTGACGCTGACGCTCGAGATGCGCCGGCGCGGCGCGAAGCGCGGCATCGCGGCGGCGTGCATCGGCGGCGGACAGGGTATCGCCGCCCTCGTGGAGTCGCTGTAGATGGCCATCAAGACTGTCGGGGTCCTCGGTTGCGGCCTGATGGGATCGGGGATCGCGCAGGTCGCGGCCGGCGCCGGCTACAGGACGATCGTCCGCGAGGTCAACGACACGGCGCTGCAGGCCGGCCTCGGCCGCATCAAGAAATTCCTCTCCGACGGCGTCGCCAAAGGGAAGGTCACCGAAGAGGCGCAGACCAAGACGCTGGGCAACCTCACCGGCACGACCAGCACCGCCGACCTGCAGGACTGCGACATCGTCATCGAGGCGATCGTCGAGAGCCTCGACGAGAAGCGCGCGATCTACGCCGCCGTCGAAGCCGCGGTGCGGCCGGAGACGATCATCGCGTCGAACACCTCGTCGCTCTGCATCACGGAGCTGGCGGCGGCGACGAAGCGGCCCGATCGGTTCGGCGGCCTGCACTTCTTCAACCCGGTGCCGCTGATGAAGCTCGTCGAGGTGATCCGCGCGCTGACGACCAGCGAGGAGACCGGTCAGGCGCTCACCGCCTTTGCCGCCTCGCTCGGCAAGGAACCGATCGCCGCGCCCGATCGTCCCGGCTTCATCGTCAACCGGCTGCTGGTGCCGTACCTGCTCGACGCGATTCGCGAGTACGAGCGCGGGCTCGGGACGATCGAGGACATCGACAAGGGGATGAAGCTGGGCTGCGGCTACCCGATGGGGCCGTTCACGCTGCTCGACTTCGTCGGCCTCGACACGACCTACTACATCGCCAACATCATGTTCGAGGAGTTCCGCGAGCCGCGGTTCGCGCCGCCGCCGTTGCTGAAGCGGATGGTGCTGGCCGGGCATCACGGCCGGAAGACAAAGCGGGGCTTCTACACCTATTAGGTCCGCCTGAAGGCGGACTCTACCGGTATTCGTAGGGGCCGGCTTTAGCCGGACCTACGCCTTCAGCAGCATCACGTGCGCGATCGCGAGCTCGCGCGAATGCGTGAGCGTGACGACCGCGCTGGTCGCGCCCATCGCCTGCATCCGCGCCGCCGCGCCGCCGTGGAAGGCGAGACGCGGGGGACCGTGACGGCGGACCACCTCGATGCCCGTCCAGTAGACACCGCGCGAGTGGCCGGTGCCGAGCGCCTTCATCGCCGCTTCTTTCGCGGCGAAGCGGGCGGCGTACGACGACGCAAAGTCGCGCTTGCCCTGGCAGTAGGCGATTTCCCCGTCGGTGAAGACACGCCGCAGGAACCTCTCGCCGTAGCGCTCGATCATGCTGGCGACGCGCTCGATTTCGGTCGCGTCGAGCCCGACACCTATAATCTCCATCCGTCCCCGGATCCTACATGACGCGTCCCGAGGTTCCCGCCAGCTTCCACTGGACCGACGAAACATGGGGCGCCGCGCTGCGGTGCCGGCCGCTCGAGCCAATCGCGCTCCACTTGTTTACGACGCGACAACTGCAGTTACCATCCGCGGCCGCGTCGCAGGCGCTTGCCTCCGCCCTCGGCGTGCCGCCGGAGCGCGTCGTGTCGCTGAACCAGGTCCACGGGCGGGAGGCCGTCACCGTGAGGCGGAACGTCGCGGCAGCGGAGCTGCTCGCGATGCAGGCGGAGCGGCGGCAGGCGGACGCGGTCGTCTCCGATGCCGCGGACGTCGCGCTCGTGGTTCGAGCCGCCGATTGCGTGCCGCTGCTGATTGGCGACAGCCGGACCGGCGCGGTGGCGGCGGTGCACGCGGGGTGGCGCGGCACCGCGGCGGGCGTCGCGGCCGCTGCCATCGGCGCGCTGGCACGCGATTTCGGCAGCCGCCCCGGCGATCTCGTCGTCGCCATCGGGCCGGCGATCGGGCCGTGCTGCTATGAGGTCGGCTCGGACCTGGTGGACGCGTTCGCCGCCGCCGGCCACGAACGGTATCTCATCGACCGGTGGTTCATGACGCCGCGCGGCCAGAAAATGCGGCTCGACGTCGTCGGCGCCAATCGCGATCAACTGGTTCTCTCGGGGGTCCGCGAGGAGAACATCCACGCGTGCGGGCTGTGTACCGCCATGCACCTCGATGTGCTCACGTCCTATCGCGCCGAGCGGGACAAGGCGGGCCGGATTGCGGGCGCCATCCGCGCGTCGAGGGGTGCGTCGACTGGTAACCGCAGTTAACACCTGGCATCGCGCCGTTTCGGCACCGTTCGCGTGCCGGTCGATAACATCGTCGCGCTGAGACACTTCACGCGACAACACCTCGCCTCGCATCCGGGCGCGCCACTTGCCACGACTCTCCACGCCAGCGCAGGCGGACCGCGAACGCGGTGCGCCAAGCCAGAACTGCAACGTCGCGTCGCACGGCGATGCGACATGTGGAGGACGCCGTGGTCGTCAAAATCATCACACCAAGCGAGAAGAACGCGTTGCCCGGCAAGCTTGCCGAGGCCGAACTGCATTTCACCGAAGGCGTCCTGGACGGCCTGAAGCTGATTGGCTTCACGGTGTGGGAGCGGCGTGGCGGCGGCGGCCGCAACGTCACCTTCCCCGCGCGCTCCTATTCGGTCAACGGCGAGCGCCGCAGCTTCGCGCTGCTGCGGCCGACGGCTGGTGACGCGACGTCGCACGACCGCGTGCGCGAGCTGATCCTCGAGGCCTACACGGAATTCGAGGAGAAGGCCGCGATCGCCTCGTGACGGGCTGCGTGCCGGGCGTCGCTGCGGACCGTCGGGACCGCGGTGCTAATGGACCCGGTCCGCGGGCCATGTGCGCGCCGAGCCACGGTCGTCGGGGTCGTAGAGAAAGACGCGCGTCTCCTCGCCGAATTCGGCGCGGGGCCGCCAGTCCAGCTGCGCGTAAGGTGACCGTGGGTATTTCCTGGCGAGCTGCGGCAGCTCCCAGTCCTCGACGAGCAGCACGGGGTGGCGGCCGATGGCACGAAGCGCCGCGAGCGCGAGGTCGAAGTCGACGTCGAGCTGATCCCAGCGAAGGATGGGCAGGGTGGCGTAGTAGCGCGCGCTGCCGCTCTCCTGCCCGGTGACGACAACCGTGTCGGCGGGAAGCGCCGAGGCGAGGTAGCGGCCCGCCAGGCTGTAGCGCGACTCGTAGCGGCGCATGTTGAACGCCTGCTCCTGACGGGCGCGGTCGACGTTCATCGATGCTGCCGCGGCGAGCGCGCCGAGGAACACCGCCGCGCGCAGCGGGAGCGGGAGCCGCGACAACGCGTTTGTGCATAGCGCGCCGATCAGCACGAAGAGCAGTGGAAACGCCGGCAGGAGGAAACGGAGGTACGACCATTCGGCGAACACGCCGTACGGGAGGTACGAGCCGACCACGATGGCAACGGCGATCGTCGCCAGCACCAACGGTTGCTTCAGCGGCGGGGCGTCGACGCGCCGGCCCCGTGTGGCGGCAAGGACGGCCACCGCGGCGAGGGCGAGCAGCAGCGCCGCGGTCTCACCGGCGAGCATTCGCTTCGCGTACGCGACGGCATTGGGCCCGATGTTGCCCGGCGTGTACAGCTCGCTGGCCGTCCCGTATCCCGATGTGAGCGGGCTTCCGTAGAGCCGCCACTGCATCAGGAATTGCGCGCCCGCAGCTGGGACCAGGCCCGCGACGAAGGCAATCAGGCGGTCGGGCCGCAGCCGGCGCTCGTGATGACCACGCGGAAGGTTCAGCACTGCGAAGGCCACGACCGCCGCGAACGGGAGCAGGTTGGGCCGCGTCAGAACCGCCAGCCCCGTCGTCGCCCCGGCCGCGAGCGGTCCGTTGGGCAGCGGTGACAGCGCGAAAAGGAGGGCGAGGGTCCACCACGCGGTGACGGCAACGTCGCTCATCGGCTGGACGACCTGGAACAGGACGATAGGACTGGTCGCGAGTAGGAGCGCAGCGGCGAGACCGGCGCGGCGCGAGTGCAGTCGCGCGCCGGCGCCGTAGGTGGCGAAGACTGCCACGGCGCCGAGAATCGGCACGACGAGGTATGCCGCGAGCTCGCCTCCCAGCAGGCGAACGGGAGCCATCGCGAGCGGCAGACCCGCTGGATACGTGGGCACCAGCTCGCCCGCCTCGCCCCCGGGCCGGTAGCCGAGCGGCGCGAATGCCCACGTGGCATTGGGCCACGCCACCTCGCGCGCCAGCGGCTCGTCGTCTGCGAGATGGGCCGAGGCGATCAGCCGCGCCTCGCTGATGTAGCCCGACGCGTCGGAGCTCGATGCCGAATAGGTGCCGTGCGCGACCCCGACGCCGGCCGCGGCCGCGGCGAGCACGAGGGCGCAGGCGGCGGCACGATCGTCGATCCACTGCCAGGCCGCCGAGAAGGCTTCGACTAATGCCGCGCGGCCCGAGAGCGCAGCGGCGGCAAACGCGGCGAGCGCAACGAGTAGCGGCGCGCGCCAGCCGTGCGCGGAGAAATGCAGTGGACCGGCGCGGAGGGTGAAGCCGCCTGTGATGGAGACGCTGACGAAGACGACGAACGCGGCGAGGGCGAGGGCGGCGAGGAGACGTCCGACGGCGCGGCGTGCGGCGACCCGCGAGGCCGGCGGCGCTACTTCAGAATGGGCAGGAGCCGTGCGTCGTCCTTCTGCCGTTCAGACGGAAGAGAGCCCACGCGTTTGTCAGCGCGGTGGGGGGCAAGGGTCCACTCCTCGCGGAGCGCCTTGTCGAATTCGGAGCGGAAGAATTGATCCTTGAGACCGCCGTCGATGATGTCCCACGGCAGCACCGCGTCGGCCGAACGGTCGCGGAAGACGTAGAAGTCCGCGTCCACGCCGGTCTCGGCGACCGCCGCGCGCCAGTTGCCGCCGTTCCGCTCGGCGGCCTCGATGGCCGCCGCGACGCGCCGGTCGCCGAGCGAGAGCAGCGCCTGGTAGAAGGAATGCCGCTCCGACTTGATGTTGAAGTAAACGTTGTCGATGCCGGCCATCAGGCTCTTCATCCGCCTGATCTTCCGGCCGATCGACCCGTCGTCCTCCATCGGGAGCCACTGATACGCGGTGCCAGGCTTCGGCACGAGCGGGTTGACGCTGCCGACGATGCGTCCGATGTGGCCGCGGCCGCGCTGGTGGCGCAGCATGATCTCCCGGAGCTGCTGCGTCATGTCGCGGATGGCGACGAGGTCGGCATCCGTCTCCGTCGGCAGGCCGATCATGAAATAGAGCTTCAGGTTCTCGAAGCCGCTCTCGAAAATCATGTCGGCGGCCGCGAGGATCTCGTCGTTGGTGATCGTCTTGTTGATCACCCGCCGCAACCGGTCGGAGCCGGTCTCCGGCGCAATCGTAATCGTCCGTTCGCCGCTCTGCCGGAGCAGCGAGAGGATCGTCGGCGTCAGGTCGTCGAGCCGCAGCGACGCGGGGCTGATCGAATAGCCCATCGCCACGAGCCGCGTGAGGATCTCCTCGATCTCCGGGTGGTCGCAGAGCGCGATCGAGACGAGCCCGGCGTGGTTCGAGTAGCGGCGCGCGCTCTCCGCCAGCTGCAGGATGCGATCTTTCGGAAACGCGCGCACAGGCAGGTAGTTGTAACCGGCCCAGCAGAAGCGGCAGAGGTTCGCGCACCCGCGAACGACTTCGACCAGGAAACGCGAGCCCAGCTCCGTGTCGGGCGTGAAGATGGTCGTCGCCGGCGGATCCACCGCTTCCGTCGTCTTGAGCGCCGCCTTCTTCACCGTCGCCGGGGCGCCGGTGCCGGGCTTCGGAACGAACGCTTCGATGCCGCCGCCGGGCTGGTGTATGACGTCGTAGAACGACGGGACGTAGAACCCGCGCTCCGCCGCAAGACGTCGCAGCAGGTCGTCCCGGTCCGACGCGGTCTTGAACGCGGCGAGCAGCGACGGCACGAGCGCTTCGCCCTCACCGGCGGCGACGACGTCCGCGAACGGCGCCAGCGGCTCGGGGTTCACGAACGTCACCGCGCCGCCGATCATCACCAGCGGGTCGCGGTGCGTCCGCTCCGCCGCGCGCGGCTTCAATCCCGCCAGCCGGAGCAGCGAGACGACGTTCGTGTAATCCCACTCGAACGAGACCGAGAACGCGAAGATGTCGAACTCGTTGACGGGGGTCTGCGATTCGAGCGTGACGAGCGGCGCGCCGCCCGACAGCTGCGCGGCCAGCTCGCTCTTCGGTGGCAGGAACACGCGCTCGCAGACGATGTCGTGCTCGGCGTTGAACAGCTTGTAGACCGTCTGGAAGCCGAGGTTCGACATCCCGACGAAGTAGGTGTTGGGAAACGCGAGCGCGACGCGAAGCCGTCCGCCGTGCGGCTTCGACACGTAGCCCACTTCCTTCGAAAGGATGTCGCGGGCGCGCTCACGCTGCTGCCAGGGCTTCATGGATGATCGCCGGGGACCCGTTCGCGTGCTGCTGCTGCGACGTCGGCGATCGCGCGCCCCCGGGGTTTACCTAGTGTATGGCATCAATTCTGGCGGCGCAGGAACGCGGGCACGTCGAGCGGCGATGAGAGGTCGAGGCCGTTTTCGTGCGTCTCACCCGCCAGAATCGCCTCGCCCGCCCTGCGCGCCTCACCCCGGCCGGCCTCGCCCGCCCCGCTGCCCCCCGCTTCACCCGCCCCACCCGCCTTGCCGATGAGCGGCAGGCTCAGCTCGAGCGCCGGGCGCCGGGCCACGGTGAACGCGGGCGGCTGCTCGACGCCGGCGTGCGGCACGGCTGGCGGCGGCGCCTGCGCCGCGACGGCCTCCCCCCGCGCCAGCTGCGTCGTGTAGCTCGTGAGATCGGTCGGCGTCGGCAGCGCCGCGGAGGGGATGTGACGCGCGCGGCCGACGCGTTCGAAGCCGGTCGCGATGACCGTGATCTTCACGCGGCCCGAGAGCTCCGGATCGATCACCGCGCCGAAGATGATGTTCGCGTCCTCGTACGCCGCCTCCTGGATGACGCACGACGCCTCGTTCACCTCCACCAGCGACATGTCCGGCCCGCCGGTCACGTTGATGATCACGCCGCGGGCGCCGTTGACCGAGCTGTCCTCGAGCAGCGGGCTCGACACCGCGCGCTCGGCCGCCTGCATCGCGCGGCGATCGCCATCGGCGACGCCCGTGCCCATCATCGCCACGCCCATGCCCGACATGATCGTCTTGACGTCCGCGAAGTCGAGGTTGATCAGCCCCGGCACGAGGATCAGATCGGAGATACCCTGGATTGCCTGGCGCAGGACGTCGTCCGCGAGGCCGAACGCGTCGGTGATCGAGGTCCGGCGATCGACGACGCTGAGAAGGCGCTCGTTGGGAATGGTGATGATGGTGTCGACGCAGTCGCGCAGCGCCTCGAGGCCCGCCTCCGCGTGCTGCGCGCGCTTCTTTCCTTCGAACCTGAACGGCTTGGTGACCACGCCGATGGTCAGCGCGCCGAGCTCGCTCGCGAGGCTCGCAATCACCGGCGCCGCGCCCGTGCCGGTGCCGCCGCCGAGACCGGTCGTGGCGAAGATCATGTCGGCGCCCGAGAGCGCCTGAATGATCGAGTCGGTGTCCTCGAGCGCCGCCTGCCGCCCGATATTGGGATCCGCGCCCGCGCCGAGCCCCTTGGTCAGCTTCTGACCGAGCTGCAGCTTGATCGCCGCGTGGCTGTGGTCGAGCGCCTGCGCGTCGGTGTTGGCGACGATGAACTCGACGCCGGTGAGGCCGACCTCCACCATGCGGTTCACGGCATTGCTGCCGCCGCCGCCGACGCCGATCACCTTGATCTTCGCGCCGCGGCGCGCCGCCGGGTCGAGCGTCAGCCGGAGCTCCTGTGCCTCGCGCGCATCGGACTTCTTCATGTCGCCTCCCTGTTACCGAACCATGAACTCGTGTAGGGCGGGGCCTCGCAGGACGCCGCAGTAGGGCGGCTCCTTTCGCGACAACCTGTAGGGCGGGTCCTTTCGGACCCGCCAGACCGCCGTCAGAAAAACTCCTTGAACATCCCCCGCAGCCTCCCAGCCATCCTCCCGAACGCCCCCGCGCCCACGCGCGCCGGCTCCGGCTCGCGGTTGCGATGTGCGTACAGCACGAGTCCGACGGGCGTCGCAAACGCCGGGCTGTTGACGTGATCCGCCAGCCCGCCGACGTCGGAGGGTGCGCCGCGCCGGATCGGCAGATCGAAAATCTGCTCCGCGATCTCGGGCATACCTTCGAGAATCGAGCCGCCGCCGGCGAGCACGATGCCGGAGTTGAGCGCCTTCTCGTAGCCGGCGCGCCGAATCTCGTCCCAGACGAGATGGAAGATCTCCTCGGCGCGCGGCTGGAGAATCTCGGACAGGATCCGCCGCGCCATCAGCCGTGGCTTGCGGCCGCCGACGCTCGCCACGTCGATGGTGTCGTCCTCGTCGACCATCGACGAGAGCGCGCAGCCGCTTTTTCGCTTCAGCTTCTCGGCGTCGGGAATCGGCGTCCGCAGGCCGACCGCGATGTCGTTGGTGAAGTGATCGCCGCCGACGGCGACCACGCCCGTGTGCCACAGGCTGCCGCGCTCGAAGATCGCGACGTCCGCGGTGCCGCCGCCGATGTCGACCAGCGCGACGCCAAGCTCCTTCTCGTCGGGCGTCAGCACCGACTCCGACGCGGCCAGCTGCTCGATCACCGTGTCGGCCACGCTCACGCCGGCCCGGTTGACGCACGCCACCAGGTTCTGCGCCGACGAGATGGCGCCGGTGACGATGTGCACGTTGACCTCGAGCCGCGCCCCAGTCATGCCGACGGGCGCGCCGATGCCGTCCTGCTCGTCGACGACGAAGTCCTGCGGGAGCACATGGAGAATTTCGCGGCCCGTTGGCAGCGCGACGGCCTTCGCCGCGTCGATCGCCCGCCTGACGTCGTCGCGCGTGATCTCGCGGTTCTTGCCGGCGACCGCGATGACGCCGCGGCTGTTGAATCCCTTGATGTGCGGCCCCGACAGCGCCAGGTGCACCGAGTCGATCTCGACGCCCGCCATCAGCTCCGCCTCCTCGATCGCCTTCTTGATCGAGTCGACCGCCGCGTCGACGTTGACGACCACGCCGCGCTTGATGCCGCGCGATTCGGCGACACCGATGCCGACGACGTCGAGCGTCCCGTCGTCCAGGCTCTCCCCGACGACGGCGGTGACGCGGGAGGTGCCGACGTCGAGGCCGACGAGATAGCGTTCCCTGCGGGCCACTCAATCCTCCGTAGGTAGGGCGGACGCCGCCGAAGGCCGGCCCGCCAATGACCGCCCCGCCGAAGGCGGACCCGCCGGCCGTCTGGCCTGCGGCCTGACGTAGACACGCTCGTCGAAGCGAAGATCGACGTAATCGATCGCGGCGACCCGTGCGCGCAGCGCGGGCGCGAGGTCGAGATACGACTGCAGGCGCTCAGCGAATTGCTCGGCGCCGACGCGCACCAGCGCGGTATCGCCCTTCAGGATGAGGACGGCGTCGCGCGCCTCGGTGACGTCGATCTCGGACACGCGGCGCGCGAGGTCGGGGCGCGACTGCAGCGACGCCAGCACGCGCCCGGCCAGTGCCGCGCGCGTCTCGTCGATGAGCGGCCCGTCGTCGCGCGGCGGCGCCGCCAGGCCCTCGATGATCGGCAGGTCGAGCTCCGCGTAGTTCGGTCCGAACTGGTCGATGATGCCGCCGCGATTGTCGATGAGGTACAGGTCGTCGTTGACGCGGCCGATCCCCATCGGCTGGCGCTCGGAGATCGCCACGGCGACGGTGCCGGGCAGCACCCGCCGAATCGCCGCATCGGCGACCCACGGCGAGCTGAGCAGCTTCCGCCGCCACGACTCGATGTCGACCGTCAGCATGTTGCTGCCGCGAATGCCGTCGAGCAGCGTGACGACTTCCCCTTTCGACAGCCGCGCGTTGCCGTGCACGGTGATGCGCGTGATCGTGAGCGATTCCGCATTCAGCACGGCGCGCGTTGCCAGGAAGCCGACATACAGCGCCACCGCGACGACCACCGACGCGCGGCCGGCTTTCCACCACGAGACGGGCGCGAAGCGCCTCCTCCGCGCGGGCGTGACGTGCGCGCGGCGGAAGCGGCGGTCGGACGGCGCGGATACCGGCATCAGCGGGCTGCTCCCCGGCGCTTCGTCAGCGCCTCCACCAGCTGCGCGGGCAGCGAGCCGATCGAGCCCGCGCCAAGCGTCAGCACGGCGTCCCCCGGTCGTGCGATGTCGAGAATCGCAGGAATCACCTCGTCCAGCCGCCGGGCGACATGCACGGGCCTGCCGGAGCCGGCACGCACCGCGCCGGCGAGCGCGTCGAGGGTGACGCCGGCAATCGGCTCCTCGCTCGCGCTGTAGATGTCGGTCAGCACGATCTCGTCGGCTTCGCGCAGCGCCGGGCCGAACGCCTCCATCAACTGCTGGGTGCGCGTGTAACGATGCGGCTGAAACGCGACGACGAGCCGGCGCCCGAGCGTCGCCCGGGCGGCGGCGAGCACCGCCGCAATCTCCGTCGGGTGGTGCCCGTAGTCGTCCACGACCAGCACGCCGTCCGCTTCCCCGTGGCGCTCGAACCGCCGTTCCGCTCCGTGAAAGTCGGCGAGCGCCGACGCCACGTCGGCGAACGGCAGGCCCAGGCGGTCGGCGACCGCGACCGCCGCGAGCGCGTTCTGCAGGTTGTGCCTGCCCGGAATCGCCAGCCGCAGCTCGCCGAGCCGCTCGCGCCGATCACGATCGCCGGCGTGCACGACGCACCTGCCGCCGAACGCGCCGATCTCCACGTCGCTCGCCTCGATGTGAACGCCCTTTCGCCTCTCCCCCTCCGGCGCCTCGTTCCCCGCCCGCCTGACCCGCCCCTCGAGTCCATAGGTCACGAGCGGCCTGTTGATCCGCGGCAGGATCGACACGACGGCGGGATCGTCCGCGCAGGCGACGACGCTGCCGTAGAACGGCACCTTGTTCGCGAAGTCCGCAAAGGCCTGCTGCAAGTCCTCGAAGCTCCCGTAGCTCTCCATGTGTTCGCGGTCGATATTGGTCAGCACGGCGATGGTCGGGTAGAGCACGAGAAACGACCGATCGCTTTCATCCGCCTCCGCCACCAGGTATTCGCCGCGGCCGAGCCGCGCGTTGCTGCCGAAGGCGGAGAGCCGCCCGCCAATCACCGCCGTCGGATCGACCCCCGCCCGCTCCAGCACCACCGCGATCATCGACGTCGTCGTCGTCTTGCCGTGCGAGCCGGCGACGGCAATCGAGAAGCGCAGCCGCATCAGCTCCGCGAGCATCTCGGCGCGCGGGATCACCGGGATGCCGCGGCGCGCCGCCTCGACCACCTCCGGGTTCGACGGCCGCACGGCCGACGAGACCACCACGACCTGCGCGTCGCCGACGTGCTCCGCCCGGTGCCCCTCGTGCACCCTGACGCCGAATTTCTCCGCGAGCCGGGTCGCGACCGCCGATCGCTTCACGTCCGAGCCGCTCACCTCGAACCCCAGGTTCGCCAGCAGCTCGGCGATGCCGCTCATGCCGATGCCGCCGATGCCGACGAAGTGGATCCGTTTCGTTGCCCCGAGCATGGCTCTCGATCGGTGCGGCGCGGCTCAGTGGCGGCCGGTCCGCGACGCGAGCTCCAACACCCGGTCCACGATCACTTTCGCGGCGTCAGGCCTCGCCAGCCGCCGCGCCGCCGCGCGCATCGACGCGCGGTCGGCGTCGTTGCGCGCCAGCGCCACGATCTCCGACGCCAGCAGCTCGCCGGTCAAGATTCGCTGGTCGATCATCCGCGCCGCCCCGTGGCTCACCAGCGCCTGCGCGTTCTTCCGCTGGTGATCGTCGGTGGCCGTCGGCAGCGGAATCAGGATCGACGCGCGCCCCGACGCGGTCAGCTCCGCCAGCGTGGTCGCGCCGGCGCGGCAGACGACGAGATCGGCGTCCTTCATCTCGCGGTCGATGGCGTACAGAAACGGCTCGACGCGGGCCTGGAGTCCTGCGCGCGCGTAACCGTCGCGGACCATCTCCAGATCCCGTTCGCCGGTCTGATGCGTAACCGCCAGAGCTGGTGCGGCGGCAACCAGCCGCGGCGCTGCCTCCACCATGGCCATGTTGATCGCGTGCGCCCCCTGAGAGCCGCCAAAGACTAGGACCCGAGCCGCGCGCTGCTCACCAGGACCGCGCGGCGAACCGTGTTCGTCATGCATGCCTCCGAGAAATTCCGGACGCACCGGATTGCCCGCCAGAAACGCCCTCCCCGCAAAGAACCGCACGCTCTCCTCGTAGGTCACGGCCGCCGCCTGCACGAACCGCGCGAGCAGGCGATTGGTGACGCCCGGCATCGCGTTCTGTTCCATGAGCAGCGTCGGAATTCCGCGCAGCGCCGCGAGCAGCACGACCGGCCCCGAGCTGTAGCCGCCGACGCCGATCACGATCGACGGCCGCCGCCGCGAGAGCACCCGCCACGCGTCGAGCGCGCTCATCGGCAGCAGGCCGACGCCGCGCGCGAGCGAGCCGACCGTCTTCCCCTTCAGGCCCGCGCTCCGAATCGTGTCGAGCGTGAAGCCTTCCCTCGGCACGACGCGCGATTCGATGCCCGCCGCGGTGCCGACGAACGTCACCTGCGAGTCCGGCGCTCGGGAGATGACCTCGCGCGCCACCGCGATGCCGGGGTACAGATGGCCGCCCGTTCCGCCGCCGGCGATCAGCACTGAAATCGCCATCACGCATCGGCCGATTCGTGCTGCGAGATGTTCAGCAGCACGCCCGCGCCCAGCAGGTTCATGAGCAGCGACGATCCGCCGAAGCTGACGAGCGGCAGCGGAATCCCTTTCGTCGGCATCAACCCGAGCACCACGCTGATGTTCACCAGCGCCTGCGCCGCGATCATCGTCGTCAGGCCGAGCGCGACGAACGCGCCGAACGTGTCCTCCGCGCGCGCGGAGATGCGGAGCCCCCGCCAGGCGATGACGCAGAAACAAAGGAGGATGCCCGTCGCGCCGACCAGGCCGAGCTCTTCGCCGATCACCGCGTAGATGAAATCGGTGTGTGGCTCCGGCAGGTAGAAGAGCTTCTGCACGCCGCCCATCAGGCCGCGGCCGAAAACGCCGCCGGTGCCGACCGCGACGAGCGACTGGATGATCTGAAAGCCGTCGCCGAGCGGGTCGGCCCACGGGTCCCAGAACGCCAGCAGCCGGCGGCGCCGGTACGGCGCGGCCACCAGCACCAGATAGATCGCCGGCAGCGCGACCAGCACCAGCCCGACGAAGTAGCGGTAGTGCAGGCCGGCCGCGAACACCATCACCGCGATGATCACCGCGAGCGATATCGAGGTGCCGAAGTCGGGCTGCAGCAGGATCAGCGTGAAGACGAGGCCGGCGATCACTCCGATCGGCAGCAGCGAGTACGACAGATCGTCGATGCGGTGCATCCGGCGCTCGAGCATCAGCGCCGTGAAGAACACGCACGCCAGCTTCGCCAGCTCCGACGGCTGGATGCCGAGGCCGCCGACCCCGAACCACCGACGGGTGCCGTTGACCGGCGCGCTGAACAGCACCATGACCAGCATCAGGACGACGACCGCGAGCAGGCACCAGATGAACGCCTCGTTGCGGTAGGTGCGGTAATCGACGCGGATCGCCACGCCCAGCACCGCGAGCCCGAGCACGCTCCAGAGCGCCTGCTTGGTGAGGAAGAGGTAGGGCTGTTGAAAGCGCTCGAGCGCGATGACGGCCGAAGCGCTATAGACCATGACGACGCTGACACAGACCAGCAGCAGCGTGGCCGTGAACAGGATCCGGTCGATTTTGAGCTTGCGAGCCAATCAGCCCTTTCGGCGCGCCTTCGCTGGAGGCACGCCCCCGATGTACCGAGAACGCAATTGCGCGCCGCTTGCGCGCACTTTCGAGGGGCCGATCGATTAAGATCCGATCCCCTGGCTGCGGAACGCCCGCCTTCGCCGCGTCGCGGCTACGGCGGGCAAGCAGTCAGCAGTCGCCAGCCGGCTCGTGGAATGGGACACCCACCTCGCAGACCGGGGTAGTCTGCGTTCCCAGCGGTAGGCTCCCACCCGCCCGGGCCGGTCTGACGACAGCTCACTGCTCCCGCCGACGCAGCCGCTCGACTTCTTCCTTGAAGACGTCTCCTCTCTCCGCGTAATCGCGAAACCAGTCGAAGCTCGAACAGGCGGGCGCCAGCAGGACGACGCCGTCGGGACGCGCCGCCTCGTAGCCCCGCTCGACCGCGTCGCGCATCGACGGCGCGTCGATCACGCGCACGACCTCGGCGAGCGCCTTGCGCACGCGCGGCGCCGCCTCGCCGATTGCGATCACCGCGCGACCCCGCGTCGCCATCGGCTCGCCGAGCTCCCCGAAGTCGCCTCCCTTGTAACGCCCGCCGACGATGGCGACGACGCCGCGCTCGAAGCTCTCGATCGACCGCCGTGCCGCCTCGACATTGGTCGCCTTCGAATCGTTGACGAACCGCACGCCGCCGACTTCGGCAACCGGCTCCATGACGTGTGGAAGCCCGCGAAAGCCCCGCAGCGCCTTCACCATGGCCTCGGGCTGCACGGCGGCAATGTGCGTGGCGGCCGCGGCCGCGAGGACGTTGTTCAACATGTGGCGCCCGGTGAGCTCCACGGCGCCGAGCGGGATCAGCCGTTGGACGCTGGTGCCGGTGCGGCGAACGATCCAGCCGCCGTCCACCACAAACCCGTCGCCTGCGCGTCCTTCGAGCGAGAACAGCACGCGGGACGCCGCGGCCCCGCGGGCGTGCTCGAGCACCGCCGCGTCGTCGGCGTTGAGCACCGCCCAGTCGCCGGCGTCCTGGTTCGCGAAGATCCGCGCTTTCGCCGCCGCGTACGACGCCACCGTCGGGTGCCGATCGAGGTGGTCGTCAGCGAAGTTGAGCCACACCGCGATCCACGGGTGGAACGTCGTGGTCGTCTCGAGCTGAAAGCTGCTCGTCTCGACGACGTGCACGGTGTCGGCGGTCGCTGCCTCCACCTGCGCGCTCAGCGGCGTGCCGATGTTGCCGCCGACCATCACCCTTCGCCCCGCCGCCTCCAGCATTCGTCCAATCAGCGTCGTCGTCGTCGACTTCCCTTTCGTCCCGGTGATGGCGATCACGCGTCCCGTCACCCAGCGCCAGGCGAACTCGAGCTCGCCGATGGTCTCGACGCCTCCCGCCCGCGCGGCATCGAACACCGGCTGCTCCGTCGGGACGCCGGGGCTCGTGACGATCACGTCGGCCGACGCCAGCGTCTCCGGCCTGTGGCCACCGAGCTCGAGCTCGACGCCTTCGGCCCTCAATCGCTCCGCCGCGTCGAACGTCTCGCGCGTTTCCGTCAGCATCACGCGCGCGCCCTTTCGCGCGGCAAGCGCCGCGGCCGCCACGCCGCTGCGCGCCGCGCCGACGACGACCACCCGCTTGCCGCGCACCGAATAGCCAGTTCCATCCACACCCTCACCGCAGCTTCAGCGTCGTCAGGCTGAACAACGCAAAGATGATGGCCAGGATCAGGAAGCGCGCGATCACCTTCGGCTCGCTCCATCCGATCAATTCGAAGTGGTGGTGGATCGGCGCCATCTTGAACACGCGATTGCCGGTCAGCTTGAACGAGGCGACCTGGATGATCACGGAGAGCGCCTCGATGACGAACACGCCGCCAACGATGGGGAGCAGCAGCTCCTGCTTGATCAGGATTGCAACGGTCCCGAGCGCGCCCCCGAGCGCGAGCGACCCGACGTCGCCCATGAAGATGTCGGCGGGGTAGGAGTTGTACCAGAGGAAACCGAGGCTCGCGCCGACGAGCGCGCCGCAGAAGACGGTCAGCTCGCCCGCGGGCGCGAAGCGGACGAGCAGCAGGTACTGCGCGAGCACCGCGTGCCCGGTCACGTACGCGAGCGCGGTGAATGCGGCGGCCGAGACCGCGAACGTGCTGATGGCGAGACCGTCGAGACCGTCGGTCAGGTTGACGGCATTGCTGGCGCCGACGAGGACGACCACCGTGAAGGCCACGTAGAACCAGCCGAGGTCTGGAATCAGGTTCTTGAAGAAGGGGAAGATGAGTCGCGTGTTATAGAGCGGCGGGTTCTGCTGCGACAGCAGCAGCACGGCGAGGCCGACCGCGACGGCCACGACGACCTGGCCCCCCATCTTGTAGCGCGGGATCAGGCCGTGGTGCGACCGGCGGACGATCTTCAGGTAGTCGTCCGCGAAGCCGACGGCGCCGAACGCCGCCGTCGCCAGCACGGCGATCCATATGTACCAGTTCGACAGGTCCGCCCAGAGCAGCGTCGGCACGAGCGCCGACGTCAGGATCAGCAGGCCGCCCATCGTCGGCGTCCCCGCCTTCGCGCGGTGCGATTGCGGACCCTCTTGCCGGATCACCTGGCCAATCTGGAAGTCGCGCAGCTTGCGGATCATCCACGGGCCGAACAGCAGGCTGAGCGCCAGCGCGGTCAGGCTCGCCGCCGCGGTCCTGAACGTGATGTAGCGCGTGACGTTGAAGACCGTCGCGTAGGTGTGGAGGGGGAAGAGGAGCGAGTACAGCATCAGGCGAACTCCTCGGCGATCCGATCCGCGATGAGGTCCGTCCTGGTCCCGCGCGAGCCCTTGACGAGCACGACGTCGCCGGCGCGAATCGCCGCGGCAATCGCGGGGGCGGCCGCGCCGCTGCTCTCGAAGTAGCGCACGGCGGAGGCATCCATGCCGGCCGCGACAGCGGCGTCCGCGAGGTCGCGCGCGGGAGCGCCGCCCACTGCAAACAGCGCCGCCAGACCGGCGGTTGCCGCCACGCGGCCGCATTGGCGGTGCATGTCGGCCGAGTAGGCGCCGAGCTCGAGCATCTCGCCAAGGACGGCGACCCGTCTTGCCGCGCGCCCTTCCTTGGCGATGACGTCGAGCGCGCGCTTCAACGCCGTGGGACTCGAATTGTACGAATCGTCCACCAGCGTTACGCCGCCCCGGAGGCGATGGACCGCGCCACGCCGATCCGAGGCGCGCAGCCGGGTGGCGCGGTCGGCGACCGTGTCGAGTGGGATGCCGAAATCGAGCGCCACCGCTGTTGCCGCCAGCACGTTCGAGAGGTTGCCGCGTCCCAGCAGCGGCGTCTCGAGCGTGCCCTCGCCGTGCGCCGTCGTGACGCGCGCGCGCATGCCATCGATGCCGCGGTCTTCGATCGCCGTGGCGCGAACGGCGGCGCCGTCGGCCTCGCCGAATGTCACGATGCGGCCGGCAAACTGCCGGGCGCGCGCCATGACGTGCGGATCGTCGGCATTGCAGACGAGGACGTCCTGCGGCTCGGCGCCCTCGAGGATCTCACCCTTCGCGTCCGCGATGGCGTCGGGGGATTCGAAGAAGCCGAGGTGCGCGTCGCCCACGTTCGTCCAGACCCTGACGTCGGGATCGGCGATCGCCACCAGCGTGCTGATCTCGCCTGCGTGATTCATCCCCAGTTCCATCACCGCCACGTCGGGGTGGTCCCGCAGCTGCAGCAGCGACAGCGGCAGGCCGATGTGATTGTTCAGATTCCCCCTGTTCTTCACTACGCGATACGAGCCCGACAGGAAGTCCGCGATCGTGTCCTTCGTCGTCGTCTTGCCGGCGCTGCCGGTGATGGCGATGACCTTCGTGGCGGCGGCCTCTCTCACGGCGTGCGCCAGGTGCTGCAACGCGACGGTCGTATCGCCGACCTCGACGATCGCAGGCCTGGCTGCGTCGCCGGTAGGGTGGGCCCCGGCGTTCGCGGCCCGCCATTCGGCCTCGACCATCGCGCCTCTCGCGCCTCGCGCAATCACGTCGCCAACGAACCCGTGTCCGTCGAACCGCGGACCCTTCAGCGCGACGAAGAAATCACCCGACTGCAGCGACCGCGAGTCGGTGACGATGTTGCCGACGAGCTGCTCCGCGTCGCCGGAGACGATGCGTCCCGCGACCGCCGCCGCCAGCCAGCCGACCGTCAGGTGGAGCGTGCTCACCCAACCCGCGACTTCTCGCGCCGCGCCTCCAGCGCTTCACGGGCGACCGCCACGTCGTCGAACGGCGTCACACGGCCGCCAATCTCCTGGTACTTCTCGTGGCCCTTGCCCACGACCAGCACGATGTCTTCCGGGGACGCCACGCCGACCGCCTGCCGAATCGCCTCGCGACGATCGACGATCGTGAGGATCTCGGCCTTCCCCTGACGGGATTCGGGCTCCGCCCCTAGCTTCACCTCGTCGATGATCCGCATCGGATCCTCGCTGCGCGGGTTGTCCGACGTGATGATCACGAGATCGCTGAGGCGCGCGGCGACCATGCCCATCAGCGGCCGCTTCGTCTTGTCGCGGTCGCCCCCGGCGCCAAACACCGTGATGACCCGCCGCGCGGCGAGCGGCCGCGCCGTCTCGAGCAGGTTGCGCAGCGCATCGTCGGTGTGCGCGTAGTCGACGATGACCGTGATGTCGTCAGCGTCGGACGAGACCACCTCGAAGCGCCCCGGAACGCCGGCGAGGCTCCGCAACCCCTGTTCGATCGCCGTGATTGGGACGTCGAGCGCCGCGGTGGTGCCGGCGGCGGCGAGGATGTTGTAGACGTTCGGCTTGCCAACCAGGGTCGATTGCACGTGTGCGACGCCCTGCGGCGTCCGCGCGTCGAAGGTGAGGCCGCCGAGGCCGACCGTCAGCGGGCCGGGCGTGACGTCGGCGTCCCGATTGACCGCGTACGTCACCGGGTGCCGCGCAACGTCCACGAGCGTTGCGCCCCGCGGGTCGTCCACGTTCACCACCGCCGGCGCGGCATCGGGCAGGATCTCGAACAGCCGGCGCTTGGCGCCGAAGTACGATTCCATGTCCTGGTGAAAATCGAGGTGGTCGCGCGTCAGGTTCGTGAAGACGCCGGCAGCAAAGCGGATTCCATCGACGCGGTGCATCGCGAGCGCGTGCGACGACACCTCCATCACGCAGGCGCCGCAGCCCGCGTCGAGCATCTGGCGCATGAAGGCCTGCACGTCTGGCGCTTCGGGCGTCGTTCTCGTCGCCGCGATTTCACGATCGCCGATTCGATACGTCACGGTTCCCATCAGGCCGCAGCGAATGCCGGCCGCTTCGAAAATCGCCTGCGTTACGTAGCTGGTCGTCGTCTTGCCGTTGGTGCCCGTGATGCCGACGACCTTCATCTGCCGGCTCGGATGCCCGAAAAACTCCGCCGCGAGGTGCGCCAGCGCGAGCCGCGCGTTCGCGACCACCATCCATGGCACGCGGAGGTCGGCGCTCGCGTCGCGCTCCGACACCACCGCCGCCGCACCGGCGGCAATCGCCTGCGGCGCAAACATCGCACCGTCCGCTTTCTGTCCAGGCAGTGCAACAAATACGGACCCTCGCGTCACGTGGCGCGAGTCGTACGCGACGCCGGTACATGGCACGTCGAGCGCCGCGTCGGCCGGGACGGCGGCTGCCTGGCCGGGCATCGCGCGCGTCAACGCTCCCAGCAACTCGCGAACGGTCATGGCACTGCAGCAAGCTGTCTCTCTAACCAGAGTGTTGACGCGGTCTCGCGATCGATTGGCGTCCCGGCTTGGGGCACCTGCCGAACAACGATACCGGCGCCGTTGAGGCGCGCGGTCATCCCCAGGCGCGAGAGCGTGCGCAGCGCGTCGCGAGCGCTCAGCCCTCGCAGGTCGGGGAACACGGCGGCCGCTCGTGGGGCGCCACTGCTGACGGTGACGATGTTCGGCCCGACGCCGGCGGTAGCCATGGGCCTGCCCGCACCGGAATCGAGAGGCCTCGCCCGAGCCGAGTCGAACGGCTTGACCTGATCGGCGTCGAGAGGACTCGCGCCCTCGTCGGTTGCGTCCCGACGCATCGCCAGCACCGGCGGCGCGCGATTGATCGACGGCGGCACGCCGTACTGCTGGAGCGCGGCGGCCGCGATGCGCCGGAAGATCGGCGCGGCGACGGTCGCGCCGTACGGCGGCACCCTGTGCGGGGAGTCCACCACGACGACGATCGTGAAGACGGGCGTGCGTGACGGCACGAAGCCGACAAACGACACGTTGTAGTCGGTGTTCGAATAGCGGCCGTTTTCCACCTTCTGCGCGGTGCCGGTCTTGCCCGCAACCGTGTAGCCGTCGATCTGCGCGGAGCGGCCCGTGCCGCGCTCGATGACCGCTTCCATGATGGCGGTCACCTCGGCAGCCGTGTCGCGGTCGATCGCATGCGCGAGCAGCTTGCGCGGCACCTGTTTGCGCACGCCGTCGCGCGTCACAGCGCGCACGACGCGCGGCTGGATCAGCTCGCCGCCATTGGCCACCGAGCTGACGGCGGCCGCCATCTGCAGCGGCGTCACGCCAACCTGGTAGCCCATCGACATCGACGCGAGCGCGCCCTCGTCCTGCCGCGATGGATCCCACAGGATGCCCGGGCTCTCCGACGGAAAGTCGGGGGACGTCGGGCGGCCGAACCCGAAGCGGCGGGCGTACAGCCCCATGCGTTGCGCGCCCACGCGGAGACCGATCTTGATCGCGCCGACGTTGCTCGACCTGACGATGACGTCCGTGAACGACAGCACGCCGTAGTTGTGGTGCTTGTCCTCGTCCACGACGCGCGAGCCGAAGCGGATCGTGCCGGGATTGGTGTCTACGGCGTCGGTGGGTCTCAGGAGCTTCTGCTCGAGCGCGGCGGACGCGGTGACGATCTTGAACGTCGAGCCGGGCTCGTACAGATCCTGGATGGCGCGGTTGCGGCGTTCCTCGTCGCGGAAATTCCGGTACGCGTTGGGATTGAAGGTCGGGTAGCTGGCGAGCGCGAGGATTTCGCCGCTGGCCGGATCCATCACGACCGCGGAGCCGCCGTCCGCGCCGGCCTCGTCCACGCCGGCCTGCAGCTCGCGCTCGGCGATGTGCTGCAGGTACTGATCGATGGTCAGCTCGAGGTCCGCGCCGGTCGTCGACGGCCGCTCGACCCGGCTGAATGCGTGGCGCTTGGCGTCGGTCTGAATGAGCACCGTGCCCGCGTGTCCTTTGATCAGATTGTCATACGTCGCCTCGACGCCCGCGAGGCCCGTATTGTCGACGCCGACGTAGCCGAGCAGGTGCGCCGCCAGCTCCTTGTTGGGGTAGAAGCGCCGGTTTTCCTTCATGAAGCCGACGCCTTCGAGCTGCAGGTCGGCGACGCGCCGCGCCTGGTCGGGCGTCACCTGGCGGCGCACGTAGACGAACGCGCGCCCGCGGCGGATGCGCTCCGCCAACGCCTGCCGATCCGCCGCCGAGCAGTCGCCGAGCGCCGTGCAGAGCGACGCGGCCGCGCCCGACGGCTCCGCGATCTCGGTCGGCACCGCGTAAATGGAATCGGCGTCCACGCTGTAGGCGAGCACGTGACCGCGGCGATCGAGAATCTCGCCGCGCTTGCCCGACGCCGCGACCGTGCGCAGCTGCTGGCGCTCCGCCCGCGCGGCGAGATCGGCGTGGTGGTACACCTGCAGGTAGACGAGCCGCGCCTCGATCGCCGACGACCAGACGATCAGGCCGGCGGCGGCCACGACGATGCGGGTCTTCAGCGTCGTGCGCCAGGCGTCGGCGGGCCTGCCCCGAGCGGCGCCGAAGGGGGTCTCAGCCACGTGATCCTTCTTACCGGCGGGCGACCACGGACTTCGGCGGCGGCGGCGTGGTGACCACGCGCTCGATCACCGTGGCGTCACCGGCGGCCGGCGCGACCATGCCCAGGCGCCGGGTGGCGAGACGCTCGATGCGGGCGGGCGATCGCAGCGTATCGATCTCCAGCCGCAGATGACGGTTGATTTCTTCCTCCGCGGCCCGCTCCTTCTGCATCTCCTCGATGCGGTAGCCGTGGCGCAGCAGCTCGAAGTGCTGCCACGCGGAGAAGAGCAGCACCGCGACGAGGAACACGCCGACGGCGACCGAGCGCCACATCTCGAGATGGCGCTCGCGATCGACCTCGCGCACGATCGGGTTGTTGCGCACGTCCTTCCTGATCGCGTATTCGAATTCGCCGCTCATGCCGCCTGTCCGATCTCCGCGGCGCGCAGCTTGGCGCTTCGTGCCCGCGGGTTCCGCTCGATTTCCGCCTCGCCCGCCACGACCGGCCGCTTCGTGCGGATGCGCAGGCCGAACGCCTCGGCCTGCAGCGCGCGAAGCGTGTGCTTCGCAATCCGATCCTCCAGCGAGTGAAACGTGATCACCGCCAGCCGTCCGTTCACCGCCAGCCGCCGCGCCGCGTCGCCGAGGAAGCCGTCGAGCCCCTCGAGCTCGCCGTTCACCCAGATGCGAATCGCCTGGAACGTCCGCGTCGCCGGATCGATGCGCGAGTACCCCTTGCGCGGAATCGCGCGCCGCACGATGTCGGCGAGCTGCCCCGTCGTCTCGAGGGGGGCCTGCTCGCGCGCGGCGACGATCGCCCTGGCGATGCGCCGCGAGTGGCGCTCTTCGCCGAATTCGTAAATCAGGTCCGCCAGCGTCCGCTCGTCAACTCCGCGGAGGGCCTCGGCGGCCGTGGGCCCGGCCGTCGTGTCCATCCGCATGTCGAGCGGATCGTCCTGGCGAAAACTGAATCCCCGCCCGGGTTCGTCGAGCTGCATCGACGAGACCCCGAGATCCGCCAGCACACCGTTCACCTGTCCGACGCCGCGCTCATCGAGCACGGCGTTGAGCTGCCGATAGTCCGCGTGCACGACCTCGACGCGCTCCCCGAATGGCTGCAGCGCGATGCGCGCCGCCTCAACCGCCGCGGGATCGCGATCGAATCCGATCAGCCGCGTCGCGCCCGCCTCGAGCAGCGCACGCGCGTGGCCACCCAGGCCGACCGTGCAATCGACGAACACGCCGCCCCGCGACGGCTCGAGATGTTCGAGCACCTCCGCGACCATGACCGGTTCGTGCAGTGGGCTCAAGGCTCATGGCTCAGGCCCCCGGTCATATCCCGTGCTCCGACAGCTTGAGGCCGTCCTCGTCGGTCCACGGATCGCGCGCGAGCTTCTGCGCGAAGCGCTCCTCGTTCCAGACCTCGAGGTATTCGATCTTGCCGAAGACGCGGACATCGCCGACGATGGACGCGCTGTCGCGCAGCAGCTGCGGCACGACGATGCGGCCCTGGGCATCGAGCTCGCTCGCCTGCCCGTAGTAGCTGACGCGATCGAGGAACTTGACGACCGACGGATGGTTGGCCGGCGCTTTCGAGAGCCGCTCCTCGACGGCGAGCCAGACGCTCATCGGATAGATGCGTACCGATTCGCCGGTCACGCTGGTGACGAAGACGTCGGGCCCGCGCTGGTCCTGGATCAGGCCGCGGAACAGCGTCGGGATCTTGAGGCGACCCTTGTCGTCGATACGTGTCGGGGCGCTTCCCCGCAGGCCTTTTTGGTCCACTTCCGTCCACAAAAATCCACCCGGAGTGTAAAACCGGCGGCGTATCGAAGTCAAGGCGGCAAATCATTCACAGATCTGCACTTGTGTTTGAAGCTGATCCGTGGCCGGACCGCACTGCCAGGCCGGCGAGTCGGAGTCGGCTACGCGCTGGACGCGAGTCGGAGTCGCATACAGGCTGTACGCGAGTCGGAGTCGCATACAGGCTGTACGCGAGTCCGACTCGCACACGGCCCGCAGGCGAGTCGGAGTCGCATACCGGTCGTATCCGACTCCGACTCGTAACGATGTAGGCTGGGGATTCATGCTGCGCGCGGCGCTGATCGGCCTTCCTTCCAGCGGAAAAACCACGCTCTTCCAGTTGATGACCAGCATTCACGAAGCGCCCCGCGGCAAGGGCGACGTGAACATCGGCATCTCGAAGGTCCCCGACGGCCGGCTCGACACGCTGACGGCGATGTACAACCCGAAGAAGCGCGTCCCGGCCACGGTCGAGTTCACCGACATCGTCGCCGCCGCACGCGCCGGCGCCCAGGCGCTCGTGGACGTCGCCGGCTACAAGAACGCCGACGCACTGGTCCACGTCGTGCGCGCGTTTCGCGACCCGTCGGTCGCCCATCCCGCCGGTTCGATCGCGCCCGCGCGCGACGCGCAGACCATGGAGGACGAACTGATCCTGGCGGACCTCGGCGTGGCGGAGCGGAGGCTCGAGCGCATCGAGAAGGATCTGAAGAAGGGGAAGTCGGCGGAGCTCGAGAAGGAGCGCGATCTCGTCCAGCGCTGCAAGGACGCCCTCGAGCACGGGACGCCGCTGCGGGCGCTGCAGCTGGCCGGCGACGACCTCAAGCGGCTGCGCGGCTTTCAGTTCCTCTCCGCGAAGCCGCTGCTGCTCGTGATCAACCTCGACGAGAACGACGTCGCGGAGGTCGGCGCGGACGTCGCGCGAGCGGCGGACAAGGCGGGCCTGACATCGTTTCTCGCGCACGCATCCACGCGCGCCGTCGCGCTCTGCACGAAGATCGAGCTGGAGATCTCGCAGCTCGCCGCGGACGACGCGAAGGCGTTCCTCGCGGATCTCGGCCTCGGCGAGTCGGGCCTCGACCGCGTGATTCGCACCAGCTACGACCTGCTCGGCTACATCTCGTTCTTCACGGTGGGCGAGGACGAATGCCGCGCCTGGTCGATCTCGCGCGGCACGCCGGCGCAGCTGGCCGCCGGCGAAATCCACAGCGACATCCAGCGCGGCTTCATCCGCGCCGAGGTGGTGGCCTACGACGCCTTGATCGCGCGCGGCTCCATGCAGGCCTGCCGCGAGCGCGGCGAGGTCCGCCTCGAAGGGAAGGACTACATCGTCCAGGACGGCGATATCATCAACTTTCGCCACGCGACCTGACGTGACTCCGCTTCGCATCCTGATCCTCGAGGCGCAGGTGCCGTTCGTGCACGGGGGCGCCGAGATCCTGGTGCGCGAGCTCGCGGCGGCGCTCACCGCGCGCGGGCACCGCGCGCGGATCGTGTCGGTCCCGTTCACCGACGCGCCGCGGGACGAGCTGCTCGCGGGCGTGGAGGCGTGGCGGCTGCTCGACGTGACGAGGGCGGCCGGCGGCGACGTGGACCTCGTCATCGCGACGAAGTTCCCCACCTATTTCGCCAGCCATCCCCGCAAGGTGCTCTGGCTCGTGCACCAGCACCGCGCCGCCTACGAGCTCGCCGGCACCCGGTTCAGCGACTTCGCCCACACGCCGCGCGACGTGGCACTCCGCCGCCGGCTCATCGACCTCGACACGTGCGCGCTCCGTGAGTGCGTCGGCCACTTCACGATCGCGCGAACCGTGTCCGATCGGATGCTGAAGTTCAACGGCATCGCCTCGGCGGCGCTCTACAACCCGCCGAAGCTCGCCGGCCGCCTGCACGCCGGCCCCTGCGGCGACTACGTGCTGACGGTGACGCGGCTCGAGCACGTCAAGCGCGTCGACCTCACCATCGACACGTTCGAGAAAACGACCTCGTCGGTCCGTCTCCTGATCGCCGGCGACGGCTCGATACGCCACGAGCTGAGCGAATACATCGAGCGCCGCGGCCTTCGCGAGCGCGTGACGCTGCTCGGGCGCGTGGACGACGAGCGGCTGATCGAGCTCTATGCGGGATGCCGCGCGGTGCTGTTCGCGCCCTACGAGGAAGACTATGGATACGTGACGCTCGAGGCCTTCCTCGCGCGCAAGCCGGTGATCACCGCGTGCGACTCGGGCGGCACGCTCGAGTTCGTCACCGACGGCGTCAACGGCTACGTCTGCGAACCGACGCCCGATGCGCTGGCCGCGGCGGTGAACCGCCTCGCGGCCGACCCCGCGCTGGCCGCCTCGTTCGGCGAGCGCGGCCACGGCGTCGCGGCGCCGATCACCTGGGACCACGTGGTGGATCGGCTGCTTGCCGCGCAGGGGGTGGCCGCGTGAGAGTGGTCGTCGCCGAGGCGCGCATCCCTTTCGCCCGCGACGGCGCCGAGCTGCACGCCCAATCGCTGGTGACGCAGCTGCGCCTCCGCGGCCACGAGGCCGAAAGCGTCGCGCTCCCGTTCCATGGCCGCAAGCACGAGCTGCTCGAGGAGGCGTGCGCCTGGCGGATGCTCAACCTGTCGAGCAGCAACGCCCGCCCGATCGACCTGCTGATCGCGACGCGCTTCCCGACCTGGTTCGCGCGCCATCCGCGCAAGGTCGTCTGGCTGATTCACCAGCATCGGCCCGCGTACGATCTCTACGGCACGCCGTACAGCGACTTCACGGGCAGCGACGAGGACACCCGCCTGCGCGAGCAGATCGCCGCGATGGATTGCAGGATGTTCGCGGAGTGCCGCACCATCGTCACCAACGCGAAGAACACGGCCGACCGCCTGCACCGGTTCAACGGCCTTGCCGCCCGCCCGTTGTACCATCCGCCGCCGATCGCCGATCGCCTGCACGACGGCGCCTACGGCGATTACATCCTGCTCGTGTCGCGTCTGGAGCCGCTCAAGCGCGTGGACCTCGCGATTGGCGCGATGACCCACGTGACCGCGCCGGTCCGCCTCGTCATCGTCGGCGACGGCTCCCAGCGCGCGGCGCTCGAACGCGAAGCCGCGCAACGCGGCGTCGCGAACCGGATTACATTCGCCGGTGCGTTGTGGGGCGACGCCGTCGCGGACCTCTATGCCGGCGCCCGGGGCGTCCTTTACGCGCCCTTCGACGAGGACTACGGATACGTGACGCTCGAGGCGTTTCTCGCGGCAAGGCCCGTCATCACGGCCACCGATTCCGGCGGCACGCTCGAGTTCGTGCGCGACGGCGTCAACGGACTCGTCTGCGCACCCGAGGCGCCCGCGCTGGCAGCCGCCATCGACAGGCTCGCCGGCGACCGGGCGCTCGCCGAGCGTCTCGGCCGCGCCGGACAATCGGCCGCGCGCACGATTACCTGGGACGGCGTCATCGAGCAGCTCCTTGGCTGACTGTTCCGACGTCTCCATCGTCATCCCCGCGATGAACGAGGCGGACGCCATCGGCGGCGTCGTCTCGCAGCTGCGCGGCGCCGCGCGATGGCGGGAGATCATCGTCGTGGACGACGGGTCTGCGGACGACACGGGCGCGAGGGCGCGCGAGGCGGGCGCGTGCGTCGTCCGGCATCCGTACAACAAGGGGAACGGCGCCGCGGTGAAGACGGGCATCCGCCGGGCGAGCGGCGAATTCGTCCTCATCGTCGACGCGGACGGCCAGCATCCACCCGAGGATGCGCGGCGCATCGCCGCGCGCCTCGGCGACTTCGACCTGGTGATCGGCGCGCGCAACGGTGCGACGCAGGCCTCCGCCGCCCGCCGCGCCGGCAACGCGCTGCTGAACAACCTGGCGAGCTACCTCACGAGCCGCCCGATCCCCGACCTGACGTCGGGGTTCCGCGGCGCGCGGACCGAGTGCCTCCGCGAATTCATCCACCTGCTCCCCAACGGCTTCTCGACGCCGACGACGACGACGCTCGCCTTCATCAAGGCGGGCTACAACGTCGCCTTCGAGCCGGTCGACGCGCGGCAGCGGAGCGGCCGCTCGAAGATCCGCTTCGCGCACGACGGCGCGCGCTTCCTGCTGATCCTCCTGAAGATCGTGACGCTCTTCAGCCCGCTGCGCATCTTCGTGCCGCTCAGCGCCCTGTCGTTCGCCGTCGGAGCGGTCTACGGCGTCTGGAACATGATCGCGACCGGCAAGATTCCCAACGGCGCGGTGATCCTGATTCTCTTCGCCGTCATCGTGTTCCTCGTCGGCCTCGTGTCCGAGCAGGTCGCATCGCTGCGCTTCGAGGGCCCGCGGACCTAGCACGGTGATGCGGCCGCTGGTCATCGTTCCCACGTACAACGAGCGTGCGAACCTGCCGCTGCTGCTCCCGCAGCTGCTGGCGCTCGACCACGTGCGCATCCTGATCGTGGACGACGCCTCGCCCGACGGCACTGGCGGGGTGGCGGACGAATACGCCGCGGCCAACCGCGCGCGCGTGCAGGTCCTCCACCGCAGCGGCAGGCGCGGCCTGGGACTCTCCTACATCGACGGCATGTACGTCGCCCTGCGCACCGACGCGACCCACATCTGCCAGATGGATGCGGACCTCTCGCACAACCCTGCCGACATCCCTCGCCTGCTCGAGGCGGCGGCGAATGCCGATTTCGTCATCGGCTCGCGCTACGTCACCGGCGGTCGCATCGAGAACTGGCCACTGCACCGGCGCATGCTCAGCGCGTTCGCCAACCACTACATCCGCGCGATCACGCGCATGACGATTCGCGACTGCACGAGCGGCTTCCGCTGCTGGCGGCGCGAAGCGCTCGAACGGCTGCCGCTCGCGTCGATCCGATCCGACGGCTACGCGTTCATCGTCGAGCTCGCGTTCGAGGCATCGCGGGCGGGACTGCGCTGCGCCGAAGTGCCCATCACGTTCGTCGAGCGGCGCGAAGGCGCGTCGAAGCTGTCCTGGATGGTGATTGTCGAATCCGCGATCGTGCCGTGGCGGCTCGCGGCACGCCCGAAATAGACCTAAAATGGGTCGCTCCATGGTCAACCCGCGCCCGACACGTCCGACCGGGCTCAGCATGTTCTTCCCCGCCTACAACGACGGTGGAACGATCGCCAGCCTCGTCATCCTCGCCGTGCAGGTCGCGGGGCGGCTGACGCCCGACTTCGAGGTCATCGTCGTCAACGACGGGAGCACCGACTCGACGCGTGACATCCTCGACGACCTCGTTCGCACCTATCCGAACGTGCGGGCGATTCATCATCCCCGGAACCGCGGCTACGGCGCCGCGCTGCGCACCGGCTTCGCCGCGGCGACCAAGGACCTGATCGCCTACACCGACGGCGACGCCCAGTACGATCCGGCGGAACTGCCGGTGTTGTGGAACAGCCTCACGCCCGAGGCCGACATGGTGAACGGCTACAAGATCAGCCGTTCCGACCCGCCGCACCGCATCGTCATAGGCCGCGTCTACCACCACACCGTCAAGCTGCTCTTCCGCCTGCGCGTCCGCGACGTGGACTGCGACTTCCGCCTGATGCGCCGCGAGATCTTCGATCGCGTCAAGCTCGAGAAGGACACCGGCGTCATCTGCCTCGAGATGATGCGGAAGATCCAGGACGCGGGCTTCCGCATCGTCGAGGTGCCGGTGCACCACTATCACCGGCTGCACGGGCGCTCGCAGTTCTTCAACTTCAAGCGGGTCTTCTGGACGGGGATCGACGTGCTGCGCCTGTGGGTGAAGCTCGTGGTGCTCGGCCGCGGCCGGACGACCTCGCCCGTCCTCTTCCGCAACCCCACGAGCGGCGGCGCGTCCTCGCCCGAATCGACCAAACCGTGACGTCGTATCGCGAGTTCTATCGCGATCGGCCGGTGATGATTACCGGCGGCCTCGGGTTCATCGGCAGCAATCTCGCGCACCAGCTCGTCTCGCTCGGCGCGCGCGTCCTCATCGTCGATTCGCTCATCCCGGCCTACGGCGGCAATCTCTTCAACGTGCACGGCATCGAGAACCGCGTGCGCGTCAACATCGCCGACATCCGCCAGCAGACGACGATGAACTACCTGGTGCAGGGCCAGGACGTGATCTTCAACCTGGCCGGGCAGGTGAGTCACATCGACAGCCTGGAAGACCCCTACACCGACCTCGAGATCAACTGCCGCAGCCAGCTCACGCTGCTCGAGGCGTGCCGCCGCAACAATCCCGGCGTCAAGGTCGTCTTCGCGGGCACGCGGCAAATCTACGGCCGTCCCGACAGCCTGCCCGTCACCGAATCGCACCTGGTCCGCCCGACCGACGTCAACGGCATCAACAAGGCGGCCGGCGAGTACTACCACCTCGTCTACAACAACGTGTTCGGCATCCGCGCCTGCTCGCTGCGCCTGACGAACGTCTACGGGCCGCGCCAGCTGCTGAAGCACAGCCGCCAGGGCTTCATCGGCTGGTTCGTGCGGCTCGTCCTCGAAAACAACGAGGTGCAGATCTTCGGCGACGGCACGCAGCTCCGCGACTTCGTCTACGTGGACGACGCGGTCGATGCGTTCCTGCGCGCGGGCGCCAGCGACGTGTCGAACGGCGAAGCGTTCAACGTCGGCGGTCTCGAACCGATCCGGCATCGCGACCTCGTCGAGCTGATGATCCGCATCGCCGGCTCGGGACGCTACTGCTGCACGCCGTGGCCGCCGGAAAAGAAGGCGATCGACATCGGCGATTTTTATGCCGACTCGTCGAAGATCGCCGCCGCGCTCGGCTGGAAACCCACGGTGCTGCTCGCCGAGGGGCTGAAGCGCACGTTCGACTTCTATCGCGCGCACTTCGATCGCTACGTCCCGGCCACCGGCGAACAGGTCGCGAGCCTGTGACACCGGAGCGCATCCCCTTCGTCGATCTGCGTCCGGGCGACGACGCTGCGTCGGTACGCGCCGCGATCGATCGCGTGATCGCGCGCGGCTGGTTCGTGCTCGGGCCGGAGGTCGAGGCATTCGAGGCGGAATTCGCCGCGGCGTGCGGCGCCCCGCACGCCGTCGGCGTCGGCAGCGGCACCGACGCCATCGCGCTGCTGCTGCGCGCGATCGACGTCGGGCCGGGCGACGAGGTGATCGTCCCGGCGCTCACCGCCGCCTACACGGGGCTCGCGGTGCTGCTTGCCGGCGGAACGCCTGTCTTCGCCGACGTCGAGGCATCCACGTTGACGCTCGATCCCGCGGCCTGCGCGGCGGCGATCACGCCGCGCACGGTGGCGATCGTTCCCGTGCACCTGTACGGGCAGGCCGCCGACATGGAGGCGCTGCAATCGATCGCGCGCCGCCATTCACTCGCGGTGATCGAGGACTGCTGCCAGGCGCATCTCGCCACGCAGCGCGGGACGCCGCTCGGCACGCGCGGCGTCGGCGGCGCGTTCAGCTTCTACCCGACCAAGAACCTCGGCGCGCTTGGCGACGGGGGCGCGATCGTCACCCGCGACGGGTCGGTCGCGGACCGGATCCGCCGCCTGCGCAACGGCGGACAGATCGATCGCTACGTGCACGCCGACGCAGGCGTCAACAGCCGCCTCGACGAGCTGCAGGCCGCCGTGCTGCGCGCGCGCCTGCCGCTGCTGCCACGCTGGACCGATCGCCGGCGCACGCTCGCGGCGTCGTACCGCCGGGCGCTGTCGGCCGCGTCCGGCGCCGAGCGCAGCCGCGACGCCCGGCCGCTCGAGGAGCGCGACAACGGGCACGTCTACCACCTGTTCGTCGTGCGCTCGGGCGAGCGTGTGGCGCTGCAGGCGCACCTGCGCGCGTCGGGTGTCGAGACGCTGATTCACTACCCGGTGCCACTGCCACAGCAGCCCGCCTTCGCCGCGTTCACGCGGCAGGCATGCCCGGTGGCCGCGTGCGCCGCGGAGGAGATCCTGTCGCTGCCGCTGTATCCACGCTTGACCGACAGTGACATCGACCACGTATCGTCGGCCGTCAACGCCTTTCAGAAGGGACACACTCTCGCGTGAACGCGCTCATCACCGGCGGCGCGGGCTTCATCGGCTCGCACCTCGCGGAACGGCTGCTGGACCAGGGCCACGGGGTCATTGCCCTCGACAACCTCTCGACGGGGTCCATCGAGAACATCAGGCACCTCAAGGGACGCGAACGCTTCTCGTACGCGATCGACTCGATCACCAACGAGTCGCTGCTCGCCGAGCTGATCGACCGCAGCGACGTCGTCTTCCACCTGGCCGCGGCGGTCGGCGTCAAGCTGATCGTCGAGCAGCCCGTCTACACCATCGAAACCAACGTGCACGGCACGGAGGTCGTCCTCAAGCACGCCAACAAGAAGAAGAAGCTGGTGTTCATCGCCTCGACCTCGGAGGTGTACGGCAAGAGCGCGGACGTGCCGTTCCGCGAGGCCGCGGACCTCGTGCTCGGCCCGTCGGCGAAGCACCGGTGGGCGTACGCGTGCAGCAAGTTGATCGACGAGTTCCTCGCCCTCGCCTACTGGAAGGAGAAGAAGCTGCCGGTCGTCATCGTCCGGCTGTTCAACACGGTCGGCCCGCGGCAGACCGGGCAGTACGGCATGGTGCTGCCGACCTTCGTCCGCCAGGCGCTCGACGGCCAGCCGATTACCGTCTTTGGCGACGGCACCCAGTCGCGCAGCTTCACGTTTGTCGGCGACGTCGTCGACGCGCTCGTCCGGCTCGCCGGTGACAAGCGCGCGATCGGCGAGGTCTTCAATATCGGGAATACGGGTGAGGTGACCATCGCCGACCTGGCCGCCCGCGTGAAGGCGATGACCGGCAGCTGCTCGCCGATTCACTACATCCCCTACGACCAGGCCTACGAGGCCGGGTTCGAGGACATGCCCCGCCGGGTGCCAGATATCTCGAAAATCCGTGAATTTGTGGGCTATGAACCGAAGCTGCAGCTCGACGACATCATCCGGACGGTCATCGAACACATGCGGGCGAATTAGCCGCCGACGCCGTACAATAAGGGTTCCGATGAAATTCCGTCACGCCGGGCTTGCCGTTGTCGTCCTGGGATGGGCCGCGCTTGCGCACGCGCAGGCTCCGCTGCAGCTGCAGATCAGCGGCGGCCTCGTCACGCTGCACGCGGACAACGTGCCGGTGCGCACCATCCTCGCGGAGTGGTCGCGGCTCGGCGGCGCGCAGGTGGTCGGCGGCGATCGCGTGACGGGCGCACCCCTTACGCTCGACCTCGAACGCGTGCCCGAGCGCCAGGCGCTCGACATCGTCCTGCGCGGCGTCAGCGGCTACATGCTGGCGGCGCGCGAACCCGGCGCGGCCGGTGCGTCGATGTACGACCGCATCATGATTCTTCCGACGAGCGTCGCGCCGCGCAACCCGGCGCCCGCCGCGGCGGCGCCGATCCTGCCGGGCGCCGCGGGCATCGTCCGGCCCGTCATCCCGAGACAGGTCGACGACGCGGCCGAGAACGAAGCCGACATCATCAATCAGAACACCGCCGACGGCGTTCCGCTTGGCCGTCCGGTCATCGGGCCGGTGACGATGCCGCGTCCCGTGATGCCGGGTGCGATGCCGGGCGCCGTGCCCATTGCCGCGCCGGTGTTCGTGCCGCCGGTGACCATCAGCCCGGACGACGATCAACCGCAGCTGCCGGCGCAGCCTGCGCGCGGCGTGGTCCCGACGCCGGCGAACCCGTTCGGTCTCCCCGCCGGTTCCTCGACGCGACCCGGCGTGATCATGCCGGTGCCGCCGCAGCAGCCGGGCGCGCCCCGTACGCCACCGGAGAACTAACCCTCGTGTCGGAAATCGATCGCTTCCGGCCGGACGATCGTCGCGGCGTGGATACGCTGTACCGCCGCACGCACGGCGCCGACGCGGCCAACGCGCTGCGTCTTCGCTGGGACTGGCAGCATCGGCGCAATCCGTACAACCAGACCGGCCAGCCCGAGATCTGGGTCGCGCGTGAAGGGCCGACGGTCATCGGGCACTACACGACGCTGCCGGTGCGCGTGTCGATCAAGGGAATCGAGGTCGAAGGCGCCTGGGGGAGCGACGCGATGGTGGCGCCCGAGCGGCGCCGCCAGGGGATCGGCGAGGCGCTCATCCGCACGTGGGATCGCAACAGCGGCGCCGTGCTCGCGCTCGGCGCCAGCGCCGACGGCCGCAAGCTGCTCGATCGACTGCGCTGGCCGGATGCGCACATCGTTCCGTGCTTCGTGAAGCCGCTGACGCGCCGCGCCGTGCGGCTGCCGCAGTGGCCGCTGCCCCTGAATCGCCTCCTGTCCGCCGCCGCGTGGCCAATCGTCCAGGTCGTCTCGCGGTCGCGGCCGCTGCGGGCCGAATGCGAGCCGATCCGCCGCTTCGATTCCGCGTTCACCGCGCTGTGGGAGCGGCTCGCCCCGAAATTCGATCTCTCGGTGCGCCGCGACGCCGCTTACCTGAACTGGCGCTACATCGAGCCGCCGCACGTGCGGTATTCCATCGTCGCGCTGAAGCGGCTGGGCGAGGTGCACGGCTACGCTGTCTACCGCCACCTGCACGAGCCGCTCGGACGGGTCACGCTGCTCATCGACTTTCTCGCGGATCCCGACGACATCTCCGGCATGAAGACGCTGCTGCGGTGGGTGGACCGCGCGGCGCGCGCGGAGGACGCGGACAAGGTGCGCGCCTACGCGATGAACGGCGCGTTCCGGCGTGCGTTGCGCCGCAACGGCTACTTCGCGGTGAAGTCGACGCTCGAGGTGACCGCGAAGGTGAACGCGGTGCAGGTGCCGAAGGGGTTCTACGACGAGACCGCGAAGTGGCACATCACCTACGGCGACTCCGATCAGGATCATTGATGCCGGGTCCGAAAGGACCCGGCCTACATTCATTGGTGGGTAGGGCGGTCTTCATTGATGGGTAGGGCGGGTCCTTTCGGACCCGCCGCACATATATGTTGTTACGCGACAAGGTAAACGCCGACATCGCCGCGGCGATGAAGGGCAAGGAGACCACGCGCCTCTCGGCGCTGCGGATGCTCAAGGCCGCGATCATGAACAAGGGCATCGAGAAGTCGCACGACCTCGATGACGCCGAGGTGCTGCAGGTCGTCGCGTCGCTCGTCAAGCAGCGCCGCGATTCGATCGAGCAGTTCACCAAGGCCGGCCGCACCGATCTCGTGGACAAGGAGACGGCGGAGATTGCCGTCCTCGACACGTACCTGCCGCCCGCCGCCTCGTCCGCCGACATCGATGCCGCCATCGCCGACGCCATCGTCGAGACCGGCGCGACGTCGGTGAAGGACATGGGCAAGGTGATGAAAGCGGTGATGCCGCGCCTGGCGGGCAAGAACGCGGACGGCCGCGCCGTCAACGAAGCGGTCCGCCGCAAGCTTGGCGCCTGACCTCAGCTCTCCTCCCCAGCAGAACCGCCTCGCGCGCGCCGCCGCGTCGGCCGGAGCGGCCACGATGGCGAGCCGCGTCCTCGGCCTGGCGCGCGATCAGCTGCTGGCGTCGCTGTTCGGCGCCGGCGACGCGATGGACGCCTTCAACGTCGCTTTCAGGATTCCCAACCTGGTGCGCGACCTCTTCGCGGAAGGCGCGATGAGCGCGGCGTTCGTGCCGGTGTTCATGCGGCAACTCGCCATCGGGGATCGCGAGGCGGCGTGGCGGCTCGCCCGCAACGTCGTCAACGCGCTGCTCGTGGTGACCGGCGTCCTCGTCGTGCTCGGCATCCTGTTCGCGCGCCCGCTCGTCGGCGCGTTCGCCGCCGACTACGCGGGCGTGCCCGGCAAGCTCGAGCTCACCGTGCTGCTGACGCGCATCATGCTGCCGTTCCTCACGCTCGTCGCGGTGGCGGCCGTGCTGATGGGCATGCTGAACTCGCTGCACCGCTTCTTCGTGCCGGCGCTCGCGCCGGCGATGTTCAACATCGCGATGATCGTCTGCGCGCTCCTGCTGGTGCCCGTCATGCCGGGCCTCGGCCTGCCTCCCATTGCCGCCATCGCCGTCGGCGCGCTGCTCGGGGGCGTGGCCCAGATCGCGCTGCAGTGGCCGCTGCTGCGGCGGGAAGGCTTTTCCTACGCCGCGTACCTGAACTGGAAGCAGGAGGGACTTCGCCGGATGCTGATGCTGATGGGGCCCGGCACGATCGGCCTCGCGGCGACGCAGGTCAACGTCTTCGTCAACACGGTCCTCGCCACCCGCGAGGGGACCGGCGCGGTCTCGTGGCTCAACTACGCGTTCCGCCTGATGTATCTGCCGACGGGATTGTTCGGCGTGTCGATCGCGACCGCCGTGATCCCGGCCGTGTCGCGCTGCGCGGCGCGCGACGATGACGCGGGCGTGCGCGCGACGCTCGCCGAAGGCCTCTCGCTGATGTTCGTGCTGAACGTGCCGGCGACGATCGGCCTCATCGCGCTGTCGCACCCGATCGTGCGCGTGATCTTCGAGCGCCGGGCGTTCCTGCCGTCGGACACCGCCGCGACCGCGGCGGCGCTGCAGTACTACGCGGTGGGGCTGCTCGGGTACTCCATCGTGCGCATCGCGTCGCCGACGTTTTACGCGCTCGGCGACAGCCGAACCCCCGTGCAAATCAGCATGGCGTCGGTCGGCGTCAACGCAGTGTTGAACGTCGTCCTCGCGCGCGTGCTCGGATACGGCGGGCTGGCGCTCGGCACGTCCATCGCGGCGCTCTTCAACGCTGGCGGCCTGCTGTGGGTACTGCACGGCCGTCTCGATGGGCTGGAAGACGGGCGCGTCGTCAGTTCGCTCGCCAGGATCGTAATTGCTTCACTCGTGATGGGAATGGCGGCGCTGGTGGTCAACGGCGTGCTTGGCACGTGGATGCCGGGCGACACTTTCGCGCGGCAGGCGATCCGGCTGTTTCTTTCGATTGTTGCCGCCCTTCTGGTGCTGGGAATTGCCGCCCATTTGCTGCGTATCCGGGAGTTCCGCGAAGCGCTCACGCTTGCGCTGAAGCGCGGCGGTTCCAGGGCATAGATGTTGCTCGGCGGAGCGTAGTTGGAAGAGACTGGATCAATGCGATCCCGGTATCCTTCGTCATCGACGCTCGCATATTCATTCGGTCCCGGACCGTGGACGCCGGCGATTAAAGCGATCATCATCGCGAACGCTGCAATCTTCGTGGTGACGTACTTCGCACCCGCGTTGCAGGTTCCGTTCTGGCTGACTCCGCAGGATGTGGTGCACGGGCAGGTGTGGCGGCTCGTCACCTACATGTTCCTGCATGCCGGCGCGTTCCATGTCCTGTTCAACATGCTGTTCCTCTGGATGTTCGGGGTCGAGCTCGAACGCATGTGGGGAACGCAGCATTTCCTCAAGTACTACTTCGTCACCGGCGTTGCCGCCGCCGTGACGACGATCGCGGTGTCGTTCATCCCGCTGTTCGGCCTCCATCAGTTGTATTTCGCGCAGACAGTCGGCGCATCGGGCGCGGTCGTCGCCGTACTGCTCGCGTACGGTTTGTATTTCCCCCACCGCGAGATCTATGTCTACGGGATTTTCCCGATCAAGGCGAAATACCTGCTGATGATTCTGGGCGCGATGTCGCTCTTTTCCGGCGGCAACGTCGCGCACTGGACGCACATCGGCGGTGCGCTCGCGGGCTACCTGTATCTCAAGGGCGGCCGCATCCACCTGCTGTCGGAAATCAAGTACCGCTACCTGAAGTGGCGCATCAACCGGCATCGTCGCAAGTTCGATGTCTACTCGGGCGGGCGCGCCGACGACGTGGATCGGCGGGTCCATTAGGCGGGCCGGCTGAGGCCGGCCCCTACCGATGTCTCAACGCCGGTGGGTACGCCTTCAGGCGGACACGACAAGGGCCGGCTAAAGCCGGCCCCTACTTGGAAATCGCGAAGGGCAGGCGCGCGCCGCTGATCGCGAGCGCCAGCAGGCCGCCGAGCAGCGGCAGCCCGGTGCCATCCCGCAGAAAATCGATCGACCAGAACGCGCTCGTCGCGAAATGGAAGTTCAGCACCATCAGGAACGCGGCGATCGCGACCATCCGCGTCCAGAAGCCGAGGATGAACGCGAGGCCGGCGGTGAGCTCGCCGAGCGGCACCAGGCGCGCGAACAGCGGCGTGCCGGGAATGCAGACCGTTTCCAGATACCAGCGCACGATCGGCGGCGCTTTCGGCAGGAAGATCATCTGGAACTTCTGCAGCAGGATGTTGCTGTCGGTCAGCCACGCGATCTTCGCGGAGCACATGCCGAGAAAGAAGACGCCGATCATCGCCGCCATGATGCGGAGACCGAGCGCGCCGGGCGACACCATCGCGGCGCCGCGTGTCCGGACCTGCGTCGTCGCCATCAGATGTTCCCCTCGTCGGTTGCGTACATCCACTCGGCGCGCACAGGACTGAACACGTCGAGCTCGAGCGTGTCCTCGAGCGCCTCGGCCTGGTGCGGGAGACGCGAGGGAATGTGCAGCACCTCGCCCTCGCGCACGATCACTTCCTCGCCGTCGACGAGGAACCGCAGCGCGCCCTGCAGGATGTAGGTCATCTGCTCGCTCTCGTGCACGTGGATCGGCACGAGCGCGCCGCGCTTCAGATAAATCTGCGCCAGCATCTCGCGCTCGCCGGCGACGATCTTGCGCGAGATCATCTCCGTGACCTTCTCGAGCGCAATCTCGTCCCACCGGTGGAGGCTGATTCTGGGCGCCATACGAGGGCCCCACGAGTGTGCCATAATTTTTCGGCCATGAAGGGGTCGACCCTCACCAACGGCGCGGCGACGCGCTCGAAGGGGGCGGCGCGAGATTTACTGTCCGCCTATCGCCTCATGCTCCTGTCGCGGAAGATCGACGACAAGGAAATACAGCTCAAGAATCAGAGTCGGGCCTTCTTTCAGATCAGCGGCGCCGGCCACGAAGCGGTGCTCGTCGCCGCGGGGCGCCACCTCCGCGCGGGCCACGACTGGTTCCTCACCTACTATCGCGACCGCGCGCTGGCGTTGACGCTCGGCGTCACCCCCCTCGAGATGTTCCTCGGCTCGGTCGGCGCCGCGGACGATCCCGCCTCCGGGGGGCGCCAGATGCCGTCGCACTGGGCGAACCGGCGGCTCAACATCCCGTCCGCCAGCAGCGCCGTGGCGACGCAGTGCCTGCACGGCATCGGCATCGCGGAAGCCGGGCGGCTGTACGAGCGCATCGACGCGATTCCCGACCGCGCGTCGAAGTTCCAGCAGGACGAGGTCACGCTCATCACCATTGGCGAGGGCTCGACGAGCGAGGGCGAGTTCTGGGAGTCGCTCAACACGGCGTGCGTGCGCAGCCTGCCGGTGATTTACCTCATCGAGGACAACGGCTACGCGATCTCCACGCCGGTCGAAGTGCAGACGCCCGGCGGCGACCTGTCGCGTGTCGTCGAGTCGTTCCCCGGCCTGAAGGTCTTCCGCTGCGATGGCACCGACTACCTCGCCAGCGACGACACGATGCGCGAGGCCGTCGCGCACGCGCGCGCGCGCAAGGGTCCGGCGCTCGTGCACGCCCGCGTCGTGCGTCCCTACTCGCACTCCTTGTCGGACGACGAGAAGCTGTACAAGACGAAGGAGGAGCGCGACGCCGAGGCGCGGCGCGACCCGATCGTGAGGTTGCGCGACCTGATCCTATCGGAGGAGCTCGCATCGGGCGAGCAGCTCGCGGGGTTGCTCGCCGATGTGGAGCGCGAGGTCAACGCGGCGGCCGAACAGGCGCTCGCCGCTGCCAAACCCGAGCCCGACACCGCAACCCTCTACGTCTTCTCGCCCACCGTCGATCCCACGTCATCCGCCTTCGAGACCGCGCCGGCGCCGTCCGGGGCGCCCGACACGATGGTCGCCGCGATCAACGCGACGCTGCGCGACGAGATGGCGCGCAACCCGCGCATCGTCGTCTTCGGCCAGGACGTCGCGGACGCGAGCCGCGAGGGCGCGCTGGCGAAGGTGCCGGGCAAGGGCGGCGTCTTCAAGGTGACGCACGGCCTGCAGAAGCTCTACGGCGGCGACCGCGTGTTCAACTCGCCGCTCGCCGAGGCGAACATCATCGGCCGCGCGGTGGGGATGGCGTTGCGCGGCCTCAAGCCGGTCGTCGAGATCCAGTTCTTCGACTACATCTGGCCGGCCTACATGCAGCTGCGCGACGAGATGGCGATGATGCGCTACCGGTCGAACAACGGCTGGAGCTGCCCGATGGTCATCCGCGTCCCCATCGGCGGCTACCTGCGCGGCGGCGCGCCGTACCACAGCCAGTCGGGCGTCGCCATCTTCGCGCATTGCCCCGGCATTCGCCTCGTGTTCCCCTCGAACGCGCGCGACGCGGCGGGTTTGCTGCGGACGGCGATTCGCTGCGACGACCCGGTGATGTTCTTCGAGCACAAGCATCTCTACCGCCAGACGTACAACAAGGCCGAGTACCAGGGCCCCGACTACATGGTGCCGTTCGGCAAGGCCTCGGTCGTGCGCGACGGGACCGACGTCGTGATCTTCACCTGGGGCGCGCTCGTTCAGCGATCGATCGTCGCCGCGCAGCAGGCCGAGAAGGACGGCGTCAGCGCCGCCATCGTCGACCTGCGCACCATCGTGCCGCTCGACTGGGACACCATTGCCGCCTACACGCGGAAGACGAACCGGGTGATCGTCGCGCACGAGGATCAGATGACCGCCGGCTTCGGCGGGCACCTCGCCGCGCGCATCGGCCAGGACCTGTTCGACGAGCTCGACGCGCCGGTCACGCGCGTCGCCTCGCTCGATTGCCCCGTCGCCTACGCGCCGGTGCTGGAGGAAGCGATCCTTCCGGGATCGGCGGATGTGCTGAAAGCCATTCGATCAGTTGCCGCGTACTAAGCTCGCGCTTCTCGGTCTGGTGTTCGCTGCCGTCGGCTGGGCCGGCGTGAAGGTCGGCCCCTACGATCCGTTTCAGGTGTCCGCGGCGGTGCACGTCGACGTCCTGCGCCCGGTCGGCGCGCTCCCACCGCACATCAGCGGGCTGTTCGAAGAGGCCGTTGCGTTCCAGCAGGTCGCCAACGGCTACTACTTCGTCTTCGACCGCCGCGCGCATGCCATCTACATGATCGACCCCGAGCGGACGGCCGCGCGCAAGGTGGTGGACGTCGGGCAGGAGGAGGGACGCATCATCCAGCCGGGCGGGTTCGATACGACGCAGGAGGGGTCGTTCGTCGTCGCCGACGTGCCACGCGGCCAAGAGCGGCTGCAGATCTTCGGGCCGGGCGCGCTGCGCTCCGGCGGCTTCTTCCTCGCCGGCCGCTCGATGCCGCAGGTGATTGTCGGCAACTACGCGGTCACCGGGATCTCCTCGCTGCAGTTTTCCGGCGGCTCGATCTTCATCAGCGAGCCGGAGCGCGGCGCGCTCATCACCGAGTATTCGGCGGCGGGCGTCGCGCAGCGGACGATCGGGCGGCTGCGCGACACGGGCTACGAGGAGCGCGACCTGAACCTCGCCTTCAACGCCGGGCTGCCGCTCGTCGATCCGACCGGCGGCTTCTTCTACGTCTTCCTGACCGGGCAGCCGATGTTCCGCAAGTACGACGCGGCGGGCAGGCTGGTGTTCGAACGTCACATCGAAGGACGCGAGATCGACGACATGGTCGCGTCGCAGCCGACGAAGTGGCCGACGCGACGCGTCGAGGACCGGGAGGTGCCGTTCGTTCAGCCGATCGTGCGCACCGCGAGCGTGGACGCGCAGGGACAGCTCTGGATCTCGATGGTCGTACCGTTCACCTACGTCTACGACGCGGACGGCGACAAGGCGCGCACGGTGCAGTTCAGCACGACGGGGATCATCAGCCCCACCAGCCTCTTCTTCACGCGCGCCGGTCATATCCTCGTGACGCCCGGGTGCTACGAGTTCGATCCGAACCGCCGCTAGCACTCGGACAAGAGCACGAAGGCATAAGATCTTCGTGGCTAACCTCTCTTTGTGGCCGTCCAGCCCGCGCTAATCGCCTCGCACCTCACCCGCCGCTTCGACGCGCGCGTCGCCGTGGACGATGTCTCGCTCGAGCTGGCGCCGGGTGAGATCTTCGCTCTCCTCGGCCCGAACGGCGCGGGCAAGACGACGACGCTCCGGATGCTCGCCGGGCTGATCAAGCCTTCGTCCGGCAGCGTCGACGTTCGTGGCCGCATCGGCTTTCTCACGGAGGCGCCGGGCCTGTGGGATCGACTGACGGTCGAACGAAACCTGATGGTCTACGCCCGGCTGCACGGCCTCGAGGATCCTGCGCGCGCCGTCGACGAGGCGCTCGATCTGTTCGACATCGGCGGCCGCAAGCAGGACCGCGCGGCGCAGCTGTCGAAGGGGCTGAAGCAGCGCGTCGCGCTGGCGCGGACGCTCCTGCACCGGCCCGATATCGTGCTGCTCGACGAGCCGACCTCGGGCCTCGACCCGGAGAGCGCGCGCGACGTACGCGCGCTGATCCTGCGGCTGCGCAGCGAGCGGCGCGCCGTCCTCATCTCGACGCACAACCTGGACGAAGTCGAACGCGTCGCCGATCGCGTCGCGGTGCTGCGCGCGAGCCTCATCGCGCTCGACACGCCGGCGGCGCTGCGCGCGCGGCTCTTCGGTTCACGCGTGCTGGTGAGGCTCGCCCGGCCGGCCGCGCCGTTCGCCGTCGTCCTGAAGCGCGCCTTTGCCGACGTGCGGACCGACGACCGGACGCTGTCGATTGCGGTGAGCGATGTCGAACGCGCCACGCCCGGCATCGTGCGTGCGCTGGTCGAGGCCGGTGCGGACGTCGTGTCGGTCGTCGCGGACGAGGCGCCGCTCGAGGAAGTGTACCTGCGGCTGCTCGACCCCTCGCCGCGCTCCGCTCGCGCGGGGCACGACGAGGCGACGCGCTTCGCTGGCGCGGAGCACCACGAGGCGAAGCCATGAGCCGCATGGCCGCGCTGCTCGGCAAGGAGCTCGCCGACCTGCGCAACAACCCGGCGGTGTTCGTCCCGGCGATCGTCACGGGCGCGATCTCGATCGTCATGCCGTTCCTGATCGCGATCGCGGTGCCGTACTTTTCCGGCGAGCGGCTCGCGGACTCGAGCGACTTCCGGATCGCGCTCGAGATCTACCGCGATCAGCCGGCCACGCGCACCCTCGATCCCGAGGGCGCCATCCAGGCGCTGATCTTCCAGCAGTTCCTCATCCTGCTCGTCCTCACGCCGGTTGCAGGCGCCATGTCGGTGGCCGCCTACGCCGTCGTCGGCGAAAAGCAGGCACGGACACTCGAGCCGCTGCTCGCCACGCCCATCACCACCTTCGAGCTGCTCGCCGGCAAGGTGCTGGGGGCGCTCGTTCCCGGCCTCGTCCTCGCCGCCGCGTGCTTTGCACTCTACGTGGGAGGCGTCTCGCTGCTGGCCCGTCCCGGGGTCTATCGCACGCTGTTCGTTCCGCGCTCGCTGCTGACGATCTTCCTGCTCGGCCCGCTCGCGTCGCTGGCGGCGCTGCAGATGGCCGTCTGCGTGTCGTCGCGGGTGAACGACGCGCGCAGCGCCCAGCAGATCGGCGCGCTGATCATCCTGCCGATCAGCGTGCTGCTCGTCGCCGAGTTCACCAACAACCTGCAGCTCACCAGCCGCCTCGTGCTGCTCATCTCCGCGGGCCTCGCGGCGCTCAACATCGGGCTCATGGCCGTCGGCATCCGCCTGTTTGATCGCGAATCGATCCTGACGCGCTGGAAATAGGATCGTCCGATGCCGTTTGCCTCGCCCATCGACGATCGGTTCTTCGAGGACTACGTGGCCGGCGACGTTCACGAATTCGGGTCGATCGCCGTCAGCGGCGACGAGATCGTCGAGTTCGCCGCCCGCTACGATCCGCAGCCGTTTCACACGGACCGCGACGCGGCGCGGCACACGCAGTTCGGCGGGCTGATCGCCAGCGGGTGGCAGACGGCCGGCTGGATGATGCGGCTCGTCGTCGAGCATTACCTGTCCCACGTGGCGAGCCTCGCATCGCCGGGCGTCGACGAGGTGAGGTGGACGCAACCGGTGCGCCCCGGCGATACATTGTCCGTCCGCGCGACGGTCGTTGAGGCACGGCCGTCGGCATCGAAACCCGACCGCGGCCTCGTGCGGACGCTGTTCGAGGTGGTGAATCAACGCGGAGAGGTGGTCATGTCGGTGAAGGCCATGAACCTGTTGAAGCGGCGTGGCCACTAACACGCTCGCCGAGACGGGCCGCCTCGCACGCGTGCTGGTCAAGCATCCGCGCGAGGCCTTCGTGAGCGACGAGACGTGCGCCGCGCAGTGGAAGCCGCTCAACTTCAGCGCCGCCCCGGCGCTCGCGCGCGCCGCCGCGGAATACGAGGCGTTTCTCCACATCCTCGAGGGCGCGGGCGCGCAGGTCGAATTCCTTCCGGCCGACGAGCGCACGAACCTGGATTCGATCTACGCGCGCGACGCGTCCATCGTCTGCGCGCGTGGCGTCATCCTCGGCAGGATGGGCAAGCGGCTGCGCGCGGCCGAGCCGTCGGCGCAGAAGGTGGCGTTCCGCGGGCTCGGCGTGCCGATCGCCGGCGAAATCACCGAGCCGGGCTGCCTCGAGGGGGGCGACGTCGTCTGGCTGGACGACCGCACGATCGCGGTCGGCCACGGTTATCGCACCAACGAGGACGGCATTCTCCAGCTTCGAGCGATCCTCGCCGACTCGATCGACGAGATGATCGTCGTTCCGCTGCCGCACTGGCGCGGCCCCGGCGACGTGCTCCACCTGATGTCGCTCATCAGCCCCGTCGACAGCGACCTCGCGGTCGTGTACTCAGCGCTGCTTCCGGTCCCGTTCCGCCAGGAACTGCTCGAGCGCGGATATGCGCTGGTCGAAGTGCCCGAAACGGAGTTCGACACGATGGGTACTAACGTGCTTGCGCTCGGCCCACGCGACTGCGTCATGCTCGCCGGGAATCGGCGGACGCGCGGCGCGCTGGAGCACGCGGGCGCACGCGTGACCGAGTATGCCGGCGACGAGATCAGCGTCAAGGGCGCCGGGGGGCCGACGTGCCTCACTCGGCCGCTGGCTCGAGCTCCGGCACGACGGGACTGACCGGCTCGTGATGCGCTGGCGCCGGGTCCACGCGCGGCAGCCAGAACGCGAGCACGCCGATGCCGGGCAGGTACGAACAGAGGCGGTAAACGTAGTAGATGTCGGTGCGGTCCGCGAGCGCGCCAAGCACCGCCGCGCCGATGCCGCTGATGCCGAACGCCACGCCGAAAAACAGCCCGGCGATCATGCCGACGCGCCCCGGCATCAGCTCCTGCGCGTAGACGACGATGACCGAGAACGCGGAGGCGAGCACCATGCCGATGATCACGGTGAGGATGCGCGTCCAGAACAGGTTCGCGTACGGGAGCGCCAGCGTGAACGGCAGCACGCCGAGGATCGACGCGAGGATCACCTGCCGGCGGCCGATGCGATCGCCGACGGGTCCGCCGATGATCGTGCCGGCCGCGACCGCGCCGAGGAACACGAAGAGGTGAATCTGCGCGCTCTGCACCGTGAGGCCGAAGCGGCTGATCAGATAGAACGTGTAATAGCTCCCGAGGCTTGCCAGGTAGACGAATTTCGAGAAGAGCAGCGCCAGCAGGATCAGGACCGCCGTCATGACCTGGCGCGACGAGACCGGGTCATGACGCGCCGCCGCCGCGCGCCGCGCGGCATGCATCGCGCCGCTTCCCTTGTACCAGCTGCCGACGCGCACGAGAAACATCATCGCCACGAGCGCGGCGATCGAGAACCACGCGATGCTCGACTGCCCGTTCCGCAGCACGATGAACGCCGCCAGCAGCGGACCGAGCGCCGAGCCGAAGTTGCCGCCGACCTGGAAGAACGACTGCGCGAAGCCGTGGCGGCCGCCCGACGCCGCACGCGCCATCCGTGACGACTCTGGGTGGAAGATCGACGAGCCGAGACCGACGAGCGACGTCGCCGCGAGCACCATCGTGAAGCTGCCGGCCTTCGAGAGCAGGAGCATGCCGGACAGCGAGAAGCCCATGCCCGCCGCGAGCGCGTACGGCCTCGGATGCCGATCCGAGTAGTGGCCGACGACCGGCTGGAGCAGCGCGCCGGTCAACTGCAGGACGAAGGTGATGAGGCCGACCTGCGTGAAATCGAGCTGGAAGTTCTGCTTGAGGATTGGATAGATGGCGGGGATCAGCGACTGCATCATGTCGTTGAGCAGGTGGCAGAAGCTGAGCGTCGCCAGGATTTCGAATGCGGTGTCCACGTTGGTTGGCCGTTGGTCGTTGGTCGTTACACGTCAGTCGTCGGGAGTCTGGATTCTTACGATATCAAACTACGAGCGACGACCAGCGGCCAACGACTCACCGACGACGAACCGGTAGAATCGCGGGATGGTGATTCGATCGGTAGCCGTCCTGGGCGCGGGCACCATGGGCGCGCAGATTGCGGCGCACTTCGCCAACGCCGGCGTCCCGGCGCTCCTGCTCGACGTGACCGCGGATGCGGCGCGCGACGGGCTCAAGCGCGCGCGCACACTGAAGCCTGATCCGTTCTTCACGCCCGATACGTGGAAGCTGGTGTCGACCGGCGGCTTCGACGACCTCGCGCGCATCGGCGAGAGCGACTGGATCCTCGAAGCGGTCGTCGAGCAGCTCGACATCAAGCGCTCGCTGCTCGAGAAGGTCGATGCGGCGCGCCGCGCGGGATCGATCGTCAGCTCGAACACGTCGGGCATCCCGATCGCCGCGCTGGCCGAAGGCCGCAGCGCCGACTTCCGCCGCCACTGGCTCGGGACGCACTTCTTCAACCCGCCGCGCTACCTGCACCTGCTCGAGCTGATTCCCACCGCCGACACCGCGAAGGATGTCGTCGAGGCGGTGACCGCGTTCGCCGACCACCATCTCGGCAAGGGAGTGGTCATCGCGAAGGACTCGCCGAACTTCATCGGCAATCACATTGCGCTCTACGGCGTCGTGCAGATCCTCAAGCAGGTCGAATCGGGCGCCTACACGATCGAGGAGGTGGACGCGATCACGGGTCCTGCGCTCGGACGGCCGAAGAGCGCCACGTTCAGGACGCTCGACCTCGCGGGCATCGACATCCTGGCGCACGTCGTCCACAACCTGTACGAGCGGCTTCCCGATGAAGCGGCGCGCCGGGAGTTCGTGCTGCCGGCGTTTGTCGAGAAGATGATCGAACGCAAGATGGTCGGCGAAAAGACCGGCCAGGGGTTTTACAAGCGCGTCAAGGGCACCGGCGGTGAATCGGAAATCCTGACGCTGGATCCCGCGACGCTCGAGTACCGTCCGCGCCAGTCGCCGCGCCTCGGCTCGCTCGAAGCGGCCGCGGCGATAACCGACTTGCGCGAGCGCCTCCGCACCCTCTACAGCGGCAAGGACAAGGTCGGCGAGTTCCTGCGCCGGACGCTGACCCCGACGCTCGAGTACGCCGGCAAGGTCACGCCGCAGATTGCCTACTCGCCGGACGACGTCGATCGAGTCATGCGGTGGGGCTTTGGCTGGGAGCTCGGGCCCTTCGAGGTGAAGGAGGCGCTCGACGGTCACGTTCGCGAGGTGCCGCCGTCGGCTCCGGACCTTCACCTGCTCAAGTCGGTGAAGGATCGCAATCGCGTCGTCAGGAAGAACGCCGGCGCGAGTCTCGTCGATCTCGGCGACGGCGTGCTCTGCGTCGAGTTCCACTCGAAGATGAACGCCATCGGCGGCGACACCATCCAGATGCTGCACGCGGGGCTGAAGGAAGCCTCGGCGAACTTCGCCGCGCTCGTCGTCGGCAACGAGGGCGAGCACTTCTCCGCCGGCGCGAACATCATGCTGCTCCTCCTCGAGGCGCAGGAGGAGAACTGGGACGAAGTGGACCTGATGGTGCGCGCCTTTCAGAACGCGACGATGGCGCTGCGCTACGCGGACGTGCCGGTGATCGTCGCGCCGGCAGGTCTCGCGCTCGGCGGCGGCTGCGAGATCGTGCTGCACGCGGACCGCGTGCAGGCTGCGGCCGAAAGCTACATCGGGCTCGTCGAGGCGGGTGTCGGGCTCATCCCGGCGGGCGGCGGGACGAAGGAGATGGTCGCGCGCGCCGCCGAGCAGATGCCGCCCGGGTCGACGGACTTCCTGCCGCCGATTCAGCGCGCGTTCGAAGCCATCGGCTTCGCGAAGGTGTCCGCGAGCGCGCCCGACGCGCAGCGCATCGGCTATCTGCGGCCCGTCGATGCGGTGTCAATGAATCGCGAGCGGCTGATGGCAGACGCGAAAGCGAAGGCGCTGCAGCGTGTCGCGGAAGGCTACCAGCCGCCGGCGCCGCGGACGGCGATTGCCGTCGGCGGCGACGCGGTGCTCGCGCCGCTGAAGCTCGGCATCCACCTCGCGTGGCGCGCGGGACGCATCAGCGATCACGACGCGCTCATCGGGCGCAAGCTGGCGACGATCATGGCGGGCGGAGCGCTGCCGCATCCGTCGACGGTCAGCGAGCAGCAGCTGCTCGACCTGGAGCGCGAGGCGTTCCTGAGCCTGGTGGCCGAGCGCAAGACGCAGGAGCGGATTCAGGCGACGCTGAAGACGGGCAAGCCGTTGCGGAACTAGTCAGTCGGTAGTGGGCAGGGGGCAGGGGGCAGTGGCCGGTGGGCAGAAGGTTCGATGAGGATCGTTGACCGCGGCTCTGGTGTTCCTGTCGTCGTGATTCCCGGCGTGCAGGGGCGCTGGGAATGGATGAAGCGGGGCATCGACGCGCTGGCGCAGCGAAGCCGCGTCATCACGTTCTCGCTTGCCGACGAGCCCTCCTCCGGGGCGCGATTCGAGGAGGCGCTCGGCTTCTGGAATTACGTCGACCAGGTGCGCGACGCGCTCGACGCGCGCGGCCTCGACCGTGCGGCGATTTGCGGCGTGTCGTTCGGCGGGCTGATTGCGGCGGCCTTCGCCGCGCGGTATCCGGCCCGCGTGTCGTCGCTGCTCTTCGTGTCGGCGCTGCCGCCGTCGTGGCGGCCGGACGCGCGCGCCTCGATCTACCTCCGGCACCCGTGGGTCCTGTCGCCGCTCTTCTGCGTCGGGGCGGTCGGCTTCTACGGCGAAATTGCGGCTGCAAGTGACAGTTGGTGGAGCGGAATCGCTGCAGCGTGCGGCGCCGGAAGCACCGTTCTCGGCCACATGTTTCACCCCGGCCGTATGGCGCGACGTGTGCATCTCTTCACGGCGGTGGGGATCGACCCCGGGCTCTCGCGCGTCAAAGTACCTACACTGGTGGTCACGGGCGAGGAAGCGCTCGAGCGTGTCGTGCCGCCGCGCCTGTCGCGGGAATACGCCGCCATCTGGCCGCACGCGCGCGTCGAGACGCTGCGGCGCACGGGACATCTCGGGATGATTACGCGGCCGCACGAATTTGCCGCGCTCGTCACGCGTTTTCTCGCCGAGTCGGAACAGAAGATTGCCTGACCCTCTCCGGGAGATCGCCGGTCCGGCGGGACCGCTGGAGGTGCTGCTCGAGCAGCCGGCCGGCGGCGTGCGCGCGGCCGTCGTCTTCGCGCACCCGCTGCCGACGCACGGCGGCACGATGCACACGAAGGTCGTCTACCAGGGGGCGAAGGCGCTGGCGCGCACCGGCTGCGCGGTGCTGCGGTTCAATTTCCGCGGCGTCGGCCGCAGCGCGGGCGAGTGGGACGACGGGCGCGGCGAGTGCGACGATTTCCGCGCCGCGATCGATTTCATGCAGGTGCAGTATCCCGGAAAGGAGCTGTGGGCGGCCGGTTTCTCGTTCGGCGCCTATGTTGCGCTGACGACCGGCGCGCGCGACGATCGGATCTGCACGGTGATCGGCATCGCGCCGCCGGTGAACCGCTACGACTTCGCGCCGGTGAAGCAGTCGGCCAAGCCGAAGTTCATCATCCACGGCGAGGCCGACGAGTTGATTCCACTGAAGCAGGTGCGCGAGTTCTACGCGCAGCTTGCGGACCCAAAGGAGCTGGTCGAGATCGATCGCGCCAACCACCTCTTCGACGGCCAGGTCGGCGAGGTGGCGGACGCGCTCGAGGATCTGCTGGCGGATTTCTCATGCAGGACGCAGTAATCGTTGCAGCGACACGCACGGCGGTCGGCCGCGCGCCGAACGGGGCGCTGAGGACCGTTCGGCCCGACGAGATGGCGGCGGCCGTCATCGCCGAAGCACTCCGCCGCGCGCCGGGGATCGAGGCGTCGGACGTCGAGGACGTCATCCTCGGCTGCGCGATGCCCGAGGCGGAGCAAGGGCTCAACGTCGCGCGCATCGCGAGCCTTCGCGCCGGCGTGCCGGTGAGCGCCTCGGCCGTCACCATCAACCGGTTCTGCTCGTCCGGCCTGCAGGCCATCGCCTACGCCGGCGAGCGCATCATGTGCGGCTTCGGCAACGTCGTCGTGGCCGGCGGCACCGAGTCGATGAGCATGGTGCCGATGGGCGGCAACAAGGTCTCGCCGAACCCGGCGCTCGTCGACAGCTACCCCGACGTGTACCTGAGCACGGGGCTGGTTGCCGAGAACCACGCGCGCGACAACACCATCTCGCGCGAGGAGCAGGATGCCTTCGCGCTGCGCAGCCATCAGCGCGCGATCGCGGCCATCGATTCCGGCCGATTCGCCGGCGAGATCACGCCGCTCGTCTACAAGGTCGCGCTGCCCAACGGAAACGGCAAGCCGACGGTGCGCGAGCTGACGTTCAACGTCGACGAAGGGCCGCGGCGCGACACCTCCGCGCAGGCGCTCGCGTCGCTGCGGCCCGCGTTCCACGCGTCCGGCACGGTGACGGCGGGTAACTCGTCACAGACGAGCGACGGCGCTTCCGCGGTGCTGGTCACGTCGGCCGCGTTCGCGAAGGAGCGCGGCCTGAAGCCGCTCGCGCGGTTCGTCACCTTTGCAACGGCCGGCGTGGAGCCCGAGCGCTTCGGCATCGGGCCCGTGCCCGCCATTCGCAAGGCACTGAAGATCGCGGGCCTGTCGCTCGAGCAGATCGACCTCGTCGAGCTGAACGAAGCCTTCGCGGCGCAGGTCCTCGCCTGCCTGCGCGAGCTGCCGATCGACCCCGAGCGTCTCAACGTCAACGGCGGCGCGATCGCGCTCGGGCATCCGCTCGGCTGCACCGGCGCCAAGCTGACGACGAGCCTGCTGCACGAGATGCACCGGCGCCAGTCTCGATACGGAATGGTGACGATGTGCGTCGGCGGTGGCATGGGCGCCGCCGGAATCTTCGAACGAATGTAGGGTCCGGCTGAAGCGGGACCTACGCAATCACGCGGCCCAGGAGACACGATGAGTATCACGACCACCGCACGAAAAGGCGCTAGCTGGCTGCTCGAGGAAACCGACGCATCCTCCATCTTCACGCCGGAGAAGCAATCGGAAGAACATCGGCTCATGGCGCAGACGGTCGACGAGTTCGTCGACAACGAGGTGATGCCGAACATCGACCAGCTCGAGACGAAGGACTGGAAGCTGGCGCGCACGCTGATCCGCCGCGCCGGCGAGCTCGGGCTGCTCGGCATCAGCGTTCCCGAGCAGTACGGCGGCCTCGATCTCGACAAGGCGTCGGCGCTCGTCGTCTCCGAGCGCATGGCCCGCTCCGCGTCGCTCGGCGCCGCCTACGGCGCGCAGGCCAACCTGACGATCATTCCGCTGGTGCTCTTCGGCACCGAGTCGCAGAAGGCGAAGTACCTGCCGGGCCTCGTCTCGGGCGAGACCGTCGGCGCCTACTGCCTGAGCGAGTCCGGCTCGGGCTCCGACGCGCTCGCGGCGCGCACGCGCGCGACCAAGCAGGCCGACGGCAGTTGGGTCCTCAACGGCGAGAAGATGTGGATCACCAACGGCGGCTTCGCCGACGTCTTCCTCGTCTTTGCGCAGGCGGACGGCGAGCAGTTCACCGCTTTCATCGTCGAGCGCGCGTTCGGCGTGAAGTCGGGCAACGAAGAGCACAAGATGGGGCTGCACGGCTCCTCGACGACACCGGTCCTGCTGCAGGACGTCAAGGTGCCGGCCGACAACGTGCTCGGCGAGATCGGCAAGGGGCACAAGGTCGCGCTGAACACGCTGAACTTCGGGCGCTTCAAGCTCGGCGCGATGTGCAGCGGCGGGTGCCGTGCGGCGATCGCCGAGGCGGCGAAGTACGCGAAGCAGCGCAAGCAGTTCGGCCATCCCATCGCGGATTTCGGCGCCATCAAATACAAGCTCGGTGAGATGACGGCGCGGACGTATGCGCTCGAGAGCCTGATGTACCGGACCGCCGGTTTGATCGACGCGACCGTTGCCGATGCCGGCAGCCATGGCGGCCCGGCGATCGCGTCGGCGCTGGAGGAGTTCGCCGTTGAAGCGTCGATCGCGAAGGTGCTGGGCAGCGAGGTGCTCGACTACGTGCTCGACGAGAACGTGCAGATTCACGGCGGCAACGGCTTCGTGAAGGACTATCCCGCCGAGCGGTTCTATCGCGACGCGCGCGTCAACCGCATCTTCGAGGGGACCAACGAGATCAACCGGATGCTGATTCCCGGCATGCTGATTCGCCGCGCGCTGAAGGGCGAGATCGGCCTCATCCCCGCGGCCAAGCGGCTGCAGGACGAACTGCTGTCCCCGTCGGGCGCGTCGCTGTCGGCCGACGAGGGGCTCGACGCGGACCTGAAGACCGTGGCGGCGCTCAAGAAGGTGGCGCTGATGGTGCTCGGCACCGCGATGCAGACCTACGGTCAGAAGCTGACGGACGAGCAGGAGGTCCTGAGCGCGGCGGCGGACATCCTGATCGACATCTTCGCCGCGGAAAGCGCCGTGCTGCGCGCGCGCGAAGCCGTGAAAAGCGGACGCGCCGACGCGGCGCTGCACGAGGCGGCCGCGCGCACGTTCGTCAACGACGCCACGCAGCGCGTGCAGGCCGCCGCGACCAATGCGCTTGCCGCGATGGCCGAGGGCGACACGCTGCGCACGCTGCTCGCCGCGCTGCGCCGCGTGCTGAAGGCGACCCCCGTCAACACGGTCGCCCTCCGCCGGACGCTGGCCGACGCCACGGTGGCGCGCGGCAGTTATATTGTTAGTTAGTGGTTTTTGGACAATCTGCCGGGTCCGAAAGGACCCGGCCTACGCTGCGCATTGCGCTCGTCATTGCCGCGCTCCTCGGCGCCTGCACGTCGGGGCCGCCGGCGCCCGATGACGATGCCGCGAGCTACGTCACCGCCGTCGAGAACGCGCGCGCGGAAAAGGACCGGACGCTGGCCGCCGATCCGGAGAGCGTTCCCGTCGCCAAGCGTGCGCTCCTGCTGCCGCTGAAGTACTACCCCGTCGACCCCGCCTACAAGGTGCCGGCCTCGCTCAAGCTGGCGAACGAGCGGCCGGTGTCCGACATGCCGACCTCGACGGGAACGAACCGGAAGATGCAGCGCGTCGGCGTCCTCGAGTTCACGCTCCAGGGAACGCAGATGTCGCTCGAATCGTTCGTCGAGGCGGGCACGCAGCAGATCACGTCGCTCTTCGTGCCGTTCGCCGATCAGACCACGGGCACGGAAACATATTCCGCCGGCCGCTATCTCGACCTGAAACCGACCGCCACGGGCTTCTACGTGATCGATTTCAACCTCGCCTACAACCCGACCTGCGCCTACAACCCGACGTGGGAGTGCCCCTATCCGCCGGCGGCGAACCGCCTCAAGGTGCCCATTCGCGCCGGCGAGAAGGCGCCCCCCGAAGCGCCCGCGGCGAAGGCCCCGGGCGCGTGACCTCCGCGCTCCAGGCGATTGTCTTCGACTTCGACGGGGTCATTGCCGACAGCGAGCCGCTGCACCTGAAGGCGTACCAGCAGGCGCTCGCCGGCGAAGGGCTGCGCCTCGAACGCGAGGAATACTTCGCCCGCTATCTCGGCTACGACGACGTCGGGATGCTGCAGGCGCTGGCGCGCGACCGCCGCCTGGCGTGGACCGATCGGGACATCACGGCGCTCGTCACGCGGAAGGGCATGAAGCTGCAGGCGATGCTCGAAGGTGACGAGGTGCTCTTTCCGGGCGCCGCCGACTTCGTGCGCGCGGCCGCGGCCGCCGTGCCGATCGCGATCGCGTCGGGCGCGCTCCGCCACGAAATCGTGCAAATCGTCAACGCCGCCGGGTTGGGCGGCCTCTTCGCCGCGATCGTCGCATCGGGCGACACCCCGCAGAGCAAGCCGTCGCCCGCCCCGTATCTGCTGGCGTTCGAGCGGCTGCAGGAGGCCGCGGGCAGGCCGCTCGACCGCCAGCGCTGCGTGGCGATCGAGGACTCCGTGTGGGGACTCGAATCGGCACGCGAAGCCGGGTTACGCTGTGTAGGAGTCACGACGAGCTATCCGGCCGCCGAGCTGACGGGCGCGGAGCTGGTCGTGGGCGGACTCGACGCCCTGTCGCTTCCGATGCTCGAAGACCTGGTGAAATGAAGAAAGAGCTGGCGGACGCGCTCACCTCGGCTTCCAACGCCCCGGGCACCGCGCTGGCGCACGCGGCGCTCGTCATTGCGAGCATCGAATACCCACGCATCGATCCCGAGCCGTACGTCTCGCAGCTGGACGGGATGGGCGCCGCGGCGGCGAAGTTCATTCATTCCCGTGCGCAAGACACCGGCGACACCTCCACGCTTGCGTGCGTGCGCGCGCTCAACATGTATCTCTTCCAGGAGCAGGGTTTCTCGGGCAACGAGCGCTACGAGGACCCGCGCAACAGCTGCCTGAACGAGGTCCTCGACCACCGCACGGGGATTCCGATCACGCTCTCGCTCGTCTACATGGAAATCGCGCGCCGCGCCGGGCTGCACATCGACGGCGTCAACTTTCCCGGGCATTTCCTCGTGCGCAGCCCCGACGTCGGCAAGCGCACGACGAGCGGCCTGCTCATCGATCCATTCCACGGCGGCGCGCTGCTCTCGGAGCACGACTGCCGCGTGCTGCTGCAGAAGCACGTGGGCAGCGAGATCGCGTTCAGCAAGTCGCTGCTCGCGCCCGCCACGCGCAAGGAAATCATCGTGCGGATGCTGCTGAACCTGAAGCGCATCTACGTCCACATGCGCTCGTTCCCGCAGGCGCGCACGGTCACCGAGCTGCTCGTCGCGCTCACGCCCTCCGCGCTCAGCGAGCTGCGGGACCGGGGCCTCCTCAACTACCACCTCAACGACGTCACCGGCGCGCTGCGCGATCTGCAGACGTACTTGAAGCTCTCGAGCATGAGCGAGATGGATAAAGAGGCGCGCGAGGAGCACGACCAGATCTGGGAGCACGTCAAGACACTGCGGCGCCGGGTCGCGGCGCTGAACTAGATTCGCCGCAGTCTTCACTGCATGACCTGACCACGGGCCACGGAGACACAGAGACACGGAGATCTTTTTTGACTGTGGTGCTCTCTGTTCCGTTGTGCGTATCGGCTGGTTAATGGGCTGGATTGCTCTGCTCGCCGCCGCGCTGTACTACCATCCGTGGGTGACCACTACGCTGGTTGGCGTAACCATTACGCTGATTGGCGTAACCATCCGCCTCCGTGTCTCCGTGCCTCCGCGGCAAAAGCTGTGGAAAATGTCGGAGTAAGATCCGTCGAAAGGTGATGCTCATGATCAAGCGAGTGGTTCTGTATGGGGGTGCTGCCGCCCTGCTGCTGTTCGGTGGCGCGGCGGCGAGTGCGCAGACCGCATCGGGGACGATTCGCAGCTTCGAGGAGCACTGCGCGACATGCCACCGCAATCCCGGTGTCGCGCGGGCGGCGGGCGCAGAGCAGGCGCCCGACCTCGACGCGCTCCGCAGGCTCTCGCCCGACACGGTCTTCGCGGCGATCACCATGACCCCGACGCCGGCGCACGCGCAGGCCGTCGCCGACGCCAGCGACGTTGTCAAGCGCGGGTATGCCGAGTTCCTCGGAGGCCGGAAGATCGGAAGCATTCCCGCCGGCGATCCGAAGGCGATGCCGAATCAGTGCCCGGCGAGCGCGAAGCTCACCGATCCGTCGGCGGGTCCTGCGTGGAACGGCTGGAGCGCCGACGCGACCAACGCCCGGTTCCAGTCGGCGAAAGCCGCGGGGATCACCGCCGCGCAGGTGCCAAACCTGAAACTGAAATGGGCCTTCGGGCTACCCAACGCCGCGTCGATGTACAGCCAGCCGACCGTGGCCGGCGGACGCGTCTTCTTCGGTGCGGACACCGGCTACGTCTACGCGCTCGACGCGAAGAGCGGCTGCGTCGCGTGGGGTTTCCAGGCGTCGTCCGGCGTTCGCAACGCACCGAGCGTCGGTCCCGTCAAGGGGCACGCCGGCTCGTCGTACGCGGTCTACTTCGGCGACCTGCGCGGCAACGTCTACGCGCTCGACGCGGCGACCGGCAGGGCGCTCTGGATCGTCAGCGCCGACCCGCATCCGCTCGCCGCGGTCACCGGCTCGCCCATCCTGCACAAGGGACGCCTTTACGTCCCGCTGGCCTCGCGCGAGGAAGCCGCGGGCGGCGGCCCCGATTACCCCTGCTGCACCTTCCGCGGCAGCATCGTCGCGCTCGACGCGGACACCGGGAAGCAGGCCTGGAAGACGTTCATCATCAGCGAAGAACCGAAGCCGACGAAGAAGAACACGCGCGGCGTGCAGCTCTACGCGCCGTCCGGCGGCGGCATCTGGGACACGCCGACGATAGACGAGGCGCGCGGCGCGCTCTACATCGGCACCGGCGACGCGTACAGCAGGCCCGTCTCCGCGACCACGACCGACGCGGTGATGGCGCTCGACCTCGCGACGGGCAAGCCGCGCTGGACCGTGCAGCACACGCCGGACGACGCGTGGCTCGTCGGCTGTGAGACGACCAGCCCGTCGGAGAACTGCCCCGCCAACATCGGGCCCGACTGGGACTTCGGCGACTCGCCGATCATGCGCACGCTGAACGACGGCCGCACGATCGTCATCTCCGGGCAGAAGAGCGGCGAAGTCTACGCGCAGGACGTGCGCGACGGGAAGGTGATCTGGAAGGCGTCGCTCGTCGAGAAGCTCGCCCGTGGCGAAATCACCTTCGGCGGCGCGGCGGACGATCAGCGCGTCTACTTCGGCACGCGCAGCGGCGCCGTCTGGGCGCTCGATCTGAAGACCGGCGAGAAGAAATGGACGACGCCGGTGGCGCCGATCCCGCAGCGGCAATCGGGACAGACCGCGGCGCTCACGGTCATCCCCGGCATCGTGTTCTCGGGCGGGCAGGACGGCGTGCTGCGCGCGTTCGCGGCGGCCGACGGCAGGCAGGTCTGGGAGTTCGACACCCTCCGCGACTTCATGACGGCCAACGGCGTCGCGGCACGCGGCGGCGCGATGGGAGCGCCCGGACCGGCCGTCGCCGGCGGGATGCTGTTCCTCGGCTCCGGCTACACGGGCCTGGGCAACGGACGCGGCGGCAACGTACTGCTGGCGTTCGAGACCGACGAGAGCCGATCCACACGGTAGGCCGCCATGACCACGAAGTCCTCAGATCTGGTGTCGATCGGCACGTTCCGATCGACCGCCGATGCGCGGATCGCGCAAGGGATTCTCGACGAAGCCGGCATCGAGTCGATGATCCGCTCCGACAACGCGGGCGGCATGTATCCGGCCATCGACGGCGCCTATCTGCTGGTGCGCGCCGAAGACGTCGACAGGGCCAACGACGCGCTCGCCGAAACCGAAGAACCCGAAGAAACAGAGTAGGCTGCGCGCCTTCGTGGTTATCCGGTTTGCGCGATCTCGTCGTAGAGAAACGCCGAGGCGATGATGCCGTTGTGGAAGTTCGAGAGATCGAGCTTCTCGTTCGGCGCGTGCGCGTTCTCGTCCGGCAGTCCCACGCCGAACAGCACGCTCGGCAGGCCGAGCTCCTCCTGGAACGTCGAGACCACGGGGATGGAGCCCCCTTCCCGGTTGAAGACCGGCGCCTTCCCGAACCCCTTCTCGATCGCGCGCCCGGCGGCGCGCACGTACTTGTTGTCGAACTCGGTCATCCACGGCTTGCCGCCGTGCATGCGCGTCACCTTCAGCTCCACCGTCTTCGGCGCGATCTTGTTGATGTAGGCCTCGAACAGGTCGCCGATCTTCTTCGGGTCCTGGTCGGGCACGAGGCGCATGCTCACCTTGGCCATCGCGATCGCCGGCAGCACGGTCTTCGCGCCCTCGCCCGTGAAGCCTGACAGCAGGCCGTTGACCTCGAAGGTCGGCCTCGCCCAGACGCGCTCGAGCGTCGAGTAGCCCGTCTCGCCGAACAGCTTCGGCGCGCCGAGCTCCTTTCGATAACGCGTCTCGTTGAACGGCAGCTTCTTCCATTCCGCCCGCTCCGCCTCGCTCAACTGCCGCACGTCGTCGTAGAAGCCGGGAATCTTGATGCGGCCGCTCTTGTCCTTCATCTGCGCCAGCAGGGTCGCCAGCACGAACGCGGGGTTGGCGACCGCGCCGCCAAACGATCCCGAGTGCAGGTCGGAGTTGGTGCCGCGGAGATCGATCTGGAAGTAGGTGAGGCCGCGCAGCCCGTAGCAGATCGACGGGATGCCACGGTCGAACATCGGCGAGTCGGAGATGACGACCACGTCGGCGGCGAGATCGGCCTTGTGCGACCGCACGAACTCGTCGAGGTGGACGCTGCCGACTTCCTCCTCCCCCTCGATGAAGAACCTGATGTTCAGCGGCAGGCGGCCCGCCTTCTTCATGTGCGCTTCCACCGCCTTGATGTGCATGAACACCTGTCCCTTGTCGTCCGCCGAGCCGCGCGCGTAGATCTCGCCGTCGCGCACGGTCGCCTCGAAGGGCGGCGTGGTCCACAGGTTGAGCGGATCGACCGGCTGCACGTCGTAGTGGCCGTAGAAGAGGATCGTCGGCTTGCCCGGCGCGTTCAGCCAGTCGCCGTAGACGACCGGATTGCCCGGCGTGTCGATCAGCCGCACGTGCTCCATGCCCGCGCCCGTGAGCGCGTCCGCCGTCCACTGCGCCGCGCGCCGGATGTCCGCGGCGTGTTCGGGCAGCGCGCTGATGCTCGGGATGGCGAGGTACTGCTTGAGCTCGTCGAGATAGCGATCACGGTTGACGTTGATGTAGTCGACGACGTCGTTCATGGCTCAATGATATGCCACGCATCTCCGTCGCGGCGGGCCTTGCCTTCGCGTTCCAGCTTCACGAGGTGGGCGAGCACGCTCTCGCGCGCGACCGGCACGAGCGGCCGCGCCAGCGACGGGTAGATTCTCGCGACCATCTGCGTCGGATCGGTGATGCCGATGCGCAGCGCGGCGACGACCTGCTGCTCGCGCAGCGCCCGGTGCTCGATGTACTCGCGCATCAGCTCGATGGGATGGTCGATCACGGGGCCGTGCGCCGGCAGCATCTCCACCGGATCCAGCGCGATGACCCGTTCGAGCGACGCGAGATAGGAGGCGACGTCGCCGCCGAGGCTTGGCGGAATCACCACGGTCGAGCCCTGCCACGCCAGATCGCCGCAGAACAGCAGCCGGCCTTCCTGCTCCCAGAAGCAGAGATGATCCGGTGAGTGTCCCGGTGTGTGAATCGCGATCAACGACGAATCGCCTGCGGGAACCACCTCGGCGTCGGTCAGCGGTTCCCACCGCACGTGCCACTGACGGTCGTGGTCCGGCCATGGCATCTTCAGGAACCTGACGTGCGGCATCTTCTCCGCGATCGCCGCGGCGCCGGACGCGTGATCGACGTGGCTGTGGGTCACGAGTACCTGCGCGAGCCGCGCGCCGTCGAGCGCCCGTTCGAGCGCCTCGAGGTGCTGCGGCTCGCCCGTGCCGGCATCGATCAGCGTCGGCACGTGCCCGGGCAGCAGCCACGTCGTGTTGCCGTCGCCGGTCAGTGGACTCGGGTTGAACGCGTGCACGGCAATCGGCTTCATCGCTTCCATCCAACGGCGATCGACAGGATCACGTAATACACGGGAAACACGAGCGACCCCCACAGGAGCAGCGCCGAAACGGCCGGGAGCTGCCACAGCATCACCAGCAGCGTAATGCCCCACGCCAGGCCGAGCGCCACCGTCACGCCGCGCCACGCCGGCGTCCGGCTCGGATAGACGTAGCGGATGGGGACGAACACCAGGACGGCGAGCGCCAGCAGCACGATCGTGTTGACGAGTTGCGGCGTTCGCATGACGTACAGGTAGAACACGACGATGTTCCAGTACGAGGGAAAACCGGTGAAGAAGTGATCGCTGGTTTTCGCGTCCTCGCGGTTGAACCCGTAGGCGCTCGACAGCAGCATCGCGCCGCCGACGGGCACCGTCCAGGCATCCGGCACCAGCAGCACCCTCCAGAGGATGACGGCCGGTACGAACACGTACGTCAGGTAATCGACGATGTCGTCGAGCTTGGCGCCGTTGAACCAGGGGATCCGCTGCGACACACGAGCGGCGCGCGCGAGGACGCCGTCGCTCGCGTCGATGACGATGGCGGCGGCGAGCCAGAGGAACGAATCGCGGATGCGGTACTCGAAGATGGCGCGGGTGGCGAGGAGCGCGGCCACCGAGCTGCTCGCGGTGTAGAGATGAACGAGCCAGGGAGCAAGCAAGTGGAAAAGTAGAGAAGTGGAAAAGTGGAAAAGTAAGTGGAAAGTGGAAAGTAAGTAAGTGGAAAGTGATCAGGTCATACGTTTCATCACAGGCGGCGCACGACCGCCGGAAAATCGCGCCACACGGGGACGCCACAGAAATGCGACCCCTCCGTGCAGCGGGGAGAGATGAGGCCGTTGCGGATGACGCACGGCGGCCCGATGTAGCGGCCGATGCGCGGGTGCGCCGCGCGCACCTCCTCGATTTCGTCCATCGACGCCAGGAAGATTTCTTCCTGCGCGTTGAAGCAGGTGCGCAGCGTCCACTTGTGGAGCAGCGCCAGCAGCGAGCCGGACTCGACCAGGCGCAGCGTCTTGGCGTTCGGCAGCACGTAGAGCGCGAACTCGAGCGGCACCCCGAGCTCCAGCAGCCGGTTCTTCGACGTCCACGCCTCGCGCATCGCGCAGTCGTAGACTGCCCGCGCGCGCGGGTTGGCGGCGACGAGGCGCGGCGTGATGTAGTCGGGCGAGGTGGTGTCGGCAAACGTCATGAGCGGGCGCGAGGCGGGAACCATGCGGTGCCGCTGGTCCTGCGAGTCGGCCGTGTGGCTGAGGCGCTTCTCGAAGACGTAGGTCGCGTGGTGCAATGCCCGCATCAGCGGCGAGTGATACGAGACGTTGAGCACGTCGAGGCGGTAGGGATTCAGCGCCGGGTTCATCACCCGGTCAATTGCCTCGTCATCGCCCATCTCGTCCGGCAACAGGCCGAAGACCGAGCGCACGGCTTCCGCGACGATCGCTTCCGCTGCGGGTGAGGCGTCGCGCAGCCTCGACCAGCGTCCATTCAGCCGTGCGTCGAAGGCGGCGGCATAGCGATCGCCGTCGCCGCGCGGACCGGGAAAGCCCGCTTCGGGCAGGTCGTCACCCTCGATCGGCTCGAGACCGACCTTCTCGAAAAACAGCGGGTCCCACGCGGTGACCAGGCGCACCATCTCGCCGACGACCTGGCGCGTCTCGTACGGCGCGTCGCCGCTGTTCATCATCCGGTTGAGGCGATGGAGCACGATGCCGGAAATCGTGTGGACCATCGACGTGAACGCCGCGATCGGAATGACGTAGCGCGCGGTTTCAATCGCCCGCTTCTCGGCGTCGCGCTCGATCTGCTTCAGTCGATCGGCCGATGTCGTCGGCCGGACGTAGCGCAATTCCTTCAGGATCGCCAGCGCGTCGTCCTTGAGCAGCGCCGATAGCTCGGCGTAGCGGTCCCACGCGCGCAGGATGGCGGTCTCGTAGACCGCGAGCGCCTCGCCGGAGAGCGGCGGCACGAACGCCCGCGGCTCCTTCAACTTGACGTAGCGCTGGCTGGACTGCTCGGAGTTGTAGAACGGGTAGGAGTGGAGGAACGTCCAGACGAACTGCCTGGAGATGTTTTCCAACCCGAATTCGAAATTCGCGTGCTGATAGACGGTGTGATGGCCGGCGTCGAACGTCAGCGCGCCGATCGTGTCGCGCTGCTTGTCGGTGATCTCGTGCGTGCCGATCACTCGCGGCGAGTAACACGTCCTGGCGGCCGCGATCGCGCCGTCGAACGGCACGCCCGGCGCGTTACGCAGCGTAATGTTCGGTGGCGCGGTGTCGAGCAACGCAGTGGCCGAAAGTATAGCAGCCGCGATCGACGACGGCTCTCCGGCGAGTGCCCGAAAATCGGCGTTTCGACTTGCATTGGCCGCCTACAGCTAAGCGGTCACACACTTTTCCACTTTTCCACTTACCCACTTACTTTTCCACTTTTCCACTTTTCCACTTTTCCACTT